>Ga0126312_10002234_pt1 | contig 12921 bp, 10 predicted proteins | sample Plot104A_FD_92537 | JGI IMG/M metagenome (GOLD analysis project Ga0126312, IMG submission 92537) | Serpentine soil microbial communities from UC McLaughlin Reserve, CA, USA - Plot104A | ecosystem: Environmental > Terrestrial > Soil > Grasslands | place: USA: UC McLaughlin Reserve, Lake County...
CGCAGTCGCGCGTTCGGTGTCAGCGATCAGCGCCCCGGCCCGGCGGCCGCCGCAGGAGCCGCCTGACCGATGCCGTACCGCCCGAGCCAGTTCGAGGGCTGCAAGGCGCACGCCCAGAGTTGCTGGTCCGCAGCGACTCGGCATCCCTCAGTCGGGGGGTTCGCCCGGCCGCGCTGGTGTCGCGTGCTCGCCGGCGTCTCGGGCATCCGCGTCGTGCTTCGGGAACACTTCGCCCGTGACGGCAACGCTCGAGTCGGAACGGATCCAGCTCCGGCTGCTCGTGGCGGCGCCCGGCGTCGCAGCCGTTCCGGTCGAGCTGGACGCGCCCTCGGACGCGAGCGGCGCCGCGGTTGCGGAGGCGCTCGCGCACACGCTCGACGCCGAGCCCGGCGAGCTGGTGGTCCAGCGCACGGGGAAGAGGCTCAGCGGCACTCTCAGCGCAGCCGGCCTTCGTCACGGGGACATGCTCCGCCTCGGCTCCACCGGCGCCGCTCCGCAGGCGCCCGCGGCCGCGCTCGAGCTAGCCGTCGTCGGCGGGCCTTCGGCCGGCCGCCGGTTCCCACTGCCCGACGGCGAGCACGTCGTCGGCCGGGACGTCGGCGCGGAGATCGTGCTCGACGACTCCACGCTGTCGGCGCGCCATCTCGAGCTGACGGTCCGCAACGGCGGCGTCAGCGTCATGGATCTCGCCTCCCGAAACGGGACCCTCGTTCAGGGGTCTCCGCTCGAGCCGCGGCGGGCGGAGCCGCTCGCGGCGGGAACAGTGGTGCGCGCGGGCCGCAGCCTGTTGAGCGTCACCTTCCCCGCCGCCGACGCCGAAGCGCCGCCGGGCCAGCGAAACGGCGTCGTCGCGTTCAATCGCCCGCCTCGAGTTCAGCGTCCGCTCGAGCCGATGGTTCGTTCGTTTCCGGCGCCGCCGGACACGGCGCAGGGGAGCCGCCTCCCGCTCGCGGCATCGCTCGCCCCACTCGCGCTCGGCGTCGTCCTCTACCTCGCGACGAGGCTCCCGATGATGCTCTTCTTCGCGCTGCTGACGCCCGTGATGGCGCTCTCCACGTATCTGGAGGACCGCCGCAGCGGCCGGAAGGGCTTCGAGCGGCGCCGGCGGGATTACCGCCGGAGCCTCGCATCCCTGCGCGACGAGCTCGAGGCAGAACGCTCCGCCGAGCTCACGGCGAGACGCGCGGCCGCGCCGCCCGCGCACCAGCTGCTGCGCCGCGCGCGGACGCTCGACCCGTCGTTGTGGGAACGGCGCCCCCGCGACCCGGACTTCCTGGCGCTGAGGCTCGGGAGCGCGGATCTGCCTTCACTGCTGTCGATCGAAGTCGAGCGAGGCGGCAACCCGGACCTCCGCAACGAGGCCGAGGAGGTCACGTCGTGGTTCGCGACGGCTCCCGACGTTCCCGTTTCGCTGCCTCTTCGCGAGCTCGGCGCGGTAGGCGTCTGCGGGCCGGACGCGTCCGTCGATGGCCTCGCCCGCTGGCTGACGGCGCAGGCGGCGACGCTCCACTCGCCGCGTGAGCTGACGATCGCCGCCGGGCTCTCGGACGACCATGCTTCCGAGTGGCGGTGGTTGCAGCTGCTGCCGCACACCCGTGCGGACGGCTCACCGCTCTCTCGGACGCTCGTCAGCGGCGCACTTGCCACTCGCGCGCTGGTCGAAGAGCTGGCGGACGTCGTCGCGGACCGTCAGGACGCTGCCGAGGAGGCGTTTGGCGGCGGCCGGCGTGCGCGCTGGCCGGCGGTCCTCGTGCTCCTCGACGAAGGCGTGGCACCCGAGCGGCCGCTCGTCGCCGAGGCGCTGGCCCATGCGGCCGACGCCGACGTCGCGGTTGTGTGGCTCGGGCGCGAGCGGCGCGACCTGCCCGGCGAGTGCCGAGGAATCGTCGAGCTAGATCACGCGGCGGCGCGCCTGGCATTCACCGATGCACGCACGGGCCAGACGCTCGAAGACGTCTCCGCGGACGGGCTGGCGCTCGACCTTGCGGAGGAGCTGGCCCAGTCGCTCGCACCGGTGCGCGACACGAGCGCGACGCGCGGGGCGGGAATCCCCGAGCGCGTCTCGCTGTTCGAGCTCGCCGGCTCCTCCGAGCCGAGGCTGACGTGGGACGAACGGGATGAGGGGCTCGAGGCGATGCTCGGTGCGGCGGCGGCCGGCCCGCTCGCAGTCGACCTTCGTCGTGACGGGCCGCACGGCCTGATCGCGGGGACGACGGGATCCGGGAAGAGCGAGCTCCTGCAGACGCTGATCGCGTCACTTGCTGCCGCGCACCCGCCGACCCGTCTGACGTTCCTCCTGATCGACTACAAGGGAGGCGCTGCGTTCAAGGAGTGCGCGTTGCTGCCGCACACGGTCGGCGTGGTGACCGATCTCGACGCGCACCTCACACAGCGCGCCCTCGTCTCGCTCAATGCAGAGCTGCAGCGGCGCGAGCGGATCCTCCGCGACGCCGGCGCTAAGGACCTCGTGGACATGGAACGGCGGGCACCTGCGGTGACGCCCGCGAGCCTCGTGATAGTGATCGACGAGTTTGCGACGCTCGCGAAAGAGGTTCCCGAGTTCATCGAGGGCGTCGTCGACGTCGCGCAGCGCGGACGCAGCCTCGGCGTCCACCTCGTGCTCGCGACTCAGCGTCCGGGCGGCGTTGTCAGCGAGAACATCCGCGCGAACACGAACCTGCGAATCGCGCTTCGCGTGAACGAGGCGGCGGAGTCGACCGACGTGATCGGAGTCTCGGATGCCGCGCGGATCCCGCGTGACCGGCGCGGCCGCGCGTTCGTGCGCACCGGGCACGGCGAGCTCGCGGAGGTCCAGGTGGCGTACGTCGGCGGCGTCTCGGGCGGCGTGCGCCGTCAGCGTCCGCTGCGCGTGCGTGAGCTCCGGTTCGAGACGTCCATCGCGCCGGAGCGCCGTGAGGACGACGTCGAAGGCGAGACCGACTTGCAACGCCTCGTGTCGGCCGCACGTGCGGAGGCGGAGCGGCGCGCCCTCGATCCGCCGAGCTCGCCATGGCTGCCGCCGCTCGCTCCCGTCCTTGCTGCGGAGACACTCGACGAGGCGGACGAGCCGGCGCGAGTCGCCGTACTCGGATTGGTGGACGAGCCGGCGCGCCAGCGGCAGCGGCCACTCCTGCTCGATCTCGAACAGGAGGGGAGCGCGCTTGTCTACGGGACGAGCGGCTCGGGAAAGACGACGCTGTTGCGCACGCTCGCGCTCGCGCTGGCGCGCACGGCGTCGCCCGACGAGCTACACCTGTACGGGCTCGACTTCGCGACGCGCGGCCTGCGTGCGCTCGAAGAGCTTCCGCACACGGGCGCGGTCATCACCGGCGAGGACGAGGAGCGGACGGCGCGGCTGTTCGCGCTCCTGCGATCGACGCTCGAGCGGCGAAAGGCGTTGTTCGCCGAGCGCGGCGTGTTCGCGCTCTCCGAGTATCGGAGCGCGTCGAGAGAGACCGTGCCGCGGATCGTCGTGCTGCTCGACGGGTACGCCGGGTTCGCGGCTGCGTTCGAGCGCGTGAATCTCGGCGAGCTCGTCGACGCGCTACCGCGGCTCGTCGGCGACGGTCGCCCCCTCGGCGTGCACTTCGTGATCACCGCCGACCGGCGCGGGGCAGTGCCGAATGCGCTCGCTGGGATCATCCCGACCAAGCTCGCGCTGCGCCTGGCCGACGAGGACGAGTATCAGTCGCTCGGGATTCCGCTGCGGAGCGTGCGCGGCGCGACGATCCCGCCGGGACGAGGCTTCCGTCCGGACGCCACCGAGTTCCAGATCGCGATCGCCGGAGGCGACGTCTCCGGAGAGGGCCAGGCGGCCGCGATCGCCGAGCTTGCGCAGCGGCTGCGGACCGAGCACGGCGACCGGGGTGCGCCGACAGTGACCCTGCTGCCCACGCACGTGGAACGCGCGTCCTTGCCCGATCCATCGGCGCCGCTGCACGCACCTCTCGGGCTCGGCGACGCCGACCTGGCGCCGGTGGAGCTCGCGCTCGACGATCGCCACTTCCTCGTCGTCGGCCCATACCGCAGCGGCCGCTCGACGACGCTCGGGACGATCGCGACGTCGCTTCGGCGCGGCGATCCGAAGCTCCAGCTCCACCTCCTCGCGCCGCGCCGCAGTCCGCTGACGGCGCTCCGGATCTGGACGAGCGTGGCAGAGGGCGTCGAGGCGAGCGACACGACGGCGGCGCGGCTCGCCGAAGAGGTCGATACCGGCAGGTTTGTGCTCGTGATCGACGACGGCGACGAGGTCGCGGAGTCTCTCGGTGCGATCGCCATCGAGACGCTCGTGCGTCGGGGCCGCGACCACGACGTGCGCGTGGTGGCGACGTGCGAGCGCCAGGCCGCGCAGCGCGCATTCTCGGGCTGGCTACGCGAGTTGCGGAAAGAGCAGCACGCGCTGCTTCTCGACCCCGATCCCGACGTCGACGGCGATCTCGTCGGCACCAGGTTGCCTCGACGCTCATCGCCGGTCTGGCCGGCGGGCCGCGGGTACCTCGTGCGCCGCGGCGGGCTCGAGCTCGTTCAGGTCGCCATGTGAGCTGCCGAGCTACGTCCCCGCCTGCGTCAAGGCCTGGTGACGGCGCTGGATCTCCTGGCTCGCCTGCTGCAGCGCAGCCTCGAGCCTCCGCATCGTCGGAGCGAACTCGCTCTCCCACGACGCGCGGAACCTGTCCGCCGCCGGGCCTCTCCACCACGTGCTCTGGACCTGGCTGCCGATGGCGGCCGTCAGCTGCGCGACGGTCTGTGACTCGCGCGAGAAGCTCTGACCGAGTGTCTGCAGCTGCCCCATCTCTGCACCAATCGTGGACACGGCGCCTCCTCTCTGGCTGGGAATGACGTATGGTCGGGATGCCCACGGTGGCGCCCGACCCAAACGCTCGAGCCCGGCACTTTACGTGCCCCGGACGTAGAAGGGCTCCGTCCGCTCGAGCATCAACTGGACGAGCGGCCCGCCGTCCTCGCCGACGAGCACGGGGACGAGCGCGAGCGTCTCGACCCCGGCAGTGCGCGCGGCCTCCGAGGCCTCACGCACCACCGCGTCCCGATCGGCGTCCGGCTCGAGCACCAGCGCGACGATCGGCTCAGGGACGCGAGACTCGTGGACGAGCAGCCCCCGATAGGCGGCCTGGATCTCGGGCCGCGTCGAGGCGAAGCCGCGAATTGCCTCGAGGAGCTCCGGCGTCTCCACGGCCGGCTCGCCAAACGCGAACCCGTCCTCCGAGTCGACGGCGACGACGGCGAGCCGCCGGATCTCCTCCTCCTCGAGCACGGTGCCCGGCGCCGCGCCCGGATTGAGCACCAGGCGGAAGCCGATGGGCCACGCGCTTGCCAGGGCCTTCCCGGTAAGTGCGACGTAGCCGCCGCCCTCCGGCCTCGAACGCTCGAGGCGCTCGAGCGAAGAGAACGCCGGGACGTAGTGCCGCCCATCTCGCTCGACGGCTGCGAGCTCGAGGCGCGCGCCCTCGGCGCCCGGTGCCGTCGTCGGCACGTAGAGCAGGTGCTCGGCAACGGCGGCGAGCAACGCAGCGCGATCGCCCGCCGCGAACGCGGCCGCGAGAGCTTGCTCCAGCCCGTTCTCGGCGCGAAAAAGCTGCGTTTCCGGCATCTCAACGCCGCTCGACACGCGCGATCGACTCGTACGAACCGAATTCTGGCACGGGCTCCCAGTTGGAGCTCACGTCGTCGCGAGTCTCGCCGCGTTCCGCCTCGCGCTCTGCGTAGTCCTTGTGCTCTTTGACGACCTTTCCGTCCTTCTCGAAGTAGTACGCGTCACCTCGGACGACTTCGTCGCCTGCGTACTCGCGGTAGGTCGCCTGCTCGAGGAAGAGGTCGTCGTCGCTGTCCGGATCGCGCGCGAACGTGTACGTCAGGTAGGGCCGGCCGACGTCGTCGAGGAAGTGGACGCCGACGAAGCCGGCCTTGTTTCGCACGTCCAGGTACGCGCTCGGCCGCTCGGGGTCGCCGAGGACGACCGTGTAGAGCTCGCCCTTCTCGTGACGCCGCCGCGCCTCGTCCTCGTCGAGGGCCGCGCCCGGCCGCCCGCGACGCGTCAGCCACCGGTCGGCGTACTGCACCGCGCTATGGGTTGTAGACATGTCCGTTCGTGTCGCGGATCACGATGTCGAGGTCGTCTGCGAGGTCGATGATGCTCTGCGGCAACGGGCCGCGCTGAGGCGGCACCTCGAGCACTTTCATCCCGTCGAGGCGCTTGCCTCGGAGCACGTCGTGCGTGCTCGGAACGTCGCCGATCGGGGTTCCGGGTGCGTACTTCTCGTCGATCTCCTGCAAATACCGCGCCGCGCTCTTCTCCTGGACCTCGCCGAGCTGCGTGTACTTCCGGGAGACGATCTCCTCCTTGATCGTGTCGTAGGAGTCGACCCGGTAATAGCCGCCTCCGGGCTTCTCGACGTAGACCTCCTTGAACTCGTAGAAGGGCCTCCGCTCGACGTTGAACTCGTTGCCGAGCTCGAGCCTGCGAAGCCACTCCGGCTTGGCGCGAGTTCCTACCTCGGCGACGCGTGCCAGCCTGGACGCGTCCTCGATTCCGACTGCTGCTCGATCGACTGCCGCCACTCCGTCCGCGCCACGGACCGCGGCGCCGGCGCCGCCGCTCATCACGGTCGCGGCCACGGCGGGCGCGAGATTGCCGAGCCAATAGGCGAAGCCCTCATCCTCGAGCATGTCGAGCCCGATCAGTGCCTTGCCGAACTCGCCCGGATGCGTCACCCCGTATGACAGGCCGTGCCCGAGCTGGCTCCATTCGTCCGTCCAGCCGCTGTGGAGCGGGGTCAGGTGGTACAGCATCACTGCGGGATCCTTGACCGCGTCCCACGCGCCGCTGAAGAAGTCGCCGATCCCGCCGCCGACGTCGTGGAAGAAGCCCGCGATCCCGCCGGGGTGGGCGCGGTCGTAGAGCTCTTTCGCGTAGCTCCGCGCCAGCTCGGCCTGCCACGGCTCCGAGTACTTGGTGAGGAGGCCGCTCGCCATGCCCGCCTTGAACTCGTCCAAGAGCGGTCCCTCGAGGTCCGCCCCGGCCATCAGCCGGTCGGCGGCCTCGGCCCAGAACGCGCGCACGCGGAGCTCCTGCGCGAGCGCGAGCAGGCGCGGTGCGCCGCTCGCGATCGTCGAGGCGGCCTCCTGGATGCTCGCCGCGACCGAGCCGGAGACCCCCGGCGGCATCTCCGGGAGCGCGTGGCCGCGCACACGTGACGCGAGCAGATGGTAGGCGTTTGCCGCGTCCGCGAGCGTCGCAGCCGCGGCGCGAACGCCGGCGATGTCGACGACGATCGTGCCTCCGCCGCCTCCGCTGGTAGCCACCCGCATCAGGGCGCCGCTCCGACGGACAGACGGCGAAGCTCTTCGAGCTTGCGCTCCCGTAGCCGCTGCGCGGCCTCCACCTCGCTGGCCGAGCGTTCGAGCAGCGCGGCGGTGATCAGGAGCTGGTCCGCAACGTCGCCGGACGCGCGCGACGAGGAGGTGACGTCGGCGCCGATCCGCTCGGCCGCCGGGCCGTAGAACTCGAGCCCGCCGAAGCGGCGTGCGACCGCCGCGGAGAGCAGGGCGGCCGAGGCGGCGTCGTTTCGAAGCGCGGCCGCGAGCGCCCGCATGCCCGCAGGATCGCCGGGAACTGCCGGGAGGTCGATGTCGATTGGCATCGCGGCTGGTCTCTCGAATGCCCGGAGCGGGCATTGTTGCAAACGCTATCCAACCGACTCTCGAGGCAGTTCGACCGGACTCAGTCGGGTAAGAATCAGGCGTGGGTCCGTCCCGCGCCCGCCTCGCCCACCTGGCCAGCGCGCCCTTCGCCCTTCTCGCGGCGCTCGCCGCGGTCACGGTGTTCTTCGCGGCGCTCCTCCTCGGCTGGGCGACGGCAGGAACCCGGGAGGATTTGCACAGCGCGTCGCTGGAGCCGCGTCCGGCGGCGGCCCGGCCGCTCGTCGTCCTCGGGAGCGCGGCACCACTCCCGGACGCGCCGCCTCCGAGGCGGAAACCGGCCGCCCGTCCGCGGGCCGCGAAACTGCCGGCCCCTGCTCGGACCCGACACCCGGCACGCGCGCGTCCACGCCCCGCCCCCCGGGAGTCGGCGGCCCGGCCGGCGCCCATCCCGAAGCTGCTGCGTGGCACGGGCTAGCGCACTCGTGGCCTCCGTCGCCGCGGCGCTTGCGCTCGCGGTCGCCTCGCCGGCGAACGCCGGCTACGGCTGTGTCCGGTGGGCTGCTGCCGCGGGCAGCGACGCGAATCCCGGCACTCGCGCAAGGCCGTATCACTCGATCCTCCGCCTCCTCTCCGTGCTGAAGCCGGGGCAGACCGGATGCCTGCAGCCGGGGACGACCTTCCACGAGAACGTCTTCATCGGCCGTGGCGGCCGGCTCGGCTCGCCGGTGCGTCTGGTCACTCCCGGCTCGCCGCGCGCGATCGTCAACGGCGTGATCCGCGTCGCGCCGCGGGCGCACGACGTGATCCTCGCGAGGCTCGTCGTCCAGGGCGGCGGCAGCTTCGTCGACGGGATCGTCAGCGTCCACGCGAGCCGCGTCAAGCTGATCCGCGTCGAGGTTGCGGGCCCCGGCTTCCTGAACCGGCGAATCGCCTGCGTCAAGGTGAGCGGCCGCGCACGGAACGTGTTGCTGCAGTACAACGTCATCCACACGTGCTCGCGAATCACGACGCGCCGGACATACACGGCCGGCATCTGGGTCTCGAACGCTCGCGGGACACGCATTCTCGACAACTACGTCTTCCACGCATCGGGCGACGGGATCGCACTCGCGCCGAACGCCGATCGGACGCTCGTGTCGCACAACGTCGTGGACGGGAACGCGTCGGCACTTTTGCTCGGCGGCGACCGGACGCGCACGTCGAGCGGCAACCGCATCGCCGACAACATCCTGTCGTTCTCGGGCAAATGGAACGTCCACTCGTTCTGGCTCGGTCGGCGCGGCCGCCGAAACGTCGTCACGCGCAACTGCATCTGGCGCGGCTTCCGCCGCAATCTCGCCGGGAGCGGCTACCGGGCGTATCGCAATCTCATCACGGCACCGCGGTACAAGAACCGGCCCGCCAGCCTCACGCTGAGGCGCGGCGTCTGCTTCGCAAAGCGCCCACGCCCGTACCAGTCCGCGACCACTCACTACGGACGGCCGTTCCCGAAGCTTCGGCGCTTCCTCGTCCAGTGGTCGGTGCGCGCCCTGCCAAGGCGCGTTCAGGTCGTCGGCATGTCGTTCGTCCGCCTACATCGAGGCGCGCGGGTCGATGTTCGGTGCCGGCGCGGCTGCGCCGTCCGTGAGTCCGTGCCGGTCGCGGCGAGCGGTACGGCGTCGAGCGTGCGGCTCCTCGGACGGTGGCTGCCGCGCGGTGCGGTGATCGAGGTTCGCGAGCGCCGGGCCGGTGCGGTGGGCTCGTACGCGAGCATCCGCATCCTCGGCCTGCCGCGAGGCGTGGCGATCGGGCACGCCTGTCTGTCCCCGTTCGGACAGCGACGACCCGTGCCGTGCGGCAGGTATCCATGAAGACGATGCTCCGCCCCGGCGAGACGATCGCGGGCTACCGGGTCGAGGACGTGCTCGGCGGCGGCGGGATGGGTGTCGTCTACCGCGCGACGCAGCTCTCGCTGGGACGCACCGTCGCGCTGAAGGTGCTCGCACCGCACCTCTCGGCCGATTCCGACTTCCGCGAGCGGTTCCGCCGCGAGGCGGAGCTGCAGGCACGGCTCGAGCACCCGCACATCGTCACGGTCTACGAGGCGGGCGAGAGCGAGGAAGGGCTGTACCTCGCTCTGCGTCTCATCCAGGGAACGGATCTGCGCCGGCTGATCGATTCCGGCTCGCTCCGTCCCGAGCGCGCGCTCCGGCTGCTCGCGCAGATCGCGTCCGCGCTCGATTCGGCTCACGACACCGGCCTGATCCACCGTGACCTGAAGCCTCAGAACATCCTCGTCGACGAGCGCGACGAGGCGTACCTGGCCGACTTCGGGCTGACGAAGTCGAGCGGCTCGAGGGGACTGACGCAGTCGGGCACGTATGTCGGCTCGCTCGACTACGCGGCACCCGAGCAGGTGCGCGGGGAGCCGTTCACGCCCGCCGCCGACGTCTACGGGCTCGCCGCCGTGCTCTACGAGAGCCTCGTCGGCGAGGTCCCGTTCCCGCGCGACACCGAGGCGGCGGTCCTGTATGCGCACATTTCCGAGCCGGTGCCGCGTCCGAGCGCCGTGCAGCCGACTCTGCCGGCCGCGCTCGACCCCGTCCTTGCCCGCGGGCTCGCGAAGGCGCCGGCGGAACGTTACGGGTCGGCGGGCGAGCTGGTCCGTGACGCACAGGCCGCGTTCGGCGCCAGCCCTCCGCTGGGCGATGCGGCGATTCCACCGACCAACGCGCGGCGCCGCTTCGGTGAGACAATCGTGGATCCCGGCCTGCGGCGGCGCGCGCCGGTCGTCGTCCTCGAGCCGGAGCGCAAGCTTCCCGGGCTGCCAGTGCTTTTGGCCGCCGCCCTCGTCTGCGCCGGCCTGGCGGTGGTCGGCTTCCTGCTCGGGCACTCTCGAACGCACGTCTCGCACCCACCGCTCGGCGTCGCCGTCGCCGGGCCGCTGTCGCTCCGGTTTCCGACCGACCGGTGGCGTCCGGCGAGACCTCCTCGAGTGCGCGGGCTGACACTCGAGAATCCGGTCGCACTCGGCGGCCCGAACGGTGTCCTGCTCGCGGGGATCGCGCCGAGCACGAAGGCGCGGACGCTGCTCCCTGCTTCGTTCGTGCGGACATTCGAGAAGCAGCCGAGCGGTGACAGGGTGCGGCTCGGCACCCATCCGGCACTGCGCTACCGCGTGCGGCCAAACCACGCGAGGGCGCTGACGCTCTACGCGGTGCCCGCCGGCCTCGGCTCCGCCGTTGTCGCCTGCCGCGGCAATGCTGACACGCGTCGACGCTGCGAGAGCATCGCGTCGACGCTCGTGCTCCGCGGCGTGCTCAACGGAACCGTCGGGCCCGACCCGCGCTATGCCGGCGCCCTCGGCGGCATCCTGAGCCGGATCGCGCGTGTCCGGCGCGCGGAGCGCGGGGGGCTGGCGAAGGCGAAGTCCGCAGGCGAGCGGGCGGGCCACGCGGAGGTGCTCGCTTCGGCCCTCGCGACGACCGAAGCGCAGATCGCGTCGCTCCAGCCCGGCCCGCGCGAGCGCGCGGCCCAGCACCGGCTCGGGTCGGCGCTCGCGCACGCGCGCGACGGGTACGTCGCGCTGGCGGCGGCGATGCGCGCCGGTGATCGCACCGCCTACCTCGGCGCCGAGCGGCGGGTCGTGCGGGCCGAGCGCGCCGCGGACGACGCGGTGCGTTCGCTGCGCACGCTCGGCTATCCCGTGCGCGTACGCGGCTAAGTCGACCGCAGCGTCACCACACCTGACAGCGCCGCTGACGGGTCTTGTATGTTCGCCCCAAGCGACGAAAGGAGCGATTAGTGAAGAGGGTAGTTGCGATTCTGACTGCGGCTATCGTGGCTGGAATCCTCTCCGCTTCCGCACAGGCGACGATTCATCCCCTGATGGTGGGATGGGTCTGCGGCAACGCCTCTGGTGATCCGCCGGGACAGACGCCCGGAGAGACTCACGCGGATCAATCGACGTTCCGTGCCCTGCAGGCGACGGGAGTCATCATTGGCATCGACCCGACGACGGGCCTGCCGATCTTCGACTTCGACAATCCCGCGATCAAGTTCAGCACCTTCACGGTCGTCCCGATCGAGACGGGGACGCCGTCGAACCCCGGCGCGCTCAACTGCGCACAGGGGATTTTCGCGACGACCACCTGAGCGTCCGGCAGCGGCGGGTGCGCGACATCGTCCGCACCCGCCGTCGCCGGCGCGCGGCAATCCCACCTGTCACGAGCTCGCACCGATTCCACTTGCTGGGTTATTGTCGTGCGGAGTGCGAAAGGGGGTACTCCTTGTCGTCGCCGCAGCCGCCGTCGTTTTGGCGGCGGTCTTCGCCAACCCCTCCGCGGCCGCGATCCGTACATGGAGAGGCCACGAGCGGTTGGACGCGATCGCGAGGGACATGTCACAGCTTCCCGATGTTGGGGTCTGGGTTCAGGACGCCGCGCCCGACTGGGCCGCGATGGTCTACCCCGAGGACCCGCAGACGATCCTCGGTTTCGTCGCGCTCAGGGCGACGCCGACGGCAACCTACAACGGCGTCGCGCTGTACCACCGGATCTTCGTGGCGCCGATCCTTTATAGCCCGCTAAGCGGTTACATCACGTCCGGCTGGGAGTCTGCGAACCCCACGGCGGCAGCCGTTTCGTCACTAGTGATCATCCACGAGGCGTACCACTTCCGGTACTGGTCGAGCGACGAGGCGCTCGTGAACGCGTGCGCACTCAAGGATTTTCCCTACTGGCTGACCAAGAGCTTTGGCATTCCCGCCTCCCTTCTGAAGGAGGTGCAGGTCCCCTACACGGTCGAGGTGCCGTACGAAGTACAGGTTCCGTACGAGGTCCAGGTGTCATACGCGGTCAAGGTTGCGTACTCCGTCCGGGTTCCTTACAAGGTGCGCGTCCCGTACAAGGTTCTGGTTCGGGGGAAGCGCGTCACCAGATATCGGACGGTCACGAGGTACCGCACTGAAAATCGGTATCGCACCGAAACTCGCTCTCGCACGGAGACCCGGTACCGGACGGAAACTCGCTCTCGGACCGAGACCCGTTACCGCACTGAGACGCAGACCGTCAACAACCCGACGTTCGCCAGCATCACCGCGGCAGCGACCGCTTTCTACAAGTCTCAGCCCTACCCGTACAACGCCGGAGTCTGCCCCTACTAGTTGACGTGCCTCAACAGGTTGTGAACGGCTGAGAGGCTGTCCGGGCCTCCTTCGAGGCTGTGGGTCTGCCAGGACTCACTCTCTCGAAGGAGGACCCGGATGCAGCTCCACCGTAACGC
>Ga0126312_10002235_pt1 | contig 12919 bp, 11 predicted proteins | sample Plot104A_FD_92537 | JGI IMG/M metagenome (GOLD analysis project Ga0126312, IMG submission 92537) | Serpentine soil microbial communities from UC McLaughlin Reserve, CA, USA - Plot104A | ecosystem: Environmental > Terrestrial > Soil > Grasslands | place: USA: UC McLaughlin Reserve, Lake County...
AATGCTCCCACGACCATTATCAGTGCGAGCCTGGGGTTGGCGCCATTGGACTTCTCTTGACCTTCAAAGCCGGCTCCAGTCAGGATAGTGAGTGACAGCTCACGGACCGCAGGTGGGCGTGATTATCAGTTACTACGCCCTACTTGGCAGAGAACCGCCAGAATCCACGGCGGAACTCCTCGGGGCCGGGGCGGGTGTCCTGCTCTCCGGCGCCTAGCTAGCTGCGAGGCGCCCTGCTGGGACTCTGGATAATAATTTCTCCCTGCTTGCGCACAGGGACGTACCCTGTGCTTAACAACTCGCTCCGCTCGCCTTCGTAGGTATAACGTAAGGGCGCACCCTCGGGCAGGAAAAGCAGGAGCTGGTCGGCGGCGCCCGCGTACTCCTTCTTTGCCTTCTTCAGTGCGTTCTCGTGTTGTCGAAGACCATTCTCGTAGAATTGCCTGCGGTACTGGTAGTCGAGGAAGGCATCCACGTCATCGAACGCGTTGGGAACTTCGGGAGGCGTCTTGGCTGCCCTGTAGTCGTGGAGTCGCTTATCAGCGTCGTTCTGGTCCTCCCGTGCTTCTATCAGGTGGCCGAGAATGCTCCGTACAGCCGTGTCAAAGTCTCCTGTCATTTCCTACTCCTCAGCCAGCGAATATCCTACATTGACACCGCTGAGCGCACAACACGCAGAAACGCCTGGCGACCGCGAGCAAAGAAATAGGCTTAGATAAGCGATTCCTGCAACCTGCAGCAACGCCTAGAAACGGGGGTGGGCGGATTGTGGCTCCGGAGGACGCGGGTTCGAGTCCCGTCGGCCACCCTTAATTGGTCGGTTCAGTACTCGCTGACTACGAAGTTGTCGAACGAAACGTCGGTGCTGGCCGAAAGCCCGAAATCGCTCACGAACAACCTACCTTTCCGGAGCCGTACCCTTCATCTTTGGCTTTGAGGACCACCTGGCCGTTGATGTGGAGGGTAAGGGCGTTCCCCACACACTCACCTCAGATGTGGTTGGCTTCGGAAGCCTTACGGACTCCTTCCAGGATCGTGTCGTGACCGTGACGCTCACCATGCCGCCGCGCTCCGTCTCCGTGCCCGCCCCGAGGCTCTGGTTCAGGATCGCACCCCGGCGCACCGTCTCGCTCGCGACCTCCTCCTGATCGCCGTCTTGTCCCAGTTCCTTGAAGCTTGGCCGTAAGCCCACTCGTTCGGGTGTTCCTTGAAGCCCTCGTTATGCCCCCACGATAAAGCCTATATCAACCCGACCTATCTGACTTTGAAGACTGCTGGGAAGACAGGTTGACCTTGGTCTGATTGTCACGCTAGAGTAACGATGTGGTGGAAGGGACGAGAACGGCCAGCTTCTGCAACAACCATCAGAATTCCGCCTGTAAGTCGGATAAAGTACATAGCATGACACCGACTATGCAACAACATTAGGAGAACATTGACGTGCATCTATATGCGCCAGACTTGCCAGAGTTAGCTGAAGTGGACGTTCTGGTGGTCGGGGCCGGCTCTGCTGGGAGCGTCGCGGCGATAGCGGCGGCCCGGGCGGGGGCACGGACCATGGTGGTGGAGCGCTACGGGTACATGGGCGGCACGAGCACCAGCGTCCTGGATACCTTCTACGGCTTCTATACGCCCGGCATCCCGAAGAAGGTAGTGGGTGGCATACCGGACAGGGTGATTGGGGAACTATACGAATACGGTGAAGCCTTCATCCGGCCCAACACCCACGGCGCCGGAGGAGGAGTTACCTACGACCCGGAGACCCTGAAGATGGTTTGGGAGCAGATGGCGCTCGCCTCCGGCGTGCGACTTCTCTACCATTCATTTTGCACCGACGTCACAATCTCAGGGGAGGGGCGTCAGGTGACTGGGATCATAGTAGACAGCAAGCGCGGGCTGATGCGCATAGCGGCGCGACAGGTAATTGACGCTACCGGCGACGCCGATGTGTGCTACCGGGCGGGGGCACCCTTCGAGAAGGCGGGCGAACAGGAACCCGCTCAGACGCTTACCACCACGTTTCGGCTGGTACACGTGGATACGGAGAAGGCCAGGTCTTTCCCCAAGGAAGACCTGAAAGGGATGATTCGGGAAGCAAGAGCCGCCGGCAAGTACAAGTTGCCACACGAGGAGGGCAGCATTCACCGCACGACTCTTCCGGGAGGTGCGCACGCCTTGATGACTCGCGTGGACGGCTATGATCCCACTGACCCGGTGTCACTGACGGAGGCTGAGGTGGAAGGCCGCCGTCAAGCCATGGAGTACCTGCGCTTCTTCAGGGACCACGTGCCGGGGTACGAAAAAGCGCGCCTGATAGGGCTCAGCGCCCAGATAGGCGTCCGAGAGACGCGCAGGATCTACGGGGAGTACAGGTTGACGGTCGACGACGTATTAGGTGCGCGCAAGTTCACCGACACCATCGGGCAGTGCGGCGCCCCCATCGAGGACCAGGGCGCCAAAGGCACCAAGTGGGTCTATATCAAGGACAGCGGCGTCTACGACATACCGTTCCGGGTTCTCATCCCCCGATCGCTGGACAACGTACTCGTGGCGGGACGTTGCCTCTCCGCTACTCACGAGGCGCACGCGAGCTGCCGCTCCATGGGGCAGTGCATGGCGATGGGTGAGGCAGCCGGCACAGCCGCGGCGCTGAGTATCGAGCGCGACACCATTCCCCGCGACCTAGACGTGAGCCTGCTCCAGGACCGACTTCTGAAGAGCGGAGCCGTGCTGTACGACGACCAGCAAACGATGCTGGACGAGCGGGTTCTGCAGGAGCAGGGATAAGGCAGACTCGGCCTATCGTTATGGCAAGGAGGACAGTTGGATAGCCGGTGCTTGATGGGGATAGACAAAGGGACGTCGGTGACGAAGGTGGTGATCTTCGACCCCGAAGGCAGACAACTGGGCGGGAGCCAGGAGCCCATACAGACTGTCGCTCCTAACCCGGGATGGGTAGAGGAAGATCCGAAAGCATCCTGGGAAGCGCTGAAGCTTGCCATCCGACGAGCGATCGATGACGCCGGTGTCTCCGGGCAAGACGTAATTGCGATAGGGTGCACTGGCCACATGATGGGTGCTTGGCTGCTTGACTCTGGAGGCCGCGAGCTACGCAACGGCATAGCGTGGACGGACCAGCGGGCAGCATCCCTGGTTAGCCGGTGGCAACAGGAACGCACGACCGAAAGAGCATTCGAGCTCAGCGGTACCGCGTTGTTCGCGGGGCTCACGCTTGTTCTGATCCGTTGGTTGAGCGAACACGAACCTGACACGCTAAGCGAAGCGCAGCACGTCTTCTGTTCCAAGGACTGGACGCGCTTCAAGCTCACAGGCGAGATCGCTACCGACGAAACGGAAATCAGTTGCATGCCCGGCGACCCCTTCAACCGAACCTACTCGGACGAGCTATTCGAGCTCCTCGCCATCGAGAGGTATCGTGGCCTGTTCCCCGAGCCCAAGGCTTCCGAGTCAGTGGCGGGCGAGCTGCTCCCCGATGTCGCCGGGGAGCTCGGCCTTGTTGCCGGAACGCCCGTGGCGGTCGGTATGGGCGACGCTTGTGCCGGACATTATGCCCTCGGTGCGTTAGACGAAGGACAAGCAGGCACCATCGTCGGCACGTCCCTAATAAACGGGCTTACCACCGCGCGACCTGTCCTTGATCCTCCCGGGATCGGCTTCCAGCTGTGCACGATCGGCGGTACGTGGGCGCGCATGTTGAACAGCACCGGCGGTGGGAGCATCAACCTGACCTGGTTCTTAGATGCGCTGTGCGAATCTCAAAAACAACGAGCCGAAGCTCAGGGAACGAGCGTGTATGATCTGCTCGAATCTGAGGCTGAGGAGGTGCCTATCGGTGCCAACGGCGTCGTCTTCCACCCGTACGTGAACCCCGCGGGGGTGGTGGCTCCTTTTTACAATCTGAGCGCCGCCGCGAACTTCTTTGGCATAAGGTCACACAACACGCACGCCGATTTGTTGCGCGCCGTATACGAGGGAGTGGCGCTAGCCGCACGCGACTGCTTCTCGGCCATTCCGGTGCCGGTGGAGCTTCTGAGGCTTACTGGTGGGGGGGCGCGCAGCGAACTCTGGTGCCAGATCATCGCCGACTGTTTGGGCGTCGCTTGTGAGGTTCCGGAAGGCGAGGAGACGACGGCCAAGGGAGCTGCCATGCTCGCGGGCGTGGCTTCGGGCGTTTTCTCCGACTATCGCGACGCCGTGGCTCGCGCCGTCACGGTGGAGCGGGTCCACGGACCTGACCCGAACCGGAAGGCCGAGTATGACGAGCTGTACCAGCTCTACCGCGCAGTACGCGAAGGTCTCGACCAAGCTTGGAGGCTTCGGGGCGATGTTTACTCCAAGCTGCGTCAGCCCTCGGCTTGAATGGCTCTCCATCCTGACGATCCACAAAATCGCGTCACATCAAAGCGGCAGAAGGCCTTTGCAAACGAAAGCGCGACGAGCGTTGCGCCGGTAGGCTGGACGAGGGGGTCATCATGCAGCCGCAAGCACGAAGAGTCCGGACGGTGTTAGGCGACATCATCCCCGGAGAGTTAGGCAGAACGGACGCACACGAACATCTACTCATACGTTCGCCGCTTCTGCGCGGCGATGAGTTAGACGATCGCGAGCTGTCGGCGGTCGAAGCCGCCGAGTTGAAGCGATCCGGGATCGACGCCGTGGTCGAGCTGACGCCGATCGGTCTCGGCAGGGATCCGGAAGGGGTCGCCTACATCGCCGCACGCAGCGGTTTGCATATCGTGCTCGCTACCGGCCTCCACCGAGAAGCCCATTATCCTCCGGAGCACTGGGTATATAGAACGGGAGCCGAGCAGTTTGTAGAGATGTTCGTCCGCGACATCACGCATGGATGTGACGGAAATGACTACAGCGGGCCCAGGGAAAAATCTACCAACGTCCCGGCCGGAGTGATCAAGGTCGGTGCAGGGTACTGGCGGATATCGCACGCGGAGCGCAGGGCGTTCGAGGCCGCCGGAGAGGCGCATCAGCGTACCGGTGCTTCCGTGGTCGCGCACCTGGAACTTGGGACGGCCGCTTGGGAGGTCTTAGAAGCGCTAGGAGAAGCTGGCGTGCCGCCGGACCGGGTGGCCTTGGCACACGTCGACCGTAATCCCGACGCAGGAGCGCATGCCGAGCTGGCCTCCGCCGGCGCGTATCTTGGGTACGACGGCATGTCTCGCGCCAAGTACTGGCCCGACTCCGTCGTACTCGACTGCCTACTCAAGGTGGCATCAAGGGGAGGGGCCGAGCGAATCCTCCTCGGCGGTGACGTGGCACGGCGGGCGTCTTATCATTCTTATGGGGGTATGCCGGGCCTATCGTACCTGCCAAGACGCTTCGTTCCGCGGTTAGCTGAGGCCGGAGGAGACGAGCTAGTACACCAGATCCTCGTCGACAACGCCGCTCGGTTCCTGGCATTCGCACCCCGCGAGAGGAAGGGTGGAAGCTGGTCCCACGACGCTTCCTCGTAACCTAGTCAACCGTGGCGTCGAGTCAGCTACTGGAAGCGATTCGAACGCCGCGCTGTCTGGATAGCACGGTCTGCACTAGAGAATCCTCCGCGATGAGCTCTGCTCAGAACAGGCCTCCCGAGCCGTCTTGAGCCGCAAGTAAACGGTTGGCTATACTAAACGCGGGTAAGCGAAGAGAGGGAACGATGGAGAAAAGCATCAGTCGACGCCATTTCTTGAGGGTCACCGGCACCGGACTCGCCGGAGCGGCGCTTCTCGGAGCCGCGGGTTGTGGGCAAGAGGTTGGGGGCGGAGGTGGTGGCCAGCAAGGCTCGACGGAGTATCTAGTCGAAGCCAAGGATGGCCCGTACCTCGTCGGTCTAACGAACGGCTTCCTCGGCAACTCCTGGCGCACACAGATGGTAGCCGAAATAGAGTATGCGGCTCAACAGCGCAGCGATGAGATTAAGGATCTCATCGTGACCAACGCCGATAACGACGTTGCCACGCAGAACTCCCAGATCGGGAACCTCGTTTCGCGAGGCGTAGACATATTGCTCATCGATGCCGTGTCCGCGTCAGCACAGAACGGGGCCCTACGGCGGGCTTACCAGCAGGGGGTTCTCGTCGTCTCCTACGACACGCTGGTGTCCTCGCCACACGCGATTCTCGTGAACACCGATCAGCGGAAGTTCGGTGAGATCGGCGGGAAATGGCTCGCGGAGCAGATGGGCGGTAAGGGCCAAATCTTCGCCCTCAACGGTCTCAGCGGTTCGGTGGTAAACGAGCAGCGCTGGGGGGCGGCTAGGAAGGTGTTGGAGGATGCCGGCATCGAGATCGTCGGTCAGGCGAATGCGGATTGGGACCAAGCCAAAGGGCGCGCTGCAGCCGCAGACTTGCTAACGGCTCATCCGGATGTCACCGGCATCTATTCTCAGGGCGGGGCGATGACCCTCGGGGCTTTGCAGGAGCTACAAGCGCGCGGTAAGGAGCTTATCCCGATCCCCGGCGAAGGGTACAACGGGCTACTAACAGCGTGGCAGGAACTCAAACAGAGCGAGGGGTGGAGTTCGATTGCGCCGTCGCACCCGCCGACAATATCGGTTAGCGCGCTCGACGTCGCCCTTAAGGCGATCAAGGGCGAGAAGCTCGACAGGAAACAGGTCGTCGATTTGCCGGTAATAACCCAAGGGAATCTCGGCAAGTTCGTGCGGCCCGACTTCCCTGATTCCCTGTGGCTGCCGACGGATCTGCCGGAATCAGAACTCGAGAAGCTATTTGGGTGAGCAACTATTCGGATGGTGGGGCTGCAAACTATGGTGGCGCGGTGAGGCGGATATACCGGAGGACTCACCGGGTGTGAAATCGTGGCCGACGAGAACTCGGTAGTCAGGCTAAACCACGTTAGCAAGTCCTTCGGCAGCGTAAGGGCCGTGCACGACGTGGATTTCTCCGTGGATGCGGGCAACGTTGAAGTTCTCTTGGGTGAGAATGGTGCTGGCAAATCCACGCTGATCCGCATCATGACCGGCGTTCTGAGGCCCGATAGCGGTCAGATCGTGGTCGCAGGTACAAAGTACGATGAGCTTACCCCGCGCCAGGCTAAGGAGCTAGGCATAGCCACCGTGGCGCAGGAACTTTCGCTCTTGCCGGATCTCACCGTTGCGTCGAATGTATTGATCGGAAGGGAGCCCCGCAACCGGTTGGGCTTGATCAGTTACAAAGGGCTTCGCCGCAGATCGTCCGATTTGCTATCGGAACTCGAGGTCGAACTCGACCCTGAGGTGCCAGTGCGCGAACTCCGCTTTGCGGAGCGACAGTTGGTCGAAGTAGCTAAGGCCCTGGCTTCCGATCCAAGAGTGCTCATCCTTGATGAACCTACCTCAGGCTTGCGTTCCGCGGAGGTTCAACATCTCTTCGATGTCATCCGGCGACTCCGGGAACGGGATCGATCGGTGGTCTTCATCACCCATCGGCTCGACGAAGTGCTTGAGATAGGCGACCGGATCACGATCCTAAAGGATGGACAGAAGGTAAGCCAGCTGGAGCGCACCGAGGCTGACCCGGATCAACTGGTGCAGCTTATGGTAGGACGGGAGGTGGGGAGTCGCTTCCCCCAAAAACCCACGGCGGATGAGCGCCGGCAATTACGCCAGGATGCGCCGTTGCTGGAGGCGCGCAGCTTTGCGGTACCGGATACGGCGGTTTCCGACGTCGACTTTGCCCTGTGGCCCGGGGAAGTGTGCGGCTTGGCCGGACTGCAAGGGCAAGGCCAGACGGAGCTGATGGAAGGTCTTTTCGGCGCACGTCCTTCCATGGGATACCTACGCGTGTGGGACGCGGAGGGCCCGTTCGAGAAACCAGCCTCCGCCATATCCGCCCAGCTCGCCCTTGTGCCTGAGGATCGTAAGAGCGAAGGACTCATCCTGGACTTCCTGGTTCGACATAACCTCTCCCTCGCTGCTCTGGACCGTTTTGCTAGAGCTACCGTTGTGGACCGAGTCCGCGAAGAGAGCCGAGCGCGACAACAGATCGACGCGCTCGACATACAACCTCCTCGAACGGACGTTGTGACCAACAACTTGTCTGGAGGCAACCAACAAAAGGTCGCGCTGGGCAAGTGGCTTATGGCCTCCCCTCGGGTGCTTCTGCTAGCCGATCCGACCCGAGGTGTCGACGTCGGCACCAAGCAGGAAATGTATAAGCTCGTGCGAAAACTCGCTAGCGAGGGTCTGGCGATCTTGTATCTTTCTACGGAGCTCACCGAACTCGTCGGGCTCTGCGACCGTGTCCTCGTGATGTTCGATGGCCGCATCGTGGCGGAGCTTGAGGGCGACGAAATAAACGAAGAACGGATCGCCAACGCATCGGTCGGAGGAAGGGAATCCTCTTGACGACCATCGCGGCTTCGTCGCGCCGGTTGTTGCGCCACGCGCGGCGCGAGCCAGCCGTGCCAGCCGTCTACGTTGTGCTGGCGATCATGGTGGTCGTCTACGCAGTGTTGGATCCCTCGATCCTTAATTCCGACCGGGCCACCATCGTACTGGCGGAGAAGCTTCCGCTTGTTCTGGCCGCCGTAGGTCAGACGATAGTGTTCCTGACACGAGGCATCGACCTGTCCGTAGGCGGCATCGTTACCCTCACCAACGTAGTGATAGCGACGCAGATGGGCCAAGGGTTCGGTGGGATTGCAGTCGGCGTCGCGATCGGTTTGCTAGTTGGCATAGCGGCGGGCGTAGCGAACGGTTGCCTCGTCGGGTTGGTACGGCTCCCTCCGATAATCGCGACCCTTGCGACGTGGTCGATCCTGGAGGGGCTTGCGCTCTACGTGCTCCCTCAACCGGGCGGCTCCGTGCCCATCGCGTTTGGTGATTTCCCGCTGCGAACCTTTTTTTCCGTTCCGTTTCCATTGATACTTATGGTCGTGCTCCCGCTGATATTCTGGGGTCCGGTGCGGTACTCCCGGCTCGGGCACGCCATCTACGCCGTGGGTAGCGACGAACAGGCTGCCTACATGAGCGGGCTCTCGGTGGCTTTCACAAAGATCGTCGCCTACGCGATGAGTGGGTTCTTCGCCGCCTTGGCCGGGGTGTTCCTCACCATGCAAGCCCTCTCGGGAGACCCTCGCATCGGCGAATCCTTTACGCTTGACTCGATCGCCGCGACCGTGCTGGGCGGCACCCTCTTGGCCGGAGGCCGCGGCGGCGTGCTAGGTCCCATCGCCGGCGCCTTGGTGTTAGGGTTGCTCTCTGACCTGCTCTTCTTTACCGGCGTCAGGCCTGACTGGGAGTATGTGATCTCGGGTGCCGTGCTCGTCATCGCGCTGGTGGTCAGCACCTTAGGCCGACGCATCTCCGGAGAGCAGTCGCGATGAGGCAGCTAGTCGGAGGCGTGCGATGAGCCGAGACCCTGGCGGCGCGCAGACCTTCAGCCCCACCCGGCTTGGTTACTTGATCGACACCTTGAAGAGCGATTGGCGAACGATGCTGGCTTACGGTGTCGCTCTCGTCCTATACCTGATCATGGTCGCCATTTCGCCAAGTTTCGCGAGCCTCGAGCAAATTTCCAACATCCTCAATTTGGCGGCGTTTCTGGGCATTGTGGCCATCGGACAGACGCTCGTTATCCTCGTCTTCGGCATAGACCTCTCGGTCAGCGCGGTTATTACCTTGGTCAACCTCGTCACTACCGCCTTCGTCGCTGGATCGGACGCCCGGACGCTGACCGCCATACCCTTGGCGTTGGCGATCGGCGCCGCCGTGGGGTTGGTCAACGGGCTGGGTATCCGCTACCTCCAAATCCCCGACCTCGTTATGACGCTCGCCAGCTTTACTATAGTTACAGGTGTCGCTCTACTCTATAGCGGCGGAGCGCCGACCGGACAGAGCAGCAGGCTGCTCAACAAACTTGGCGCCGGCGACCTCGGCGGTATCCTTCCGTGGAGCTTCGTTATCTGGGCCGTGCTTGCCGCGCTGACCATCTTCGCACTAACGAGAACCACCTTCGGTCGTCACGTGTACGCGGTAGGCCTCAACCGGCGTGCCAGCCGGTTTTCGGGCATAAACGTGGGGCGTACCGTCGTGATCCTTTACACTATCTCAGGCGCCACCGCCGCCATAGCGGGCTTGCTCCTGACTGGCTATACCGGGTCGAGCTATTTCGGCATCGGCGATCCTTACCAACTTGGGTCCATCGCGGCCGTGGTGGTGGGGGGCACCTCCATCTTCGGTGGTCGCGGCGGTTACATTGGCACGATCGCCGGCGTCATAACCATCGTTCTCCTTCAAAGCCTGCTCACGGTGCTAAACATAGCCGACGCAGGGCGCGAGATTGCTTTCGGACTCGTGATCCTTATCCTGCTCGTCATCTACGGACGTGAGCGCAGCTTGCGGCAGTGAAATCAGGCTTTGTCCAGCGACCACGAGCGGTCGCGAGCCTCGACCTTTTGTGCGAACACTTTACATGCAAACGGATGTGATGTACTGGTGGACGGGGACTAATTAAACGGTGATAGTGCCCGGTTCCTCGCTGATCTACGAGCTCGTTGAAGAGAACGCCGACGTGCAGCTGGTCGTGAGCGGCTTCGAATTTACGGAGGGACCGCTGTGGAGTTCGGAAGGATACCTACTGTTCAGCGACATACCAGGAAACGTGATACGCCGTTGGTGGGAAGCAAGCGGCAAGGTAGAAGAAGTGCGCAGACCCAGCAACATGACCAACGGGCTGACCTTCGACGCCGAAGGGAGACTAATCGCTTGCGAACACGCGATCAGTAGGGTGACCCGAACCGAGCACGACGGTACCATCACGACGCTCGCTTCGCACTACCGGGGAAAAGAGCTCAACAGCCCCAATGACGTGGTCGTCAAATCTGACGGCTCAATCTACTTCACCGACCCCGCTTACGGCAGAGAAGCCTACTTCGGCGTAGAGCGGCCACAAGTGCTCGATTTCTGCGGCGTTTACAAGATCCCACCGCAGGATGGCGACCCTACGCTCTTGGTGGACGACTTCGAGGCACCTAACGGGCTCTGCTTCTCACCGGATGAATCGCTCCTGTACGTCAACGATTCCGAACGCATGGACATTCGAGTCTTTAACCTGACACCAAACGGAACACTTAAGGACGGACGCGTCCTCTTGGTGGAGGAGTATTCAGAGGAGATGGGGGAGGGTAACCCGGACGGTATGAAGGTAGACGAGCGAGGCAACGTATATTGCACCGGCCCGGGCGGCGTCTGGGTGATTGGCCGAGGAGGCGAGCACTTGGGCACGATTCGCGTGCCAGAAAAGGCGTCCAATCTCAACTGGGGCGGGCCCGGCTGGAACACGCTTTACATTACCGCGTCCACCTCAGTATATCGAGTCCCCATGCGGGTCTGCGGCAACCGCCTGGGCTATATGAGTGGGTAATCTCTGTACGTAGCGCGATAGAGTTCGTGAGAACAGGGTTTCGCGGGATTGGAGGCGTGGCAGTGATCAGGACGGTAATGGGCGACATCCCATCCGAGGAGCTCGGCGTAACTTACTCGCATGAACACTTGATCTCCTCGCCCCCACAATGGAAGGCGGAAGAGGATCCCGACTTGGTCATCACGGACCTGGACAAGGCGCTTGAGGAGGTCCGCGACTTCCGAGATCTTGGGGGGCGGAGTCTATTCGAGGCCTCAGCGTACGACTACGGGAGAGACGTGGAGGCGTTACGCGAGATCTCCGAAAGAACCGGAGTGCACATCATGGCGTGCGCTGGTTTCAACAAGGGCCTGTGGTTCGACCCCATGATCTCGGATTGGTCGGAGGAAAAGATAGAGCGTCACGTGGTCCGCGAGGTCACGGAGGGCATCGACGGCACGATCGCCCGCGGCGGCGTCATCAAGTTCGGCTCTGGCTACAACAGCATCTCCGAGTCGGAGGAGCGCGTCATCCGCGCCGACGCCCGGGCTCACAAGTCCACCGGCGCTCCTCTGCACGGCCACACAGAAGCCGGCACGATGGGTCTGGAGCAGCTCGATATCCTGGAAGAAGAAGGCGTCGAGCTCTCTCGCGTGGCGATCACACACGTCTCGAGGAACCCCGATCCCTGGTACCTGCGGAAGATGGCGGAGCGAGGCCCGCTCCTGTGCTTCGATGGCCTCTCAAAGACCAAGTACTTCCCGGAGAGCGTGCGCATCGACGCGATAATCCGCCTTTGCGAGTTGGGATACCACGACCAGATAATCATAGGCGGCGATCTCGCCCGCAAGAGCGACCTGCGCGCCTACTCGCGGGGGCCGGGCCTAAGGTTCATATTGAGGTCTTGGGTCCCACGGTTCCGAGAGGAGCTCTCTGAGCGAGGGTTTCCCGCCAGCAAATCGGAGGATATCGTTCGCGCGATCCTCGTTGACAATCCGAGAAGGTATTTCGATTTTGTTGAACCGTACTAACGAGTAAAGAAATCTCTCAGTAGTCTTGATAGAAAGTCGAAGTGCGTACGAAGGTGATATTGACACCACTTCTGACACCACTCAGCGCGCAACACGCAGAAACGGTGGGCAACCATTAGCAAGGAAATCGGCTTAGATACGCCGATTCTGCAACGTGAGGCAACACGCGGAAACAAGTGTCGGCGGATTGTGGCTCCGAAGGTCGCGGGTTCGATCCCCGGCGGTCGCTAGCTTACACTAACTGATTCACTAACCTGGGCGTAATTGGGCGTAACGCGGCAATACGCTGCGAACACTTTTCCCAGTAACTAAGCGACTTTCCGGCTTAGGTAAAAGGGTCCAAATCTAACTCGTAATGAGCAGGTCAGCGGTTCGAGTCCGCTAGTCGGCTCTCTTCATTTCTTCGTGTTTGCAGGGAAATCTCAGAGGAAGGTCACCGACGGCATTGGCCTACCTATCGGTTTAGAGTTGGCGAACGCTAACCACCGCGAAGTCAAGTTGGCCATGCCTGTCCTCCAGACGGTGTAG
>Ga0126312_10002236_pt1 | contig 12919 bp, 14 predicted proteins | sample Plot104A_FD_92537 | JGI IMG/M metagenome (GOLD analysis project Ga0126312, IMG submission 92537) | Serpentine soil microbial communities from UC McLaughlin Reserve, CA, USA - Plot104A | ecosystem: Environmental > Terrestrial > Soil > Grasslands | place: USA: UC McLaughlin Reserve, Lake County...
GCGATGCCCCAGTTGACGGCCTTCTCGGCCTTGTTGGAGTCGAGCGTGAAGAGGCCGTCGAACGGCCCGGCGAGGAACCCGGCGGCGTCACGGACGAACTGCACGATGTCGTTAGAGCGGTTGGCCTCCAGCACGACGAGCAGGATTCCCAGGACGAGGACTGCCGCGACGGCATAGGCCACCAGCATCACGGCCCGCGCGACCGACGCTCGCGCCATCGCGGCGCCGGCGTGGCGGTTTGCCCTTGTCGTAGTCGTCGCCATTCCGGACTCCTTGCTCGTCGTGTGCGTTTCCCAAGGGGTACCCGACGACGACGGGAATCAAGGCCAGATCAGGCCGCGATCATGACCGTGTCGGCGCGGTCCGTCAGCCGCCGTTCAGCGGCGGCGCCCGAACCGGTAGGCGATGAGCGCCACGAGTGCGAGCAGCGCCGCGAGCGCCCGCGGGTCCTTGAGGCGCTGGGCGATCACCGCGCCGCCGATCGAGCCGAGGTCCAGCGCCTCGGCGGGCTGGCGCGGCGGCTCGGCCGGCGCAGCGGCCGGCTCCTCGGGCCCGGCCGCCGGCGTCGCCGGCGCGGGCTCCTTCCGCTCGCCCGCCGGCGTCGCCGCCGCCTCGCCGCGCTCGAGCATCGCGGCGAGGTTCTGGGCGAACGTCGCCACGAGGCGGCCGCTGACGTCCTGCAGCACGCCCTGGCCCATCGTCGCAACCCTGCCGCTCAGCTGCACGTCCGTCGTCACCGTCGCCGACGTACGGCCGTCGGCGCCGCTGAGCACCATCGTCACGTCGGCGTCCGCCGTTCCCTGTCCGCGCGACTCCTTCGCGCGCGCCTTCATCACGGCGCGGTGTGCCGACTCGTCGCGCTCGGTGATCTCGACCTCGCCGCGGTAGGTCATGGACATCGGTCCGACCCTGACCGTGATCGCGACCTTGTAGGCGTCGTCGCCGGTGCGCTCGAGCACCTGCGCGCCGGGCACGGTCGGCGCGACGCGCTCGACGTCGAGCACCGTCTCCCAGACGCGCTCGATCGGGGCGTCGACGTCGAAGCGGTTCTCGAAGTGCATCGTTCCTCCCTTCGATTACGACGAGGCGTCACCGGTGGCTACCGATGACGGCGGATCGCGTCCACGACGGCGTCCAGCGCGGCGGCGCTGTGGCCGCTCGCGAGCTCGTCCACGTGCGGCAGCGCGGCCGCCATGCCGCCGGTCCGCGGCGCGAAGCCGGGCGCCGCCACGCGCGGGTTCACCCACACGATCCGGTACGCGAGCCGCGCGAGCCGCTCCATCTCGCGCCCGACCGGCGCCGGGTCGCCGCGCTCCCAGCCGTCGGAGAGCACGACCACGACGGCGTCGCGCGCCATTCCGCGACGGCCGAAGCCGTCGTTGAACGCCCGCAGCGCCTCGCCCAGCCGCGTGCCGCCGGCCCAGTCGGGCGCCGCCGCGCTCGCGCGTTCGAGCGCCGCGTGCGCACGGCCCTCGCGTAGCAGCTTCGTCACGCGGGTGAGGCGGGTGGCGAACACGAAGGTCTCGGCGCGCGCGCCGCGGGCCGCGCCCTCGAGCAGCAGGAGGTACGCGCGCGCGTACGGCGCCATCGAGCCGGACACGTCGAGCAGCGCGACGAGCGGCCGCGGCCGCTGGCGCCGCCGGCGATGCAGCTGCGCGACCGGGTCGCCCGCGGTGCGCCGGCTGCGGCGGAGCGTGGCGCGCACGTCGAGGTGCTCGCCGTGCGGCGAGGCACGCGTGCGGCGTGCCCGGCGCGGCGGCGTCGCGACCGCCAAGCGCCGGATGAGCTGGGCGACGAGGGCGAACTCCGCCTCGTCGAGCTCGTCGAGCCGGACGTTCGCGAGCCGCTCGTCGGCGCTCGCGCCGGCGCCGACCCGGAGGCCCGGCGGCTCGGACGCCCCGCCCGCGCCGTCCCCGCGGGCGGGAGCGGAAGAGCCCGGTCCGGCGGATCCCGACTCGCGCGGCGCAGCGCCGGGGAGCGACGGCGCGGCGGGGTCCCCGCGCTCGTCGCCGGCGGGGTCGGTGAGCCCGTCGACGACCGCCGCGAAGACCGCGTCGAAGACCGCGACCTGATCGCGTGAGGAGACGAAGCTCAGCCGCGCGGCCCAGTAGAGCGCGCTGCGATCGAGCGGCGCGCGGGGTGGGGCGGCGCGGTCGGCCGGCGCGGCTCCGAACGGCGTGTCACGCTCGGCCGCCGCGGTCTCGAGCAGACCGGCGACCGCCGCGAACGTGCTCGAGCGGCCCGGCGTGACCGGCAGGCCCGCGGCTCTGAGCGCGCGGCCGAGCGCGACGGCGGTGAGCGGCGCGTCGCGTCCCAGCGCGCGCGCGAAGCTGCGCGCGGCGTCGCTCATCCCGCCCCCCGGACGAGCGTCGCGAGGCCGGCCGTGCGCACGGTCTCCTGGTCCTCGCGGTACTTGAGAACCGCGCCCAGCGTGCGATCCGCGACCTCGACGTCGAGCCGCTCGGCGCCGAGCAGCGCCAGCGCGGCGACCCAGTCGATCGCCTCTGCGATCCCCGGCGGCTTCTGCAGGTCCGCTGCCCGCAACCGCGCCAGCGCCGCCACGACGTCGTCGGCCAGCTCCACCGAGCTGCCGGGCACGCGGCGGCGGACGATCTCGACCTCGCGCTCCGCCGGCGGGTAGTCGATCCAGTGGTACAGGCAGCGGCGCTTGAGCGCGTCGTGCAGATCGCGCGTGCGGTTCGAGGTGAGCACGACCGCCGGCGGCACCGCGGCGCGGATCGTGCCGAGCTCGGGCACGGTGACCGCGGCGTCCGCGAGAAGCTCGAGCAGGAACGCCTCGAAGTCGTGATCGGCGCGGTCGAGCTCGTCGACCAGCAGCACCGCCGGCAGCGGCCCCGGGTGCTCGATGGCCTGGAGCACCGGCCGCCTCACCAGGTACTCGCGGCCGAACAGGTCTTCCTCGCCGACGTCCGCGCCGCCGGCCTCCGCGAGCCGGATCCGCAGCAGCTGGCGCGGATAGTTCCACTCGTAGAGCGCCTCCGAGCTGTCCATGCCCTCGTAGCACTGCAGCCGGATCAGCGGCGTCCCGAGCGCGGCGGCGAGCGCCCGCGCGGCCTCGGTCTTCCCGACTCCCGCCTCGCCCTCGAGAAGCAGCGGCTGCGGCAGCCGCAGCGAGAGGAAGATCGCGGTCGCGAGCCCCTCGTCGGCGAGATAGTCGGCGGCGTCGAGCGCGGCCGCGAGCGCGAACGCGTCGGGCACTTGCTCGACCAGCGCCTGCGGGGCGCCTGCGCGCGCCGGCGGGCGCCCCGTCACGGAGCCGCCGCCAGCACGGCCTCGTAGTCCTCCCACGTGTCGACGTCGCGTGGGATGCGCCCGGGGACCGCGACCTCGGCGACCTCCGCCGCCCGCTGCTCGAGCAGCTTCCAGACCGCCTTGTTGCCGTGCAGCCGGGCGAGCTCGCCGAGCATCGACGCCCCGAAGGCGAACGGGTGCCCACGCCCGTCCTCGTAGCGGCAGACCGCGAGCGGCGCGTCGCCGCGACCGCCGAGCAGTGCCGCGACCGTCGCGGGCGCCACGCCGGGCTGGTCGCCGAGCAGCAGCACGAGCACGTCGCAGCGCGGATCGAGCGCCGCGGTGCCCGCGGCGATCGAGGACGAGCAGCCCGCGCCGTACGCGGCGTTGACGACCACCTCGGCGCCGGCGAGATCGACAGCCCCGCGGACCTCGTCCGCCGCGCCGCCGACGGTCACCAGCAACTGGTCGAAGGCGCACGCCCGCGCCGTGTCGAGCACCGCGTCGAGCAGCGTCGCCCCGCGATACGGCAGCAGCTGCTTGGGTCGCCCGAGCCGCGACGAGCCGCCCGCCGCCAGCACGAGCCCGGAGACGAACGGTTCAAGCCGTGCGCGCAAGCCAGGCCTCGCGACAACCCTCGGAGCAGAACGCGACCTCGCCCGCGGTCGGCGTCCCCGGTCCGACGACCACGGTCATGCCGCAGACGGGATCGACCTTGGAGAGAGACGGCGCGACCTTAGGTTGGCGGCGCACCGCGACGAGCTCGACCACGATCGATAGCGCGATCTCGGCGTGCGTGCGGGCGCCGATTGCGAGCCCGGCCGGGGTCCGGACGCGCGCGAGCGCATCCTCGTCCACGCCCGCGGAGCGCAGGGCGTCCAGCACCGCCGCCCCGCGCACGCGCGACGCGACGAGCCCCACGTACTCGCAGCCTGCCTCCAGCCCGCTCCGCACCGCCTCCTCGTCTCCGTGTCCGAGCGAGGCGACGACCGCCGCGAAATCGCCGGCGTCGGCGTGCGCGCCGAGCCGCGCGCGGAACCCGAGCGGCTCGCACAGCTCCGCCAGCGTGCGCGCGACCGGCGACTCGCCCGCCACCGCCACGCGCGGCGGCGGCAGGTGCGGCTCCAGGAACAGCTCGAGCGCTCCGCCGCTGAGGCACGGGTTCGCGACGACCACCGCGCCCTCCTCGTCGGCCGGCCCGTCGCGCTCGCCGGGGAGAATGCGCAGCAGAGTCGGGTCGCCCGTCTCGAGCGCCCGCAGCGCCTGCAGCCGGACCGTGGAGTCCGCGCACGAGCCGCCGATGAATCCCTCGATCGTCCCGTCGCCGAGCACGATCGCGCGATCGCCCGGCCGCGCGCTCGTCGGCGCCGCGCAGCGCACGACGGTCGCCTCCACGAACGCGACGCCTTCGTCGATCAGCTGCGCGGCCCTGAGCTTCACGAGTGGATCGCCTGCCACACGCGCGCCGGCGTCACCGGCATGTCGACGTGGCGGACGCCGAACGGCTCGAGCGCGTCGACGACCGCGTTCACGACCGCCGGGGGCGCCCCGACGTTCGCCGACTCGCCCACTCCCTTCGCACCGAACGGGTGGTGCGGCGAGGGCGTGACGGTCGCGCCGAGCTCCAGGTCCGGCACCTCCAGCGAGCTTGGGACGAGGTAGTCCATGAACGAGCCGCTGAGGCAGTTGCCCTGCTCGTCGAACGCGATCTGCTGCATCAGCGCGATGCCGATGCCCTCGGCGATGCCGCCATGGATCTGGCCCTCGACGACCATCGGGTTGATCCGGACGCCGCAGTCGTCTACCGAGATGAAGCGGCGCAGCTTCACTTCGCCGGTCCCGGGGTCGACGTCCACGACGCAGATATACGCACCGTACGGATACGTGAGGTTCGGCGGGTCGTAGACGGCGACCGCGTCGAGGTGTCCCTCGACGCCCTCGGGCAGCTCGAGCGCGCCGTGGGAGGCGAGCGCGAGCTCCTGGATCGTCCGGCCCTTCTCGCGGTCGCCCTTCACGAACCAGCGCCCCTTCTCCCACTCGAGGTCGTCCGGCGAGACCTCGAGGGCCGCGGCGGCGACCTGGCGAGCGCGTTCGCGCACCTTGCGCGCGACCATCGCCGTCGCGCCGCCGGAGACCGGCGTCGAGCGGCTCCCGTACGTGCCGAGCCCGAACGGCGTCTGGTCGGTGTCGCCGTGCACGACCTCGACGTCCTCGGGCGGGATGCCGAGCTCCTCCGCGACGATCTGCGCGAACGTCGTCTCGTGGCCCTGGCCCTGGGTCTTGACGGAGATCCGCAGCACCGCCTTGCCGGTCGGGTGCACGCGCAGCTCGGCGCCGTCGGCCATTCCCAGGCCGGCGATGTCCATCTTCGCGCGCGGGCCCGCGCCCACGGTCTCCGTGAAGAACGACACGCCGACGCCCATGTACTCGCCGCGCGCGCGCTTCTCGGCCTGCTCGCGGCGCAGCTCGTCATAGCCGGCGATCCGCATCGCCTCGCGCATCGTCGCGTGGTAGTCGCCCGAGTCGTACTCCCAACCGGTCTTGGTCGTGTACGGGAACTGGTCGGAGCGGATGAAGCTCTTCATGCGCAGCTCGACCGGATCCATCCCGAGCTCGTCGGCGAGCAGGTCGACCATCCGCTCGACGAGGTATGCCGCCTCGGTCACGCGGAACGAGCAGCGATACGCGACGCCGCCGGGCGCCTTGTTGGTGTAAACGCCTCTGACCGTGCAGTAGGCCGCCTCGAGGTCGTAGGAGCCGGTGAAGATGTGGAAGAACCCGGCCGGGTACTTCGACGGCTGAGCCGTCGCGTTGAACGCGCCGTGGTCGGCGAGCACGTCGACGCGCAGCGCGCGGATGCGGCCGTCGCGGTCGGCGGCGATCTTGCCGCGCATCAGGTAGTCGCGCGCGAAGCCCGTCGATGTGAGGTTCTCGGTGCGGTCCTCCATCCACTTGACCGGGTGACCGGTGACGATCGACGCCACCACCGCGCAGACGTAGCCCGGGTAGATCGGCACCTTGTTGCCGAAGCCGCCGCCGATGTCGGGCGCGATCACCTGGATCTTGTTCTCGGGCAGGCCGGCCACGAGCGCGTACAGCGTCCGGTGCGCATGCGGCGCTTGGGTGGTGCACCAGAGCCGCAGCTTGCCGGTGACCGCGTCGTAGTCGGCGACCGCGCCGCAAGTCTCGAGCGGCGCGGGATGAACGCGCTGGAAGGGGATCTCTTGCGTGACGACGACGACGTCGGCGTCCTCGAAGACGGCCTCCGTCTCGGCCTCGTTGCCGGCCTCCCAGTCGAAGATGTGGTTCGAGGTCTGGCCCTCCTTGTCGTCGCGGATCACCGGCGCGTCGGCGTCGAGCGCGCGATGCGCGTCGTGGACGACCGTCAGCGGGTCGTACTCGACGTCGATCAGCTCGAGCGCGTCGCGTGCGGCGTAGTGGTCGTCGGCGACCACGAACGCGACCTCCTGCCCCTGGAAGCGCACCTTGTCGGTCGCCAGCACCGCCTGCGTGTCGGCCGACAGCGTCGGCATCCAGGCGAGTCCCTGCGCCTCGAGGTCCCTGCCGGTGATGACCGCGCGCACCTTCGGGTGCTGGAGCGCGGCCGACGTGTCGATCGAGACGATCCGGGCGTGGGCGAGCGGGCTGCGCAGCGCGGCGCCGTGCAGCATCCCCGGCAGCACGACATCGTCGACGTAGTTGCCCTGCCCGCGCACGAAGCGCGGGTCCTCCTTGCGCTTCATCCGGCCGAATCCGATCGGGCGCTCGTCCGCGACGGCCATCAGGCACTCACCTCCTGCGGGTGTTCCGCGGCCCAGTGGACGGCCGCGACGATGTTCTTGTAGCCCGTGCAGCGGCAGATCTGGCCCGAGATCGCGACCTTGATCTCCTCGTCCGACGGCTTCGGGTTGGCGTCGAGCAGCGCCCGCGCCGTCAGCATCATTCCCGGCGTGCAGAAGCCGCACTGGAGCCCGTGCTCCTCGATGAAGCCCTGCTGCACGGGGTCGAGCTCGCCGCCGCGGGCGAGGCCCTCGACGGTCCGGACCTCGTGGCCGTCGGCCATCGCGGCGAGCATCGTGCACGACTTGACCGGCTCGCCGTCGACGAGCACGACGCAGGCCCCGCAGTTGGACGTGTCGCAGCCCCAATGCGTCCCGGTCAGGCGCAGGTGGTCGCGCAGGAAGTGGACGAGCAGCGTGCGCGGCTCCGCGTCCGCCGACGCCCGCTCTCCGTTGACCGTCAGGTTGATCTGCACGTTCGTCTCCTCACGAGGCCAGCGCGCGCTCGGCGGCGCGGCGGAGGGCACGGTGGGTCAGTTCGCGCGCCAGATGGCGCTTGTAGTCGGCCGGTCCGCGGAGGTCGCCGATCGGCTCGCAATCCTCGGCGGCGAGCGCCGCCGCCGCCGCGAAGGCCTCCTCCGACGGCGCGATTCCGACGAGCGACTCCTCGGCGCGTGTCGAGCGCACGCTGCTCGGGTTGACCGCGCTGAGCGCGATGCCCGCCGCGCTGATGCTCGAGCCGTCCAGCCACACCGCAGCGCCGGCGGCGGCGGTAGCCCAGTCGCCCGTCCGGCGCTTGACCTTGGCGTACGCGCTTCCGCCATGCGGTCGCAGCGGGATGCGCACCTCTACGAGCATCTCCGCATCCTCGACGGCCGTCTCGTACGGTCCGCGGTGGAAGTCCGGCATCTCGACCACGCGCTCGCCGCTGCGGCCGCGGATCACGGCGACTCCGCCGAGTGCCGCGCAGACGGCGCTCAGGTCCTCGGACGGGTCCGCTTGGCACAGCGCGCCGCCGATCGTGCCGCGGTTGCGGACCGGCGGGTCGGCGATCATCTCCTCGGCGTCGCGCATGATCGGGAAGTGGCGCGCGAGCAGGTCGGACTCGAGGATCTCGCGGTGCCGGGTAAGGGCGCCGATGCGGATCTCGCCCCCCTGCTCGCGGATGTAGGACAGCTCCTCGGCGAGCGGGTTGATGTCGATCAGGTGCTCGGGCGTCGCCAGCCGGAGCTTCATCATCGGCAGCAGCGAGTGGCCGCCCGCCACGAGCCGTGCCTCGGGGCCGAGGCGCTCGAGCAGGCCGAGAGCCTCGTCGACGCTCGACGCGCGCGCGTAATCGAAGGGCGCAGGTACCTGCATCTCCTCCCCTCTCCTGGGATTCCGGCGCGACGCTACTCCTCTTGCGGTTGGTAGGCATACGCGCGATAACCGTCCGCTTATAGTGCGTTCTCACCGTGACCTTCAGCCAGCTGCGCTCGTTCGCGACGGTCGCCCGCACGGGCTCGGTCAGCGCGGCCGCCGTCGCGCTCGGCGTCAGCGAGCCGGCGGTCTCGGCGGCCGTCGCCGCGCTGCGTCGCGACCTCGGCGACGCGCTCTTCGTGCGCGCCGGCGGCGGCATCCGGCTCACTCCCGGCGGTGAGCGCCTCGCCGCCGCCGCCGCGGAGATCCTCGGTCTCCAGGACCGGCTGCAGCGCGAGGTCGCCGAGGCGCGCGGCGAGCGCGGGCTCCTCCGGCTGGCGGTCGCGCCGTCGGTCGCCGAGTACGTGTCGGCGCCGCTGCTCGACGCCTTCACGCGCCGCTGGCCGACGCTCGAGGTCGCCCAGCAGGTCGCGGCGCCCGAGGACTTCGCGTCGCTGCTCGGCGATCGCCTCGCGGACGTCGCGCTCGGCCCATGGCCGGGCCCCGCGCCCGCGGTCGAGGCCGTCCCGTTCCTGCGCTACAAGCTGATCGTCGTCGCCGGCGCGGGGCACCGTCTGGCCGGCGCACGCGATGTCGCCCTCGGCGCGCTGCGTCGCGAGCGCTGGCTCGTCGGCCCTACGGGCGCGGACGTCGAGCGCCTGTTCAGCGTGCACGGGCTCGAGGCGCCGCAGCGCGGCGCGTTCACGACCGAGGCGGCCGCGCACTCCGCCGCCGCCGCGGGGGAGGGCGTGACGCTCGCGATCGCGCACACGGTGCTGGACGCACTGCGGCGCGGGTCGCTCGTGCGGCTCGACGTGCGCGGCACGCCGCTCGACGGGATGTGGCACGCCGCGACCCTCGGCCGGGACCTGCGCTCGCCGGTCGCCGACGCGCTGCGGCGCTTCGTCACGACGCCGGACGCCACGCAGGCGATCGTCGCCCGCCCGGGCGGCGTGCCGGCCGGCCGCTTCCGGCCGCCGGTCTACGTGACGATCTGGAGCGCTCGCTGATCCAGGACGCTTAGACTGGCCGCGCTCTCCGCTGTTGCCCCGACTCGCTGCCGCCGACTCCTGTGTCTCTCGACGAGCCCGTCCTGATCACGTGTGCGATCTCCGGCGCGGTCGCGAACCGCGAGCAGTGCCCGGCGATCCCGTACACGCCGGAGGAGTACGCAGCCGAGGCGCGCCGCGCGGTCGACGCGGGCGCGAGCATGATCCACATCCACGCGCGCACGCGCGACGGGCGGCCGAGCTACGAGGTCGAGGACTTCCGCGCCATCACGGACGCGATCACGCGCGAGGTCGACGTGGTCGTGAACTACTCGACGGGCGCGGTCGGCGTGCCGGTCGAGAAGCGGCTCGCGTACCTGCGCGAGCTGCGGCCCGACGTCGCCGCGCTCAACATGGGGTCGATGAACTACGCGAAGTACTCGCGCAGCCGGCGCGACTTCGTGTTCGCGATGGTCTTCGCCAACCCGTTCGAGGAGATCGTGGCGCTGCTGGAGGCGATGAACTCGCTCGGCATCAAGCCGGAGCACGAGTGCTTCGACCTTGGACACGTCGGCTCGCTCGAGCCGCTGGTGCACAAGGGGGTCCTGCGCGAGCCGCTCCACGTCTCGTGCGTGATGGGAGTGCTCGGCGGCGCGCCGCCGACCGCGCGGAACCTCGCCGCGATGGTCGACAACATCCCGGACGGCAGCCATTGGGGCCTGATCGCCGTCTCGCGCCGGCAGTGGTCGCTGGTCGCGGCTGCGCTGGCGCTCGGGGGCTCGGTCCGCGTCGGGCTGGAGGACAACTTCTACCTGCCCGACGGCGCGATGGCGCGCTCCAACGGCGAGCTCGTCGAGCGCGCCGCGCGGATGACGCGCGACGCGGGCCGGCGCGTCGCGACGCTGGACGAGGCGCGCGCGATGCTGGCTGCCGCATGACCGGTCCGCTGGACGGGATCCGCGTGCTCGACCTGTCGCGCCTGCTGCCGGGCGGCTACTGCTCGCTGCTGCTCGCCGACTACGGCGCCGAGGTGCTCAAGGTCGAGGACACCGGGCTCGGCGACTACATCCGCTGGGCGCCGCCGCGGTACGAAGGGGTGGAGCCGAGTGCGGCGTCCGCGCCGTTCCTCGCGCTGAACCGCGGGAAGCGCTCGCTGAGGCTCAACCTAAAGGCGCGCGAAGGCCGGGAGGTGCTGCTCCGGCTGGTGAGCTCCCACGACGTGCTGATCGAGTCCTTCCGGCCCGGCGTGCTCGACCGGCTCGGCGCCGGCTACGAGCGGCTGCGCGAGGCGAATCCGCGGCTCGTCTACTGCGCCATCAGCGGATACGGGCAGTCGGGCCCGGACCGCGACCGGCCCGGACACGACCTCGACTACCTCGCGCGCGCCGGCCTGCTCGGGCTGACCGGCGTGCGCGACGGCCCGCCCATTCCCCCGGCGGGCCAGATCGCCGACCTCGGCGGCGGCGCGCTGATGGCGGCGTTCGGGATCCTCGCCGCGCTGCACGAGCGCGAGCACTCCGGCGAGGGGCAGCTCGTCGACGTCTCTATGACGCGCGGCGCGCAGAGCTGGCTTGCGCTGGTCGCCGCGCGCTTCCTCGCCGGCGGCGGCGTGCCGCGCCGCGGCGAGCTGGAGCTCGCCGGCGGGCTCGCCTGCTACCGGCCCTACGCCTGCGCCGACGGCTGGGTCGCGCTCGGCGCGCTGGAGCCCAAGTTCTGGGACGCGCTGTGCCGGGGGCTCGGGCGCGAGGACCTGCTCGAGCGGCACATGGACGCGTCCGTGGCCGGCGAGCTGGAGGCGATCTTCGCGACCCGCACGCGCGCGCAATGGACCGCGTTCGAGGAGGAGCACCGCTGCTGCCTGGAGCCGGTGCTCGACCTCGACGAGGCGCTCGCGCGAGTCCCCGAGAGCGTCGTCGAGGTCGACCAGCCGGGCGCGCGCGGGCCGGTGCGGCTGCTCGGCCCGCCGGTCGGCCTGTCGCGAACGCCGCCGGACGGCACGCGGCCGGGGCCTGCGCTGGGCGCCGACACCGACGCGGTGCTGGCGGAGCTCGGCTACCGCCCCGAGGAGGTCGAGCGGCTCAAGGCGGCGGGCGCGGTCGCCGGCCCCAAGGGCGTGACCGAGGGCAGCTTCCTGGCATGAGGTAGCGGCCGGGGTTGACCGGCACCGCTCGAGACACTTCCGCCTTCACTGCTCGCCGTTCGCCGATCCCGGCGGATCGTCACCGCGCTCCCTGATGTCCTCGGCGACGAGGCGCTTGAACGGCTCGAGCTTCTCGAACAGCTCCTCGGGCGGGACCTCGCGCTCCGGATCGCGGCTGCCGAGCACCCATGGCGCGGCTTCGACGGCGGTGCTCCACGCCACCTCGTCGGGGTCCGTCGACTCGCCGGAGGCGCCGCCTTCGGGCGCCTCGCCGATCGAGTCGAGATAGACGTTGCGGAACCCGTTGCGCTCCTCCTCGTGGAACTCGATACGGGCACGGCGGCCCTCGAAGCGCGCCGCCTCGCGGCCGATCTGCGGGCGGAACGTGGTGTACTCGCGCCCCTGGTCGTCGCGCACGGCGTAGCGAGTCTTCCTCGTCCGCGTCTCGACCTCCTCGGTGTCCCGGATGAAGACTTCCGCCTCCATCGTCAGAACAATCTCCTGAGCAGGCTGCCAAGGCCGCTCACGATGCCCTTGAGCAGCCCGAACACGCCTGCGAGGAGGCCGCCGACGGCGCGTCCCAGCCCCCGCAGCAGGCCCATGGTGCGGCTACCGCCCCCTCCGCTTCGCGCGGCCCTTGGCCTGGCGGCCGGCGCCGCGGCCGCGGGCCGCCTTGCCCTTGGCCCGCGTGGAGCGCTTGCCGGTCACTCTGCCGACCACTTCGAGCACCCGGCCGGCGATCTTGTCCAGACGGCCCTCGGACTTGTCGCGCCGTGCCGACTTCATGCGGTCTTGCTCCGCTGGCCAGGACCCGGCGCCTGGCGCGGCTCCAGCCGCAGCCGCCGCTCGGCGCCCCCGACGTCCGTCTCCAGCTGCTTGGCGCGCTCCGTCTCGGCGTTGAACTCGGCGCCGAGGAGGATCGCCATGTTCGTGATCCAGAGCCACAGCAAGAAGACCACCGCGCCGCCCAGCGTGCCGTAGGTCTTGTCATACGAGCCGAAGTTCGCAACGTAGAGCGCGAACGCGATCGACGCGACGATCCAGGCCAGCAGCGCCAGCACCGCCCCGGGCGTGACCCAGCGCATGCCGCTCAGCCGCGCGTTCGGCGCCGTGTAGTAGAGGACACCGAAGATCAGCAGCACCAGCACGAGCATCGCGGGCCACTTCGCAAATCGCCAGACGGTCAGCACCGAGTCGCTGATCCCGAGCGCGCCGCCCAGCGCGCCGACGATCGGGCCGCTCAGCACGAGCGCGAGCGCGACGATCGCGGCCAGCATGATCAGCACGAACGTAACCGCCAGCTGGAGTGGCTTGAGCTTCCAGAACGGGCGCCCCTCCTCGACCTCGTAGATCGAGTTGCA
>Ga0126312_10002237_pt1 | contig 12916 bp, 11 predicted proteins | sample Plot104A_FD_92537 | JGI IMG/M metagenome (GOLD analysis project Ga0126312, IMG submission 92537) | Serpentine soil microbial communities from UC McLaughlin Reserve, CA, USA - Plot104A | ecosystem: Environmental > Terrestrial > Soil > Grasslands | place: USA: UC McLaughlin Reserve, Lake County...
ACCGTAACCGTGCACGTGCGGCGGCTGCGTGAGAAGGTCGAGCCAGACCCGGCGAGGCCCCACTACCTGCAGACAGTATGGGGTGTCGGCTACAAGTTCGGCGGATGAAAAGAGCACTCCGCACATCCGTTGCGGCGCTCCTGTTCCTGGCCGTTTCGCTGGCGGTGGCTATTTTCGCCGCTTCGCTATTCGGAGTGCCTTCGTCCGACCTTGCGGCCGTGGCCGTATTGCTCGGCGTGGCCGGTGGCGGCAGCGGGCTTGTGGCGCTGATCCTGATCCGTCCTGCCGTGCTTGGACGTCTCGGCGGCGTGCGGGCGCAGCTCGTGGGAGCAGGTCTGATCGGGAGCCTCCTGCTACTCGGGATGATGCTCGCTGGCGCGAGGGCCATGTTCATCTCGGAGCACGACCTCGCGCTGCTCTTGACGATGCTGACCTTCGCCGCAGCCCTCTCGGTCGGGTTCGGCCTGCTTTATGCGATGCCGCTCTCCAGCCGCATCGGGCGGGTGCGGGCGGGGACGGAAAGGATCGCAGGCGGCCAACTCGGCTCCGAAGTCAGGGTCGAGGGCCACGATGAGGTAGCCGGGCTGGCCGACGACTTCAACCGCATGGCGCGGGCACTGGAGAGAGCGGCTGAGCGCGAACGCGAGATGGAACAGGCGCGGCGCGACCTCGTCGCCGCCGTCTCCCACGACCTGCGGACACCCCTCGCCTCGACGAGGGCCCTTATAGAAGCCCTCGCTGACGGGATAGCTACGGACCGGCAGACAGAAAGGCGCTATCTCTCCTCGGCCAGCCGCGAGCTGGAACATCTGAGCCGGTTGGTCGACGACCTCTTCGAGCTGGCCAGGATAGACGCGGGACTCTTGCAACTCACGCTGGAAGAGGCCTCGTTGCACGATATGATCTCCGACACTATCTCTAGCTTCCAGCCGCAGGCCGAACAGAAGGGCGTGCGCCTCGCTGGCGAGATCTCGGGCGGCGTCGATCCCGTGCTCGCGAACCCGCCCAGGCTACAGCGCGTGCTCCACAACCTCGTCTCCAACGCCCTGCGCCACACCCCACCAGACGGTGCCGTAACCCTGCGCGCGACCCGCGAAGGGGAAGAGGCACGCGTCGAGGTATCCGACACGGGCGTAGGCATAGCGGCCGAAGATCTGCACCACGTCTTCGAACGCTCCTTCCGCGGTGAGCAGTCACGGACCCGTCCCGAGAGGGACGATGCGCCGAGCACCGGATTGGGGCTCGCGATCGCACGCGGCCTCGTCGAAGCGCACGGCGGCACCATAGACGTCGAGAGCGACCCCGGCCGCGGCTCGCGCTTCTATTTCACGCTACGACGCGCCTGAAATCTGGACCTTTATAGATAGGAATTGTTGGCGATATAACGACGCAGAGCACGCAACGAGATGCTGTTGCGAATTACGCGTTCGTGGTAGTTGCGTTGCCATAATTTGGCGCCGGGGGTGGATCTGATGTCGTTGACGCGTTGCGTGGATACGGTTTTGAAGGCCCCCATCAAACGCCCTAATGGTTTACGTTGCATCGGGAGGATCGGTGGACCCATGAATCCCGCATCAGGGGCGGAACGTTGGAGGGCGGTTCGCGAACCGCCCCTACAGATTTCGTTCGAATTCGTGACGTCGGCGCCCGCGACGTTCGGATTCGTAACGCTCGAATTGTCGCTAACCGTGCCATTACGAAGGTCGTCTCTGATCACGATGATTGCGTGCGTATGGTCAGGCATCACGATCCATTCGTCGAGGTAGACGTAAGGGTATTGTTCTGCCAACCACGCCCAACAACGCGCGACCTCTTGCCCACATGCGTTCAATCGCACTCGGCCATTGATCACCGCCCCGAAGGTACGTTCCCGATCCTGGGTGCAAATGGTTACGAAATATGCCCCGTCTCTGGTGTAGTCATAGCCCTTCAACCGGATCGACCGCCGGTTGGGTAGCTCGCCACGTTCCTTCATGGTCTTATTGTCGGCAGACACCTTCCGATGCAATAGGAGGTTCGCACAAGTGGCGGTGCGTGTGCGCACAGAACCTGTAGGGGCGGTTCGCGAACCGCCCGGCAACGTACCATCAAACCGCAGGGAAGCGTTGGCGCGGAAGCGGATCACATCAGGATGGTTCCTCATGGGACGGTGCGTGTGCGCACAGAACCTGTAGGGGCGGTTCGCGAACCGCCCTGGCAACGTAGCGCCCTAGGGCAGGGACGAGAGGTGTGCGATGAGACCAGGATCCCGCATCGCGGCTTCGCCTACCAGGACCGCATCGGCACCGGCGTCGCGCAGGCGTCTGGCGTCTTCGGGGTTCTTGATGCCGCTCTCGGCGACGAGGGTGGCGCCGGCGAGTCTGGGGGCGAGGCGCTCGAAGGTGCCGAGGTCCACGGTGAAGTCTCTGAGGTCGCGGTTGTTGACGCCGATGATACGGGCGCCTGACTCGAGGGCCAGGTTCGCCTCTTCTTCGTCGTGGATCTCCACGAGCGGCGTCAGGCCGATTTCTACGGCCAGCGAGACGTAACGGGCGAGCGCAGCCGCATCGAAGAGAGCCGCTATGAGCAACACGGCGTCGGCCCTTGTCCCGGTCTCGAGGATCTGGGCCTCGTCGACGGTGAAGTCTTTGCGTAGAACCGGCAGGATAGTAGTGTTCCGCGCGGCGTCGAGGTCTTCGAGACTTCCCTCGAAGCGCTCTGGCTCGGTGAGAACGGAGAGGCAACTCGCGCCTTCGAGCTGGTAACGCTCGCCCCACGTGGCCGGATCTGCTTCGCGGATGAAACCTGCCGAGGGTGAGGCTCGTTTTATCTCGGAGATCACGGATAGACCGGAGGCCGAGAGGGCGCTGGCGAAGTCCCTCTTCTCGAAGAGCAGCGCTCTCTGGTAGAGGTTGCCCAGGTCTGTGCTGGTACGCAGATCTTGCGCCCTCTTTATGGCCGCTGTGGCCAGCTCGTCGAGAACGGTGGCGCGCTTCATACGGTCCCCGAGAGGCGGCGGGTGGTTTTTATGAAGTTCTCGAGGGCGCTGGCGGCGGCTCCGTTGGCAATGGAATCATGTGCCAGACGGATGCCCTGTTCTATTGTCTTCGCCTTGCCCGAAACGTGGATCGCGGCGCCCGCGTTGAGGAGGACGATGTCACGGGTTGCTCCCTGTTCTTCGCCGGTGAGGATGTCGCGGAGGATGCGGGCGTTGAGGTGCGCGTCGCCGCCTAGCAGGCCGTCGGGGGCGTGGAGCGGGAGGCCGAAGTCTTCCGGTGAGATCTCGTACTCTTCCAACTTTCCATCGGAGACGTCGGCTACTATGGTCTTGTCGGTCACCGTGATCTCATCCATCCCGTCGGTCCCGTGGACGACGAGCGCCTTCTCGGCCCCGAGGTCGCGCAGCGCTTCGGCGACGGGACGAACGTAGGCTCCGCCGAAGACCCCGACGAGCTGACGTCTGGCCCCTGCGGGGTTGGTCAGCGGCCCGAGTAGATTGAAGACGGTCCTGAAGGGCAGCTCTGCCCGCACGGGGGCCACGAACCGCATCGCGGGGTGGTGTGTGCGGGCGAACATGAACCCGATGCCGGCCTCGGCGATGCAGCGGGAGACCTCTTCGGGGTTGAGATCTATCTCCGCGCCCAGAGCTTCGAGCACGTCGGCGCTTCCGGCCTGGCTCGTCGCCGCCCTGTTTCCGTGTTTGGCGACCACGACGCCGGCCCCACGCGCCACGAACGCGGCAGCTGTGGAGACGTTTATGGTCCCCTTGGCGTCGCCGCCCGTGCCGCAGGTGTCGACGACGCCATCGGGAGCATCGACCCTCCCGGCGAAGCGGCGCATGGCGCGGGCGAAGCCGACGATCTCGGGCACGCTCTCCCCCTTGACGCGCAGCGCGGTGAGGAGCGCGGCCGTGGCCGCGGGGGGAGCATTACCCTCCATGATGGTCTCCAGCGCGCGTTCGGCCTCGCCCTCGGTCAGGACCTCCCCGGCGGCGGCTTTGCGGAGCGTCTCGCGCAACAAGAGGTCTGCTCAGCGCTCCAGGAAGTTCTTCAGGACGTCGTGCCCGCTGCGGGTCAATATGCTCTCGGGGTGGAATTGGACCCCCTCGACGGGGTACTCGCGGTGCCTGACGCCCATGATCGTACCGTCCTCGGTGCGGCTGGTGACGAGGAGGCATTCCGGCAGTGAAGCGGGTTCGATCACGAGCGAGTGATAGCGCGTCGCCTCGAAGCCCTGGTCGAGACCCCTGTAGACCCCCGTGCCGTCGTGCATTATCTTCGCCGTCTTGCCGTGGACGGGTTCGCCGCGCACTATTTCGGCGCCGAAGGCCTGCCCGATAGACTGGTGGCCGAGGCAGACACCAAGCGTGGGGATACTCTCACCGACCTTTTCGATCAATTCCACAGAGACGCCTGCCTCGTTCGGCGTGCAGGGACCAGGTGAGACTACTATCCTATCCGGGTGGAGCGCGGAAACCTCCTCCGGCGTAACCTCGTCGTTGCGCCGCACGAGGACCTCGGCCCCGAGCTCCCCGAGGTACTGGACCAGGTTGTAAGTAAAGGAGTCGTAGTTGTCTATGACGAGGACCCGCATAAGTGGAGCGATTTTAGCGGATAAGCCGCCAGCGAACAGGGAGGAGACACCTTGACTTTGCTCCTTACCGAGAACGAGGTCGAAGCCCTTCTCGACATGCCACAGGCACTGGATGCCGTGGAGTCGGTATTGCGCCAGCACGCGGAAGGGCGCGCCACCAACCGCGCCCGCCGTCGTGTGGCCCTCCCTACGGGCGGGCTCAACTACATGGCCGCCGGGGCCCCCGAGATCGGGGCTCTCGGTCTCAAGGCCTACACTGTCGCGCGCACCGGAGCCCGCTTCTACACGATGCTTTTCGACCCCGAGGGCGGGGAACTGCTCTCCATCATGCAGTCTGACAGGCTGGGACAGGTGCGCACGGGCGCGGCGAGCGGGGTCGCGACCAAACACCTCGCCAGGGAGGACGCTGATACTCTAGGCGTCTACGGGGCCGGCTGGCAGGCCGAGAGCCAGCTCGAGGCCATAGCAGCCGTCAGGGACCTCGAGAGGATCATCGTCTACAGCCGCAGCGAAGAGTCGCGCAAGCAGTTCGCGGAGAAGATGAGCGGGCGGCTCGGCATGGAGATAGAGACCACCCACGCCGCCGAGGAGCCAGCGGCCCAGGATATCGTCGTTACCGTGACGTCATCGAGGGAGCCGGTGCTCCTCGGGGAGTGGCTCAGGCCGGGGGCGCACGTAAACGCGGCCGGGTCGAACTTCCTGTTCAAGAGCGAGATAGACCGCGAGGTCGTCAGGCGGGCTAGCTTCGTTTGCGCCGACTCGCGCGAGGAGCTCGGCCTCGAAGCAGGAGATCTGATGCAGTCCCTCGAGACGGGCGCCATCCTCCCCGAGGCTGTCTACGAACTTGGCCAGGTCATAGCGGGACAGGTGCCAGGCCGCCGCGGCCCCGAGGACATAACCCTCTTTGCGAGCCAGGGCCTCGCCCTGGAGGACATGGCCGCGGCCCGCGTCGTCTACGACCGCGCCGTCGAGCGCGACGTCGGCAGGGATATTGATCTGTAGAGGTAAGGCGGTTGGTGGGAGGCCGTGAGCGGCGCGGCTGCAGATAACCGCTCGGCGCTGCAGATCCCCAGGCTCGCGGTGCTCGGGGTTTTCTTCACCAACGGCGTCGTGATCGGGAAGTGGGTGGTGAGGATACCTGCTGTGCAGCAGCGTCTCGGCCTAGGTGAAGGTCTACTCGGCGTCGCCTTGCTCGGGGCCGCGGTCGGGGCCCTGGTAGCCATGCCTCTGGTCGGGGCACTGGTCTCTCGCTTCGGGAGCCGACGCATCGTTGGTACGACGGCAGCGCTGCTCGTCCTCGCGCTCGTCACGCCTGCGCTGGCGCCGAGCTTGCTCTTCCTCGTTCCCGCCCTCATGCTGCTCGGGGCGGCGAACGGGGGACTCGACGTGTCGATGAACGCGCAGGCCGTCGTGGTCGAGCGAGGATACGGGCGTCCCATCATGTCCTCCTTCCACGCAGCCTGGAGCTTCGGAGGCCTCGCCGGGGCCGCGCTAGGCGGACTCCTGGCGTCCCGCGGTGTCGGTCCCCTGCCCCACTTCTCCGCTGTAGCCATCCTGGCCGCGATAGCCTTCGCCGTTGCCTACAAAGCACTCTTGCCCTCGCACGCCGACGCCTCCGAGGAAGATGCTCCCGCGTTCGCCCGTCCGACGCGGGCGCTCCTGGGGCTCGGGATCATCTCGTTCTGCGTCCTCCTCGGGGAGGGCGCGATGGGCGACTGGAGCGCCGTCTATCTGGAGAACACCCTCGATACGGGCCCTGGCTTCGCGGCCGCAGGCTACGCGGCGTTCTCCGTCTCCATGGCCTTCGGACGCCTCTTCGGAGACTGGTTTATGGAACGTCTTGGCGCGGCCACCCTCGTCCGCGCCTGCGGGGCCCTCGCCGCCACAGGACTCGGGATCGCCCTGGCCGTAGCACAACCCCTCGTCGCGCTCTTCGGCTTCGCCTGCGCCGGCGCCGGTTTCTCCATAGTCTTCCCCGCAGCCCTCAGCGCCGCGGGACGCACCGAAGGCATCGCCACAGGACCGGCCCTCGCCGCCGTCTCCACAGCGGCGTACACAGGTTTTCTCGTCGGCCCGCCCTTTATAGGTTTCCTCGCCGAAGCAACAGACCTTGGCTATGCCCTCTACCTCGTTGTGGCCCTCAGCATCGCCGTCGTGGTCTTCGCCGGCGCCGTAAAGACCAAGTAGTCCAGTAGCAGTCATGTAGAATGCCACCCTCAACCATAAAGCTGACAAGCGAAGGCGAAGCCTGAGCGTGCTGACCAGCTGACGTGCTGTGACGACCGCAGGGAGGAACATTGTCCGAGACCTTCGAGAAGCGGCCGGAGACGGGCGGCCACTACGAGCCGCTCGGCCCAGGAGAGTTGCTCGACCACGACGACAAGGGCCTGCGGGCGAGGGCCGGATCCACGACAGTCGAGGTGACAGCCCTGGCCCCCGACCTCTTCCGGGTCGGTATGTTCCCCGCCGGTGGCCCTCCGAGATACGACTCGGAGGCCGTAGCCAAAGAGGAATGGGAGCCGGTCGAGGTCTCCATGCAGGAATCAGACGAGGAGCTCACGCTCTCGACCACCGCGGCGACGGCCCGCGTCTCGTTGAATCCACTGCGCATAGGGTTCGCAGACCACTCTGGCAGGGAGTTCGCAGTCGACGACGAGGAGCTCGGGATGGGCGCCGTCGAGACCCATGGCGCCGACGTGTTCTCGGAGCCTCTTGGTAGCCCGGTACGTTTGTACAAGAAGCGGGCCGAGGGTGAGAGATACTTCGGCTGCGGCGAGCGGACGAGTGGGCTGGAGAAGACTGGCTCCCACCAAGTCTTCTACAACGTCGATCCGCCGCTCGGTCACACGGCCTCGTTCAATAACCTCTACAGTTCCATCCCCTTCACCTTCTCGGTGACTGAGGGCAAGGCCCACGGTCTCTTCTTCGACAACACCCACAGGGTCGAGTTCGACCTCGCGCTGGAGGACGAAAGTCGCGCCTACTACGGGGCTGAGGGTGGATCAATCGTGTACTACGTCTTCTGTGGGCCGACCCCGAGGGAGGTCATCGACCGCTACACCGAGCTCACGGGCCGCACGCCGATGCCACCGCTGTGGGCTCTGGGAAACCAGCAGTGCCGCTACTCCTACATGGACGAGGAGGAGGTAAGGGAGATCGCTGGTGGTTTCCGGGAGCGGGACATCCCGTGCGATGTGATCTACCTGGACATCCATTACATGGTCGGCTACAGGGTCTTCACCTGGAACGAAGAGCGCTTTCCCGACCCGGGGCGTTTGATCTCCGACCTGAGAGAGCAGGGCTTCCGCGTCGTCACCATCGTCGACCCCGGCGTGAAGGTAGACGAGAACTATTCCGTCTACACCGAGGGGCGGGAGAGGGATCTCTTCTGCAAAACGCGCGACGGGGAAGAGTACCAGAACGCCGTATGGCCCGGCGTGTGCGCCTTCCCCGACTTCACCAACCCCGAGACACGCCAGTGGTGGGGCGAGAACCAGAGAGTTCTAACCGATGCGGGAGTGGCGGGGATCTGGTGCGACATGAACGAGCCGGCGCTCTTCGTACCTGATGGGGCCACGATGCCGGATGACGTGGTTCATCCCGGTGGTCGGACCGGCGAGGCGAGGTGGCACGCCCAGATCCACAACACCTACGGTTCCTTGATGGCCCGCGCCGCCAGGGAGGGACTCCTGGCCCTGCGGCCGGACGAGCGGCCGTTCGTGATCACCCGCGCCGGGTATGCCGGTTTGCAGCGCCACGCTATGCACTGGACCGGGGATAACTCCAGCTGGTGGGAGCACCTCTGGATGAGCATGCCTCAGCTGCAGAACCTTGCACTTTCTGGCGTCGCATGGGCCGGGGTCGATGTCGGAGGATTCGGGGGCGACACGAACGGAGAACTTCTGGCCCGCTGGACGGAGTTCGGGGTCTTCCAGCCTTACTGCCGCAACCACACCACCATAGGGACCCGCCGCCAGGAGCCCTGGGCGTTCGGCGAGCCCTACGAGTCGGTGTGCAGGGAGATGATCCAACTCCGCCAGCGACTCCTCCCCTACTTCTACTCGCTCTTCGACGAATGCCACCGCACGGGGGCGCCGATCCTGCGCCCCCTCCTGTTCGAGTATCCCGAAGACGAGACCACCTACACGGCAGACGACGAATTCCTGCTAGGCGACGCCCTCCTCGTCGCCCCCATAACCCGGCCCGGCATCGAGCACCGCCACGTCTACCTGCCCGCGGGCACCTGGTTCCACTACTACAGTGGCGAGCGTTTCGAAGGGCCGATTCACATCCTGGCACACGCACCCCTCGGCGAACCGGCCCTCTACGTAAAGGCAAATACTCCCGTCCCGATGGGGCCTGATGCGTCCCATACCGGCGAGAAGCCTGTCGACCCGCTGACACTGCTGGTCTACCCTTACGAGGGTAAAGGAGAATCCACAGTCTACGAGGATGCCGGGAACGGGTTCGGGTACGCAGAGGGTGAGTACGCCAGGCGCAGAATCTCTTGCGAGTCCTCGGAAGGCCGCATTTCCATCCGCCTCGGCGAACGCGAGGGCTCGTTCGTCCCCGTGCGCCAGGAGGTAAGGCTGGAGTTGCGCAGTATCACGACGGCCCAGAGCGTCCTCGTGGACGGCGAGGAGCACGCACCGGATCTCGGAGAGGGTGGAGCCCTCACGGTCAGACTCGGAGAGGAGATCGGTCCGACGACGGTGGAGGTAATCCTCTAGGGTCATGACTGCCGGCAGTTGAGAACAAAGGCCCGCCGCATGCTCGCCCTGGTCGCCGCCCTGTTGCTCGGGTACTTCGGCTCGGGACTCTTCGTGGTGCTCTGGATGACCGCCCCGCTGCGCAGGTCGCCCTGGGCGACGCCTGCGTCCGTCGGGCTCGGATACGAGGAGGTGGAGTTCCAGAGCACGGACAGGGTCCGTCTGAGCGCCTGGTGGGTTCCGGCGGAGGGTTCTTCTCGGGCGGCGGTGCTGGTCCCTGGTTGGGGCGGGTACAAGTTTGACGAGCACCTGCTGCGAACTATTCCCGTCTATCATCGGGCCGGCTACGGGGTGCTCCTGTTGGATCTGCGGGCACAGGGCGAGTCGGGCGGAACGCACCGCACCCTCGGCTACAGGGAGGTCCGCGACGTGCGTGGAGCGCTCGCGTGGTTACAGCGGCAGGGTTATGCGTGGGATCGGGTCGTGCTCCACGGCTGGTCCATGGGGGGTGCGACGGTCCTGCGCGCGGCCCCGGGGACGGGCGTTGCTGCGATTGTCGAGGAGGCCGGGTATGCGGATCTCCCGCTGCTTCTAAGGAGCAAGATACCCGAGTTTGTGCCCTTGGGACGGCTGCTCAAGCCGGCGATCCTGCTCGCAGGGTGGCTCTTCCCCGACTTCGACCCCTGGGATGTGGTACCGAAAAGGGATGCCGCGACACTCTCGGATGAGGATGTGCCCCTCTTCATCATCCACTCCACAGAAGACACCATAGTCCCGTACGAGCAGGCCAAAATCCTGGCTTCTGCCTATCCCGAAGCGGGCGTCTGGAGATTGGAAGGCTACGATCATGTCGAGGCGTACGAGCACCCCGAATACGAGCAGAGGTTGCGGGCGTTCCTGGACACATCGCGGTGAGGATAACGGTTCGTCGCGAGGGCGGTTCGCGAACCGCCCCTACGTAGTCCGAGCGTGCGAACGGCCATTGTGGGTATCCCGGGCTTCGGCGAGGACGGTATTCAACCGGTCGACGCGCGGTCGTTCCCTTTGTCGGAGAGTCGGAGCGCGCAGTTGACCAGGGCCAGATGTGTAAAGGCCTGCGGAAAGTTGCCTACCAGCCTCTCGGCTTGTGTGTCGTACTCTTCGCTCAGCAATCCTACGTCGTTGCGCAGTGCCAGCAGCCGCTCGAAGAGCTCCTCGGCCTCGCCATGGCGACCGATGCCCCAGAGGGCATGGACCAACCAGAAGCTACAGATCAGGAACGAGCCCTCGTGCCCGGAGAGGCCATCGTCGGACTCATCCGTACGGTAGCGCAGGACGAGGCCGTCTTCGGTCAGCTCATTCTGGATCGTTTCGACGGTACTGATCATCCGCTCGTCGTCGTAGGGCAGGAACCCGACGCGAGGGATCAGCAGTGCGCAGGCGTCCAGTGCTGTGGAGTCGTAAGCCTGGATGAAGGTCCCCCGCCCGGTGTCGTAACCTTTCTCGAGGACGTCGTCGCGGATCTCATCTCGCACGGCCCGCCAGCGGTCCACGGGACCTTCGAGCCCGAAGCACTCGACGCCCTTGACGAGTGAGTCGAACGCCACCCAGCACATCACCTTGGAGTAGACGAAGTGCTGCCTCTCGCCACGCGACTCCCAGATGCCGTTGTCAGGTCTCTTCCAGGCCTTCTCCAGGCGTCCTGCGAGCCAGCGCTGCAACTCCCAGCCCCTCTCTATCGGGATGATCCCCGCTGTGCGACCACCGTGCGCGGCGGCAAGCACTTCGCCCGGTACGTCACCCTGGACCTGGCCCGCGGCGTCGTTGCCGATACGGACGGGCGAGGCGCCTTCGTAGCCGGGGAGCCAGGGTATTTCGTACTCGGGCAGGCGGCGGGTGCCGTCTATGCCGTACATTATCTGGGCGTCCTCGGGTTCGCCGGCGACGGCCCTTAGCACCCACTGCTGCCAGGCGTAGGCTTCTTCGAGCAGGCCAACCCTTACCAGGGCACTCAGGGTGAACGCGCTGTCGCGCAGCCAGCAATAGCGATAGTCCCAGTTTCTGGAGCCGCCCAGGGTCTCGGGGAGCGAGGTAGTGGCGGCGGCCACGATGCCGCCGCTCGGTTCGTAAGTGAGGCCCTTGAGGGTTACGAGGGAGCGATACACGGCATCTGGGAAGCGGCCCTCGTAGCTTATCCCTCCTGCCCAGTCGAGCCAGAAACGCTCCGTGTCGTCCACCGCTTGCAGGCCGTCGATGGCCACGGGACGCGTACCATAGGAGGGCGCCCAGGTGAGTACGAACGGGATGCGCTCTCCCTCGGAGACCGTGAACCGGGAGAGGATCTCACCTTCCTTCTCCTCGTGGGAGGCCGAGGCGCGCAGCCACAGCGCATCCGGCCCCGCAACGGCGCGGACCTCGCGCCCCTCTATGGTGACCCACGGGGCGTCGTGCCCGTAGTCGAAGTGTATCCTGAGCTCGCTAGTGAGATCTACTTTGCCACTCATACCCTCGACGACCCTTACCAGATCGGGTGCCACACCGCGGGGCGGCATGCAGTCGATCACCCTTACAGTACCCCCTTCGGTCTCCCACTCGGTCTCGAGGATGAGAGTGTGCCCCCTGTAGCGTCGCCTCGTAGAACGGCCGCCCGAGGAGGGGGCGATACGCCAGCGGCCGTTGGAGTCGTCACCGAGAAGGGCGGCGAAGCAGGCCGGCGAGTCGAAGCGGGGGAAGCACAGCCAGTCCACGGACCCGTCGGCAGCCACTATGGCCGCGGTCTGCAGATCTCCCACCATCGCGTAGTCTTCGATCCTGCTAGGCATCAGTGCGTCCTCCCCGTATCTGTCGGTGTCCCTGTTCGGCCATCGGGCTCCGCCCTTACACGCGCGCGTCGATCATAGCCCATAGCTGCTCGTCGGTGAAATCCCTTGCCGTCGTGAAGGCTCCGGCTTCGAGAAGCCGCTCGGAGTCCTGGCTCGAGGCGATGCCTACGGTCGGGATGCCAGCGGCGACGGAGGAGGAGATGCCGGAGACCGAGTCCTCGAAGGCCAGGGCGTCCTCCGCAGGGACGCCCGTCTTCTGCAAGGCGGCTCTGTAGGGTGCAGGATCGGGCTTTACGGCCTCGACCTCGTCGGCGAGCACGACGGCATCGAAGTAGTCTCGCAGCCTTAAAGCAAGCAGGATCGCCTCGACATTCTCCTGCGGCGCGTTGGTGACGAGCGCGATTTTCGATCCGCTTTTCCTACCTCGTTCCACGAAATCTATCAGTCCTGGAAGAGGTTCCAGCTCCACGGCGCGCTCGCGGAAGCTCGCCTCTTTGGCGTCGCCGACCAGACGGTTCTCCTCAGCGGTGAGGTCGGGCAACAGCTCGCGCACGATCTCGCCGGTACTCCGGCCGCTGATCCTGTCGCGATAGAACTGCTCGTCCACTTCGACGCCGTATGGCTCGAGCGTGTCCACCCACGTTGGCAGGTGCAAAGAGTCTGTCTCCGCAAGAGTGCCATCGAGGTCGAAGAGCAGGGCCCGGTACAAATCGCTACCCGGCGTAAAGGAGCATGTTCAAGGCGCGGGTAACGATCAGCAGCGCGCCGATGTACAGGAGGATGAAGAGGTGCCCGCGTTCTTTGCCCTTGCGCAAGGGGCTGGTCTTGTACTCG
>Ga0126312_10002238_pt1 | contig 12916 bp, 11 predicted proteins | sample Plot104A_FD_92537 | JGI IMG/M metagenome (GOLD analysis project Ga0126312, IMG submission 92537) | Serpentine soil microbial communities from UC McLaughlin Reserve, CA, USA - Plot104A | ecosystem: Environmental > Terrestrial > Soil > Grasslands | place: USA: UC McLaughlin Reserve, Lake County...
CAGTTCACCGAGCCGAGCAATCCGAAGGACGACAACGCCCTCGCGGACGCGGTGGCGCGCGCCGGGAACGTCGTGCTCGCGACGACCGAGGTGGACTCGAAGGGCCGGACGAACGTGCTAGGGGGCGATGCCGTCCTGAGACAGCTGCACGCCCGGGCCGCGAACGCCAACTTCCGCAGCGACTCCGGGCGGGTCGTGCGGCGCATGGCGGACGAGATCGACAGCCTCGAGACGTTCGGGGTGGCGGCGGTCGAGACCGCCGACAAGCGGCAGGTGGACCCCGATTCCTTCCCCGAGGACAACGACGCCTGGATCGACTACCTCGGCGAGGACACGGTGCCGATCATCCCGTTCTCACGCGTGGTGGAGGGAAAGGTGCCGCCCGGGACGTTCAGGGACAAGATCGTGGTCGTCGGCGCCGCCGCTCCGTCGCTGCAGGACGTCCACCCCACCTCGGTGAGCGGCAAGGAGTTCATGTATGGCGTGGAGATCCAGGCCAACGCGATCTCCACCCTGCTGCGGGACTTTCCCCTGAAGCAGGCGCCGGGATGGACGACCATCGCGCTGATCGTGCTCTTCGGGGTGGTCGGCCCGATGCTCGCGATTCGCTTTGGCCCCGTCCGCGCCGCGCTGATCGGAGCCGTGATGGCTCTCCTCTACGCCGTCTTCGTGCAGATCCTCTTCAACTGGGGCACGATCGTGTCGTTCCTCTACCCGGAGACGTCGCTCGCCGTCGGCGTTGTCGGCGCGCTCGCCATCGGCCTCGTGGTGAATGCGTTCGAGCGCGAGCGGGTGCGGGACCTGTTCTCGCGCTTTGTCCCCGAGCCGGTCGTGGACGAGGTGCTGAAGGACGTCGACGAGGACCTGCGCCTGGGCGGCGAGCGGAGGGTCGTCACAGTGCTGTTCAGCGACATCCGCGGCTTCACGACCTTCTCCGAGGCCCGTCGTCCCGAGGACGTGATCGCGATCCTCAACCGCTACCTGACCACGATGACCGACGTCATCCTCGCGCACGGCGGCACGCTCGTGAGCTTCATGGGCGACGGCATCATGGCCGTCTTCGGAGCCCCGATCGAGCAGCAGGACCACGCGGATCGCGCTCTCGCCACGGCCGAGGAGATGTGCGGGCCCGCGCTGGAGGACTTCAACGAGTGGATGCGGGCCGAGGGACACGGCGACGGCTTCCGGATCGGCATCGGCCTCAACAGCGGCGACGTCATGGCCGGAAACGTGGGGTCGGAGCGGCGCCTCGAGTACACGGTGATCGGCGATACGACCAACACGGCGTCGCGGCTCGAGGGGCTCACGAAGGGGACGCCGCACATGGTCTACCTGTCCGACTCCACGAAGCAGATGCTGAGGCGCGACGATCGGACGCTGGTACACGTCGACGAGATGGACGTCCGCGGCCGGGCCGCAAAGGTCGTGATCTGGACGGTGGACGGAGCGGGCTGAGCACACCCCCGGTCAACCGGCTGATCCGGTTGTTAGCCTCGGGCTGTGACCCTCGTCTCGCAGGGAAAGGTCAGGGACATCTACGCGGCGGGCGACGGCCGGCTGCTGCTGGTCGCCTCCGACCGAATCTCGACTTACGACGTGGTGCACCCCACCCCGATCCCCGACAAGGGCAAGGTGCTCACCGGGCTTACCGCGTTCTGGCTCGCGGCGACCGAGGACATCTGCCCGAATCATCTCCTCTCCTACACGGACGTGCCCGAGGAGCACCGCGGCCGCGCGATGCTCGTGGAGCGGCTCGAGATGGCCCCGGTCGAGTGCGTCGTGCGCGGCTACATCACGGGGTCGGGTTGGAAGGACTACCGCGAGACGGGCGCCGTGTGCGGGATCGAGCTCCCTCCCGGGCTGCGAGAGTCCGAGCGGCTGCCGGAGCCGATCTTCACGCCCGCGACGAAGGCGGAGCTCGGCGACCACGACGAGAACGTGGATTTCGACCGGGCCGTCGAGATCGTCGGCGACCGCCCGCTCCTCGAAGAGCTGCGCCGCCTGTCGCTCGCGCTCTACGAGCGGGGCTCGGCGCACGCGCGCGAGCGGGGGATCATCCTCGCCGACACGAAGTTCGAGTTCGGCCGCCGGCTCGACGGCACGATCGTCCTCGGCGACGAGGTGATGACGCCCGACTCGTCGCGCTTCTGGCCGGCAGACGGCTACGAGCCGGGTCGCGCGCAGCCGAGCTTCGACAAGCAGTACGTGCGCGACTGGGCGGCGGGCTCGGGCTGGGACAAGACGCCGCCGGCGCCCGAGATCCCGGATGACGTCGTGGCCGGGACGCGCGCTCGCTATGTCGAAGCTTACGAGCGGATCGCCGGCGAGCCGCTCGAGCGCTGGCTGGAGCGGACGTGAGGATCCGCGTCCTGATCCGGCCCAAGGAGGGCATTCTCGATCCTCAGGGACAGGCCGTGGAGCGCGCGCTGCCCGCGCTCGGGTTCACGGGAGTCGAGCACGTGCACGTGGGACGGCTGATCGAGCTGGACGTGCCCGACCCCGAGCGGGTGCAGGAGATGTGCGAGCGGCTGCTGGCGAATCCGCTGATCGAGGACTACGAGATCCTCACGCTCGACTCCCCCGCGGCGGAGTCGAACGGAGGCGCGCCGTGAAGTTCGGGGTCATCCGCTTTCCGGGCTCCTGCGACGAGGTCGACGCGCTGAGCGCCTGCCGGCGCTTCGCCGATGCAGAGCTCCTCTGGCACGCCGACCGCGACCTGCACGGCGCGGACGCGGTCGTCGTCCCTGGCGGCTTCTCATACGGTGACTACCTGCGCGCCGGCGCCATCGCCCGCTTCTCGCCCGTGATGGAGTCCGTCGAGGCGTTCGCCCGCGAGGGCGGCCCGGTGCTCGGCATCTGCAACGGCTTCCAAGTCCTGTGCGAGGCAGGGCTCCTGCCGGGCGCCCTGCTGCCGAACGTCGCGCTTCGCTTCGTGTGCCGCCAGGTCGAGGTGGTCGTGGAGAACCCGGAGACTCCATTCACGCGCGCGTGTCGACGGGGCGAGCGGCTCTCCGTGCCGGTCAAGCACACCACTGGCCGGTTTTACGCGCCTCGGATTGCAGAGGAGCAGGTGGTGCTTCGTTACGCGCCGGGCCACAACCCCAACGGAGCGATGGACGACATCGCCGGGGTGTGCAACGAGGCGGGCAACGTGATGGGCCTGATGCCGCACCCCGAGCACGCCGTCGATCCGTTCACGGGGTCCGCCGACGGCGGTCGGCTGTTCGAGTCGCTGGCGACGCATCCTGGGCTGGGCCGCTCGCGCTCGTCGCTCGTCGGGGCATGAGGCCGCAGGTACCCGCTCCACACGGCAGTCGAGCGTGAGCCCGCAGGCCGCCGCTCCACACCGGGAGCTGGGCCTGACGGACGCCGAGTACGAGGGTATCCGCGAGCGCCTCGGTCGTGAGCCGAACGCGCTCGAGCTCGCGGTCTTCTCGCTCATGTGGTCGGAGCACTGCGGCTACAAGCACTCGAAGAAGCTCTTGCGGGAGCTGCCCACCGAGGGGCCGTGGGTGCTGATGGGCCCGGGCGAGAACGCCGGCGTGGTAGACGTCGGCGACGGCCTGGCGGTGGCGTTCAAGGTCGAGTCGCACAACCACCCGAGCGCGGTCGAGCCGTTCCAGGGCGCGGCCACCGGCGTCGGCGGGATCCTCCGGGACGTGTTCGCGGTCGGCGCGAGGCCGATCGCCGTCCTCGACTCCCTTCGCTTCGGCGAGCTCGACTCCGCCCGCTCGCGCTACCTCTTCGACTGGGCCGTGAAGGGGATTGGCCACTACGGCAACTCGATCGGCGTGCCGACGGTCGGCGGTGAGGTCTACTTCGAGGCGCCCTACGAGCAGAACTGCCTGGTCAACGCCATGTGCGTAGGGATCGCCCCGCGCGAGCGGCTGATCAGGAGCGCCGCGGCGGGGGTGGGAAACCGGGTGGTGCTGCTCGGGGCCAGGACCGGGCGCGACGGGATCGGGGGGGCGTCGGTCCTCGCCAGCGCCGAGCTCTCGGACGGAGACGCCTCGAAGCGTCCCAGTGTCCAGATCGGCGACCCCTTCGAGGAGTCGAAGCTGCTCGAGTGCTGCCTCGAGCTCTTGGAGCGTGCTTCTCTGCGCTCGCTCCAGGATCTCGGCGCCGCCGGACTGTCGTCCAGCTCCTCGGAGATGGCGTCGAAAGGTGCGGTGGGGATCGACCTCGACGTGTCGAGGGTCCCGCTCCGGGAGGCGGACATGGAGCCGTTCGAGATCATGATCTCGGAGTCGCAGGAGCGGATGCTCTGCGTGGTCGAGCCGGAGAAGCTCGGCGAGGTTCTCGCGCTATGCGAGCGCTGGGAGGTGCGCGCGACGCCGATCGGCGAGGTCACAGATACCCGGCGCCTGCGGGTCTTCGACGGCGACGAGGTGGTCGGCGACATGCCGGTCGAGGCGCTCGTCGAAGCCTGCCCGCTGTACGACCTCGAGCCGGAAGAGCCGCTCGAGTCGGTCTACCCCGACCCGCCGGCCCGGCTCCGGGGCGAGGCCGGCCCCGACGAGGCGCTCGTGGCGCTGCTCGCCTCGGGAGGCGTTGCCTCGAAGCGCTTCGCGTTCGAGCAGTACGACTCGATCGTAGGCTCGCGGACGGTGCGCCGGCCTTCGGACGCGGACGCCGCGGTCCTCATGCTGGCGCCTGACGGGGGGAGAGGCGCGCTCGCGGTCTCGATCGACGGCAACGGGCGCCGGGTCGCCTGCGATCCGTATGTGGGCAGTTTGGAGGCCGTCCTGGAGTGCGCCCGGAACCTGGCCTGCGTCGGCGCCGAGCCGCTCGGTCTCACCAACTGCCTCAACTTCGGAAACCCGGAGAAGCCCCACGTCGCCTGGCAGCTCAAGCGCGCGGTGGCGGGGCTGCGAGATGCGTGCCTCGCGCTGGGGGTGCCGATCGTCGGGGGAAACGTCTCGCTGTACAACGAGGGCGGCGAGGGCCCGATCTATCCAACCCCGATCGTGGGGATGGTGGGAAAGCTGCCGGACCCGGCGGCCCTGCCCCGGATCGGCTTCGCCGAGGCGGGTCACACGATCGCGCTCGTCGGGCCGTTCGCGCCCTCGCTGGCCGGGTCGGAGCTCGAGAAGCTGCGCGGCCGCCTCGCGCGGGGGCTGCCGCCGGTCGACCTGGCCGCGCAGGCCGACGCGCTCGCGACGGTCCGCCGCGCGGTGCGCGAGGGCCGTCTCGTCAGTGTTCACGACGTCTCGGAGGGCGGTCTCGCCTGCGCGCTCGCGGAGTGCTGCATCGCGGGCGGATTGGGCGCGCGGGTGGAGCTGGCCCGGGTGGAAGGCGCCTCGCTCTTCGGAGAGGGGCCCGGCGGGATCGTCGTCGCGGGTCCGCGGGAGGCGGTCGAGTCCCTCGAGGGAGCCGTAGCGATCGGCGAGGTCGGCGGTGACGCCCTCGAGATCGCCGGCGCGCTGTCGCTCCCGGTCAGCCGGCTCGCTTCGGTGTACGAGGGCGCCATCCCAGCCGCGTTCGCATAAGGCCCGAGCGGCGTTACCGACCACCGCCGTTGGTACGCTCTGCTTGCGCACGGGCACCTCTCTCAGAGACATCGCTCAGAGGTTCCCGCGCTGGTGGCATGACTCAGAAGCTCGACTTCCGCGACGGTCCTCGCGACGAATGCGGCGTCTTCGGCGTCTACGCGCCCGGCAACGACGTCGCCCGCTTGGCCTACTTCGCGCTCTACGCGCTCCAGCATCGCGGTCAGGAGTCGGCGGGCATCGCGACCAGCGACCAGGGCCACATCATGACCGTCCGCGACCTCGGGCTCGTCTCGCAGGTGTTCGACGAGGAGAAGCTGCGGGCGCTCCAGGGGCAGGTGGCGGTCGCCCACGTGCGCTACTCGACCACCGGCTCCTCGGCATGGGAGAACGCGCAGCCGGTCTGGCGCTCGGACCGTCGGCAGGTCGCGCTCGCCCACAACGGAAACCTGATCAACGCGGTCGAGCTCCACTCGGAGCTCAGCGAACGGGGCCTGCAGTTCCGCGGCACCTCCGACTCGGAGATCATCGCCGCGCTGCTCTCATCCCACGAGGCAGTGCGAATCGAGGATGCCCTCGCCGATGTGGTGCCGCGGCTGGATGGCGCCTACTCGACCGTCGTGATGACCAAGGACAGCGTGGTGGCGTTTCGCGACCCGGCGGGGCTGCGCCCGCTCTCGCTCGGGATGGTCGGCGACCGCTACTGCGTGGCGTCGGAGAGCTGTGCCTTCGACATCATCGGCGGAAAGCTCCTGCGCGAGGTGGAGCCCGGCGAGATGGTGTCGATCGGCGAGCGCGGCATCGAGACGAAGCAACTGGTCGAATCCGAGCGCAGGGCGTTCTGCGTCTTCGAGCACATCTACTTCGCGCGGCCCGACTCCATCCTCGAGGGCAATCGCACCCAGGTGTCGCGCCGGAAGATGGGTGAGATCCTCTGGCGCGAGGCGCCCGTCGACGCCGACGTGGTGATCGCGGTGCCCGACTCGGGGAACGCCGCCGCGGCCGGCTACTCGAAGGCGTCGGGCATCGCGCGCGACGACGGCCTGATCAAGAACCGCTACGTGGCCCGGACCTTCATCCAGCCCGGTCAGGAGCTACGCAAGCACGGACTGCGCATGAAGTTCAACCCGCTGCGCGAGGTCGTGGCGGGCAAGCGCCTCGTAGTGGTGGACGACTCGATCGTCCGCGGCAACACCACCCGCCAGATCGTTCGGATGCTGCGCGACGCCGGCGCGGCCGAGATCCACATGCGCATCTCGGCGCCGCCGATCCGGCATCCGTGCCACTACGGCATCGACATGTCGACGACGCAGGAGATGGTCGCCCACGGACGCAGCGTGGACGAGGTGGCGCGCGAGCTGGACTGCGACTCGCTGGCCTACCTGTCGCTCGACGGCGTCTACGAGGCGATCCGCTCGAACCGCGGGACGCACTGCGACGCCTGCTTCTCCGGCGACTACCCGCTGGAGCGGACCGGCTCAGCGAACGGGAAGTTCGCGCTGGAGGAGCTGGCCGTGGTGAGGAGCTGAGGGACAGCTCCCGCACCTGTGTGACACCTGTGTAACGGGGTGCCCGATCCCGCCGCGGGCGGCGCTAGGGTGGCCTTCCTCATGGAGCTGACCGCCGCACTCGAAGAGCACTTCGGCTTCGCCCGTTTCCGGCCGGGACAGCGCGCCGCGTGCGAGGCGGCGCTCGCCGGGCGTGACGTGATGGTCGTGATGCCGACGGGCTCCGGAAAGTCGCTTTGCTACCAGCTGCCCGCACTCCTGCGCGACGATCTCACCGTGGTCGTATCGCCGCTCGTCGCCCTGATGCAGGACCAGGTCGAGGCCCTTGGCGCCCGCGGCCTCGGCGACCGGGTGGCCGTCGTCAACGCACAGCAGGACGGCGGCGCCAACGCCGAAGCCGTCCGCCGCGCCGTGGCCGGCGAGCTCAGGCTCCTGTACGTCGCGCCCGAGCGCTTCGCCGCCCCCGGCTTCCTCGAGCGGATCGCGAGCGCGCGGGTCGGGCTGTTCGTCGTGGACGAGGCGCACTGCGTCTCCCAGTGGGGCCACGACTTCCGGCCCGACTACTTCCGCCTCGCCGATGCCGCCAGAGCTCTCCGCGCGGTAGCTCTGGTGGCCTCGACCGCCACGGCCACCCCGCGCGTCGCAGCGGACGTCGCGCGCCGCCTGCGCTTGAACGATCCCCTGCGGGTGGCGACCGGGTTCGACAGGCCGAACATCGCCTTCGCGGTGGCGCGGCCGGCCCCGCACGAGAAGCGGGCAGTGCTGATCGAGGCGCTGCGCGGCGAGGACGCGCTCCCCGCAATCGTCTACGCGGGCACGCGAGCCGGGTCTGAGGAGCTCGCCGAGCAGCTGACGAAGGCGCTCGGGGAAGCGGCGGTCGCCTACCACGCCGGGCTTGACCGCGAGCGCCGCGCCGAGGTCCAGCGGCGCTTCCTGGCCGATGACGCCCGTGTGATCTGCGCGACCAACGCGTTCGGCATGGGCGTGGACAAGCCGAACGTTCGGACCGTTCTGCACGCCAGCGTGCCGGCCTCGCTCGAGGCCTACTACCAGGAAGCCGGGCGCGCGGGCCGGGACGGGCTCCCGGCGCGCGCGCTGCTGCTCGCCGAGAACCGCGACAAGGCCCTCCACGTCCATTTCATCAAGCGCGATGAGGTGGAGGAGGGGCTGCCCGGTTGGCTCGCCGACCGGCTCGCGGCCGCCGCGGATGGGGACGGCCGCTACGTCCTGGACGCCCCCGCGCTGGCGCGCGACCTCGGCGGCGACGGCGATCGCCTGCGGTCGCTCGTCGGTCACCTCACGCGAGCGGGCGTGATCACCCCGGCGCCCTCCGCGCCCGACCGGGTAGCGGGAACCGTGCGGGGGCGCTTCGACCGCCGGGCCGCCGCGCTCTGTCGGGCGTCGATCGAGGAGGGGGCGCGCGGCCGCTGGCGGCAGTACCGCGAGATCTGGGCGTACGTCGAGCAGGACGCCTGTCGCCGTCAGGCGATCCTGCGCCACTTCGGCGACGCGACCGGGCCTGGGAGCCCGGCGCCCATTTCGAGCTTGGCAGCGACGGGGACCCCGGCGCCCATGGCGGGCGGGGCAGCGACGGGGAGCCCGGCGGCGGGCTGCTGCGACATCTGCGATCCGGCGCTCCGGCTGACCGCGCCGCCCCCGGACCCCTCGGAGATCGGCGATCTCGACGACGCGATCGTCTCGGTCGCTGGAGCGGCTCGCCCGGCAGTCGGCCGGACCACCTGCGCCGAGATCGTTCACGGCTCGCGCAGCAAGAAGATCCAGCGCAACTCTTACGACGGCCTGCCGGCGTACGGGACCTCCCCCCACATGCGCCGGGCGGACATCCTCGCGCGGGTTGATGAGCTGATCGAAGCGGGCCGCCTCGAGACGACGAGCGGCCCCTACCCCGTGCTGCGCCTGCCGGCGAGCGCGGCGGCATGACCGGTGCCCTTTCGGGTCGCTGTGCTCATCTCAGGGGAGGGCACGAACCTTCAGGCGCTGCTCGACACCGTTCACGGGCGGCATGGCGTGGAGGTGGCCGCAGTTGCCGCGAGCCGGCCCGAGGCCCGGGGGCTCGCGCGAGCGGAGCGCGTCGGAGTCGAGACCGAGGTGTTCAGCCTCGCCGAGCACGGCGATCGCGACACGCGCGATCGGCGCCTCGGCGACTGGCTCGAGGCTCGGAGCATCGACCTCGTCGTGCTCGCTGGCTTCATGGAGCTCCTGAGCCCGGCCTTCGTCCGCCGCTTCGAGGGCCGCATCGTGAACGTCCATCCCGCCCTGCTGCCGGCCTTCCCCGGCGTCGACGCGATCGCCAAGGCATTCGACTACGGGGTGAAGCTGACCGGGGTGACCGTGCACTTCGTCGACGAGGGCGTGGACACCGGCCCGATCCTGTTGCAGGAGTGCTTGGAGCTTCCCTACCATCGGGACATCGCGGAGATCGAGGAGCGCGTGCATGAGGTCGAGCACCGGCTGCTGCCGCGTGCGGTGCGTCTCATCGCCGAGGGCAGGGTGCGCGTGGACGCCGACAACCCGCGTCTGATTCGGATAGAACCCGCCGCCGATGGGTCAGACTGAGCCGCGCGGGGCCGAGGCTGCGGCCCCGGGCGACGTTCGGATCCGCCGAGCTCTCCTGAGCGTGTCGGACAAGCGCGGGCTGCTCGAGTTCGCGCGCGGCTTGGCCGACCTTGGCGTGCAGATCGTCTCCACGGGGGGCACCGCCGGCGAGCTCCAGGCCGAGGGGGTCGCGACCCGCCCGGTCGAGGACTACACCGGTTTCCCAGAGATCCTCGATGGGCGCGTCAAGACGCTCAACCCACGCATCTACGCCGGGCTGCTCGGCGTGCGCTCGAACCCGGGCCACATCGCCGCGCTCCAAGAGCACGAGATCGAGCCCATCGACCTGGTGTGCGTGAACCTCTATCCGTTCGAGCGGGTGTCGTCGCGGCGAGGGGTAGAGGACGACGAGGTGATCGAGAACATCGACATCGGCGGTCCGACGCTGATCCGGGCGGCCGCGAAGAACCACCCCTACGCCGCGGTGGTCGTGTCCCCGGAGAGCTACGACGCCGTGCTCGACGAGCTGCGCGAGAGCGGCGGCAGGCTCTCGGGCCGCACGCGCGAGTCGCTCGCGATGGAGGCCTTCGCCTACACCGCGCGCTACGACACCGCGATCTCGCGCTGGTTCGCGGAGCGTGAGGAGGACTTCCCCGCCCAGTACACGCGCTCGTACGAGAAGGTGCTCGACCTCTCATACGGGGAGAACCCCCACCAACGGGCGGTCTTCTATGCCGAGGTCGGCGCGCGGACGCACCTGCTCTCGATGGTGTCGAAGCTCCACGGCCAGGAGTTGTCCTTCAACAACCTGCTCGACCTTGAGGCGGGCCGGCGGCTGGTGGAGGACTTCGAGCTTCCGACGGCGGCGATCGTCAAGCACAACAACCCCTGTGGGGCGGGCGTGGGGGCCGACCTCGTCGAGGCCTTCGACAAGGCCCTCGCCACCGATCGCCAGAGCGCGTTCGGGGGCGCCTTCTGCTTCAACCGCCCGGTGACCACCCCGCTCGCGGAGCGACTGCATGCGATCTTCGTCGAGGCCGTCTTCGCCCCCGGCTACGACGAGGCCGCGCTCGAGCTGCTGCAGCAGAAGCCGAACATCCGGATCTTGGAGAACCAGGAGCGCCGCCGAGTACCTGCCGGCGCGCACGACATGAAGCGCGTCCGCGGCGGGCTCCTGGTCCAAGACCCCGACACGGGTCTGGAGCTGCGCGACGAGATGCGGATCGTCACACGGCGCAAGCCGAGCGAGTCCGAGTGGGGCGAGCTCCTGTTCGCGCTGCGGGTGTGCAAGCACGTACGCTCGAACGCGATCGTCATTGCGAGCGGCCTGGGTACGGCAGGGATCGGCGCCGGCCAGATGAGCCGAGTCGACTCCGTGCGGATCGCGGTCGACAAGGCCAGCGCGGCGGAGCTCCCGCTCCACGGGGCCGCGATGGCCTCCGACGCCTTCTTCCCGTTCGCCGACGGTCCCAAGGTCGCCATCGACGCCGGAATCCGAGCGATCATCCAGCCGGGCGGCTCTCAGCGCGACGCGGAGGTCGTGGAAGCGTGCGACGCGGCCGACGTGGCGATGGTCTTCACGGCCCGCCGCCACTTCCGGCACTGAGCCAGCCCCGGCTATTCGACAACCGTCTAACCGTCGCTAGAGTTGGTGCAAGAAGATTCCGCATGAGAGAGCCGCATCATCCATCCTGCAACGAACTCGAGCTGCCGGCCGTCCTCCACGCCCTGAGCGACCCGGCCCGCCTCCGAATCGTCCGTCACCTGGCCGAGGGCGACGAATGCGCGTGCGGGATCTTCGATCTAGGCCTGTCGAAGGCGACCCTCTCCCACCACTTCCGAGTCCTACGCGAATCCGGCGTAGTCCGAACCCGTCCCGAAGGCCGCAAGCGCCTGCTCTCTCTCCGCAAGGACGACCTGGACGGCCGCTTTCCAGGCCTGCTCGAGGCTGTCCTCACCGCCGACGCGACAGTCGCCGACAAGAGCGCTCTAGCATCGTCGGCGGGCCGCTAGCTCAACTGGCAGAGCGCCAGGCTTTTAACCTGCGCGGTTCTGGGTTCGAGTCCCAGGCGGCCCACTTGAGCGCCTCCGTGGATGACGTTGCCGCGTTCCTCCGGAACGCCTATCGCCACGGTTCAGTTCGTGACGCTGACAGCCGTTGGATTGCGCTCGAGCCACACAGCATCGGGCGAGAGCAGGGGGAGGCGCTGCGGGAGCTCGCGGTAGCGGAGGGGGCGGGGCGGACCGTCGAGGTGGGGCTCGCGCTCGGCATGTCGGCCTTGTTTCTCTGCCAGGCGGCGCTCGAACTGGGTGGCCGGCACGTGGCGATCGATCCGTACCAGCGGGAGTCCTGGAACGCGGCAGGGCTTCGGACGCTGCGGGAGGCGGGGGTCGAGGACGTGGTCGAGGTGGTCGAGGAGGAGAGTCAGCTCGCTCTTCCGCGTCTCGTCGGAGCCGGGCGCGAGTTCGACTTCGCGTTCGTCGACGGCGACCACCGCTTCGAGGGCGTCTTCCTCGACCTCTACTTCATGACCCGTCTCGTTCGCCCCGGCGGGCTAGTCGTCGTCGACGACATGTGGATGCCCGCCGTCCGGCTGGCGGTGGCGTACGTCGAGCGAAACCTCCGCGCGCGGCTCGTACCCGATGCGTTGCCCGACGCCTTCCGCTGGCGCCGGCGGCGCCCCTTCGAGCGCGGAGTGCCGAGGGGTCACGGCGAGACGGCCGTTCTCCGGCTGCCCGCCAGGAGTCCCAGGCTCGAATGGGACGAGTTCGTCCCGCCCGTCTGACGGCCTCCACCTACAATCCGTCCAACTTGGGGGCGTGGTCCAGCGGCTTAGGACACCGGCCTTTCACGCCGGGGATCGCGGGTTCGAATCCCGTCGCCCCTACCTCTTCACGACAGCGGCTCCCTCGGTGGCGCTGGGGTCGTAGCTCCCGCACGAGGCGGCGAAGACCAGCAGCCCCGCGATCATGCCGGGCAGGTGGCTGGTCACGACCATCACGATCGCGCCCGCGACCCCGCCGGCGACGGCCGAGAAGAGGACGAACCCGAGGGGGATGGTCAGCACCCGGGCCGTGACCAGCGAGCAGATGAGCCAGGCGATCGGGCCGACGACGAAGCCCCAGTCGTCGAAGAAGTCATCGCCCAACGGCAGCGCGACGAGGATGGCGAAGAGGACAGCCACCGCGGCCGCCTGGACGCCAAGGGCCTTCCAGAAGAGCCGGGCGTTCACGGAGGCGGATACTAGACTCGTCGCCCCGGGCGCTTAGCTCAGTTGGGAGAGCGCGGCCCTTACAAGGCCGAGGCCGCAGGTTCAAGCCCTGCAGCGCCCACTGCCTTCAGCTGCTCGCCCGCCGCTGCCA
>Ga0126312_10002240_pt1 | contig 12912 bp, 12 predicted proteins | sample Plot104A_FD_92537 | JGI IMG/M metagenome (GOLD analysis project Ga0126312, IMG submission 92537) | Serpentine soil microbial communities from UC McLaughlin Reserve, CA, USA - Plot104A | ecosystem: Environmental > Terrestrial > Soil > Grasslands | place: USA: UC McLaughlin Reserve, Lake County...
GCGGCTGATCGGCTACACCACAAAGCCGCTGGTTTGCCCATTTCCCGGTCTGCCGCCGATGGTGGGTTACGCCCGCACCGTGACGATCCGCTCGGTGCTGAAATCCGGTCTGCCGGCCGATGAGCAGGCGAGGCGCCGCATCGCCTATTACGAATATGTCGGCACCGGTTTTGGTCCGCGGATCACCGTGATCCAGGATATCGACGGCGCCGATGTCGGCTACGGCGCGTTCTGGGGCGAAGTGCAGAGCAACGTGCACAAGGCGCTTGGCTGCCTCGGCGTCATCACCGACGGTTCGATCCGCGATATCCCGCAATGGGCGCCGGGCTTTCAGGCGCTAGCCGGCTCGATCGGTCCGTCGCATGCCTGGGTGCATGCCGAAAACTTTGGCGGCGAAGTGCGGGTCGCCGGCATGACCGTGCGCTCGGACGACCTGATCCACGCCGATCAGCATGGCGCGATCGTGATCCCGACCGATATCGCGGCAAAAATTCCCGAAGCCTGCGAACTCTGCGCCCGCCGCGAGACGCCGATCCTTGAGATCGCGCGGGCCAAGGATTTTTCGCTCGAAAAACTCAAAGAGGCGCTGAAGCGCTCCGCGGAAATTCATTAACGAGAGGGCGAAAGCCTCGACACACAGGGGAGGCGCATGAGGAAGCTTTTTGCTGCGGCCGTTCTGGCGGTCCTTGCCGGCGTCACCGGCGCTTTGGCACAGACTTATCCATCGCGCCCGATCACGCTGGTGGTGCCATTCCCGCCGGGCGGATCGACCGATGCCGCCGCCCGCATCATGGCGGAGCGGATGCGCGTCCCGCTCGGCCAGCCGGTGGTGATCGAAAACATCGGCGGCGCCGGCGGCAGCATCGCGGTCGGCCGCGTCGCGCGCGCGGCGCCCGACGGCTACACTTTTGACATCGGCCAATGGGACACCCATGTCGGCAGCATCATCTACAAGCTCGATTACGACCTCGAAAAGGATTTTGAGCCGATCGCGCTGGTCACCAACAATCCGCAGCTGATGGTCGCCAAGATCGATCTGCCGGCGAACACGCTCGCGAACTCGTGAACTGGATGAAGGCCAACCCGGGCAAGATCAATTTCGTCAACCAGAACGCGGCGGCCAATGTCACCGGTGTCTTGTTCGAGAACCTGACCAAACAGAAAGTGCAGTTCATTCCATATCGCGGTGCGGGCCCGGCGATGACCGATCTCGTCTCCGGCACCGTGGACCTTTTGGTGGTGCAGGGCGCGGTGGCGCTGCCGCAGATCCGCGCCGGCAAGATCAAGGCGATCGCCAATCTTTCGCCGCAGCGTTCGGCCTCGATGGCCGACATTCCGACCTCGGATGAATCGGGCGTATCGGGGCTTTACATGTCGGGCTGGTTCGGATTCTGGGCGCCGAAAGGGACGCCAAAGGACGTTATCGCCAAACTGAACGCCGCGACCGTCGAAGCGCTGGCCGATCCGGCGCTGCAAAAGCGGTTTTCGGATTTGGGTCTCGATGTCGCGCCGCGCGCCCAGCAGACGCCGGAAGGTCTCGCCGCGTTCCAAAAGGCGGAGATCGACAAATGGTGGCCGATCATCAAGTCCGCCGGCATTGGCGTGCAGGCGCAGTAACGGGCGACCGCGGAGGTCTGTTGCGATGGAAATGAAGGGCAAGACGGTTTTCATCACGGGTTCAACCGACGGCGTCGGCCGCTACGTTGCCGCAACACTCGCGGCCGGCGGCGCAAACGTCCTGATCCATGGCCGCGACACGGCAAGGGCCAGAACTCTCTCCGAGGAGATCAAGCGCGCCGGCGGCGGCGAGCCGGTCTTTTATCAGGCCGATTTGTCGTCGCTGGCCGAGGTGCGAAAGCTCGCGGAGACGGTGTTGTCCGACCACAAGCGGATCGACGTGTTCGTCAGCAATGCCGGCATTGGATCGCAAAACGAGGGACCGGCGCGGCAGGTCAGTCGCGATGGTCACGAACTGCGCTTTGCCGTCAATTATCTCGCGGGCTTTCTGCTCGCGCGCCTGCTGCTGCCGACGCTCAAGGCAAGCCGGCCCTCGCGCATCGTCAATGTGGCCTCGCTCGGCCAGCAGCCGATCGACTTCGACGACGTGATGATCACCAAAGGCTATAGCGGCAGCCGCGCCTATGCGCAGAGCAAGCTGTCGCAGATCATGTTCACGATCGACCTGGCCGAGGAATTGAAGGGCAGTGGCGTCACCGTCAATTCGCTGCATCCGGCGACCTACATGAACACGACGATGGTGCGCGCCGGCGGCATCGCGCCGATGTCGACGGTGGAGCAGGGCGGCGAGGCGATCCTGCATCTGATTTCAGGCGACGATGTCGCCGGCAAGAGCGGCTTGTTCTTCAACGGCATGAACGAAATGAAGGCCAACGCGCAGGCCTATGATGCCGTCGCGCGCAAACGACTGCGCGATCTCAGCCTCAAGCTGACCGGCCTGCCGGCGGCCTGACGCAATTTGTTGCTAGGTCGGCAGCAGCCGCTTTGGCAGGCTGAAGAACAGCCGGTACAGCGGCAGTGCGTCGATCACGGCGGGCTGGAACTTTTGTGTCGTGCGTAGATGCCAGAGCGCGTGCCTCACCGCGGCTTCGTCCAGCCCTTCGACCAGCACCAGGCCTGCAAAGGAATCATCGTGCTTTCGCATGCCCTTTTCGCGCGTTTCAATCGAGGTTTGGGTTTGGTCCGTGAGCAGAACCCGGGCCGCAACAATTTTGTCGAACCGCGCCAGTTCGGCGGCCAGCGCGGCGGTGTCCCATTCCGGCTTGGCATCGAGCGGCAGTGCCGCGAGCACGCCTCCCTGGCCGATCCCGCTTGCTGCAACCACGCGCCCGCCGCCGCGGAGGAAATTTTGCAGGCGCGGCATGATCCGTTGCGACCATTCGGTCGGCGCATTCAGGCGCGCGAGATATTGCGGACTTCCGACGACCTCCGGGTTCGTCAGTTCATAGAGTATGAAATACCGGTTGGCCGTCGTGCCCAGCGCGCGAAAAATCCGGCAGGCCAAAAATCCCTCGATCCCGACGCGTTCGGCGGCGTGCTCGCGCGTGATCCAATGCGTCCAGTCGGTTTCGTCTTGCGGGGCAAGATCGCTCCAGATCGCGAGATAACCAAAACCCTCCATGGCGGCCTCCGGCGCTTACTTCGGGCCGATACGAACGGCTGATGGCAGCGACGCGGGCAGCTTGCCGGCGGCCTGCAGCGCTGCCTGCATCGCGACGATGTAGCCGTAGGGTCCGAGCCCTGCGATGACGGCCTTGACGGCCGCCGAGAGCTTTGAATGCCGGTGCAGTTCGTCGCGCGCATGAATATTGGAGATGTGAACCTCGAAAATCGGGCCCTCGAAGATTTTCAGCGCATCGTACATCGCAATCGAGGTGAAGGAGTAGGCTGCGGGATTGATGATCAGCGCGTCCGCGTCGGTGCGGGCCGACTGAATGAGATCGACCAGCTCACCCTCGTGGTTCGACTGGTGAAACGACAATTTCGCACCGGCAAAGGCGGCAAATTCCTCGCACGACGCCTTGATCGTATCGAGCGTGGTCGACCCGTAGATGTGCGGCTCGCGGATGCCGAGCATGTTCAGGTTCGGCCCATTGAGGATCATGATGCGCATGTCGTGCCTTTCGCCTGATTGACTGGTTCTAGTCGGTCCTCATTATCCCGTAGTATCCTCAACCGCCAAACCATTTTGCCGGCGCTCCCTTCGCCTGTGTCGCAACGAGGGTAGCAGGCCGAGAAGTTTCCGCCGCCGATCACCGCGCGTCAAACGCCTGAGAGCAGAGTATGCCGGCCAATTCAATTCTCGTCGGCCTGGTTGGGGCGGGCATTCAGGCGTCACTGGCGCCGCGCCTGCATGAGGAAGAGGGCGCCGCGCAGGGGCTGCGCTACGTCTACAGACTGATCGACCTTGACGTGCTTGGCCTCACGCCGGCGGCCTTGCCAGAAATCCTGGCGGAGGCGGAGCGTGGTGGCCTCGCCGGACTGAATATCACCTACCCCTGCAAACAGGCCGTGATCGCGCTGCTCGACGAGCTCAGCCCCGATGCGCGCGCGGTCGGCGCGGTCAATACCGTCATCTTTAGAAACGGCCGTCGCTTCGGTCACAATACCGACTGGAACGGATTCCTCGAAAATTTCCGGCGCACGCTGTATGACGCCGGCCGCGACCGTGTCGTCCAGTTCGGTGCCGGCGGGGCCGGTGCGGCGGTCGCGCATGCCCTGCTCACGCTCGATGTTCGCACCCTCGCTATCGTCGATATCGATCGCGAACGCGCCGGCGATCTCGCTAACGCGCTTTGCGCGCGCTTTGGGGCGGGCCGTGCCGTTGCGGCGGAAAATCCGGCCGATGCAGTGGCCGCGGCCGACGGCCTCGTCAACGCGACGCCTGTCGGCATGGCAAAATTTCCGGGAAGCGTTGTCCCGGAGCCTTGGCTGCGCCCGGAATTGTGGGTAGCCGACATCGTCTATTTCCCGCTGAAGACGGAGTTGCTGCGCGCTGCCGGAAGGCAGGGCTGTCGCACCATGTCCGGCGCCGGGATGGCGGTATTCCAGGCGGCGGGAGCATTTGAGCTGTTCAGCGGCGTCAAACCCAACGCTGAGCGCATGCTCGGGCATTTTGAGCGCATGGCCGCCGGCTTGTGAGGGTCGTTGGGGCCACACCAGGAAGGCGGGGGTCATGATGTCGCAATGCGGGTCTCCTCTGGTTACTCAGGTATTCGTTGACCGGGGACCGGATCGGCTGCTTCAATTCGCGTAATGGCTGCGGGAAATTGTTGCCAAGCAGCTGATCATGGAGGAAGCGATGCCGTCACGCACGCCCGTGAGCCGCCGCAAATTGCTGACTATTCTCGGCGGGACGATCGCCGTGCCGCTGCTGGCGCCTCGGATGGTCTCCGCACAGGAGGCTTGGCCGACACGCCAGGTGCGCTACGTCAACGGTTTTCCGGCGGGTGGCGCCACCGACACGCTGTCGCGCATTATCTGCCAGAAGATGAGCGACTTGTCCGGACAGTCGTTCATCGTCGAGAACAGGGGTGGGGCAGGCGGCGTGCTGGGGGCGGATGCGGTCGCGAAGTCAGCGCCGGACGGATACACCGTCGGTCTTGGCGGCATCGCCAGCAACGTGCTTGCGATGGGAAGCTACGCAAAACTGCCTTATGACCCCGTCGGCGATTTCACCTTCATTGGTGGCATGTGGCAGCTCCCGAATATCCTCTCGGCCAGGAAGGATCTTCCGGTCTCGGATATCAAGGAGCTGCTTGCCGCCTGCAAGAAAGAACCCCGCAAATACACCTACGCCTCGGCCGGCTTCGGCACGACCCTGCATCTCTCTGGCGAGATGATGAACAGCATGGCCGGCGTGGAAGTCGTCCACATTCCCTACAAAGGCGCTGGTCCGGCATTGACCGACCTGCTCGGAGGTCGTGTTGATCTGCTGTTCGACAATCTGCCGGGCTCGCTGCCGAGCGTGCGCGCGGGCCAGATCAAGCCGCTCGCGGTTACCGCCACGACGCGCATTCCCGAGCTGCCGGATGTGCCGGCCATGGCCGAGGTCCTGCCCGGATATGCGATGACGTCGTGGACGGCGATGGTCGGGCCTGCAAACATAAGGCCCGATCTGGTAGCGCAGATGAATGCGCTCATCGCAAAAGCGCTGGCCGATCCCGTGCTGAAGGCGCGATACGGCGACCTCGGCGCCACGCCCTGGCCGATGTCGCCGGCCGAGATCGCCGCCTTCCGCGACAGCGAGGAGAAGCGGCTGTTGCCGATCATGAAGGCGGCCGGAATCAAACCGGAGTGAACGTGGCCAGAAGCTTGCGGCCCCCTTGAAGGCGACGACGATTCGGGTTTCGATCGTCGGACATACCGCCGCGGGTTTCGTGCCATCGCGCAGCGAATACGGCGCGTTTGATCTTTCCGCCGACCGCGCCAATGTCGTGCGCCAGATCCTCGAGCGCGAAGGCGTGCCGTCCTCCCACATCTTCGCCGTCTCGGGCAAAGCCGACCTTCAGCCACTGTTTCCGGACGATCCATCGCTTCTGGCCAACCGTCGCGTCACCATCACGCTGATGCGCGAGGATCCGCCGCTGCCGCCGGACACGAAACCGTAATTCTACCGAACTACTATAATACCTGTTGCGCGATGGGACGGAGTCGCTCTATGACGCACGCTCGCGCCCGCGGGCGGTGCTATGGTCGATCCGTTGACAGGCTCTCGGCAAGCCGCCGACAGGCGGCGGATCAAAAGATCGGATAGGGCGTTCCTAAAGCGTCATGACTGCGAGCGTCACATCCAGCGAGGCCCATGAGGGAACGCGCACATCGGGCTTTTGGGGCCTGACGCTCGGCAGCATCGGCGTGGTCTTCGGCGATATCGGCACCTCGCCGCTCTACGCGTTTCGCGCAGCGGTTGCCGGCGCGGCAGGACACGGACAGCCGGCGACGCGCGCCATCGTGCTCGGCGTTCTCTCCCTGATCCTGTGGGCGCTGTTTACCGTCGTCACCGCCAAATATGTCCTGCTGCTGCTGCGCGCCGACAATAACGGCGAGGGCGGGACACTGTCGCTGATGACGCTTGGCCAGCGCGCGCTCGGCCGCAGAAGCTGGGTGTTGATGGCGCTCGGCGTCGTCGGCGCCTCGATGTTCATCGGCGATTCCATGATCACGCCGGCGATCTCAGTGCTGTCGGCGGTCGAAGGCCTGAAGCTCGCCGCGCCCGCGCTCGAACATTATGTGGTGCCGCTGACGGTGTTCATCCTCGTCGTGCTGTTTTCGGTGCAGAGCAGCGGCACCGCGCGGGTCGCTTCCGCTTTCGGACCTGTCATGATGGTCTGGTTCGCGACGATTGCGGTACTGGGCATCGTTCACATCAGCGACGACCCGTCGGTACTGGCCGCGATCAATCCCTGGTACGGCATCCATTTCCTGCTGACGCACGGGACCATCGGATTGGTGACGCTGGGCGCGGTGTTTCTCGCGGTCACCGGCGGCGAGGCGCTGTACGCCGATCTCGGTCATTTCGGCCGCAAACCGATCCAGGCCGGATGGTTCTACTTCGTGCTGCCGGCGCTGCTGATCAATTATTTCGGCCAGGGCGCGCTGGTGCTGTCCAACCCGGCGGCGATCGAGAACTCGTTCTACCGGATGGCGCCCGAGATTATGGTGCTGCCGCTGGTGGTGCTGGCGACCGCGGCCACCGTGATCGCAAGCCAGGCGGTGATCACCGGCGCCTATTCGCTGATCCGTCAGGCGGTGCAACTCGGCCTGTTGCCGCGCTTCGAGGTCCGCTACACCTCTGAGACGCATGCGGGCCAGATCTATCTGCCGCGCGTCAACCGTCTGCTGCTGATCGGCGTGCTGCTGCTGGTGCTGCTGTTCCGTACCTCCAACGGGCTGGCCTCCGCTTACGGCATCGCGGTTTCAACCACCATGGTCGCCGACGGCATCATGGGCTTTGTCGTGATCTGGAAATTGTGGAACTGGCGCGCGGCCACCGCGGCGGCGCTGATCATGCCGTTCGTCGTGGTCGACATGACCTTCTTCAGCGCCAACCTGCTGAAACTGTTCGAAGGCGCGTGGGTGCCGCTGCTGTTCGGTGTGGCGGTGGCGGCGATGATCTGGACGTGGCGGCGAGGGGCGGCGATCCTGACGGCCAAGACCCGGCGCATCGAAGTACCCCTGTCCGACCTGATCAAGAGCCTGGAAAAGCGTCCGCCCCATATCGTCAAGGGCACCGCGGTATTCCTCACCAGCGATCCCAGTTTCGTTCCGACCGCGCTGTTGCACAATCTCAAGCACAACAAGGTGCTGCACGAGCACAATGTGATCCTGACCATCGAAACCGCGGAGACACCGCGGGTCGATCCGGCCGATCGGGTCAAGATGGAATCGATCAGCGACAAATTTGCCACCGTCCGGCTGCGCTTCGGTTTCATGGAGTCGCCCAACGTGCCGAAGGCGCTTGTGATTGCGCGAAAGCTTGGCTGGCAGTTCGATATCATGGCGACGTCGTTCTTCGTGTCGCGGCGCTCGCTGAAGCCCTCGGCGCAATCGGGCATGCCGCAATGGCAGGATCATCTGTTCATCGCGATGAGCCGTTCGGCCAACGACGCCACCGACTACTTCCAGATCCCCACCGGCCGGGTGGTGGAAGTCGGTACCCAGGTAACCATTTGATCTGACAGAGAGATTCTCGACTTCGATCACGTCGATACATGCGGTCGGCGCATGGCTGAGGCCTGAATCCGGGCTAACGCGTGAAAGATGGTGGGAGTATAGCCCTGCCGCACTGCAACATTGTGCAGTGAGTGAAGAGGCCCTCTCCATGATATCCGAAAGTGCGGTCGCCGCGGCGGAAACGCCCGCGGCCAACGGGCATGGCGAAACGCATTCGACCGCCAGCTTTGCCGGTCTGCTGCTCGGCAGCATCGGGGTCGTCTATGGCGACATCGGCACCAGCCCGCTCTACGCTCTGCGAGAAGCCATCGTTGCGGCGACCGGGGTGACCGGCACCGCCGACCCGCACGCGGTGCTCGGGGTGCTCTCGCTGATCCTGTGGGCGCTCGTCGTCGTGGTCACGCTGAAATATGTGCTGATCCTCTTGCGCGCCGATAACAACGGCGAGGGCGGCACACTGGCGCTGATGGCGCTGGCGCAGCGCGCGCTTGGCAATGGTTCGGGGGTCATCGTCCTGCTCGGCATCATCAGCGGCGCGTTGTTTTACGGCGACGCCGTGATCACGCCGGCCTTGTCGGTGCTTTCCGCGATCGAAGGCATCAAGCTGGTCACCGTGGCGTTCGAACCCTACGTCGTGCCATTGACTGCGGTCATCCTGCTGGCACTATTTGCGGTACAGTCGCGCGGCACGGCGCGGGTTGCCACGTTCTTCGGGCCGATCATGTGCATCTGGTTCGCGGTGATCACAATCGCGGCGTTGCCGCAAATCGTGCGGCATCCGGAAGTCCTGCTGGCGCTCAACCCGCTCCACGCCGTTTCGTTCATGATCCATCATGGGGTGATCGGCTTCGTTACCCTGGGCGCGGTGTTTCTCGCCGTGACCGGCGCGGAAGCGCTCTATGCCGATCTCGGCCATTTCGGCAAACGGCCGATCCAGACCGCCTGGCTCATTATCGTGCTGCCGGCGCTGGCGCTGAATTACCTCGGGCAGGGCGCGCTCATCATCGCAGATCCCAAGAGCATCGAGAATCCGTTCTTCCTGATGTTTCCCGACTGGGCGCTGATCCCGATGGTCGCGCTCGCCACCGCCGCGACCGTGATCGCGAGCCAGGCCGTCATCACCGGCGCCTATTCGTTGACGCGCCAGGCGACCCAGCTTGGCCTGATGCCGCGGTTCGAGATCCGCCACACCTCGGAAGCGCATTCCGGCCAGATCTACATTCCGCGCATCAACATGCTGCTGTTCCTCGCGGTGATGCTGCTGGTGGTGCTGTTCCGCTCGTCGAGTGCGCTGGCTTCGGCCTACGGCATCTCGGTCACCGGCACCATGGTCGTGACCGCCATGATGGGCTTTGTGGTGATCTGGAAGGTGTGGCGGTGGTCGGCGCTTGCGGCCGCCGCGCTGATCGTGCCGTTCCTGTTTCTCGATCTCACCTTCCTCGCGGCGAATTTGCTGAAAGTGTTCGAGGGCGGCTGGGTGCCCTTGGCGCTCGGCGGCGTCGTCATGCTGTTGATGTACACCTGGCGGCGCGGCAGCCGGCTGCTGTTCGAGAAATCGCGCAAGCTCGAGTTTCCGCTGGCCGATTTGGTGGCGATGCTGGAAAAACGGCCGCCGCAGCGGGTGTCCGGCACCGCGGTGTTTTTGACCTCGGACCCCGCGAGCGCGCCGACCGCGCTGATGCACAGCCTGAAGCACTACAAGGTGCTGCACGAGAAGAACGTCATTCTCACCATCGAGACCGCGCCGACGCCGCGGGTCGATCCTTCCGAACGGGTGCGGCTGGAGGAGATCAGCGCGACCTTCTCCAAGGTCACGCTGCGGTTCGGCTTCATGGAATCGCCAAATGTGCCGAACACGCTCGCCATCGCGCGAAAACTCGGCTGGCAATTCGACATCATGTCGACCTCGTTCTTCCTGTCGCGCCGCGCACTGAAACCCGCCATCCACTCCGGCATGCCGCGCTGGCAGGACCATCTCTTCATCGCGCTGAGCCGCACCGCCAACGATGCCACCGACTATTTTCAGATCCCGACCGGGCGGGTGGTCGAGGTGGGAACGCAAGTGACCATCTAGGGCGATTTCCGGGCGACTGCTGCGCCCCCTTGTGGAGCTTGATTTTCACCGCGCGAGGGGCGAGTTTGGCCGCCGCATGGCGGGCATCAGGTTTGCCCGGCTCGGAGGATTGTGGCGTGGCGGATCACCAGGTGCAGGATTTGATGCCGGAGGAAGTATCGAAGGGAATGGCGGAGGGACGCTATCTCCTGGTCGATGTCCGTGAGCCGAATGAAGTCTCCGCCGAGGCCTATCCCGGCGGCGTGGTCGTTCCGCTTTCGACCTTCGATCCCGCATCGATTCCCGACCCGAAAGGAAAGCAGGTGGTGTTCGCCTGCCGCTCCGGCAAACGCTCGGTCACGGCCTCGCTGGCGGCGCAGGCCGCGGGGCTTCCCTACGACAAGCATCTCGCAGGGGGCATCTTGGGCTGGAAGCAAGCCGGACTGCCGACCAGAACGGGCGGCTGACCTTTACATGACCTCCATGAACAAGGTCTTCGCGGACCTTCCCGTCACCATCTTCGAGGCGATGTCGCAGCTTGCGCGCGACAACAATGCCATCAATCTCGGCCAGGGCTTTCCCGACGATCCCGGACCGGAGGATATCCGTAAAGCGGCGGCCGACGCCTCGTTGAACGGCTATAACCAGTACCCCTCGATGATGGGCATTCCGGAATTGCGCCAGGCCATCGCGGCGCATTACGGGCGCTGGCACGGGTTGTTGCTCGATCCGATGACCGAGGTGATGGTGACCTCCGGCGGCACCGAAGCGCTGACGTCCGCGATTCTCGCCGTGGTCGAGCCGGGCGACGAAGTCATCGTGTTTCAGCCGGTCTACGATTCCTATCTGCCGATCATCCGACAGGCCGGCGGCATTCCGCGGCTGCTCCGCCTCGAGCCGCCGGGCTGGCGGCTGACGGAGGAAATGCTGCAGAGCGCCTTCAACCACAAGACCAAGGCGGTGCTGTTCAACAATCCGCTCAATCCGGCGGCCGTGGTCTATCCGCGTGAAGACCTCGAATTGCTGGCGCGGTTCTGCCAGCAGTTCGACAGCGTCGCAATTTGCGACGAGGTCTGGGAACACGTCATCTTCGATGGCCGCGAGCACATTCCGCTGATCACCATTCCGGGTATGCGCGAGCGCACCATCAAGGTCGGCAGCGCGGGCAAGATATTTTCACTGACCGGATGGAAGGTCGGCTTTGTCTGCGCCGCGCCGCCGCTGCTGCGGGTGGCGGCCAAGGTGCACCAGTTTCTCACCTTCACGACCGCGCCCAACCTGCAGGCGGCGGTGGCCTATGGCCTCAACAAGCCGGCCGACTATTTTTACGAGATGCGCAAGGATCTGGCGCGCAGCCGCAACCGCCTCACCAGGGGACTGGAAAGCATCGGCTTTCCGGTGCTGAAATCGCAGGGTACCTATTTTCTCACCGTCGACCTGTCGCCGCTTGGGCTCAATGAGACCGACGAGGCCTTCTGCAGGCGCATTGTCAGCGACTACAAGGTGGCCGCGATACCGGTGTCGGTCTTTTACGAAAAGGACGCCGTGACCTCGGTGGTGCGCTTCTGCTTTGCCAAGAAAGATGCAACCCTCGATACCGCGCTGGAGCGGCTCTCGGACGCGGTGCACCGCCGATAAGAGGTAGCCATATGAAACGTGAGCGCGCCCTTGCTCGAATCCGGTCGATCGTTGCGATGGCAGCACTGCTTGCGCTGCTCGTGCCATCGGCCCGCGCAGAAGAGCGCGTGGTCAATTTCTACAACTGGTCGAACTATATGGCGCCGGGGGTTTTGGAGGATTTCACCAGGGAGACCGGCATCAAGGTGGTCTACGACACCTTTGACGCCAATGAGACGCTGGAAACGCGGTTGCTCGCCGGCAAGTCCGGCTACGATGTCGTCGTGCCCACCGGCTATTTCCTGCAACGCCAGATCACCGCGAAAGTTTTTCTGAAGCTCGACAAGTCGAAACTGCCGAATTTGGCCAACGCCTGGCCGGTGGTGACCAGCCAGCTTGCGACCTACGATCCCGGCAACAATTACGGCGCCAACTACATGTGGGGCACCACCGGCATCGGCTACAACGTCACGACGGTCCAGAAAATCCTCGGGCCCGATGCAAAGATCGACAGCTGGGACATCGTGTTCAAGCCGGAGAACCTGGCCAAGTTCAGGGATTGCGGCATCCACATGCTGGATTCCGCCGACGATATCTTGCCGGCAGCATTGAGCTATCTCGGTATCGATCCGAACTCGACCAAGCAGGCCGACCTCGAAAAGGCCGCCGATCTCGTCAGCAAGATCAGACCTTATGTCCGCAAGTTTCACTCCTCGGAATATCTGGGCGCGCTGGCCTCGGCCGAGATTTGCTTCGTGGTCGGCTGGTCGGGCGATATCATGCAGGCGCGCAGCCGCGCGGCGGAGGCCAAATCCGGTGTCGAGATCGGCTACACCATCCCGAAGGAGGGCGCGCAGATGTTTTTTGACAATCTTGCGATCCCATCCGACGCGAAGAACGTCGCGGAAGCCTATGAGCTGATCAATTATCTCTACCGGCCCGACGTCGCGGCGAAGAACTCGGATTTCCTGTCCTATGCCAACGGCAACCTGGCAAGCCAGAAACTGATCGATCCGAAAATCCTCAGCGACAAGAACATCTATCCGGAC
>Ga0126312_10002242_pt1 | contig 12906 bp, 7 predicted proteins | sample Plot104A_FD_92537 | JGI IMG/M metagenome (GOLD analysis project Ga0126312, IMG submission 92537) | Serpentine soil microbial communities from UC McLaughlin Reserve, CA, USA - Plot104A | ecosystem: Environmental > Terrestrial > Soil > Grasslands | place: USA: UC McLaughlin Reserve, Lake County...
GACAGCGACGCGTCCGTCGCGAAGCGCCTGATCAGCTCGGCGCGCGAGTGGATGTCGAGCTTGCGATAGATGCGGCCGAGGTGAAACTCGATCGTCTTGTGGCTGAGGAACAGTGACGCGCCGACATCCCTGTTCGACTTTCCTTCGGCGACCTGCAGAGCGATCTGCAGCTCCTGTGGCGTGAGCTCCTCGCCTTCGTGTGCCTCCCTGCGGCGGAGCCGCTCGCCGCTGGCTCGCAGCTCGGTGCGCGCGCGCTCGTCCCACCGCTTGGCTCCAAGCCGTTCGAAGGTCTCGAGCGCCGCCCGCAGCTGCGCGCGCGCGTCGACGCGCCGGCCGGCGCGTCGGAGCCGCTCGCCGAAGCACAGCTGCGTGCGCGCACGGGCGAACACGTCGTCTTCCGGTGGGTGCAGCTTGAGCGCGCGCCGGAAGTGGCCGTCGAACTCGCGGTCGCCGGCAAGGAGCCCGCCGCAGCGCGCCGCGATCACCGAAGCAAAGCGGGGGCTGGCGCCGGCGCGGAGCCGCGCGAGCGCCGCGCGAGCATCGTCGGGCCGTCCAAGGCGTACGTAGCTCTCGACGAGGTCGGGGAACGGGACGGCCTCGACGGCGTGCACGCCGATCTCCTCCTCCCATGCCGCGCAGGCCTCGAAACGTGCCGCCGCCTCGTCGAGGCGGCCGAGCGTGAGCTCGAGCATGCCGAGGACGCACTCGTTGAACGCGGCCCGGTTGCCGAGGCCGAGCCGGGCGCTGATCGCGTCCAGCTCCGCGCAATGGGCGCGACAGCTGTCGGCGTCGCCACGGTACGCCTCGATCACCGTCAGCTCGCCGAGGCAGTCGATCATGATCGTCGTCTGGTTCATCTCGCGCGCGAGCGCCACTCCTTCGCTGCCGCTCGCGAGCGCCTCCTGCCAGCGGCCGACGCGCCTGCTCGCCCACGTCAGGACCATGAGTGCATGCGGGAGCGCCCCGATCGCGCCCTGGCGACGGGCGAGCGCCGCGGCCTCCAGCGCCATCGCGTGCGCCTCGACGCCGCGCTCGAGCCAGCAGAGCGCGATCGCGGCGCGGCTGACGAGCCGCGGATCGCCCCGGAGATCCTCACCGGCGTCGAGGAGCGCGAGCGTGCGCTCGAACATCGGCGCGCCGATGTCGGCGCGGCCCGCGTAGAACAGCGATTCGGCGAGGTTCGCCTCGGCCATGAAGTCGGCGTAGCTGCCGTCTCGGGGCGCCAGCACGCGCGCGCGGCGGGCGATCGCCGCTGCTGGCGTCGGCTCGGCCGCATACACGCAGGCTTCGACCGCGTCGGTGAGGATTGCCACCGCCTTCGTGGGTTCGATTGCCTCGACCAGCTCGGCGGCCTCGACCAGGCGCGCGTGGGCCGGCATCGGCGGGCCCGAGTGATACTCGATCTTGCCGAGCAGGTGGAGCGCGTCCGCGCGCAGCCGGGGATCCGCGCAGCCCTCCAGCGCTTCCTCGAGCAGCGCGCGAGCGGCATCGGAGCGCCCTGCGAGCCAGCACGAGTCGGCGGCGCTGACGAGCCGGCGCGTGCGCCCGTCGTCCTGCGGCGTGAGGCGGGCGGCACGCTCGAGCGCGGCTGCGGCGGCCGCATACCCAGAACGGCTGAGCGCATGCTCGGCCGCGGCTGCGAGCGCGCTTGCCACCTCCTCGTCCGGGCCGACGCCGGCCGCCGCAAGATGCCACGCACGCTGCTCCGGGCGGACATGGGTCGGGATCGTCGCGGCCAGCGCGCGATGGGCGCTGCGCCGCTCCGACGGCGCCGCCGCCTGATAGACGGCCGAGCGCACGAGCGGATGGCGGAACGTCACGCGACCGCCGTGCAGCGCGACGAGCCCGGCGTCCTCGGCCGCCTCGAGCGCGGAGGCGTCCACGTCCAGCTCTGCTGCCGCAGCTGCGATCGACGCGATGTCGTCCGTGGTGGCGGCGGCGGCCACGAGCAGAGCGCGCTGCGCGTCGGTGGGGAGCGCGAGCGCGCGGCGCGCGAATGCGCGCTCGACGGTCGCGCCCGCGGGCAGCGGCTCGCCGAGCCGCTCGCGACCCGCGAGCTGGCCCGGTGACAGGACGCTCGGCAGCTCCAGCAGGGCGAGCGGGTTGCCGCCGGTCGCGCGCCACAGGCGCTCGGCGATGTCGGGCGCGACCGGCGCGGCGGCGTCGCCTGCCAGCAGGCCCTCCGCCGCCTGACGGTCGAGACCGCCGATCGCGAGCGACGCGATGCCGGGCGCCTCGAAGCCAGGCGCCTCGTCCTCGCGGACCGCGAACAGGATGCAGATCGGGTCCGCCTCGAGCCGCCGCGCCGCGAAGCGGATCGCGTCGCCGGACGCGCGGTCCAGCCACTGGGCATCGTCGATCACGACCAGGAGCGGCTCGGGCTCGGCACCTGCGGCGAGCAGCGAGAGGGCGGCGGCACCGATGAGGAAGCGGTCATAGGCGCCCGCCTCGGCGAGCCCGAGCGCGGCGCGCAAAGCGTCGGCCTGGCCCGCGGGGATCTCGGCGAGCTGGTCGAGCAGCGGGCGGCAGATCTCGAGTAGCGCCGAGAACTCGAGCTCGGCCTCCGACTCCACCCCCAGCGCCGACACGATCCGCATCCCGTCGGCGCGCGCGACGGCATAGTGCAGCAGCGCCGTCTTCCCGATGCCTGCTTCGCCGCGCAGCACGAGCACTGCGCTGCGGCCTCGGCGAGCGCGGTCGAGCAGCTCGTCGAGGCGGGCGCACTCGCTCTCGCGGCCGATCAGCACGGTCGCAACGGTAGATCAGGGCGCCGCGCGCGTGCTAGGGAGTTCCCCGGCGCGACGCTCCGTCCCGTGCGCTCATGGCGAGGGAATCGGCGGGCGCGATCGCCGCATGCAGTCTCGGATGCTCCGGCGCGACAACGCACGACCCGAGCGGGTCGGATCCGAAAGGAGAGCATCACCATGATAAGCAGGCTGTTCGTCGTGGCCGGGACGTTCGTGCTCGGAGCGCTCGCGCTCCCGGCGGCGAGCCTCGCCGCCGGCGGCCCGAAGCCGGGCGCGATCGTCACCAGCACACCGATGCAGCTGACCGCGTCCCTGGACGCGGTCGCCACCGGCAAGCGGATCACCTACGTGTCCACCGATCCCAGCGGCGATCCGATCGTCGTGTCGGGCGCGGTGCTGACGCCGCGGCCGCAGATCGCGCAGGCGCATCCCGACAATGCCACCCGGACGGTCGCGTGGGCGCACGGCACGACCGGCGTGGCCGACCAGTGCGCGCCCTCGGCAACCGACCACCTCGATCTTCCGCCGTATGACGACTACACGCGCGTCGCCGCCGGCTATCTCAGCCAGGGCTGGACCGTCGCGGCGACGGACTATCCCGGTCTGGGCACGCCGGGTCCGCACCCGTACATCGTCGGTGAGAGCGAAGGGCGCTCCGTCATCGACTCGGTCCGCGCGGCGCGCGACCTCGATCCGACGCTTTCGAGCAAGTGGGTCGTCAGCGGTCATTCCCAGGGCGGCCAGGCCGCGATCTTCGCCGCCGAGCTCGCCAACACTTACGGCAAGGGACTCGATCTCCGCGGCACGGTCGCGATCGCGCCCGCAACGAGCATCGACGTCATCGCCCCGGCGCTCGTCGGGACGCCGGTGCAGGGTTACCTGGTGATGGCGCTCGCCGGTTTGGCGGCCGTCGACCCCAGCGTGCAGCTCGAGGACGTCCTCGCGCCGGACGCGCTAGAGCGGCTCGGCGTGCTGGAAAGCGGCTGCTTCGACGAGGTCATGGCCGCCTTCAGCGAGCTGTCGCCCGATGAGCTGCTCGTGGGCGGCGCCGTCTCGGACGCGCTCGTGGCGAAGTTCGCCGCCAGCAATCCCGGGCAGGAGGCCCCGAACGCACCCGTCCTGCTCGTCCAGGGCTCCATCGATGACACCATCCCCGCCGATTTCACCCGGCTTTTCCAGAGCCAGCTGTGCGGGTTCGACCAACCCGTCGCGCTAAGCCAGTACGCCGGCGCGGATCACATCAACATCCTCCCCGCGTCCCAGGACGACGTTCACGCCTACATCCGCGCGCGGTTGAAGAACGTGCCGGCGCCGAGCGGCTGCTGAGCACAGCTCCGCAACGGCCTCCGCGGGAGGGTCTACGTGCCCGCGGAGGCCGTGCCGGCTCAAGCGCGCGTCCACGCAGCCCGGCCTCGCCCAGCCCGAACGCTACCGAGACGACCGCTTGCCGACGAACGCAGTCGCCAGAAGCAGCGCGGCAGTGGTGCTTGCTCCGGACGACGTCCAAGCGTGGCGTGCATAGGACTCCGCGCGGTCGCTTAGCCTGGCGGAAGCGAGCGTGATGCGGCCATCGGACTCCACGCTCGAGCCTCGTCCCCAGCGACAGCCTCGTCGGCGTGGATGGAGATGCCCGCTTTCCCATCGGGATGGACGTTCATCGCGATTTCTGCGAGATCGCGATCGCCGAGGCCGGTCATATTCGCTCGGCCGGTCGGGTGGCGACGGATCCGCAGACACTGGAGCTGTTCGCGCGAAGCCCGGTGGCGACCGATGAGGTGGCGATCGAGGCGATGTCGAACACGCTGGCGATCGCGCGGATCGTCGAGCCGCACCTGCGTCGGGTAGTACTCGTGAACACGAAGGCGGTGCGCGAGAAGACAGCGGGCACCTCAAGCGGCGCGCGTTGCAGGGACCGCGAGCAGCGCGTCAGGTACATCCGGCCACTGGGGCCGGAACGCGTAGACGCAGGCGAGCCGCACGCGGGTCGCCTGCGCGTAGGCCGCGATGCGCTCGCGGATGCTCCTCCCCGCTCGGTAGCCTTCGAGCAGCGACGCGGCAAGTCGTTCGGCGTCCGCATGTGAGCCGTGGCCCTGGAGCGCGCGCAGCTCCAGGTGGGCGACCAGGTTGCCGAGGTCGAGCGCCGGGTCGCCGAGCGCGAGCGTGTCGAAGTCGAGCAGGCCGATCCTGCCGGCCGCGACTAGGACCTGCTTGTCATGGAGGTCGCGGTGGAGCGGCCCAAGCGCGACCGGCCGGAGTCTCGCGAGTCGCCGCGCCGCGGCTTCCGCGGCGCGCGTCGCACGCTCGTTCAACCCGGGCGCGTACGGCCCGAGGGCGGCCGCCGCATCCGTGACCAGCCGCGCCTCGCGCGCGGCGTCGTGGAGGTCGACTCCGGGTGGCGGGGCCGCGGCGTGCAGCGCGCGCAGCGCCGAGCCGAGCGCCTCGATCGCGTCCGCACCCGCTCGCGTCGGCAGGAGCTCGGCCAGGCGGCGGCCGCGCATCGATGCGCACGTCACCGTCCCGGCGCTTATGTCAACGGCGAGTACCGCCGGCACCAAGAAAGCCCCCGCCGCGATCCGGGTCGCCGCGCGCGCCGCGCCCGCGACCGCGGCCGCGCGGTTCGGGCGCACGGCCTTGATGTAGGCGGCTACGGGAGCGGCGCCCGCCGCCGCGGCGGCCCCGGCTGGGCGCTGGGCGTCGACGCAAGCCGATTCGTCAAGTGCGACCACCGCTCGCCTCGTCGCACGGTGCGCGATGAGCCGCGCACCGCGCCGCTCCAGAAGGCGATGAAGGGCGGGCAAGCTCCCGTCGGCGCCGCGCGCATGGAGAAGGATGCGCTGCTCGACGACGAGCGGAGCCGGCGCGCCGATGCGGGCGGCGCGTCGCCGCTCGCCGGCGATCGCATCGCGGTCGAGCCCCGCCTGCGCGGCGACGATCGCGCCGCTCTCGTCGCGGTACTCGATCAGCAGACGACCGTCCGGGCGCGGCCAGGCACGGCGCAGCGTGAGCGCGCCGGCCGAAGAGGCGCCCACCGGCGGCGCGATCCGGTGCAGCGACTCGAGCACGCCGTCGAGCGGCCGCGTGCTCCGCCGCCGGTGCGCCGCCAGGAGCCGGAGCGCGGCAAGCTCGGCGGCGCGTTCGACGGCGGCTCCGACGAGCGCGTCCCAGCCGGAGCGGCGGCGGCGGAAAGGCTCGGCCGCGCGACGCAGCAGGCCCGCGGCGGCGAACGGGCGCAGTGCGTCGGCGTCCGCCCCCGCGAAGACGGCTGCGGCCGCCGCCGCAGCCGCCGGCGCGACCCGACCCTCGAGCACCCGCAGCTCGAGGTCGCCGATCGCGAAGCCGACGTCCCAGCGAGGGTCGCCGAGGCTCGCGGAGTCCATGTCGAGCAGCACGGCGCCGGCGTCGCCGATCACGACCTGGTCGGCGGAGAAGTCGCCGTGAAGCAGCGACGCCGCGGTCGGTTCCCGCGGCAGCGCGGCAGCGAGGCGTTCGGCCAGGCGGCACGCCGCCCGCCCCACGTCAGACCCGGCAACGGCCGTCGCCTCGGCGGCGGCCATCAGCGCCTCGGCTTCGACCGCGCGCGTGCGGCGCGGCAACGGTCCGGCAGGCGTAGCGTTGTGCAGCACGCGCAGCGCCTCGACAGCGGCTCCGGCGCCGGCGACGCCCGACGGCGAGCCGAGTGCCGCGTCCTTTCGCGCCTCGATCGCCGCGTCGAGCGTCGTCCCCTCGACCCAGTCGAACACGAGCAGGGCGCGGCGCGCGCTCGCGGCGGCGCAGCGCTGCACCGGGAGGCCGACCGGGACCGCCGCCGCCGCGGCGCGGGCCGCCGCGAAGCCGTCCCTGCGGTAGGCCTTCAGCACCTCGCGTCCGCGGCGCGCCACCACGCGGCGCTCGGGCTTGTACGCCAGGACCGACGCGCCCTCATCGATGACCGCGGGCAGCGAGCGCAGCCGGCGGTCGCTCGGGAAGAGGAGCAGCGCCACGAGCGGGGCCTCGACGAGCACGGCGCCGGAGCGCGCCTTAGCGTGCGCCTTGCGCAGCTTCGCCCGGTCGTGCTCGGGCTCGGTGCGGCCGTACGCGAGTCGACGTCCCGCGGCGGTGTCGATCTCGAACGCCACGAGGCAGTTCGTGCCCGGCTTGTAGCGGATGTACGAGCTGCGTACGGCGCGCACGCCGGCGTCCGGCGCGCGCTCGCGCAGCGCCGCCGCGACCGCGCCGTCGTCCAGCAGCAGCGACATGCCCGGCATAGCGGATTCGCGCGCCGCGAGCGCGCGGTCCTCGGGCCTCACACCCGCGCCTCCTTCGCCCAGCCGGAGCGCTCGGCCTGCTGACGCCGCCACGTCGCGGCGTACGGGCCGTCGCGCGCGAGCAACTCATCGTGCGTGCCGCGCTCGGCTATTCGGCCGCGCTCGAGGAACACGACCATGTCGGCGTCCCACAGCTGGGTGAGGTCGTGCGCCACCCAGATCGTCGTGCGGCCGGCGCAGAGCCGGTCGAGCGCGTCGCGCACGATCAGCTCGCTGTGCTGGTCCAGACCGGTCGTCGGCTCGTCGAGCAGGATCACCGGCGTGTCGCGTACCATCGCCCGCGCGATCGCGATCCGCTGGCGCTCGCCGCCCGACAGCGTTGCCCCGCGTTCGCCCAGCACGGTGTCGTAGCCCTCCGGCAACGCGCGGATGAACGCGTCCGCGCCGGCCTCACGCGCCGCGTGCTCGACGTCCGCGGCATCGGCGTCCGCCGCGCCGAACGTGATGTTCTCGCGCACGGTGGTCCCGAACAGCACGCTGTCCTGGAGGACCGCCGCGAACTGCGCCCGCAGCGACGCGAGCGTGTAGTCGCGCACGTCGCGCCCATCGAGCTCGACGGTTCCAGCCTGCGGGTCATAGAGCCGCGGCAGCAGCGCGAGCAGGCTCGACTTGCCCGCTCCAGACGCGCCGGCGACCGCCACGCGCGCGCCCGGCGCGACCTCGAGGTCGGCGTCCATCAGCGCCGGCGCCACGTTGCTCGCGTAGCACAACCGCACGCCGCGCAGCCGGATCGCGCCCGCGGTGCGGCCCCCACCAACGGCACCCGGGCGGTCGCGGATCTCCGGCTCGGTCTCGAGCAGCTCGACGATCCGCTCGCCAGACGCAGCCGCGCGCGCGAGCCGGCCCGTGTACTTGGCCATGTCGCGCATCGGCTTGAACGCCGTCTTCAGGTAGAGCAGGAAGACGACGAGGTCGCCCAGCGTCATCGCTCCCGCCTGCACGCGCCGGGTACCGAGATAGAGCACGAGCGCGGTGCCGACACCGACGAGCACGTCGACGCGACGCTCGAGCCCCGCGGCGAGTCGCTTTCCATGCACGCCCTCGGTCAGGCTGCCGGCGTTTTGGCGCGCGAACAGCCGGTCGAGCCGGTCCTCCAGCCCGAGCGACTGCACGACCCGGATCGCCGCGAGCGCCTCCGACGCGCTCGTGGCCAGCTCGCCCTCGCGCTTGCGCTGGACGCGCGAGACCTGGTGGATACGGGCGCCGCGGCGCAGGAACGCCCGCGAGAAGAGCGGGAAGGCCGCCAGCGCGGCCACGGTCAGCAGCCAGTCGAGCCAGAGCATCACCATGACCATGCCGGCGAGCGTGAGCACGTTGGCCGCGAGCGGGAGCGCGGCCGTGACCGCGACCTCCTGGAGGCGCCCGATGTCGCCGGTCAGCCGCGTGATCAGATCGCCCTGCCGGGCACGGCTGTGGAACCCGAGCGACAGCCGCTGCACGTGCGCGAACAGTCGGCCACGGACGTCGGTCAGCACGCGGCTCCCGACGAGCGCAGTCCCGACCGTGCTCACATACGCCGCGGCGGCACGCAGGCATGCGAGCACCACGACCGCCGCCGTGCACAGCGCCAGCAGCGCGCCGTTGCTCAGCCCGGCGACAGTCGTGCCGCCCGCTCCGGCTGGGATCACGTTGTCGAGCACGAGCTTCAGCGGCCACGGCTCGAGGATCCGGATCGCTGTCTCGACGAGCATCGCCAGCATCGAGCCGGCGAGCATCCAGCGATGGGGACGCAGCTCGGGGCCGAACAGCCGCACCGTGCGGCCGAGGCCGGGCAGCGCCGCACGCAGCCCGGCCATCAGGCGGCCTCCGCGAGGGCGCTCGCCGCCAGGATCCGCTCGACGACCGCGTCCCAGGTGTGCGCCGCGAGCACGGCCCGCCGCGCCGCCGCGCCGAGTCGCGTGCGCTCCTCGGGGCTCGCGGCGAGCGCGCGAAGCGCGGTCGCGAGCGCGTCAGGGTCGCCGGGCGCCACGAGCCGGCCGCTGCGACCGTCGGCCACGAGTCGGTTGAGGTCGCCGACGCGCGACGCTACGACCGGGACGCCGGCCGCCATCGCCTCGAGCACCTTCAGCGGCGAGAAGTAGAAGTCCGGCAGCGGCGGGTACGGGGCGACGGCGACGTCCATCCGCGCCAGCAGCGCTGGCACCGAGTCCGGCGGCACTGCGCCGGTCAGCTGGGCGGCGTCCGCGATGCCGAGCGCCCCGAGTCGCTCCTCCAGCGCCGCGCGGGCCGGCCCGTCGCCAACGACCAATAGCCTGGCGTCGGCGACGTGCGCGCGCAGCCGCGCCAGCGCATCGGCGAGCGTCTCGACGCCGTGCCACGGCTTCAGCGTCCCGACGAACCCGACGGTGAATGGCCGCGGCCGGCGCTCGACCGCGCGCGCCGGCGGGAAGCGCTCCGGGTCGACGCCGTTTCCGATGACCCGGACGCGGCCCGCCGCCCCCGGGTGACGCCGGCGCAGGTGAGCCGCGACGCCCGCGGACACGGCGACGATCACGTCGGCGAGCTGTGACTGGAGCCGCGCGATGCGCTCGGCGCCGGCGCGGTCCGCGAGCCCGCGGTGGCGCGCCTGCTCCTCGACTAGCGGAGCGTTGACCTCGAGGACCGTGCGTGCGCCCGCCCGGCGTCCGTGGCGCAGCGCGGCATAGCTCCAGAGCGAACAGCGCTCGTACACGAGATCGACAGGATCGAGCGTCGCGAGCGCGCGCTCGAGCTCCCCGTTCGCGGCGACCGCGCGGCGCTCGCGCTCGGCTGGATCGCTCTTCGGAGGCCGCGGCAGCGGGTGCAGCGCGACGCGCTCGAGCCCCGGCGGCGGCGCGCCGCCGGCGCGCGCAGCGAGCAGCTCCACCTCGGCGCCGCGGCGCAATAGCGAGCGCACGACGGACTGCACGTGGATCGAGGAACCCTTAGCGCCGAAGACCGGCACGCCGGGGTCCGCGCACACGTACGCGACCCGCATGCTCATCCCGCGCCGTGGACGACTGCTTCCGGGCGCGCGACGGCGCCGGCGTCGAAGGCGACTGCGCGGAGGCGAGCCGCGCTGCGGCCGAGCTCGAAGTCGGCCTCCACGCGCGCCCTGGCGGCGGCGGCGAGGCGCGACCGCAGCGCCGCGTCGTCCAGCAGCCGGACGATCGCCGCGGCGAGCGCCGCGGGCTCACGCTGCCCGACCAGCAGCCCGGTGCACTCGTGCTCGATCGCCTCCGGAACGCCGGTGACCGGCGTCGAGATGCACGGCGTGCCGAGCGCCATCGCCTCCAGCAGCACCGTCGGCAGCCCGTCACGATTGCCGTCGCCGGCCACCACGCAGGGCGCGGCCAGCACGGAGCTGCCTGCGATCGCCGCGCGCACCTCCTCCTGCGTCAGCTGCCCCAGCAACCGCACGTGTCGCTCCAGGCCGTGCTCGGCGATCCGCGCCGCGAGCGCGTCCCGCAGCTCCCCCTCGCCGGCGATGTCGCAGCGCACCCGCCGGCCCGCCGCGGCCAGCCGCGCGCAGGCGTCGACGAGATCGCCGAAGCCCTTCTTCTCGATCAGGCGGCCGACGGCCACGACCCGCGGCGGCCGCGCGCCGGGATCCGCGTACGCGTAGCGCTCGAGATCCAGGCCGTTGTAGACGCGCTCGACCCGCGCCGACGGTGCCAGGGCGCGCAGGTGCGCGAGGTTGAAGTCGCTCACCGTGACCGCCGCCGCGGCGTCGTCGAGCACCGTGCGCAGCGCGGCCGGGTCGACCGACTCGTGGAAGATGTCCTTGGCGTGGGCGGTGACGGAGTAGGAGACGCCGGCGATCCTCGCGGCGAGGCGAGCGACGCGACCGGCCGCGCTGGCGAAGTGCGCGTGCACGTGGCTGACGCCGCGGCGGTGGATCGCGCGTGCGAGCCAGAGCGCCTGCGTGGCGTCGCGCGCGTCCGCTCCGGCGGGATCGGCGAGCACGGCCCAGGTCCCGGGCAGTTCGCGGGCCGTCTCCTGGAGCCCGCTCCAGAGCCGCTCGGCCCCGAGCTGGGAGGATGGCACGTAGGTCACCGGCGCGCGGACGCGGCCGATCGCCTCGTGGAAGCGACCGTCGCCCGGCGCGCGCAGCGAGAAGATCTCGAGCGGCACGCCCGCCTGCTCGTGCGCGAGCAGCTCGTTGAGGATGAAGGTCTCCGAGTAGCGCGGGTAGACCTTCAGGACGTAGGCCACGCACGCGTCAGGCCGCAAGGTACGCCGCCCCTTCAGCGGCGAGCGACCCGGCGAGCAGCTCCTCCAGCATCGCGGGGATACGGTCGAGGCCGTCGAGGTCGACGACGTCCGCGGGGCGCGGGCGCCGCGGCGCCGGGCGCGCGAGCCAGTCGCCGATCGCGGCCGGCGACAGCGCGCGCTCGCGCAGGAGGTCGACGACGCCGCGCTGTGCGAGCCGCTCGGCGCGCAGCAGCTGCTCGACGCGCGGCCGCTCGCGCGGGACGACGAGCGCCGGCCGTCCGGCGCCGAGCACCTCGCAGATCGTGTTGTAGCCGCCCATCGTCACGACGCGCTCGGCGCGCGCCAGCAGCCGCTGCGGCTCGGGGATGAAGCCCGCCACGCGGATGTCCGGGACCCGCGCCGCCGCCGCCCGCAGCGCCTCCCGCTGTGCCACCGGCATGCACGGGCCTGTGACGAGGAGGCCGGCCATTCCGGCCGGCATCGGGGCCTGCACGAACGCGTCGGCGAGCGCCGCGCCGTCCTCTCCTCCGCCGACCATGCACAGGACGAGCCGGCCCGGCGGCAGCTCCGGCGCCTCCGGCGCACCGTCGCGCCCCTCGGCCGCGTCTCGGGGTGCGAGGTAGCCGGCGTAGCGGACCTTCGCCGCCACGCCCGGGCCGAGCGCGTACTCGCGCACGGGGTCGTACACGCGCGGGTCGCCGTACACCCACACCCTGTCGTAGCACTCGTCGACGAACGCCGCCGCGTCGGTCTTCTGCCACTCGCTGCGCACCGTGGCGGGGTCGTCGAGCACCTCGCGGAGCCCGAGCACGAGTCGCGTGCCACCGCGCTCGCACAGGTGCCGGATCCCCGGCGTAAGCTCGCCGCGGAAGCCGTGCGGGTGCTTGTCGACGACCAGGACGTCCGGCGCGTACGCGTCCAGGACGGTCGCGATCGTCCGGGCGCGGAGTCGCAGCAGCGCGGGCAGCGAGAGGCCGAGCGAGCGGCTGCGGTAGTCGCCTCGCTCGGACTTCGTGAGCGCGGGCAGCGTCAGGCTCTCGACGCCCAACGGCATCGGCAGCGCGCCGGCCTCACGGGCACCCCCGATCAGAAGCGCCGCGCGGGCGCTGCCCGCGTCGATGAGGCGGCCGGCGAGCGCGAGGTTGCGGCGGATGTGCCCGAGCCCGAGCGCATCGTGCGAGTAGAAGGCGAGGCGCAGGGTCAGCGGATGAGGGGATTCGGATACGGCATCGTCCACTCCTTCCGACACACCAAAGCCCTTAACGACACGTTTACAAGGCAGAAATCGGACACCGGAACCACCGGGTCCGGAGACGTACACGAGCCGTACGGTCGCGTCGTCAGGCGCCCCCCGACATTTCCGCGGCGCGTTCATGGCGGTCGGTGGGTCGCCACCAAGGCCTCTGGGCGATTCGCGCACCAAACGCGTCGTACGAGACCTCGACGCACAGTTCTGATCCCGAAGCGGCGACGGCGGCGACGCCGCACCGAAGCGGCGACGGCGGCGACGGCGGCGACGCCGCACGCGTGCTTACGCGTGGATGCGGTCGTGTACGCCTATGCCCACGAGACGCCTCCTGCGGACGAGCACCGAGTGCGGTCCAACGGGCCGGTCTCACTCCTGCTCCGCCTGGGCGAAGCGGGAGGCTGCGTGCCGCCGAGCGGCGCGCTCGGAGGTCGCC
>Ga0126312_10002243_pt1 | contig 12899 bp, 9 predicted proteins | sample Plot104A_FD_92537 | JGI IMG/M metagenome (GOLD analysis project Ga0126312, IMG submission 92537) | Serpentine soil microbial communities from UC McLaughlin Reserve, CA, USA - Plot104A | ecosystem: Environmental > Terrestrial > Soil > Grasslands | place: USA: UC McLaughlin Reserve, Lake County...
AGCAGATCGGAGCACAGCGCCATGTCCGTTCCGCCCGCCACACAGAAGCCGTGCACCTTGCAGAGCACCGGCTTGTCCGACTCGAACAGGCTCATGAAGCCGCGCACGTTCCGGCTCATCATCTGCCAGTCGACGACCGGGTCCCACGGCTCGCTCGGGTCGTGGTTCGGAAGCTCCGCCTCGGCCAACTCGACGAGGTCGTAGCCGCCGCAGAAGCCCTTGCCGTTGCCCGCGAGCGCGATCACGTGCACGGCGGGATCGAGGTTTGCCCGCTCCACGCAGTCAGCGAGCTCGCGCGGCATCTCGAGCGTGATGCCGTTTCCCCTCTCCGGCCTGTCGAGCGTGATCCGCGCTACCCGGCCGTCCACCTCGTAGGTGAGGGTATTCAGCGGCACGGCGTCACCCTATCGGCGTGAGCCCGAGCCGCGGGCCCTGCGTCCGCCAGGCGCGGGGCGACGATCTAGGCCGCGAGCGCGCGCTCAACGATCGGCTTGGCGTCGATCCCGCGAGGCAGCGTGCCGAAGGCCCGGCCGCCGTCCGCGAGCCGCGCGCAGAAGGCGTCGGCCACCGCCGGGGGCGCATTGCGCACGAGCAGGCTTCCCTGGAGGGCCATGCCGAGCGCCTCCACGACGCGGCGGGCCATCCACTGGGGGTCGTCGTCGCCCGCCAGCTGGGCGACCTCGTCCTTGACTCGCGCGAGGTGGGTATCGAGCCTCGGGTCCGCGCCCGCGGCGTGCTCACACTCCTCCAGGAAGGCCGGCAGGCCCTCGGGCTCCCTGGAGAGCGCTCGCAGCACGTCGAGGGCCGCTACGTTGCCGGAGCCTTCCCAGATCGAGTTGAGCGGCGAGTCGCGGTACAGCCGCGGCAGGCCCGACTCCTCCACGTAGCCGTTGCCGCCGAGGCACTCGAGCGCCTCCACGGCGTGCTGGGGGGCGCGCTTGCAGATCCAGTACTTCATGACCGCGGTCGCGAAGCGGCGGAAGGGACCGTCCTGCTCGTCGTACGAGCGGGCAACGCGGAAGGCGGCCGTCGTGGCCGCCTCCGACTCCACCGCGAGGTCTGCCAGCACGTTGCGCATCGCCGGCTGGTCGGCCAGCAGCTTGCCGAACGCAGAGCGGTGCCGCGCATGGTGGATGGCCTGCGCCAGCCCCCAGCGCATGCCGGCGGCGGAGCCGAGGAGGCAGTCCAGCCGGGTGTGGTTGACCATGCGGATGATCGTCGCGACGCCTCGTCCCTCCTCGCCGACCAGGCGAGCCCGCACGCCGCTGAACTCGACCTCGGAGGAGGGGAGCGAGCGCGTGCCGAGCTTCTGCTTGAGACGCTGGATGCGGAAGCCCGGATCGCTCGACTCGAACAGGAAGCACGACAGGCCGGCGGGCGCCTGGGCCAGCGTCAGGAAGACGTCGCACGAGGGGTAGGAGCAGAACCACTTGTGGCCGGTGAGCTCGTATTCGCCCTCGCCGGCCGGTTCCGCGCGCGTGGTATTGGCGCGCACATCTGAGCCGCCCTGCTTCTCGGTCATGGCCATACCGGCGAGCGCTCCATCGTCGTAGGAGGGGCGGGTGATCCGCGGCTCCCATTCCTCGGCGAGGGCCGGCTCCTCGCGCAGCGCGGGGATCACGGAGTAGGTCATGGAAACCGGGCACATCACGCCCGAGTCGGTCTGGCTCCAGAGGAACATCAGCGCGCCGCGCACCACGTGACCTCCCGGCCGTGGGTCGCGCCAGGGCAGCGAGTGGATCTCGCGCTCGATGGCCTGGCGGAGGAGCCAGTGCCAGGACGGGTCGAGCTCCACCCGGTCCAGGTGGTGTCCGTAGCGGTCGTGCGTGCTAAGGACCGGCTCGTTGCGCTCGCAGCGCTCGGCGTGCTCGAGCGTCTCCGGCGAGCCGGCAAGCTCGCCGGTCTGGCGGAGCCTGTCCAGGCCCCACCCGCCGCCCTCGCGCTCCACCGCCTCTCGCAGGACGCCATCTGCCTCGAAGACGTTGTAGGGGACCAGCGGCGGGGCCTGGTTGAGGACCTCATGGGTGTCCCGGTGCTTGGTCGTGCTCATGCCATGGCCTCCAGACGCATGGTTGGCAGTGAATTGCGGCAGAACTGGACGAGGCTCGCGACAAGCGCCTCGTGACGGCTCCGGCGGCCCCCGTGCGCCGACAGCGGACCGACCAGCGCCTCGCCCAGGCCGCCCACGAGCACGGCGGCGAGGGTCTGGACGTCGTGCTCCAGGAGCTCCCCCGAGGCGATCCCTTCCTCGAGCACGCGCCCGAAGGCGTCCCGGTAGCCGCGCCGAAGTCGAAGCCGCTCCGACTCCACGGCGGGGTCGACGGGCTCGGCGATCAGGGCGTAGGCGAGGACGGGGCCGGCGAGCGCGCGGCGGCTGAACGCCTCGACCGCGGCGGCCACGCGCTCGGACGCCGGGCGTCCGTCGCCGGCGGAGACCTCGACGAGCACGTCCAGCTCCCTCTGGGAGGCCCGCCGGAAGACCTCCGCGAACAGCTCGGCCTTGGAGGGGAAGTGACGGTAGATCGTGCCCACCGCGAGGCCGGCACGAGCGGCCACCGCCTGCACGTCCGCCGAGGCGTACCCGCCCTCGGCGACCTGCTCGAGCGCCGCCGCCACTATCCGCTCTCGCACGGCGGCCTTGCGGGCCTCCGTTCGCTCGGTGGTTCGATAGGCCATCACCAAGAAGTGAATCACGATTCAAAACTTGGTGCGGGCGAAGCGCGCGAGATGTGTCGTCGGGCCGCTCCGATCCACTGCCTCTAGTGTTGGATCGGACGGTGCGTCGCCTGCTCCTACTCGTCCCGCTGCTCGCTTTCGCCGCGCTTCCATCCCTCGCCGAGGCCAGGGCTGTGCCGGCGGGCTTCTACGGGACGATGTACGACGGCACCCTCTCAAACGCTCCCGCCGCGATCCAGGGACCAGAAATGGACCGGATGGCGAGGAGTGGCGTCGAGAGCATCCGGACGACGTTCTCGTGGCCGGAGGCCCAGCCCGAGCGCAACGGCAGCATCCACTTCGGCAGCGCCGATGCGCTCGTTGCGCAGGCCGCCATGCACAACATGCGCCTGCTTCCAGTGGTGGTCTATACGCCGCGCTGGGCCGCCGCGAACCACAGGCCGGCGGCGCCGCCGCGCCGCACCATCGACTACACCCGCTACCTCAGGGCGCTCGTGAAGCGGTACGGGCCCAGCGGAAGCTTCTGGACGGAGCATCCAGGACTGCCGCGCAAGCCGATCCGGGAGTGGCAGATATGGAACGAGCCCCAGCGACCCGACTACTGGAACGTGCGTCGCGGGCCCAATGGCTGGGTGAGGGGCTACGGCAGGCTGCTGAGGGCCTCCTACAAGGCGATAAAGCGTCAGGACCCGCGGGGCCGGGTCATACTCGCCGGCCTCGCGTCCGCGTCCTGGCGATTCCTGGACTATCTCTACCGCAAGGCCGGGATCAAGGGGTACTTCGACGCGGCCGCCGTTCACCCCTATACGAGGACGCCCGAGGGTGCACTCGAGATCGTCCGGCTCTTTCGCCGGACCATGCGGCGCGCCGGCGATCGGCGAAAGCGGGTCTACGTGACGGAGATCACCTGGGCGGCCGCCAAGGGCCGCACCAGGACTCGCCGTAAGGACCGCTTCTTCGTTACGACCGACAGGGGCATGGCCAGCCGTGTCCGCCGCTCTTACCGGCTCTTCGCCCGGCATTGGCGCTCCCTTCACGTGACGCGCGTGTACTGGTACACCTGGGCCACCTCCTACAAGAGCAGGGGCGGCCGCTACGACTTCTTCAACTTCTCCGGGCTCGTTCGATGGAACGGGCAAAGTTCGCGCGGGCGCCCGGCCCTCGGCGCCTACCGCTCCAGCGCGCGGCGATACGAAGGCTGCGCCAAGACGGCAGCGGGGGTCTGCACGCGCTGACTCGCGGCTGCCGCCGAGCCGTTATAGCAGGGCGCCGATCGCCGCGTCCGTCTGCGCGGCGCTGCGCTCCCAGGTGAACTGACCCGCCCGCTCGGCGCCGGCCTCCGAGAGCCGTTCGCGGACCCTCGGGTCCAGGGCCGCGAGCAGTAGCGCCTCGGCCAATGACTCCCGGTCGTCCGGGTCGACGACCAGGGCCGCGTCGCCGCAGGTATCGGGCAGCGCCCCGCGGTCGGCCGCCACGACCGGAGTGCCGCACGCCATCGCCTCGAGGCAGGGCAGTCCGAATCCCTCGTAGAGCGAGGGCATGGCGAGCGCGAGGGCGCCCGCGTAGAGCCCGGGAAGGTGCTCGTCGCGAACGTAACCGAGGGGGCGGCCAGGCGGCGTCCTGGCATCGGCCCGCATGTAGCCGCGGCCCGAGCCCGCGGTCACGAGCTCGATTCCCCGCTCCTCCAGCAGGGGCTCGGCGACAGCGAGCGCCGGCAGGTTCTTCCGAGCTATCAGGGTGCCAACGGCCAGGACGTACGGGCGGTCGAGCCGGTGGGCGGCGCGCGCCGGCGAAGAATCGGCCCCACGCTGGAAGCGCGGCTCCACTCCGTTCGGAACGACCTCGACTCGGTCCACCGGCACCCCGAGCGTTCTCACGACCTCCCGCTTCGAGAACTCTGACACCGTGATGACCCGCCTTGCGCGCCGCGCGATCAGCGGCAGGAGCAGCCGCTGGTAGCGGACGTAGATCGGCCGGTACCACTCGGGATGGCTGAGCGCCGCCACATCGTGGATCACGACCACGTGGCGCCGCGAGCCGAGCGGGGCCAGGTTGGCCGGGCAGTAGAGGAGCTGGCAGCGGCGGAGCGCGAGGGCCTGCTCCCAGGCGTGGCCGGCGCGGTGGGCGAGCGCGGCCGGCGGGCGGGCGACCCGATAGCGGTCCGGTCGCAGCGCAGGTAGGCGAGCGGACAGCTCGCGCGCTACGCGCTCCACGCCGCCGATCTCGGCCCGCGCCGCGGCCCGTGCGTCGATCAGGACGGGCGCGTCCCTCACGTGCCCGCCGCCTCCGCCAGGACGGCTCGCGTCTCTCGAGCGGCGCGCGCCCAGGAGAGGCGGCCGAGCGCGCCGGAACCCGCCGCGACCAGCCGCGCGCGCAGCTCGGGTTCGCGCTCTAGCCGCAGCAGCGCGGCGGTGAGCCCCTCGGCGTCACCCGCCGGAAAGCGCAGGGCGGCGTCGCCGAGAGTCTCGCGGAAGGGCGCGAGGTCGGGGACCACGGCCGGCGTCCCACGCGCCAGCGCCTCGAGTGGCGGAAAGCCGAAGCCCTCCTCGCGCGATGCCGAGACGAGCGCGAGCGCGTCCGCGTAGAGGGCGTCAAGCTGCTCGTCGGTGACGTAGCCGAGCGCCGTGACGCCGGGGGCCGTCTCGAGCGGGCCCGTGCCGGCGAAGACGAGCTCCGCGGCCAGGCCGTCGCGTCGCGCCCGCGCGTGCGCCTCGAGCAGCAGCTCCACCCCCTTGCGCGGCTCGAACGCCCCTACCGCCAGCAAGTAGCGCGACGGCAGGCCAGCAGGCGGCGTACCGGTGGCCTTGACCGGGCGCCCGGGCCCGGAGAGCACGGTCACCACGGTCTCCGCCGCGAGCCCCCACTCATCCAGCAGCTGCTCGCGCACCGAGTCGGACACGGCGATCACCCGGGCAGCGCGCCGAGCCAGCTCTCGCGGCCGCGCGAGGCGGTGCCAGAGGCGCTCGTAGAAGGTGTAGTCGCGCGGCCGGTGCTCAAAGGAGAGGTCGTGAACGGTGAGCACCAGCGGCACCGCGCGGGAGAGGGCGATCGGGGCGGGGGCCGGCGCCCAGAAGACGTCGCAGCCACGCACGAGCCGGTCCAGGCGCGGCCGGCCCGTCAAAGCGCCCGCGGCATAGCTGACCCGCCCCCCGTACCGGATCAGCTCGTAGTCATCATCAGGAATCGATGCGAGCTCGTCGAGCAGACAGCGGAGGTAGGAGGCAACGCCTCGCGGCGCCCGGCCGGCCCGCATGCTGCGGCCGTCGACACCGACTCTCACGACGGCGGACGGCTCAGTGAGGTGCGCGGCGGGCGAGCGGGACGTCCCGCCGCAGCCAGAGCCGGAGGAGGACCCCGCTCAGCAGCATCAGGCCGCCCGTCAGCGCGAGGACCCACACCCGGAGCCCGGTGCTCGGGAGCGCGCTGACGCTCGAGGAGGAGTTGCCGGCGGACGCGCTGCTGCCCTGCGATGAGGCGGAGGCCGTGGCGCTCGTCGAGCTCGGCGTGACCGCCTGCTGGGTGGGAGAGGAGGAGGCCGGCGGGGTGGAGGAGGACGGAGGCTTCGAGGGGGACTGCGCGGGCGGCGATGCCAGCGGATCGGTGTACTCCTCGTCGCCGGCGCTCTGTCCGAGCGCGGCGGCCGGCAGCAGCAGGAACAACCCTCCCAGAAGGGCCAAGGCACGCAACCGCATGGGGCGGGATTGTTATCAGATCGCTGGACGTACCCAGCGATCCCTCGGCGTGGGGGTTCGCGGGGTACGCTCCGTCCCGCGATGCACGTCCTGATCCTCTCCGATCGCGACTGGACCCACCCGCAGGCAGGCGGCACTGGCACCAACCTCTTCGGCCAGGTCTCGCGCTGGATCTCTTGGGGTCACCGCGTGACGGTTATCGCGTCGTCCTATCCCGGGGCCGAGCCCGTCGAGCGGCTCGGGCCGCTCACGCTGCACCGCATGGGAGGGCGCTCCACTGTCTTCCCGAGGGTGATCTGGAAGCAGTGGCGCGGGCTCGTCCCAGATGCCGACGTCGTGGTCGAGGTCATCAACGGCGTCACCTTCCTGACCCCGTTGTGGCTGCGCAAGCTTCCCCGGGTGGGGCTGATCCACCACATCCACCGCGACCACTACGTGGATGAGATGGGGCCGAAGGGCAAGCTGGCTGCCTTCCTGCTCGAGACCGCCCCGCTGAGCGCGCTCTACCGGGACACCCGCTTCCTGACCATCTCGGAGGCGTCGGCGCGTGACATCGCCGCCCATGGGATACCTCGCGAGCAGATAGACGTCGGCTACATCGGCGTCGAGCTGGACGCCTTCCGGCCCGATCCGGCGCGGCGGACCGCGGAGCCCACGCTGCTCTATCTGGGCCGCCTGAAGCGCTACAAGCGCATCGAGGTGGTTCTCGACGCCCTCGCGGCCACCCCCGGCGCCACGCTCGACATCGCCGGCGACGGCGACTATCGCGAGGGGCTCGAGGCGGAGATCGCTGCCCACGGACTCGAGGACCGCGTGCGAATGCACGGCTTCGTCAGCGAGGAGAGGAAGCTCGAGCTGCTTCAGCGCTCCTGGGTTCACCTCACCGCTTCGTCTGCGGAGGGCTGGTGCCTGACCGTGATGGAGGCCGCGGCGTGCGAGACCCCGAGCGTGGCGCTCGAAGTCGGAGGCCTGCCGGAGTCCGTGGAGCACGGGGCCACCGGGCTGCTGGCCCGCGACGCGGACGAGCTCGCCGGGCAAACCCGACGTCTGGTCGAGGATCGCGGGCTTCGGGAGCGCATGGGCCGCGCCGCCCGCGAGCGGGCACTCGGGTTCACCTGGGAGCGGACGGCGGCGCACTCGCTCGAGATGCTCGAGGACGAGCGCCGTCGGGCGCAGCGGAGGGGGCGGTTGCGCGACCGCGTCGCCGCGTCCGACACCGGCCGGGCCGCCGGCCTCGCCGGTGCCCTGATGGCCAACAACGTCATTGCGCTGGTTTTCACAGTGGTCTTCGCCCACCTCCTCGGAGCGTCCGGGTACGGGTCGCTGGGGGCGCTGATCGCGGCCTTCGCCGTGCTCGTGGTGCCGGGGTCGGCCCTGCAGGCCACGGTGGCAAGGGAGGTCAGCGCGGCCGCGGCGGCCGGCAAGGCCAACCCCGCCGCCGGCGTGCGTCACTGGCTGGAGCGCCTGCTGGTCGGCACCATCGCGATCGGCGTCGTCGCGGTGATCCTGCGCGAGCCCATCGCCTCGCTCGTGGGGGTCGACGACCAGTGGGCAGCGGCCGCGATCCTCCCCACCGGGGCGCTCTGGCTGGTCCTGTGCGTTCAGCGCGGTGCGCTCCAGGGCCTGCGTCGCTACGCGGTCGTGGGTTACTCGATCGTGGGCGAGGCCGGCGCTCGGCTGGTCCTGGGAGTGGGCCTCTACTCGGCCGGGCTCGGCGTGACCGGCGCCTTCCTCGGCAGCACCGCATCCGTGCTCGTTCTGGCGCTGGCCCTGGCCGCGCCGCTCGCCCGCGAGCTGGCAGCCGCGGGCGAGGTGACTGCGGGAGCGGACCCAAGGCTTCGCACCCTGCTGGGGCAGGCCTGGGCGCCGGTCCTGGCATTCAGCCTGATCGCCGCGCTCCAGAACATCGACGTCGTCTACGTCAAGCACCAGGCATCGGCGACCGATGCCGGCTCCTACGCCGCCGCCTCGGTTGCGGCGAAGGCGGTGATCTGGGTTGCGATCGGGCTCGGCCTCTACCTGCTGCCCGAGGCCGTGCGGCGCACTCGCGCCGGACGCGACGCGAGGCCGGTGCTCGCCCGGACGCTGATTCTGATCGCCTCGGTGTCGGTTCCCATGGTCGTGGTGTACGCCGTGGCTGGCGAGCAGCTGCTGAGCGCGGTCTTCGGGAGCGACCTCACGGCGGCCAGCGGCGCCCTGCCGCTCCTGGGCTTGGCGATGTCGCTGCTGGCGTGCGCCTATCTCGGCGTGCAATACCTGCTGGCACTAGGGCGGTCGGCCTTCGTGGTGCTCCTGGCGCTCGCGGCCGTGGCCGAGCTCGGGATGCTCGTGGCGGTGGGCTCGGGACTCACCAGCGTCGCGCTCGTGCTCGTGGTGCTCCAGCTCGTCCTCGCGCCGGCGCTCCTCGGCCTGAGCGCGCGCAGCGCCGCGACGGCTAGCCGGGGGGCGGTGGCCTGAGCCTCGCCACCGGCGCGCAGCGGCCCACCGGGCTGCAGCGGATACGAACGCTGTGGCGCCTGTTCCGCGCCGAGAAGACGGACCCGGCGCCCTTCTACAGACTGCTGGCCGCCGAGCTCGCCGAGCAGCTGGACAACCGCTGCGGCCCGCTCGCCGGGCAGACGCTGATCGACCTGGGTTGCGGTCCCGGCTTCTATACCGAGGCGCTGCGGGCGAAGGGGGCGTCGGTGATCCCCGTCGACAACGACCAGGCGGAGATGGAGATGGTCGGCCGGCCGCCCGAGGGCGCGGTCGTGGCCGACGCCGCCGACCTCCCGCTCGAGGGCGGCTCGGTGGATGGCGCCCTCTGCTCCAACCTGCTCGAGCACACGCCCGACGCCGACGCCGTGATCCGCGAGATCGAGCGCGTCCTGCGGCCGGGTGGCTGGGCCTACATCTCATGGACCAACTGGTACTCGCCCTGGGGCGGGCACGACATGACGCCCTACCAGTACCTCGGCCCCCGGCTGGGTCCTGGGCTTTACGAGAGGATCCACGGTCCGCCCCGCAAGAACCCCTACGGGGCGGGCCTGTGGCCGAGGCACGTAGGCCCGACGATCCGCGTCGTCCGCGCCCGGCCGCGACTGCGGATAGAGCGGATCGAGCCCCGCTACTGGCCGCGCCTCGCCTTCATCTGCCGGATCCCGCTGGCCAGGGAGCTCCTGACCTGGAACTGCGTGATCCGAGTGGTCAAGATCTGACGCGGCGACGGCGGCCCGAGGCGGCGAGCAGCCCCGTGACGAGGAGGGCCGCGAGGCTGATCGCGGCGCCGAGCCAGTAGCCGCCGCGGTCGAGGCGGAAGTCGACGGTGCGCGCCGAGGCCGCGACGGGCACGCCCATCGCTGCGAAGTCGGTGGGCCGCGGCTCGACCTCGGCGCCGTCGACCTCGGCCTTCCAGTCGGGCGAATAGGCGCTGGCGAGCACGAGCCAGCCCGCGCCTCCTGGGGGAAGCTGGACACGCACGTGATCCGGCGCGAGGCGCTCCACGCGGGCGGGGCGGAGGCGGCCGCCGCCGGCAGCGGGCGCGCGGGCGCGCGGAGGCACGAGCGCCAGGCGGCGCGGGTCGAGCCTTCCGGCCGCCAGCGCGGCCAGCGCCTGGTCGTCGCTGGCCGGAACGGTCCGCGGCACCAGGTAGGCGCGGGGGAGGGCGTGGCGGTCGCGGAAGACGACGGCGTCGCGGCCGCGGTACACGGTCTCGAAACCGGCTGCGGGTCGCGTCGCTCCCGGGGCGGCCAGGTAGTAGCGCACGTTCATCATTCGCAGGCCGGCCAGGCCGGCCCCGGTGGGCGGGTGGCGAGCGCTGCGCAGCTCGGGGAACTGCGACCCGCCGAACCTGAGGACGGTGGTCTGGAAGTCGGACCAGCGCTTCGAGAGCGGAAAATCGTAGCCCTCGATGTCTTCGAGCCCGTAGAGGGCGGCCGTGTTCGCCAGCAGCGTCAGCTCCCGGCCGCGCCGGATGACGCCTATCCGGAACGGCTGCGGCCGGGCCTGGAGCGCCGCGACGGCCGGCGGCTTGGCCGGATGCGCCCGGTCCGGGGACAGGATGACGTTGAGGTCCTGGAACCCGGCGACGCTCGCCGCGCAGAGCCCGATCGCCAGCACGAGGGCAAGCCGCGATCCCAGTCGCCCGATCGCAGCCATCAGCAGCGCGGCGCCCAGCAGCAGTAGGGCGGTCAGCCACACGCTGTGGTGCTTGACCGACGCCGGCGCCTTGAGGACGTTCCAGTGGTCCGCCAGCAGGAACGCTGCGGCGATCAGCAGCGCCCCGGCGGCGACGATCGCGGCGACGCCGCGGAAGGGGAGCGGGCGGCGCGCGAGCGAGCTGAACGCCGCGCCCGCCCCCACCGCGCCCGCCAGCGCGAGCACGAAGTAAGTGCGCTGCTCGCCCAGGTAGCTGGTCGACCACGGCGGGACGTGTTCCACGAACCAGGAGAGGGGCGGCACCCGGTAGACGACCAGGAGCACGACGGCGACGGTCGCCGCCAGCGCGCGAGCCACCGGCTCGGCGCGGAAGCGCACCAACGCCACGGATGCCAGCACGAGCGCCGGCAGTCCGAAGTACCCGAACGGCCAGCCGTAGAAGTCCGGCTCGGCATCCCCGAAGAGGCCCGGCATCGCGAATTGGAGCACGCTCCAGACCGAGGGCGCCCGGGTCGGGATGAGACTCGTCCGCGCGCTCCTGGTCACGCTCGGACCCAGGGCCTGGAGGAACGGGATGACGACCAAGCCGGCGATGGCCGCGCCCAGCACCAGCCCCCCTGCCCAGAGCGCTGCGGTCCGCGGCCAGGGCCGCGCCTCGCGCTCGAAGACGACGAGGGTCGCCATGTAGATCGCGGCTGCCGAGGTCGCGATTATCGCCGACTCGGGGTGGCCGGCCAGCACTGTCAGCGCCAGCGCCAGCGCCACCCCCGCCACGGACCCCGGCGTTGTCTTCCGCACCAATCGGGTGGTGGCGAGGAGCAGCCAGGGGAACATCGCGAAGACCGACCCTAGGGGCCACTGCACCCACATCATCATCGGCCCCGAGAGCATGTAGACGGTGCCCGCCACCAGCGCTCCGTCGCGGCCGGTCCGGACCTCCCGCGCCAGGGCGTAGGCCCCCAGGCCCGCGAGCAGGACCTTCGCGACCGCGAGCGCCCCCCAGCCGTAGGCGAACGGGAACGCCAGGATCAGCCAGGTCAGGGGGAACAGCAGCGCCGACTGCATGTTCCCCGCGAGCGTCGTCCCGCCCCACTCGTAGGGGTTCCACAACGGCAGGTGCCCGTCGCCGAGCTGGTCGCGGGCGACGTCCGCCCAGGGCTGGAAGGCGATGGCGCTGTCGAAGAACGGAAAGCGCACGGGCAGCGACTGGGTCTGTGCGACGCCGGCCCAAGGGGCGATTCTGTTGAGCTCGTAGCTCTGGCCCAGCTGGTCCCCCTTGAGCAGCGGCCAGAACCAGAGGCAGGCGATCACCGCCAGGACGGCGGCGGCCGTGAGGTGCCTCCGAGACCTCACCGCGGGCGGTAGGCGCGGAAGCCGAAGCCGCTGAAGGACGGTCGTAGCCCCCGAGCGAGGCAGCGCGCGGCCGTGAACCGGTGGACGACGCCCAGGTAGTTGACCAGAACCCATTGCCGCCTCAGCCTCCCCCTCACACGCCGGCACGGCTCGTCTAGCGGGATGTACTCGAGCCGGTGGTCGAGGTGGTCGCCAACGACCGAGCCGTTGGGGATGGGCACGATCGCCACCGGGGCGCTCCCGTTCCGGTACTCCGGTTGTGCTGCGAGCCAGCCGATCATCGCCGCGTACGGGTACACGGTGTGCGCGTTGGCGCTCGCGTGACGCTCGAGAAACCCCGACGCGCCCGCGGAGAGTGCCGCGCCGGCCAGGACGACGAGGGCGAGGCCCGCGGCTGGCGTCGCGCCGCGGGGAAGCGCGGGCAAGGTCAGTGCCGACGCGGCGAACGCAGCACCGCCGCCGAGGACCGCTCCGGCCAGGGGCGTCGCAACGGAGGGGACGCTCGGGAAGCCGAGGTCCCGCGTCTGTACGACCCCGATGGCGAACGCGACCGTCAGCACGAGCGCCGCCAGGACCGCCACGGGGCCCCCGACCCGAGTTGCGAGGGCGACGGTCACGACCGCGGCCCCGAACGCCGGGAGGATGTAGCGCAGCGTCGAAAGCGTGCCGACCACCGAGCCGCCCTGGGCGGCGCCGGTGGCAGGCGCGTTGAGCCAGAGCAGTAACGAGATCACGGCCGCGGCCCCGGCGATCCAGATCGCGCGCCGGCGCGCGAGCAGGGGCATGACGAGCGCGCCTGCGAAGACCACGATCCCGCCCAGGAAGACGTCGACGTAGTTGCTGAAGAAGCGATCCAGGGTCGCGTGCGGGCGATCGAGGAAGCTCGGGGCGTCGTAGGGCACGGGATCGCCCCATGGGGTGCCGACGTCGGGCCAGAAGGGCGACCCGTGGCGGATCAGGTCGCGTACGTACCAGAGCCCGCCGAGCACGAGCGCGGGCAGCGCGACGAGCGCAAGCGGCCGCGCCAGGTCCCGCAGCCGG
>Ga0126312_10002244_pt1 | contig 12898 bp, 10 predicted proteins | sample Plot104A_FD_92537 | JGI IMG/M metagenome (GOLD analysis project Ga0126312, IMG submission 92537) | Serpentine soil microbial communities from UC McLaughlin Reserve, CA, USA - Plot104A | ecosystem: Environmental > Terrestrial > Soil > Grasslands | place: USA: UC McLaughlin Reserve, Lake County...
CACGTTCTCGCGCGGCGCGCTCGGCGCCGTCGCCGCGGGTGTCGGGCTGCTCGTCGCGCTCGTGCCGACCGCCGCCCAGCTGCGGGCTGCGCTGGTCGTCGGGGGCGCCGGGGCGATGGCCGTCGCGGCCACGCTCGCGCTGCCGGCGGTCGAGACCGTGGACAGCGGGTCCGGCCAGGGCGCGGCCATGCTCGCCGTGCTCCTCGCCTTGGCGGCGGCCGGCGCCTGGCTGGCGCCGCGCGAGGCGCGGACGGCGCCGCTCGCGCCGCTGCGCGTGGCAGCGCTCGGGCTGCTCGCCGTCGCCGTCGCGGGCATGTTGCTGGCGGTGGCCCAGGCGGAGCGCCGCGGTGGCGCGGACACGCCCGAGGCCGGCGCTGGGCGCCTCGCCTCGGTGCAGAGCAACCGCTACGACTACTGGCGCGTCGCACTGCGTTCCTTCGGCGACCACCTGCTGCTGGGCGAGGGCTCCGGTGGCTTCCGCGTCGTCTGGCTGCGCGAGCGGCCGTACCGCGAGGCGGTCCGCGACGCGCACTCGCTGTACCTGGAGACCGCCGCGGAGTTCGGCATCGCCGGCCTCGCGTGCCTGCTCGCCCTGTTCGGCGGGATCGGCGCCGGCGCCGTGCGCGCCCGCCGCCGGGCCGGGCCGGGGACGGCGCCCGCGATCGCGGGGGTGGCGACGTGGGCGGTGCACGCCGGGCTCGACTGGGACTGGGAGCTGCCGGCGCTCAGCCTTCTGGCGCTCGTTCTGGCCGCACGCCTGCTCGCCACGATCGAGCCGGACGCGCCGACGGAGGCCGCCACGGCCCCGCCAGCGGCTTGAGCCGCAGCGCCGGGCGCTCGACGGCGAACCAGCTCGCCGTGGCGAGCACGATCGTGCCCGCCAGCCCGGCGATCGACCACAGCAGGTACGGGTGCAGCCACGGCTCCCAGCGCGTGAGGCCCTCGTCGGAGAGCAGCTGCAGGAACGGCAGGTGCAGCAGGAAGATCCCGTACGAGATCGTCCCGAGCCGGCGCAGCGGCGTCCAGCCGAGCAGGCGCCCTGGAGCCCCGCCGCCCGCCACCGCGGGCACGAGCAGCCCCAGCGCGACCACCCCATTGGCGGCGTGACGCACGGCGTACTCGGCGTGCGTCTGCTCGGCGGGGGTCGCGTCGAGCCCGGACAGCGCCGCCACGCCGAGGAACACGGTCGCCGCGCCCGCCCACCACAGCAGCGGCGCGCGCGTGACGGCGGCGGGCAGCGCCCCCCGCTCCTCCCAGCCCACGACGAGCACCGCGAGCCCCATCCCGAGGGCGAAGTGGTCGACGAAGCCGGGCAGCGCCAGCAGCAGGGGCTGGAAGATCGACAGCCGCGGCGCCAGCCCGCCGAGCACCAGCGCCTTGTAGAGCACGCCCGCGAGGAAGAGGCCGGCGAGCAGCCACAGCTCCGTGCGCAGCGAGCGGCCGGGCGCGAGGCGGCGCACGAGCCACGCCCACAACGGGAGGAAGGCGTAGAAGGAGACCTCGACGCACAGCGTCCAGCACTGGCCGAGGCCCTTGAACGCCGTGTCCGCGTCGTAGATCTGCAGGAAGCCGTAGAACGTCGGGATCCCGGCGAGCGTGAACACGCCCGGCAGCGCGAGCACGACCGTCGCCAGCGTCAGCGCGACCCAGTACGCCGGCACGATCCGCAGCGCGCGCCGCCACGCGTAGGGGATCAGCGGCGGCTGCGGCCGACCCTGGCGGCGCGCCTGCACGAACGGCCGGTAGAGCAGGAAGCCCGACAGCAGGAAGAAGATCGTCACGCCGACGTCCAGCCGGGCGACGTACGGCGCGATCACGTTGCCCTCCGTGGCGCCGCGGGCGTAGAAGCCGACCGCGTGGAAGAAGAACACCGACAGCGCCGCGATCGCCCGCAGTGAGTCCAGCGCCGGGTAGCCGCGCTCCCTCACGTCCCGGACTGCCACTCGGGCTCGTGGCGCGGCGGCCGGTGGCCGTGACCGAGCAGCGAGTGACTGGCGCTCCGGCGCGGAACCTCGTCGCCGGCGGGCAGCGGGTCCGCGAGCTCGTCGCGCACGAAGAACGCGTTCACGCCCGTGAGCTCCGTGTGCACCAGCCGGTAGCCCTTTTCGGAGCCGAGCGCCTCGAGCGCCGCCAGCGACGCCCCGTAACCGCTCGTGTGGTCCCAGCGCCAGCCGGGGGCGTACGGCATGACCCTCGGCACCGTCGGGTCGAGGTCGCCGTTGTACTCGATCACCACGACGCGCGGCCGGAACGCCTCGAGCGCGCGCCAGATCCAGTAGTCGTTGCCGTCGACGTCGATCACGAGCAGGTCGGGCTCCTCGGGCACCCCCGCACCGCGCAGCAGCTCCTCGATCGTGTCCGGCTCCACGGCGGCTTGCACGGTCCGCACCCGTGGGTGGCCTCGATAGCGGTGCTCGAGCGTGGAGAACGCGCCGGGATCGGCCTCCAGGAACACGCCGGGCCAGCCCAGCACCTGCGCGAGGAAGGCCGCGTTGCTCTCGGCGCCGTCGGATGCGCCGAACTCCACGAACCCGCCCCCCGCGACGCCGATGCGGCGGAAGATCTCGGCCAGCACGCCGTCCTCGCCGTTCTGCGAGAACACGCGCAGCTCGTGGGCGGTCAGCCCCGGCACGGGCCCGGCGGCGCGCCAGCGTCCGGCCAGCTCACCCAGCGCCGGGTAGATGCCCCGCGTGCGGTCGCCGGCGTCGAGCGCGCGCTTGACGAGGCTGTTGACCCGCTCGGGGCGCACGGCGGCGCGGACGCGATTGAGCATGCGCGGGGACTCTACGACCGCCGGTGGCCGGCGAGCACCCAAGCGACCAGCGCCAGCGCCGCCAGCAGGCTGGCGATCCAGCCGGCCGTCCAGCTCCACGGCTCGTAGGTGAACTCGACCCGGTGGGTCCCCGCCGGGACGCGCACGCCGCGCAGCAGGTAGTCCACGCGCTCGAGCGGCGCCTCGCGGCCGTCGACCGTCACGCGCCACCCGGGCAGGAACGTGTCCGCGGTGACGAGCAGCGCCGCGCCGCGCGTCGTCGCCGTCACACGCATGCGCTCCGGCGCCGCTTCCTCGATCCGCGCCGAGCCGCTGCCGCCGAGCGCCCCCACGGGCCGCTCGACGACGGCCTCGGCGCGCGGGTCGAACGACGGGTCGGTGACCGTGTCCAGCGCGGCCTCCCCCGAGCCGACGAGGCGCGCGCGGCCGACGACGAACACGCGCGGCACCGCGCGGTCGTTGGCGTAGACGGTCGCGTCGCGGCCCTCGTAGGCCGCGCGCAGCCCTGGCGGCGCGGGCTCGCCGGGCGGCACCAGCACGTCGGTCACGCCCAGCAGCCCGAGCGCGCGCAGCGCCCGCGGGGTCGCGTTCGCGGTCGCGCCGGCGGGGGTGAAGCCGAGCGGGTCGCGCGGTGCGACCTCGCGCTCCCAGAAGGTCGCGTAGCGCTGCTCGACGGGATAGTCGTACGCGCGCGCGTCGGCGATCCGGTAGCGCATCGCGACGTTGGGCGGGATCGGCGGGACGACGCTGCTCGTGCCGACCGCGACGAAGCGCCCGGGAGTGCGCGACTGCAGGTGGCGGATCGCTCCCGTGGCGGGCTGCTCCGCGTGCTCGACGGGGATCGCCGGGTTCTGGCCGACCCCTGCGCGGGCGAGGTCCACCGCGGTCAGCGCGATCGCGGCGGCGGCGAACGCGGCCGGCGCCAGCCGGCCCGTGGCGCGCGCCCAGACCAGCGCCGCGCCGGCGATCGCGAGCGGCAGCCAGATCAGCAGCGCGGCGCGCGGCAGCACCTCCGGGCCGGAGGGCGTCGCGAACGCCCACGCCACCCGCAGCGCCTCGCCGAGCCCGGCCGCGGGCGCGCGCAACGCGACGGCGGCGATCGGCAGGACCACCACGGTCGCGAGCGCGGCGGCGAGCAGCTGCGGGCGGCGGGAGGCCGGCGAGCGGCCCCGCATCAGGTCGTCCAGCCCCCAGCCGGCGAGCAGCGCGAGTCCGAGCGCGACGACCACGCCGAGGCGCGTGTTGTGCGATTGGCCGAAGCCGGGCAGATGGTGCGCGATCCAGAACAGCGGCTGCACGCCGGTCGCCACGAGCAGCGCGACGAGCGCTGCGGCCGCGACCGCGATCCGCTCGCGCCCTCCGCGCAGCAGGCCGACCCCCGCCAGCAGCAATGGCAGCGCGCCGACGTACCAGGCGCGGGCGTTGACGAACGGCTCCGAGATCACCCCCGTCGGGCGGCCCCAGTACTCCGGCAGCGCGAGCCCGAGTACGTACTTGAACGCCACCGTGACCGGCTGGCGCTCCTCTCGCGAGGCGAGGTCGGCCGAGTGGCGCAGGAGGTCGGCGAACGGCAGCAGGGCGACCGCGGCGAGCACGATGCCGGCGCCCAGCCCGAGCGCCAGGCGCCCGATCGCGCGCGGGGCGCCACGACCGGCGCGCGAGAGCGGCAGCAGGGAGAACAGCGCCGCGACGGCCAGCACGTGGAAGCTCGACTCGGGGTGGCCGCCGAAGAACTGCAGCGCGACGACGAGCGCGAGCGCCGCCACCGCGCCGCGCGACGGCCGCCGTACGACGCGGTCGGCGAGCAGCAACAGCCACGGCAGCCAGGCCCACACGGCGTCCAGCGGCCAGGACAGCCAGGTCACGAACCACAGGCCGAACGCGAACGCGAGGCCGGCCAGGAACGCTCCCGCCCCGCCCATCCCGAGCGCCCGCCCCAGCCAGAAGGTCCCCAATGCGGCGACGAACAGCTTCAAGGCCGCCGCCACGGCGAGCGAGAACCAGAACGGCAGGATCAGGCTCGGCCACGTGAAGGGAGAGAAGAGCGCCGACTGGGCGTTGGCCTCGAACGGCCGCCCGCCCCCCTGATACGGATTCCACAGCGGTGCGTCCGGCAGCCGCTCGCGCAGGTATTGCGTCCACGGCTGGAACTGCACGACGGAGTCCGCCAGCTCGTAGTTGGAGCCCAGATCGCGCACGCCGTCCGGACGCTCGGCCTGCCACGGCGCGGCCGACCAGAGGTAGTCGGAGGCCGACAGCGTGTGGCCGGGGACGAGCCCGGGCGCGACGAGCGCGAGCGCGAGCAGCGCATAGGCGAGCGCGGCGGCCAATCCCGGCCGGGCGCGCAGGCGCGCGTATCGGACCGCCCCGCGGCGCGGCGCCTCGTCGCGGGTGGCGGTCACCGGCACGGGCGCGAGCATACGATGACGCCCCTTGACCGCCCCGGCCGACCCGCAGGCACCCGCCATCTCGATCGTGATACCGGTGCTCGACGAGGCCGACGGCCTCGACGAGCTGCACCGCCGGCTGCGCGCCGCGCTCGACGGCATCGATCACGAGATCGTCTACGTCGACGACGGCTCGAGCGACGGCTCCGCCGCCCTGATCGAGGGGTTCGCGGCCGCCGAGCCGGGCGTCACGCTCGTGAAGCTCTCGCGCAACTTCGGGATGGAGGTCGCGATGTCGGCCGGCCTGGACTACGCGCGCGGCGCCCACGTGGTGTTGATGCACGCGGACCTGCAGGACCCGCCGGAGCTCGTGCCCGAGATGCTGCGCGCCGCCCACGGCGGCGCCGACGTCGTCTACGCCCGCCGGATCGGGCGGGACGAGAGCTGGGTCAAGCGGATGCTCGCGACCGCCTTCTACGGGCTGATGCAGCGACTGGCGCGCGTCCCCTACCAGGGCCAGGCGGGGGATTTCCGGCTGCTGTCGCGCCGGGTCGTCGACACGTTGCGGGAGATGCCCGAGCGCCGCCGCTTCCTGCGCGGGATGGTCGCGTGGGTCGGCTACGAGCAGGTGCCGATCGAGTACCGCCGCGCCGGCCGCGTCACCGGCCGCGGCGCGTCGTACCACCAGCTCTTCCGGCTCGCGGCCGAAGCCTTCGCGTCGTTCTCGGACGTCCCGCTCGCGCTGAGCGCCTACGCCGGGCTGGTGACGGCGGCGGTCGCGACGATCGCGGCCGCGGTGATCCTGCTGGCGACGATCGCGGGCTGGCTGACCGCCTCACTCGGGGTCTGGACGCTCGTCGTCGTGCTGTTCCTCGGGGGCGTGCAGCTCATCAGCGTCGGCATCCTCGGCCGCTACCTGGCCCGCGTGCACGAGCAGACGCTGCGCCGGCCGCTCTACCTCGTCGATCGGGTCGTGACCTCCGATCACCCCTCGGGCACCGGCGGCGCCAGCTCGCGCTGACGGGCGCGGGCGCGGGCGGCGAGCGCCGGCTCCTCCGTACGGGCGGCTCTGGCGAGCAGCGCCCACGCCTCGAGGTTCTCAGGCTCCGCGGCGACGGTCCGCCGCAGCACGGCGATCGCCTCGCGGGTACGGCCGGCGCGGCCGAGCACGACCGCCTCGTAGAGGTCCGGCCGCCGGTCGGGATTGAGGCGCCGATCGGTGCGCAGCAGATCCTCCGCGCGGGCCACCGTTCCCTTCTCGAGGGCACCCCCGGGGCCGAACGCGATCGCGTCGAGCTCGCTCTGGGCCTGCGCGGCGCGCTCCTGGACGGCGAGCCATCCGCCCGCGAGCAGCGCGAGCACCACGATCAGCGCACGGATCATCACGCGCGCCACGCTAGCGACCGCGCGGGACCAGCACGTCGTAGGCGCCGAAGCGCGCGTCGAGCCGATAGGCGGTGGCGATGTACTCGTCGAGCGCGCGCGAGCCGCTCGGGCGCCCGCGGCGGTTCGGCTCCGGCCGCGCGGAGGCGGGGTCGGTCCAGCGCACGACGGCGCGCGGCCGCGCCCGCCGCAGCGCGGCGACGGTGCGCGCCTGCTCCTCCGGCAGCGCCTGCACGCCGACGTCGCGGCTCAGGACGTTCGGGCGGCGCACGAGGAAGTGGATCAGCGGGTCGGAGATCGTCACGAGGTCGCTGCGCCGCGGCGCGACGTAGATCGGCTCGCCCGGCGGGACGAGCCGCTGCACGGCCGCCACCATCCGCGGCAGCGCCTCCGCCTCCGTCGGTGGCACCCGTATCCCCGGCACCCCCGCGAGGTGCACGGGCTCGAGGGCGGGCGGCAGCAGCAACGCGGACAGCCGGTTCGCGGCGCCCGCGAGCACGATCAGCGCCAGCCCCACCGCGAGCGCCGCCCGCAGCGCCGCCTCCGCGCGCGGCGTGCGGTCCCGGCGCGGGGTCTCTGCGCGCGGCGGGCGCTCCGCGCGCGGCGTGCCCTGCGCGCGCGCGGTGCGCGGCGCCGCGGTCGCGGCCAGCGGCACCGCGGCGCACAGGCACACGACCAGCGGTTGCGCGTGCAGGTCGTCGGGCCGCGAGAACAGGTACAGCGAGCAGCCGAAGCCGAGCGCGGTCACGCCCGTGAGCTCCGGTCCCGGGCGGCGCCGGACGAACGACACCAGCACGAGCACGCCGAGCGCGACGCCGAGCAGCGGCAGGTAGAAGCCGAGGACGTCCTTGAGGTCCTCGGCGAGCGCGTCCGGCGGCCAGGCGCGCAGCTGGCCCTCGTAGCCGAGCGGGAACGGCAGCCGCCAGAGATCGCCGTCGCCCGCCGCGATCCCGACCAGCTCGTCCCACAGCCTCGCGATGCCCGCCTCGGCCGCGAAAGGCGCGTACAGCGCCGCCGCCGCACCGACGGCGACCGCGCCGGCGAGCGCGGCCGCACGCCGCCCACCGCGCCGCGCGACGCGACGGTGCGTGGGAGCACCGCCGCGCGCGGCGTCGGCGCCCACGACCAGCAGCGCCACGACCGCCGCCGCGGCGGCCACCGCGCCGATGTCGGGCCGCCAGAACGCCGCGGCGGCCGCGAGCAGCCCTGCCGGGACCGGCTTCCCGCGCGCCCCGGCCAGCACCGCGCACAGCGCGAAGGCGAGCGCCACCGGAAAGGGATTGGCGCTCGTCGGCTGGGCCATGGTCAGGGCGGCGGCGAGCCAGGCGCCCAGCGCCCAGCGGTCGCCCGCCGCCGGCCGCACCAGCGCCCACACCGCGACCGCCGCGGTGGCGTCCGCGGCCACCCGCAGCCCTCGCCACCACGCGACCGACGGCTCGAACAGCCACGAGAGCCCCGCGACGGCGGCGGGCTGGCCCGGCCCGTAGGGCCAGCCGAAGTCGGCGTAGGGCCACTGGCCGCCGAGGATCCGCGAGGCGCCCCGCATCAGCAGACCCTCGTCGAACGGCTCGAGGTAGCGCCGCATCGTGAACCCGGAGATCAGCGCGGCGACCGCCCACAGCAGCACCGCGACCCCCCGGCGGGAGCCACCCGCGCCGCTTCTCCGTGGCATGGGGCGCGATGCTACCCGCGCGATGGATGACCGGCCGGTCCTGTTCCTGTCCTACTCCGGCGTGCTCGGCGGGGCCGAGCGCGTGCTGCTGGACTGCGCCACGCGGCTCGCCCGGCCGGCGCTCGTCGCCTGTCCCGAGGGCCCGCTGGCGGCGGCCGCGCGCGGCGCCGGGCTCGCGGTGGCGCCGATCCGCAAGCGCAGCCTGCGGCTGCGTGGCGCCCGTGCGGGCGCCGGTCGCGGCCTCGCCGGTCTCGCGCGCGACGCCGCCCACCTGGCCCGCCGGCGCGAGCCCGCCGCGCTCGCCGCCTGGGGCTCGCGCGCGGTGCTCGCCGCCGCCGCGGCGCCGCTGAGCGGCACGCCGTGGCTCGCGGTCCACCACGACCTGCTGCCGAGCGCCGGCGTCGCCGCGGCCGTCCGGGCCGCGACCCGGCGGGCGGACGGCGTGCTGGCGACCTCGCGCGCCGTCGCGCGCGACCTCCGGGCGCCCGCGACGATCCTCCATCCGGGCGTGGACCTCGCGGCGTGGCCGGTGCTCCCCGTCCCCGAGGGCCCGCCGCGCGCGATCGTGCTCGGCGCGCTCGTCCCCTGGAAGCGCGCCGACCTAGCGCTCGAGGTCGCCGCCCGCGTCCCGGCCGTGCGGCTCGAGCTCGCGGGCGCGCCGCTGCCCGGCGACGGCGACGGCTTCGCGCACGCCCTGCGCGAGCGCGCCGCCGCGCCGGACCTCGTCGGCCGCGTGACCTTCTCCGGCGCGCTCGCCGACCCGCGCGCGGCGCTCGCCCGCGCGCGGCTGCTGCTGCACTGCGCCGACGCCGAGCCGTTCGGGATGGTCCTGCTGGAGGCGCTCGCGTCAGGGCGCCCGGTTGCCGCGCCCGCCGCGGCCGGCCCGCTGGAGATCGTCGCCCACGGCGCCGGGCGGCTGTTCGCGCCCGGCGACGCGGACGCCGCCGCCCGTGCGGTCCAGGCGCTGCTCGCCGCTCCGCCGCCGCCCGAGACCGCCCGCGCCGCGGCCGCGCGCTTCCCCGTCGAGGCGTCCGCCGCCCGCTTCGAGGCGGCGATCGAGGCGATCGCGCGATGACCCGGTTCACGATCGTCACCGTCTTGCACGACTCGGGCCCCGAGCTCGCGGCGCTGCTGCCGACGCTCGAGCGCTTCGCCCTTGACGCCCAGTTGATCGTCGTCGACACCGGATCGCGCGACGACGGTCCGGCCCGCGCGGCCGCCCGCGGCGCCGAGCTGATCGAGCTCCCGGACAACCCCGGCTTCGGCGCCGCCAACAACGCCGGCCTCGCGAAAGCGAGCCACGACGTCACCGTCCTGCTCAACCCGGACACGGCGCTGGTCGACCATTCCCTGGATGAGCTTGCGGCCCAGGCGCGAAACCATCCCCGTGCCCTGCACGCCCCGAGGCTGCTCGAGCCGGACGGCAGCGTCCAGCGCTCCGCCCACCCGCTGCCCGGCACCGTCGGGGCGCTGCTGCCCGCCCTGGTGCACCCGCCGCTGCTGCCGCGCAGCCTGCGCGAGCGCGTCGAGCCCTACCGAGCCGAGCGGCCGCGGACCGTCGGCTGGGCGATCGCCGCGTGCCTGGCCGCGCCCACCGCGCTGCTGCGCGAGCTCGGCCCGTTCGACCCTGCGATCCACCTGTTCGCCGAGGACATGGAGCTCGGGCTGCGCGCCCGCGCGGCCGGCATCCCCACCGTCCTGCACCCGCAGCTGCGCGTCCGCCACACCGGCGGGCACGCCGTACACCGCGACGGCGAGCCGTACGCGCTGCTCGCGCGCCGGCGCCGCGAGGTGGTCGCGTCGGCGCTCGGACCGCGCGCCCGCGCGCTCGACGACGCCGCCCAGCTCGTCACTTTCGCGACCCGCATCGCCGCGCGCGCCGCGCTGCGGCGGGACGCGTCCCGGGAGCTGGCGCAGTTGGCGGCCCTGCGCAGGGAAATCGGGAGCTAGCCGTAAAGGCGTGTCCGTCGATGAAGCCTAGGCTCCGTTCTATGAGCACAACCGGGGTCCTGGTGAGCGGGCGCCACCGCAGGCGCCGCCTCACCGCGGCGTCGCTCGGGCGCTTCGTCCGGGTCGCGCGAGACCCGCAGAGCTACCGGAACCTGCTCTACCTGCTGCTCGCGCTGCCGCTCGGCGCCGCCTATGTGGCGATCCTCGTGGCCGGGCTCTCGGTCGGCGCCGGCCTCGCCGTGATCGTGATCGGGCTCGCGCTGCTCGTCGCGACGCTGTTCGCCGTGCGCGGCATGGCCGCCATCGAGCGCACGCTCGCGCGCCGGCTGCTGCGGATCTCGATCCACCCGCCGCTCGAGGGCGGCATCGACGCCAACTGGCGCCAGCGAATCCAGCACTGGCTGCGCGACCCGGTCACCTGGAAGTCGCTCGTCTTCCTGATCGGCAAGCTGCCGATGGGCATCGTCGCCTACGCCGGGATCTTCTTCCTCGGCCTCAGCTCGATCGTGCTCGCCTTCGCGCCGCTGCTGGTCGTGATCACCCCGGTGATCTTCTTCGGCTGGGAGATCGACAACCCCGTTGCCGCGATCGCCGCCGTGCCGGTCGGCGTCGTGCTGTTCCTCGGCTGCCTGCACCTCTTCAACGGGCTCGCCTGGCTCTACGGCGTCTGCGCGCGCGTCATGCTCGGCCCGAGCTCGGTCGAGCTGCGCGAGCGCGTCGAGGGCCTCAAGGACGCCAGCGCGCGCATCCTCGCCGCTGCCGACGACGAGCGCCGGCGGATCGAGCGCGACCTGCACGACGGCGCCCAGCAGCGCCTCGTGGCCCTCAACGTGCTGCTCGGCGTGGTCGAGACCAAGCTCCAGAAGGACCCGACCGCCGCCGCCCCGCTCGTGGCCCGCGCCCGCGTCGAGGCGACCGAGGCGGTCAAGGAGCTGCGCGAGCTCGCGCGCGGCATCCACCCCGCGCTGCTGGCCGACCGTGGCCTGATCGCGGCGCTCGAGGCGCTCGCCGCCCGCGCGCCGTTCCGCGTCGAGATCTCCGGCGTGCCGGAGCAGCGGCTGCCGCCCGCCGTCGAGGCGACCGCCTACTTCATCACCGCCGAGGCGCTCACCAATGTCGCCAAGTACGCCGGCGACGAGGCGAAGGCCTGGGTGGAGCTGGCCGTGGACCGCGGCCGCCTGCGCGTGACCGTGCGCGACGACGGGAGCGGCGGCGCCGACCCGCGGCGCGGCACCGGCCTGCGCGGCCTCAACGACCGCGTGGCGGCGCTCGACGGGCGCTTCGAGGTCACGTCGCCCGCCGGCGAGGGCACCACGATCGTCGCGGACCTGCCGCTGGAGCGCCCGTGAGGCGCGCGCTCGCCATCCTGGCCGCCGCCGGCGCCCTCGCCGCGCTGACGGGCTGCGACAGCGGCCCGCCGGTCTCCCAGACGCGCGACCTCAGCGGCTTCAAGCGGCTCGAGGTCTCCGGCGACCTCTCGCTCGACATCCGGCTCTTCAACCGGCCCGACCCGGGCGTGAAGATCACCGCCGGGACGAAGTCGATCGACCGCATCAAGACCGAGGTCGTGGGCGACGTGCTGCGCGTCTCGACCAAGTCGCGCGGCCTGACGATCGGCCCGGACCCGCTCGGCGACGTCCAGATCAGCCTCGGCATCCCCGTGCTGCTGGCGCTGCGCGTGGACGACCAGGCCGACGTCAGCCTCAGCGGCCTGTCGGCGAAGTCCTTCGAGCTGCGCGTCAACGGGTCCGGCGACATCAGGGCGCGCGGGCGCGTCGACGACCTCGAGATGGAGGTCGACGGCTCCGCGGAGACGGATCTCGAGGACCTCGCCACGCAGAACGCCAGCGTCCGCATCGACGGCTCGGGCGACTCGAAGCTGCGCGTCGCCCGCTCGCTCGAGCTGATCGTCGAGGGCAGCGGCGACGTCACCTACCGCGGCCGGCCGTCCGTGAGCACCCGCCTCGAGGGCTCGGGCAACGTGCGCGGACTGGATGATTAGCCAGCGCCTTCATCCGCCGGCGCTCTGACGGCGGCGAACGCCGTCGATGGCGTTCGATTGAGCCTTTAACGACGACGACCCGGCTCATGGCCGGGTCGTCGAAGGGATGTCGCTGAGCTCTACGCGGCCTCGCGCAGCGCCATCAGCTCCGGGCGCTGGGAGAGGCGCTTGAGGGCGCGCTCCTCGATCTGGCGGGCCCGCTCGGTCGAGACGCCGAGCTTGCGGCCGGCCTGGGAGAGCGTCTGGGGCTCCTGATCGCCGGCGCCGAAGCGCATCTCGATCACGTCGCGCTCCGGAGCGGGGAGCTCCTGGATCGCGGTGAGCAGCGTCTCCGACCGGAGGGCCTCGTGCACCTCCTCGTCGACCGCGGGCGTCTCGAGCGCCAGCAGGTCGCCGAACGAGGTGTCGCCGTCGTCGCCGACCGGCTTGTCGAGGCTGACGACAGCGCGATCCGCCTTGCGGATCTCGATCACGTCGGCGAGCGGCAGGTCCGCTGCGTCGGCGATCTCCTCGTCGCTCGGCTCGTGACCGAGCTTCGTCGTCAGCTCACGCTCGATGCGCCCGACCTTCCGGGAGCGCTGGGCCACGTGGACGGGGAGCCGGATGGTCCGGCTCGTGTTCTCGAGGCCGCGCTGGATGGCCTGGCGGATCCAGAGCGTGGCGTAGGTGGAGAAGCGGAAGCCCTTGCGCCAGTCGAACTTCTCGACCGCGCGGATGAGACCCAGCATGCC
>Ga0126312_10002245_pt1 | contig 12896 bp, 11 predicted proteins | sample Plot104A_FD_92537 | JGI IMG/M metagenome (GOLD analysis project Ga0126312, IMG submission 92537) | Serpentine soil microbial communities from UC McLaughlin Reserve, CA, USA - Plot104A | ecosystem: Environmental > Terrestrial > Soil > Grasslands | place: USA: UC McLaughlin Reserve, Lake County...
GCGGGTCGCCTTCGGCCCGCTGCGCCTTGGCGACCTGGCGCCCGGCGCCTCGCGCCGCCTCGAGGGGGCCGAGGTTGAGCGGCTGCGCAAGGCGGCCCGGCGACCGGCGACCGGCGACCCGGCCAGCGGGTGATCCCGCCACGGCGGAAGAAGACGCGCCGCTAGCATCGCCGCCGTGAGGCTGACGGCGCTGCGCGGCGCGATAACTGTCGACGACAACGACGGCGACGCCATCCTCGGCGCGACCGAGGAGCTGGTGCACGAGCTGATGGAGCGCAACGGCCTGGGTGCCGAGGCCATGGTCAGCTGCCTGTTCACCTGTACGCCCGACCTCAACGCCGAGTTCCCCGCCGTGGCCGCGCGGCGGCTCGGCCTCTCGGCGGTGCCGCTGCTCTGCGCGCGTGAGATCGACGTGCCCGGTGCGCTGCCGCGGGTGATCCGGGTGATGGTCCACTGCTACCTGGACGGGGACGCCCAGCACGTCTATCTGCGCGATGCCGAGGCGCTGCGCCGCGACCTGCACGGTGCCCAATGAGCCCGCTCGAGTTCAACCGCCGGGTCGAGAACATCCCCGTCTACCCGGCGGCCGAGACGTACGACTACGACGGCGAGCTTGTGAAGCTCGCCTCCAACGAGACGCCCTGGGGTCCGCCACCTGAGGTCCTCGAGGCCGCCCGGCGGGCCCTGACGGGGCTCAATCGCTACCCGGACCCCGCCAAGTCCGTCCTGCGGCGCCGGATCGCGGAGCGGTGCGACGTCTCGCCGGCGACGGTGGCCGTGGGCAACGGCTCCTGCGAGCTACTCCTCGCCGCCGCCGAGGCGATGCTCGAGCCGGGCGCGGAGGTCGTGTACGCCTGGCCGTCCTTCACGATCTACCCGCACCTGGCCGCGATGACCGGGGCCAGCGCCGTGACCGTCCCGCTCGACGCGGAGGGCCGCCACGACCTGGAGGCCATGGCGCGGGAGGTGAGCCACGCCACCCGGATGGTGGTCATCTGCAACCCGAACAACCCGACGGCCACGGGGCTGCCGGCGGCCGAGATCGACGCTTTCCTGGCCGAGGTGCCCCGGCAGGTGGCGGTGGTCGTCGACGAGGCCTATGTCGAGTTCTCGACGATCCAGGACCCGGACGAGTCGCTCGACCTGGTCCGCCGCCATCCCAACCTCGTGGTCCTGCGCACCTTCTCGAAGGTCTACGGCCTCTGCGGGCTGCGGGCGGGCTACGCGCTCGGCCCCGAGAGCTTCCGGCTCGCCGTCGACCGTGTGCGCCAGCCGTTCTCGGTGAACGCCTTGGCGCAGGCGGCCGCGGCGGAGGCGCTGTTGCACCAGGACGAGGTCGCCCGGCGGGTCGAGCGCACGGCGATCGAGCGGCTGCACGTCGAGTCGGCTCTCGAGGAGCGCGAGCTGGACAGCACGGACAGCCAGGCCAACTTCTCCTGGGTCTCCCTCGGCGACCGCGACGAGGCCGAGGTGCTGCGTGGGCTCTCAGGGCGCGGAGTGATCGTGCGCGCCGGCACCGCGCTCGGGCAGCCGGGGTGGATCCGGGTCACCTACGGGACGCGGCAGGAGAACGACCGCTTCCTGGCCGCGCTCGACCTGGCGCTCTGAACCCGCCCGTCACGCCGGTCGGGCCGGGGCCCGTCAGGCGGACGCTCCCCGGCCGAGGTGCGGGAGGCCCTACGCCGTCGGCGCGCCTTGCAGCGCCGGAAGGCAGCCCGGATGTACGGCCACGCCCCCGAGCCTGACCCCGCCGTCGTCGTCGTCGACCGTTCGTCCGCAGCCGGGACAGCGATTCTCCCCGCTGGCTCGGCCGCCGATGGCGGCTGCACGAGCACGCAGGTGCAGTTCGAGGCGATGCACGTCATCCCACGACATGGACGGTGCCGTCCTGGCTCGGTTCTCCAACGTAGACCTCCCTGGGTGGCCCGCCCGGGGGGACTGCAGCGGGCAGCTGCATACGGGCGGGTGGTCCGGTTGCGTCCATTCAGGCATACCCCGGGAGCAGCCGGTGAAACTGTCGAGGTGGCCAAACTGTCGGCATAAGGTTGGCCCACCCGGCCATTACCTGGTACAAACTCGTCCTGATGCCGCAGCGGCGCGCAACGCCGGCCGTTTCGACCGCCCTTAGCGGCGGCCGCCGGCGTGCCCGCGCTTACTGGTACTGGCGATTTACCTAGGCGTCCGGCCCCGCGGCCGACCGTAGGCCGCACCCGCGCGACGAGACGACGCCCCCGCCGGACGCCGACCCGCACTGCCCGTACCACGAACTTGAAAGGCTTAGGACGCAGATGATGATCGTGATGAGAGAGGCGGCGACGGAGGAGCAGGTCTCCGCCGTCGTCGAACGGGTCGAGTCGGTAGGGGCGCAGGCGCACGTGTCGGAGGGCGAGTTCGTCACGGTGATCGGCGCGATCGGCGACCGCGAGCACGTCGCCAAGCTGGGGCTCGAGGGCGCTCCCGGAGTGGAGCAGCTGGTGCCCATCATGAAGCCCTACAAGCTCGCAACGGCCGAGTACAAGCGCGGCGAGCGCACCGTGATCGACGTGGAGGGCCGCAAGCTCGGGGGAAGCCACTTCGCCGCGATCGCCGGCCCCTGCGCGGTCGAGTCGCGCGAGCTGATGCTGGAGAGCGCGCGCGGGGTCCGCGACGCCGGCGCGCAGCTGCTCCGGGGCGGCGCCTACAAGCCGCGGAGCTCTCCGTACTCCTACCAGGGGCTGGGCGAGGCCGGCCTGCGGCTCCTCGCCGAGGCCAGGGAGGAGACGGGTCTACCGATCGTCACCGAGCTCATGGACGTGCGTGACCTCGAGGCGGTCGCCGGGGTGGCGGACGTGATCCAGCTCGGCGCCCGCAACATGCAGAACTACGCGCTGCTCACCGAGCTAGGCCGCTCGGGCAAGCCGGTACTCCTGAAGCGCGGGCTGTCCGCGACGCTCGAGGAGCTGCTGCTCGCCGCGGAGTACGTGCTGAAGGAGGGCAACGAGGATGTGATCCTCTGCGAGCGCGGGATCCGGACCTTCGAGACGAGCTACCGGTTCACCCTCGACCTGATGGCCATTCCGGTCCTCAAGGAGCTGACCCATCTGCCGGTGATCGTCGATCCGAGCCACGCGACGGGTCGGCGCGACCTCGTCGAGTCGCTCTCGCTCGCGGCGGCGGGGGCCGGCGCGGACGGGATCCTCGTGGAGGTCCATTCCGACCCCGATCGCGCCGTCTGCGACGGTCCCCAGCAGCTGCGGGCCGAGGACTTCGGCGGCCTCCTGCGCCGGGTCGAGCAGGTCGCGGAGATCGCCGGCAAGGAGCTGGCGGCGGCCGTCTGAGTGGCTCCCGGCCGCCCGACGCATCCCGATCACGTCCGTGATCAGCGCATCGAGCGGGTCGTCCCGCTCGTGGCACCCGAAGCGATGCTCGAGGAGCTGCCGCTCGGGGAGGACGGGACCGAGGTCGTCCTCCGCGGGCGGGCGGAGATCCACGCGATCCTCGACCGGCAGGACGATCGCCTCCTCGTGGTCGTGGGTCCCTGCAGCGTCCACGATGTCGACGCTGCCCTCGACTACGCCCGGCTGCTGAGCGCCAAGGCGGCCGAGCTGCGAGACGACCTGTGCGTGGCGATGCGCGTCTACTTCGAGAAGCCGCGCACCACGACGGGCTGGAAGGGCATGATCAACGACCCGCACCTGGACGGGTCCGGGGACGTGAACGCGGGCCTGCACATGGCTCGCCGGCTCTTGCTCGAGGTGCACGCCCTGGGGCTGCCGGTCGGCTGCGAGTTCCTCGACCCGATCACGCCGCAGTACATCTCGGACGCGGTCGCCTGGGGGGCGATCGGCGCCCGCACGACCGAGAGCCAGATCCATCGCCAGCTCGGGTCCGGCCTCTCGATGCCGGTCGGCTTCAAGAACCGCACCGACGGAGACACCCAGGTCGCCGTGGACGCCGTCCGCGCCGCCGCGGTGCCGCACGCGTTCGCCGGGATCGACGAGACGGGAACCCCCGCGATCCACCACACGCGGGGCAATCGCGACTGCCACATCATCCTGCGCGGGGGCGGCGACGCCCCCAACTACGACGCCCGGGGCGTGGCATCCGCCCTCGCCAAGCTGAGCGAGGCGGGCCTTCCGGAGCGCGTGGTGATCGACGTCTCCCACGACAACAGCGGCAAGGACCCCGCCCGCCAGCCTCTTGCCGCCGCCGACGTCGCGCGGCAGCTCGAAGGCGGGAACCGGGCCATCGTTGGTGTGATGCTCGAGTCCTTCCTCGTCGCGGGACGCCAGGACCTCGACTCGGGCGCCCCGCTGACCTATGGCCAGTCGATCACCGACGCGTGCATGGACTGGGACGCGACCCTCGGCGTGCTGGAGCGGCTGGCCGCCGCGGTGAGGGCGCGGCGCGAGGCCGGATGAGGATCGCCGTCGTCGGAGTGGGCCTGATCGGCGGCTCGATCGGCCTCGCCGCCAGGGAGCAGGTGGAGGGCGCGGAGGTGATCGGCGTGGGGCGCAGCCGCCGGCGACTGGAGCGCGCCATGGAGCTCGGCGCCATCGACCGCGCGTCGGAATCGCTCGAGTGGGCGCTCGAGGGCGCGTCGGCATGCTTCGCCTGCGGACCCGTGGGTGCGCTTCCCGAGCAGGTGGCGGCGACGCTCGCGGCCGCGCCCGAGGACTGTGTCGTCACCGACGTGGGCTCGACCAAGCGGCGGCTCGTCGAGTCGCTGGCTGACGAGCGCTTCATAGGCGGGCACCCCGTGGCCGGCGCCGAGACGAGCGGCGTGGAGCACGCGCGGGCCGACCTGTTCCAGGGCGCCGTCTGGTACCTGACGCCCCTGGAGCGCTCCTCCGGGCTCCTCTACGAGCGGCTCCACCGGCTCGTCGTGGCCTTCGGAGCTCGCCCGGTGGCGATCGACGCGAATACCCATGACCGGCTGCTCGCCACGGTCAGCCACCTGCCGCATGTGCTGGCGAACGTGCTGGTCTCCCAGGCGGCGCGCGAGCTGACTCGCGGGGACGATCCGCTCCCACGGGTCGGGCCCAGCTTCCGGGACGCTACCCGCGTGGCCGGCGCCAGCTCCAGCGTCTGGCGCGACATCTACCTGGCCAACGGCCAGGCGATCGCCGACGAGATCGAGGAGGCGGTGGCGCGGCTGACCGAGGTGGCGGGCTCCCTGCGAGCCGGGGACGGGGCTGCGGTCGAGGCCTGGAACGAGAGCGCCGCCGACGATCGCCGGCGCCTGCTGGAGGCCGACCTCGTCGGCGGACCGGTCCACGAGCTACGCCTGACGGTCCCGAACCGGCCGGGTATCGTCGCCCAGGTGGCCCTGGCCCTGGGGAAGGCTGACGTGAACATCGTCGACATGACCCTCGCGCCCGCCGCCGACATGCGCTCGGGATCCATGACGCTATGGATCGCCGGCGACGATCAGGCCGCCCGGGCGACCGACCTGATCGGCGAGCTGGGCTTCCCGGTCGGGTGAGCCGGCGCTTCGAGCCGTCCGGGCCGCTCCGCGGCGATTACGTCCCCCCCGCGGACAAGTCGATCTCGCACCGAGCCGCGCTGTTCGGCGCGATGAGCGACGAGCCCGTGACGATCGAGAACTACCTGAGCTCTGCCGACACCCAGTCGACGCTCGACGCGCTGCGCACGGTGGGTGCGGGCGTGGTGGAGGAGGAGGGGCGCGTCCTAGTGCGCGGCGTCGGACTGCACGAGGCGCTCGAGGCGACCGGCGGCCGCCTCGACGTCGGCAACTCGGGCACGCTGCTCAGGCTGCTGCCCGGCTGGCTCGCGGGGCAGCCCGGGCGAGTGTGGACGCTGGACGGGGACGAGTCCATCCGCCGGCGGCCGGTGGACCGGGTGGTGGAGCCGCTCGCCGCTATGGGCGCCGGCATGGAGGCCCGCGACGGCCGCTTCCCTCCGCTCGAGGTCACCGGGGCGCAGCTGACCGGCATCGAGTACGACCTGCCGGTGGCGAGCGCCCAGGTCAAGTCCTGCGTCCTGATCGCGGGGATGCTCGCGGACGGCTCCACCACGATCGTCGAGCCGCGCGAGAGCCGCGACCACACGGAGCGGATCCTGCGCCGCGCCCGGGTCCCGTTCGAGCGCGAGGGCCTGCGGATCACGGTGACCCAGGTCGACGAGCTGGAGCTGGATATCGTGGCCGTGCCGGGCGACCCCTCGTCGGCGGCCTTCGTCGTGGCCGCCGCCTGCCTCGTCCCGGGCTCGCGCGTGGTCATCCAGGATGTCGGGCTGAACTGGACCCGTACCGGCTTCTTCCGCATCGCCCACCGTATGGGCGCGGTGCTGATCGGCGACCTCGAGGAGCCGGGCACGGAGCGGGACACCGAGCCGACCGGCGAGCTCGACGTGGCCGCCGGCCCGCTGGAGGGCGCGACCGTCGAGTCGGAGGAGGTGCCCTTCGCGATCGACGAGCTCACGCTCGTGGGCCTGCTGGGCGCCTTCGCGGACGGCGAGACCGTGGTTCGGGGAGCCGAGGAGCTTCGGGTCAAGGAGTCGGACCGGATCGAAGGCGTCGTCTCGGGCCTGCGCGACCTCGGCGCGGACATTGAGGACACGGGCGACGGCTTCGTCGTCCGCGGCGACGGCTCGCCGCTCCGCGGCGGGGTGCTCGACTCCCGCGGCGACCACCGGATGGCGATGCTCGGGGCGGTGGCGGGCCTGGCCTCGCGGGAAGGGGTCGAGGTCGTCGGGATGGAGGCGGTGGCGGTCTCCTATCCGGACTTCGAGAGCGACTTTCGCCGCCTCCTGACCTGAGCAGGCTCGGCTAGGCTCGCGGCCTATGACGACGTTCCGCACGGTGCGTGTCGCGGCTGTCCAGGCCACCCCGGTCATCCTCGACGCGGAGGCGACCGTCGAGAAGGCGATCCGGCTGATCGGCGACGCGGCCGGGGAGGGCGCGGAGCTCGTGGTCTTGCCTGAGACGTTCGTTCCGCTCTACCCCTCCAACGGATGGGCGCGCCATGCCGCTTCCTTCGGCGGCAGCGACGAGCTCTGGGAGCGGCTGTGGGAGAACTCCGTCGACGTGCCGGGGCCGCACGTCGAGCGGCTGGTCGAGGTGTGCCGGGAGCGATCGCTGCGCGTGGCGATCGGCGTCAACGAGCGCGAGTCGGCACGGCCGGGCTCGCTTTACAACACACTGCTGCTGGTCGGGCCCGGCGGCGTCGAGCTCAAGCACCGGAAGCTCGTGCCGACCCAGCACGAGCGCCTCTTCCACGGCTTCGGCGCCGGTGACGACCTCGAAGTGGCGGACACTCCGCAGGGCCGCATTGGCGGTCTGATCTGCTGGGAGAACCGCATGCCGCTCGCGCGCTGGACGGTATACCGCCAGGGACCGCAGATCTGGGTCGCTCCCACCGCAGACGACAGCGACGGCTGGCTCGCAACCGTTCGCCACATCGCGATCGAGTCCGGCGCCTACGTGGTCTCGGCGCCGCAGTACATACACCGCGACGCCTTCCCGGACGATTTCCCGCTCGAGCTGCCCGGCTACGAGGTCCTCGGCCGCGGCGGCGCGGCGATAGTCGAGCCCACGGATGGCGAGGTGATCGCGGGTCCCCTCTACGACCGCGAGGGGATCGTGGCCGCCGACTGCGACCTGCGCGAGGGCCTGCACGCCAAGCGTTGGTTCGACGCGGTCGGGCACTACAGCGCCGAGGCGGCCCTGGGTCGCCCGCCGGGGCTGGGAGCGGCGCCGCAGCCCGAGGGCGACGGGGGCCCCGCCGAGGCCTGAAGCCGTACCTGGGAGCGAGGGCGGGCCTCACAAGTAGCCTGGCTGGCGTGGTGGTGGCCATAGACGGGCCCGCGGGCGCGGGCAAGAGCACGGTCGCGCGCGCGGTGGCGGACGCGCTCGGCTTCCCCTACCTCGACTCGGGCGCCATGTACCGCGCAGCCGCGCTCATGCTCCTGCGGAACGGGGGCGCGGCGTCGGAGCGGGCGGAGCAGCTCGAACTCGAGCTGGGCGACCGCGTGATCGCCAACGGCGAGGACGTGACGGAGGCCATCCGCGAGCCGGAGGTCTCGGAGGCGGCGTCGCGAATCGCGACCAACGAGAAGGTGCGCCGGGCTCTGGCGGCCAAGCAGCGCGAGCTCCTTAGCCGCGGCGACTGGGTCGCCGAGGGGCGCGACATCGGCACAGTGGTCGCGCCCCGGGCGCCGGTGAAGGTCTTCCTGACGGCGAGCCCGGAGGAGCGCGCCCGCCGCCGGGCCGAGGAGCTCGGCACCGACGCCGAGACCGTGATGCGCGACCAGGCGCTGCGCGACGCGCAGGACCGCTCGCGAGAGCACTCGCCGCTGCAGCCGGCCCCCGACGCCGTGGAGCTCGACACCACGGGCCTCGGCGTCGGCGAGGTCGTGGAGCGGGTGGTCGACCTGGTGCGGATGGCAGAGCGCCGGCTGGGCAACTAGATGGCGCCGCCGAAGGTCGCCGTCGTCGGCTATCCGAACGTCGGCAAGTCGACCCTTGTCAACCGGCTGTCCGGCACGCGCGAGGCGGTGGTGCACGAGCAATCGGGGGTGACCCGCGACCGCAAGGAGGTCGAGGCCGACTGGAATGGCCGCGCCTTCATGCTGGTGGACACCGGCGGCGTCGACATCGCCGAGCCGGGGGATCTCGCCGAGGCGGTTCGCGGCCAGGCGCGGGCGGCGGTGGGAGAGTCCGACCTCGCCCTCCTGGTGGTCGACGCGCGAGCTGGGCTGCGTCCCGGAGACACCGAGCTCGCCGCCGAGCTGCGCGGCGGTGCCGTACCCGTCGTCGTGGCCGCCAACAAGGTCGACGCCGCCAGCCAGGCCGGGCTCGCCGCGGAGTTCTACGCCCTCGGTCTCGGCGATCCGCTGCCGGTCTCCGCCACCCAGGGCCTCGGCACGGGCGACCTGCTCGACGTGCTCGTCGAGGGCCTCCCGGAGGCGGCCGCCGACGCCCCAGAGTCGACCGCCCTGGCGGTGATCGGGCGGCCGAACGTCGGCAAGTCGTCGCTCGTCAACCGGTTGCTGGGCGAGGAGCGGGTCATCGTTACCCCGGTCGCGGGGACGACGCGCGACGCGATCGACACCCGCATCGAGTTCGAGGGGCGCTCGCTGACGCTGGTGGACACCGCGGGGCTCCGGCGCCGCACCAAGGTCGCCGGGACGGTCGACTACTACGCGCAGCTGCGCTCGGAGCAGGCGGCGGAGCGGGCCGCGGTGGCCGTCGTCGTCTGCGACGCGAGCGAGCACGTGACGAGCGAGGACCTGCGGGTCGCGGAGATGGCGATGCGCGCCAAGTGCGCGACCGTCATCGCCCTGAACAAGTGGGACATCGGCCGCACCGACCTCGAGGACGCCAAGGCCCGGGTCGCGCAGAAGCTCCGCCAGCGCCCGCGGGTGCTGGCCGTGTCGGCCACGACCGGTCGTGGGCTGCGCCGCCTCGTGGCGGAGGCCCTCGACCTCGCCGACCGCGCACGCGAGCGGATTCCGACGCCCGAGCTGAACCGGTTCCTGTCCGATCTCCAGTCGGCGCGCCAGCCGCCGGCGGTGCGCGGCAGGCGCCTGCGGCTCTACTACCTGGCCCAGTTCGAGACCGACCCGCCGCGCTTCGCGGTCCAGGTCTCCGACCGCGGACTGGTGACCCGCGACTACGCCTACTTCCTCGAGAACCGGCTGCGCGAGCGCTTCGGGTTGGAGGGGGTGCCGCTCGTCATCGACATCAAGACAAGCCGGGGCCGGAGCAGTCGCTGAACGCTACCCTTCGCCGACCCATGACGACACAACAGCTTTCAGACAACGAGTTCCTGTTCACCTCCGAGTCGGTTACCGAGGGTCATCCGGACAAGATGGCGGACCAGATCTCCGACGGCGTCCTCGACGCCGTCATGGCCGTCGACCCCGGCGGGCGCGTGGCCTGCGAGACACTGGTGAACACAGGGCTCGTCGTCGTCTCGGGCGAGATCACCACCAAGGACTACGTAGACATCCCGAGGATCGCCCGGGAGACGATCCGCAAGATCGGCTACCACGGCGGCCAGTACGGCTTCGACTGCGACTCCTGTGCGGTCATCACCGCGATCGACGAGCAGTCCGCCGACATCGCCCAGGGCGTGGACGCCGCCTACGAGTCCCGCCACGACCCCGCCGACGAGGACCCGCTCGATCTGGCGGGAGCGGGCGACCAGGGAATGATGTTCGGCTTCGCGACGCGCGAGACCAAGGAGCTCATGCCGATGCCGATCTCCCTCGCGCACAAGCTCGCCCATCGTCTGGCCGAGATACGCCGAGCGGACGTCATGCCCTATCTGGGGCCGGACGGCAAGACCCAGGTCACGATCCGCTACGAGAACGGCCGGCCGATCGAGGTCGAGAAGATCCTCATCTCCACGCAGCACAAGGACGGCATCGATACGGAGACGCTGATCAAGCCTGACCTTTGGGAGCACGTCGTCCATCCGATCCTTCCGGGCGAGCTCTACGACGAGAAGAAGCTCCACGACGGCTCCGCCAACTTCCTCGTCAACCCGACCGGCAAGTTCGTGATCGGCGGCCCGGTCGGAGACTGCGGCCTGACGGGCCGCAAGATCATCATCGACACCTACGGCGGCATGGCCCGCCACGGCGGCGGCGCGTTCTCCGGCAAGGACCCGTCGAAGGTCGATCGCTCGGCCGCTTACGCGGCGCGCTACGTGGCCAAGAACGTCGTGGCCGCCGGACTGGCCGACCGCTGCGAGGTGCAGGTGGCGTACGCGATCGGCGTAGCCCACCCGATCTCGGTGATGATCGAGACCTTCGACACCGAGCGGGTCTCGAGGTCCATGGTCGCGGAGCTGGTCGGCGAGCACTTCGACCTCCGGCCCGGCGCCTTCCGCGAGTACCTCAACCTGCACCGGCCGATCTTCCAGAAGACCGCCGCCTACGGCCACTTCGGCCGCGAGGACCATGACTTCACCTGGGAGAAGACCGACAAGGCCGACGCGCTGCGCGAGGCCGCCGGTCTCGGCGAGCGGGCCTCCGAGCCCGCGAGCGCCTAGACCTAGCCGGGCGTCGGCTCGCCGCGCCTCACGCGATAGACGGCCACCTGGCCCTTCACGCCCTTGAAGCGGTGCTCGCCGGCATTGGACCAGCGCCAGTCGCCCTTTGCGGAGTCGCGCACCGCCTTAGTCGCGACGACGCTGCTCGGTCGCGCGAAGCCGGTGATGCGGCTCGCCAGGTTGACGGGACGGCCGTACCAGTCCCCGCCGCGACCGAGTGACTGACCGCGGGCCAAGCCTGCGTGGAGGGGTGGGAAGTCCCCCTCGCTGTCCGCCGCGTCGATCAGGTCGAGAGCGGCGCCGAGCAGCGGGTCGGGCTCCGGCGCCACCAGCATCGCCGCGTCGCCGATCGTCTTCACCAGCCGCACCGGAGGCTCGGCGACCTCCGTGGCCAGCGCCCCGAGCCGGCCGGCGATCGCGCCCAGCTCGTCCGGCTCGATCCGCTCGCCCAGACGCGTGAAGCCCACCAGATCCGCGAAGCAGATGGTCATCTCCTGCGCAGCGGGTAGTGAGCCGGCCTCGATCTCCTCCCGACCCACCGCCGCCTGGCGCACCTCCTCGCGCAGGTGGATGTTGAACATGTGTACGAGCGCTCCGGAGATCACCGGCTTGAGAGCCTCCGACGCCTCCGCGTAGCGAAGCGCCACGTCGTGTTCGGTGTCGCCCGGCTGCAGGAAGGTGCGGCCGAACACACGTGTGACGGCCGTGGCGATGTTGGCCGTTCCGCGACTCATGGCCCGGACGATCTCGAGCTGCTCCTCGTCCGGAATGCCGGCATCGCGGGCTACTTTGATGCCCCGCGCCGCCGCGACCTCGGCATCGGTGAGCTCGCGCTCGTCGGGACCCGGCCGGGCCACGCCCATGGCTCGAAGCACCGACTCGAAGTAATCGCGCCCCAGGCCCGACTTCTCGGCCACCTCCTCGAGGGTGTAGCGCCGTCCGTCGCCCTCCAGCACCCGCTCCACGGGCAGCAGGGCGAGCCTTCCCTCGGCGGCAGCCTGCTTCAGCTCCTCGAGCGAGAAGCCGTCATCGCTTAGACGTTTCAACAGCTCCCGCCGGGCCTCCCTCGCGTCGCCCTCGAGCCCCTCGAGCAGCCCCTCCGCCTCGAAGTCGATAGCCACGGGCGCAAGGCTGTCACAAGCCGCCGGCAGCGGCGTCCGAGACAGTCCCTACGGTCAATCCGTGATCGCCAAGGTCGAGCCGCTGACCCCCGCCCGGACGCTGGCGGGGCCCTTCGACTACCGCCTGGGCGGGGAGCTCGAGGGCGTCCGCGAGGGCAGCCTGCTGCTCGTCCCCTTCGGGCGCAGGCGGGCACTGGGGGTCGTCGTCGGGCTGGCGGGCAGCAGCGAGGTAGCGCCCGAGCGCCTGATGGAGCCGATCGCCGCGCTGGAGGGAGACGTGCCCCCGCGTCTCGTCGAGCTCGGCCTGTGGGTCGCTCGCGAGTACTGCTCCACGCCGGCCCGCGGCCTCGCCCTGGTACTGCCGCCGGGAACCGGCACAGGCTCGACGCGCCGCGTCTCGCCACGCCGCACGCTCGTCGCGCGCATCACCGCCGCCGGGAAGGAGGCCCTGCGGGTCGAGGGACGTCGCCTCGGCCCGCGTCAGCGCGGCGCGCTCGCCGCGCTGGCCGAAGGCCCACTGCCGGCGACCGAGCTGGGGCACGGGTCGCTGCGCCGGCTCGAGACTCACGGGCTCGTGGCGCTGGCACACGAGGAGTCGCGCCGGCGCCCGCACGTGCCGGCGGTAGGCGCGGTCGCGAGCAGGCGTCGCCTGACCGCCCCCCAGCGCGCGGCGCTGGTCGAGGTGGAGGGGGCGCTCGACCGTGGCGGCTCGCCCGAGCCCTTCCTGCTGGACGGGGTCACCGGCAGCGGCAAGACCGAGGTCTACCTGGGGGCC
>Ga0126312_10002246_pt1 | contig 12895 bp, 13 predicted proteins | sample Plot104A_FD_92537 | JGI IMG/M metagenome (GOLD analysis project Ga0126312, IMG submission 92537) | Serpentine soil microbial communities from UC McLaughlin Reserve, CA, USA - Plot104A | ecosystem: Environmental > Terrestrial > Soil > Grasslands | place: USA: UC McLaughlin Reserve, Lake County...
GCTTTTGTCCTGTAATATAACGTCCAACGTGGACGGCAGGCTTTTGTGCTTTGTAACGAAGACATATACCCCTACAAGTCATGGCTCACATCCTTCCTAAAACAGAAAACAACTTGATACATAGTAATCACTAATGTAACTTTTAACCATGACTTAACTATGTTAAGTGTTAATCCCTAACTATGTCTAGTCATTCCAGTTTTCTCACTTCTACCAATGATTCATGTATCTTTACTAATCCTTAGCCAAAATGATACTTCTCAGCTAGTTTTATTTTAATTGTCAATGGAATATATCGATGGTTTTGCTACAATATACATAATGATTAACTATATTCAGGAACTCAGTTAATCCAGGCTTAATAATTACCGTGTGAGTATCCAGATACAGAAATGTCGTCTTTAATAGTTGCCAAGACGTATGGTTGCAATGTTGGAGAAAGAGATAGTAGCAATAGAAGAATCAAGGTAGCGTATTTTATCTTAGAATCATATGAGACCTTTTGCATTGATAAAAAGAGCATAATTGTGGCTCAGCTTGATGCATGTGATAAGCTTTTAAAATACGCAGCCGATGAAAAGGAGAAGGAAGCTATCGTGAGGGAAATAAGAGAATTGAAAATGGCACTTAATATCCTGGGTGTATAATTAAGAATTTACTCGTGACACAAATACACATACAAAGGCAACAGTGTTTGAATTCTGAAAATTGCAGAGACCCAAAAAAAAACAACAGTATAAGTCGAGAGAATCAGTTATTTGGAATTTTTTTTATAGCTATAGCTATAGCTGTTGCTTTAGCTTCAATTTTAAGCGAAATAGCATTTCTTAATAGATTGTCATTATACTATAATGCTGTTATTTGGATAGGAAGTTTTGTCATTTCATTCACATCTTTATTGTATAATAAACGTAACATAATATGGTCTTCTCTTCAGAATAGAATGAAAAATAGTATCAAATGGCCTATTCATGCAAAGATTATAAATGGTATGTGTTGGGCTGGACCTTTTGCCGCAATAGCACTACTGCCTTCTCTATTTCCATATTTGATTTTAGCTGGTATAGGATGTGGAAACGTTTCTACATATTTGCTACTGAGAAGATATAGGGATATAAATGATAAAAATAGCAATAACAGAAATGCTGCTGGCCATGGACAGTTTATTGTTGGTTTGATTTCACTAACAGCAATTCCTATTGTATTTGAAGTTCAAACAAGTATGTTTATAGTTAGAGAAGATATTGCTGTAATGTTATCACGTATTTTGATATCGTTTGCCTATGCAGTAGGGGGAATCTATGCTATAAAGAAATAATAGAAAAGATAAAAGTCTTGGCTGTCACCAAGAGATTTTGATTACATAGAGTGCATCATTACATTTAGTTCAACTTATATTATCCTTTACTTCTCTCTCTTCTTTCTTTGTTTAGGTTTATGACATCAAACTATTCATTACGAAAATAGACAATATCTTTAGGTTTTGAGGCACTAAGCTCCAGTCATCATTGCCTCAAAAGGTGTAATCTATACCCATAATACAAAAGTAGTCATTCTATGGACCTGACTGATGTATCTCGCACCGGTTATGTGATAGTGTATTTTGTATCTCCTACCCTTTTATTTAGTATCCAATAAGATTCAACAGCAGTACGTTAACTAAGTTAATTATCTCTTTAATATAACTTAGTTCAATCTCATTACAAGCCAAACATATAGTCACAGGCAGGCTAGTTCTGGTTCGGTTTCGTGCTATAATGACTTGCCTGCGACTATTACCTTTAATATCTGTTGAGTAAGTTGATTAAGGCAAGATATCAAACATTATATGGATAATTGTAACCTTGGGATCGATTGTGATTGTGTTCCTTTCCTGGGAAAAGAAAAGGGAATGTGATCTTCTTGAGTCGGAGCTTGTATAGGAGCATCTGCGAAAAGAAATCGCCTCATGACAATCCCAACCTTTCCACCTAAAGGTTAGAGTTATTAAAACAATGGTCAAACGTATAATAATATCAGGAATTGCTGTATTACTTGTAGGGATATACTATTATAATAAGAAGAAAAAAGACTGGTGGTAGTCCATACTATACCCGCCCAAAAAAATAAGAAGAACTGATTTGGTCTCAGGCAGCCAGTATATGATAGCGTGTATCTATGCCTGAACCAAATCTTTGTACTTTGAGCTTACTAACCCCTTCCAAGAGGAAGGAATCTATATCTTCAGAAGTTCTCTTTCCCACTTCTAAGTACTTTTCTTCGATGATGCTGCCTGAATTGCAAGAGCTAATAGTTAGCTAAAATATCTTCTATATGTGCAAAAAACCTTTAACAGATAGATAACATTAAGATTATGAGGAAATGTGAGAAAAATCGATATTGCCAAGAACACTGAAGCATTGCTCAGTCTATACAAAATATATGATGACCATAGAGAATCTATACTTTGGTTTCTTGAAGAATTAGACGCTAATAGCTATGAAGAATACCTAGAAAAGTACTCGGGTGCGTCTACTGGAAGATCTCATTTTATTGCAGTATGTGGTTTTTTTGAATTGTCAGGAGTTCTTGTTAGTTATAAGATGATTAATCAAGACCTGTACTTTGATATGTTCAACCCTACTCCATTCTGGGAAAAGGCAAAACCAATAGTGCTTGGAATGAGAGATAAAAGGCCATATATTTATGAAAACTTTGAACTACTAAATAATAAGAGACTAAACTGGAGAAGAAAGAGAAGCAAACAGTATAAGAAAGAATTAACCAAATTTTAGGCTGCAATGACAGCATTACCTAATAGATCTTGGAAATGGTGTTATATCCATAAGTCATACTATTGAAAGACATTTAGAATATGGTAGCGACAGAAGAAAGGCCTTTCTTTCTCTTCTTTCATTTCGTACTTATGTGTAATACCTTGGCAAAACTCTTATTTATAACTCAATCTTATTGGCTTATATTATATAACTTGCAAGTATTTATCGGTAACAATAAGTATGGGAGCTACAGATCAAGTGATCGTTCATGCTGAAATCAGTGTCATACCTATTGGATCTGCTACTATTATCTCAAATGAACTAAGAGAAGAAGAAACAAAACCAACAACAACAGCAACAAGCATGAGTAAAGAAATTGCAGTTGCTTTTGACGCCATCAGCCAAATAAAAGACATTAAGGCCACGCTTACTTCAATGGGGACTCAAATAGAATCAAATAACATACAAAATGTTCTAAAAGCAGTTGAAGCAGCTCATCAAGCTGTTAAAGAAATAGGCGTTAAGAGAATAATATCTACCATACGCATTGACGAAAGATTAGATAAGGCATATACTTTAGAGGACAGAGTAGAATCTGTAAAAGAGAAATTACCAAAGAAATGACAAACTTAGTTAGTTAATTTTTGATTAATTATCTTAGAAAAGATACTTCATAGCATGATGAGATACCTTTTGAGCCACTGAGGCCTTTCCTTAAGTGTTATGCATCCAAACGAATCCACCTCCATATGGGTGTCTTCTAGTAAGTGCGGTTTAAGATCGTAAGAGCTAGATTGTAGCTAGAATATGAGGATGAGGATGTAATACTCGTTCTTAGTTCTGTTAACCTAAACCACTTTTTAAATGAGCCTTGTTCTATTCTTTGAAGTAAATCTGACAATATTCAAAATTCTTGTGAGCTTCTTCTTCAGTAGTAATAAATTAATTGAGTTTTCGCTGCATCTATATCTTTTTCAATGATCTTAACCAGTAATGGCATAAAATCTATCATTATTATTACTCCTATTATTCGGCATCGATGACAAATTTAGTTCGTCTTTACAGGGAAAAAAGAATGACAGAAAACACTAACAATAGATAACTAGCTCATATATACAAAGAGAAATAGAAGCAGTGACTGGAGGAAGAAGAAGATTTTTTATTCATAATTTACTATTATTATATCACGTATGTATGATATAATAGTTATCGGTGGAGCGTCTGCAGGTTTAACTGCTGCTATGTATGGCAGTCGCCAAGGCCTCAATACACTCATAATTACAAAAGATATTGGTGGACAGGCACTCCTTACAAATGATATAGAAAACTATCCAGCTTTTGAACACGTAGGTGGATTTGAACTTATGAATAAGTTTGAGCAACAGGCAAAAAATTTCGGGGCTGAGTTTGTATATGAAGAAGTTTCCTCTATACGGAAAGATGAACCAAGACATCTTACAATAAAAACTGCTAGTGATAATCAATATAATACTCGTACTATAATTCTCGCCTTTGGTAAAACACCCAGAGACCTGAATGTACCTGGTGAAAAGGAATTAAAAGGGAAAGGGGTTTCTTATTGTGCTGTTTGTGATGGCCCACTTTTTAAAAATAAGACCGTTAGTATTGTAGGCATTGGCGAATCAGCTTTAGAAGCAGCAATGTATCTCAAACAGCTGGCATCGAAAGTTACCATAATCCATAGAACAGATAAACCTATAGGCTCAGAAGAAACTATAGATTTGTTGCAGCAGCAACAATTTAACGGCAAAGTGTCATTTATTGCAAATTCCATAGTAAAATCAATAAATGGTGATTCTAAAGTTGAATCACTTACTCTCTTCAATTCTAGAACCAATTCAGAATCTAAAATTGCAGTTGACGGAGTATTTGTAGAAATGGGATATATTGCAAAGACTAATATTGTGAAAGATTTGGTTCAGTTAAATGACAGTAAAGAAATAATTGTAGATAAGTACTGTGCTACATCTTGCGAAGGAATATTTGCAGCAGGGGATGTAACAGATGTACCCTACAAACAAGCTATTATCTCTGCTGGTCAAGGAGCCATCGCGGCTTTATCTGCATACAATTACATACATTTTTCTTACAGAAAAATATGAAGAGCCAAAGAGGGCACGTATTAGATTTGAAGCAAAAGGTATCAGAAGCCGTATGACAGTTAGAGATAATCGTCGTGATGATAGTGCAGCAGTAGTGAATATAGATGCTTGGCTTGAACCTATAAGAAATCCAGTAACAGGCAAGGTCCATAGAGCAATAATAGAATTACCTGAGGGTGTTGAGTCAAATAGAATGGACCAAGCATCTGCAAAGAAACTTTTAGTAAAGGACAGTCTCCTTAATTTTAGATATGAAGGAACATATGGAAGTTTTTCTGAAAATGTTTGGAAGGGCCAATAAAGAAATACATATATAAACTAAAGTAAGCACAAATTGGTCGAATATGAGTCCCATTGCAGCACGTATACTTGGTCGTGGTGGCACTCCACTTAACTCTTGTTAACAAAGTCTCATGCAATTAGATCTCCACTAATAAAGAATGATAAATTCATACATTCAACCCTAGTAGTAGAGGGTGGGTTCTCTGGTTTGATTAATATATCAATGTACTAACTAGTATATTTAAGGAAATGAATGAGGAATCATCATCCTTACCCTTCGAAGTTGGGGTGCGGAAGGAAGCAAATAAGGGCAGTGATAAAGGTCATAAAGATACTATAACAAATAGGAAAAGAATTGAAGCGATTATACCCTCAGAAAAAACAGACTCAGTATTATCTACCCTAGAATCCATGCATATACAGGCAACATTCTACGAATCAAAAGGTATGGGAAAAGGAGAAAAATATATGATTTCATATGGCAAAGGAGGTAAGACTACTAAAATGCCTTATTCTATTAAACATACTGTTGTAACCATAGTAGATGAAAATAAGGTTGGAGAGGTAATAAATGCAATAAGGCAGTCAGCAGGGATAGAAGGTAAATCAAATGTTGGAATTATGGTTATTTCTTCTGTTGATGATATATTGACTATTTGAATTACGAGCGATACTGTATCATATGATTAGTTCTAGGCCAGTCTTGGAGTTCCTCATGTACTTCTAGGGAATATAGGAAGATTAAATGAAGATAGGTAAGATATTATTGCAATAAATATGGAAAGAATATGGAAAGGAATATGCTGGTTGTCCAAAAATAAACTACGAAAATCCAAATTAAAAGATAGGTGAATGCATTATTCTTATCTAATATAGCTGCAAGGCATACAATAATTCAATAGCACTTTATAGAAAATTCAATAATAAATAGTAAATATAATCTCTTTCAAAATATACTATTATAAACCAACACAGAGACAGTGTACCAAGAAAAATGAGGAATTCGGATGCGACCAATAGAATTTTTTCTATTACTCATGAACAGGATGTCGATGGCTTATTTTGCGGTGCAATACTGAAAAATACATTCAGAAATACATTAGTATTTTTGACAAACCATGGCCACCAAAATATGAAAAGAGTTGCAGATGTTTTGGTGATAAATGTTACACGGTCCAAAAAACTTGGAACAATAATCTTTAGCGACCTCAGCGTCAACAGCCTAGAAGATGTTGATACAATTGAGAAATCATCCTCCAAAGCAAAAGAGTATGGCTGGGATATTGTTTGGTTGGATCATCATTACTGGAACGAAGAAATAAAGAAAAGAGTGCAATCATTTTCCAAGTTGATCCTTTCACCGGAGCATGAGCAGAAGTGCGCTGCAGAGTTGGTTTGTCAGCAATTTGCCAAAGATAGAACGGCATGTAGAAGGATGGCCGAATTTGCGCATATAGTTGATTTCCGTTTACCTGATGTTCATAACCTTCCTCCACTTCCTGAGATTATCACTTACTATCGTAGTATGCCTGATGCCTACAGCAAACTTCAGCAATTGATAGAAAAGATCTCCAGAGGAATATTTTGGGATGAAGACCTACAAGAAGAATATGATAGCAAATATCTTCCTCTAAAAGAAGATGCTTTGTTGTCAGCTTTGAAATCTCTCTCTTTACATAATATAGGTAATTATGTTATTGCGGTAGCTGAATCACCAAAAGTTATAGCCAAAAGTATTTTGGCAGAAAAAATATTCGCCGAAAGACCCGAAGCAATCATTGTGGTTTTATTTTCCCCGGATGGAAAAATAAGTATAAGAAGAAAACCAGGCGCAAATATAAGATGCGATATCATTGCCTCCAAATTAAATGGGGGTGGTCATAGTTATGCTGCCGGGGCCACTATAACTAGAAAAAATAGCAATTTTTCTGGTTATAACAATAATAATATATACACTAACGAGGTGGTCCAATCATTGCAAACTGTAATTGAAGGTGGCCACTCAGATAAGTAAGATTAACTATAGATTTGTACAACACCATCTAAACGGGTCATAAATTTTACGAAAACCTTTAATAACCTTTAAGTTCATACATAAGTATGAACGTAAGAATATCATTACAAACACAAGAAGCTGATATGAATAGCTACACTAGAGATACTATTTCAAAATTAATTGAACAATGCAATAACGAACCAGATATTGACAAGAAAATCCAGCTTTTTTACAAGATAAATTCCTTACTCCCAAAGCCATATCAGGTTAACATACCATCACTTATCACTGATGATTACATAGACACAGCACTATATAGAATACATCAGAATATGCAAATCTATAGCGCATCTAGTTAATTGATGACCACCCTGCCTACATTTTGTGCCGATGACAATTCACAGGGGTCCCGACTCCACATGCAAGACAAGACTTTTTCTAAAAACATGCCAACCTACCTAAAAGGATAATCTATTCAGTCCTATAACAAAATAATGCAATCAGAATCTGAACAGTTTTGTCTCTATTGTCCTAAATATGGATTGAATATTTTTTCCTAAATACGGAAGGGTTGTGTTCTCCTAATATTCTCATATCTATTGTTTATTATCTGTTCTGTGTAGTTGCAGTCAAAGAGAGTATGCAGTAAGGAGATAAAAGTGATTATGGCATTTTAAAATCAAATACAATAAGATTAAATTTCTTGTATAAGGAGAGAATTGTTGTTATGACTGCACTGGGACCAAGTCATTGGAAAGGCTCACGTCCACCAATAAATACTAGCAACTGTCCTTATAATGTGGAATTCACAGCAAAACCAATTCCTTCTGCTAGTCTTCATCCTCACTCTATTGAAGCTGGTAGAGTTCAACTTGATGTATTTCTAACAGGCTCTTCTACTTCTTTAGATAACAAAAAAGTTAAAGACGTTAATGCTACTATGGTAAATCAAACCAAGCAAAAAATTATGACTAATAAATTAGAAGAGGATAATAATGATGCGATACAAGGAAAGCAGAATAATAATAAGGTCAATACATTGATCACAATAAGGCTCCAACTTCAAGACAAAACTAGTAATATTAACAACAATAATAACAATAACGTCAATCATTGGGTAGGAGAATTCAGTATTCCAAGCACTTGGTTAGAAGGAGGCACGGAAACATTTCAAAGAAGTGGCTCATATAGCCCTTCTGGAGACCAAACTACTTTCTCACTTCGAATATCGTATAAATTAACTGACGGAAAAATTTGTACAGCCTCATTTAATTCCGCTGATGCATTCCACTGGTCGGTCCCTAGGCAAATAAATGGGTAGAGAGAGAAAGACACAATAAATTTTTAGACTATATTAATGCATATATATGGTTGCTATGGACTAAGCATTCCTAGATTACGGTATTATTTTGCTACTCTTTATAGTTAGTTAATACAGCGCATTATAATCATTGTTATTGCCATCATGGTAAACAAAAAGAGTGCTATCAAAAAATATAGGGGACCATAATTGGGATATAGAAAGAATGCAGGTAGAGAAACACAAAGGAAATATTTTAACGGATAAAGATTATGTCAAGAGGAATCTAAAGATGTTAATGCTGCAATTGGATTACAGAAAAACAATAACAGTAATAACAAAAGAATGAAAAGTACCTAAAACAGTTGACTAAGAGGAAAGAATTTGAGGTATATAATAACTGATTAAAGAGAAGGGCAGAAGAAAAGAAAACCTATAACCACTTCTTTGGAACTTATTGATTATAATTCTACGTACGATACAGAAATATACATTGAATTATTGGCCCAAACATGCAATTCAGTAATAGAGCCTTTCAGGTATACTGTTTCTATAATCTACCTTGATTTGATGCAAACTCTTTAGTTAAGAGCTCAATTATGCTATTAACTTTCCTTGTATTCATCAGCTTCTGTCCTACTAGTCCTCCTGCCATAGATGATAGTATAGATACCGGTACTGCAATTGGTAAAATTACTGGGATCAGAAGTTGTACAAAAAACTCTTCAGTTCTTAATGTGTTCGGTGGTTTAAAATATCCACCATAGACATCTACGGTCCATGGAAAGAATAGTGTTGTATAAAATATTGAAACTATCATTGATGCAATCAAGCACAGCTTTATAGTTGTTGTATTATTCTTAGGATTGGCTACCTCAGAGTTTGAGGAGAAAGACTGAGAAGAGTAAGAAGAAGAAGAAGATGATGATGAAGGAATCATTACTTCATATTTCTTTTTCTGTAAATATGAGAGTATCAAAATATCTGCAACCACAGCTGGAAGTATATTCAAAAGATAAAGAGGAAAAAGCCATGCAAAATATGAATTAGATGTAATTGTAGTAGTTGATTGTATTATCATAATTACAGCTATTATAGAAGTTAGCATGAAGGGAATTCTTTTATTATTAGTAGGAAAAGCAGAGATTTTTGCTGCAACAAATAAGCATAAGCCAATAATAAATGGAATGAAAGTAGATGCAGCAACTACAGCAGCTAATGGATTAGGATTGAAGTCGAAATATTGCCCTTTAGAGAATGGGAGTGTAAACATCAAAACTATGCCTACTCCAACTAACAAAAATACTGCAAATGCAACAATTAGTGACAGCTTTGAAAAAATTGAAGAAGATGTGGAGTTATTATTCTGACTTCTATAATGATAGTAAATACCAATTAATGCACCTAAAGCTGTCATTAGCATACCGGTGGCCAGTACAGAATGAGGTGGGCTCAACAACCCATCAAATCCAAATTGGTTATGCCACCAGAAATCAAATGGCCCTGCGGTTAGCTGCAATATGCATCCTATAGCAGCTAATTTAATTGATAAAGGTAAGGATACTATCAATAATCTGAAAATATTCTTCTTGCTGGAGATATTCTTTTGTTGTGATATTTTGGTAGTATGGATAATTCCTCCTACTACTACGCTGCCAATTGCTAATGCTACACCTGAATAAATAACTGAATGAGGAGGAGTAAAAAAGGTCTCTACATTACCGATACCGTGCCAAACAATATCCCAATTAGAACCACTAATTTGTAAAGCTACCCCTATTGATATAAGGAAGTAGATTATTGACAATATTCTTATTACTGAGGAGTGTTTTGGTGCAGAATGAGATCCTGAAGTCGCTTTCATAAATGAACTACTGCTCTGTATTAATATAATTGAGAAAATCCCTTTATAACTTATTGCAAACACAACCTATGCCTATAGGTCTTTGTCTCTCATTTCAATACAAGACAATACAGGCTGTATAAGTTACTGACCCTGAAGTAATACTTCCAAGCAACATTTTCTTAATATCCGAACGGCCCCTAGGTGCCTACTACAATCAAATTGTTATTTTGTTCTTCAGCACAATCCAATATTGTACTTACTATAAATCTATGCCAAAATCATCTTCAATATGAATCTAATCCCGCTCGCATCTGCCTCTTCATCACTTTTATCAAACCATTTTTTGCTTCTTATTCTGCTAGCAATATGGTTTCCTTTATGAATGGCGTGTTATATAGCATATTTCAACGTTTCAACATTCCTAGGATGCCTTTCTGGTTTCGAATTCCAGAATATGATAAAAAAGGTAAGATACTGGTTCTTTTTATGAGTAAATGGAAAAGAGAGAGCATTGATAGAAGAATTTGATAAGGAAGAAAAAATTATAACGACAATAATAACAAAAACAGCAAAGACTGATTATCCTATTAATGAGCTAATATCAAGAAGATGGAGTGCAAGAGCATTTTCTACTAAACCTGTAGAAAAGTCAAAACTCTTGTCAATTTTAGAAGCAGCTAGATGGGCCCCATCTTCCCGTAATGAACAACCATGGCGCTACATGGTTTTCACAAATGACGACCCTGAAAAATTAAAGAAAGCACAGTCTGTTTTAAAGGAGATAAATGACTATGCCAAAAGAGCTCCAATTCTTATTTGTGCAATAACAAAAAGAACCTATTCTGATAATGGAATTCCTAATAGGCTTCATTTTCATGATTTAGGAGCCGCGAATGAGAATATGTTTCTTGAAACATTTAATCAAGGATTGATTATGCATGAAATGGGTGGCTTTGATGTACAAAAGGCTAGGGAAGTTTTCAATATACCTGAAGATTATGAAGTAGGTGTTATGATTGCAATAGGATACCAAGACACCTATGATGTGTTACCTGATAGATTAAAAGAGAAAGCATTTACACCAAGAATAAGAAAACCATTATCTGAAATTGCATTTATTGAAGAATTGGGTAATGGAATAGTGTAAAAAGAAAAGATAGTTACTTAAACCACCTAAAAGATCTGTCCACAGATCATATTTTCTTTATTTCTTTTGTACTTCCAACATGAAGGCAATACTATCGTGTATGAGGGATCAGTAGATCAAAGAGCTTCTTTAAAATATTTTGGAATATCAGTCAATGCCTGAAACATGTTGTCCGAACTGACTATCGTCATCTTTTTTCTCCTTCCGTTGTTGATCCTGTTTTCTCCATCGATATCTGATATACAATGTGATAGCAGCTACAACAGGTCCTATGATGTACACAAGTTTGTCTGATATCTCCATCTGTGAGTAACAACATAATATATGACGGGACTAATTAGGATGTTGCCTGCTCCAAGAAAACTAAAGACAGTATAAAAACCATGATAATTACTTATCTCCTAGATTCATAATAAAATTCAAATTTCATCCTAGCTTGGCAGTAATTCCTTCAAACTGCCTATTTCCAATCCATTTCCCAAAGATATAGTCTTGCATCTTCAAACTGTCCTCCTTCTATTAGTTTACCAGAATCCGTTATTTTCTGTATTTGCTCTCTTACAAGACGCTTGCCTTTTCAAATCAGATGAGTTTTGAATTGTTTCAAACACTTTTGTAGTAACTAGAAACTTCATGTTTCTATTTTTTATTTAACGTAATATTTTAGTTTTCCAAACTTTCAATATGTGTTCGTTGTATCTATGTTTTTTATTATGACTGATCCTTACATAAATATAACAGAGACTATAAGACCGCAGAAATCCAATATACAACTGGTAGGTACTATTAAGTATGCACACTTACAGATACGAGTACATAAATACATAGTTTGCTTTCCTCAGAAGATATCTGGTAAGGATTAGCAATGCAAAAAGCTTAGTTCTATTAAGGAATAACTGCATAAATGACCTCACTAATGCATAAAAATACACAAGAACAGTTGAATTCCAAAATGACTACGGATAGGATAAGTGCTGTTAATCAGGGTAACAGCAACATACAAAATTTACCCGTTTTAGATATTGAGAAAGAAAATAGATTGTCAAGAATAATTTCATTATACAGCAAGGGTTTAACACAAGCAGAAATAGCTCAGGAATTGGGTGTGGATCAATCAACAGTGAGCAGGGATCTACAATTTATCAAACAAGAAGCAAAGAAGAAGATAGAGAAATACCTGAATGAAGATATACTATTTGAGTATCTAAGGTATATTGCAGGGTCAAATGAAGTAACAAGAGAATTATGGGGAATAGTTCAAAACAAAAAGACAATGACAAAGGATAAAATGAATGCCTTGTCTCTATTAATACAATCCTATAACAAGCGCTTAGAAATGCTGATTGGCGGACCAGAATCTTATATGAATGCAAAGAAAAGTGTATCAGAAATTAAATTTCAAGAAAAAGTAGATAGCGATCCCATGTTAAAAATGCTAAGTGAGA
>Ga0126312_10002247_pt1 | contig 12894 bp, 12 predicted proteins | sample Plot104A_FD_92537 | JGI IMG/M metagenome (GOLD analysis project Ga0126312, IMG submission 92537) | Serpentine soil microbial communities from UC McLaughlin Reserve, CA, USA - Plot104A | ecosystem: Environmental > Terrestrial > Soil > Grasslands | place: USA: UC McLaughlin Reserve, Lake County...
TAGGAGGCGGTGGTGCTGTAGAGTGGTGTGGCGGCGATCTCTCCGGGACCGGGCGTTGGTCTTAGCATCCGAAATCCACTCGGGATAGAGAGCCTACCGGATCTCAATGAGCAACTTCAGGCGGTCATGTTCGCCTTGATATTTGTCGCGGCTGCCTCCTTAGTTTGGCGGATGCGTTACGCCGGAGGGGTAGAGCGCCAGCAGATCAAATGGGTGGCTTATGCTGGCGCTCTTGCGGGCGGCGCCTCTTTTCCTACCTACACGGTCTTAGAAGCGGTGGACCTACGATGGCTCCATATGGTTGGGTATGTGCCTGCGTTGATTGGAATCATTGGCGTCCCGATGGCTGTGGGCATAGCGATCCTGCGCTACAGGCTCTACGAGATAGACATCCTCATAAACCGCACCCTCGTACCCGTCATTTCCGCGCCGCGCAAGCGGGGATCCCCCGCGGCGTCCAACCACAACCGATCTACCCCATTACATATCACTCGCGCGCGTAGACCTTGTAGGTTTCAACGTCCGTGACCGTCCCTTCGGTGGCCTCGGCACCGAAGACTCGAAACCAGTGTGCTGCCTCGTCAGTGGCGTGCATCTGTTGGTCGCTCTCCCAAAGGCTCACCGCGAGCACCTTGCCGCGCTCTTCACTGGCGAGGATCAAGCCACCGCTGTAACCAGGTTGCATCCTAACCGCCGGGATGAGGTGCTCTTCGATCTCACGCTGTCCCTGTTGTAGGCGCTCCGGGCGTACGGCCAACTGGGTTACCCGCGCGAACATAACAGTACCACCTTTCCAGATTTAGGCATGGACACTACCATTATGTCGTACTTTTTGGACGCACGAAGTCTAAGCGCGATAGCAGAAAGCTTGGAAGGCATTACCCATCACACTCCAGACCGAAGAGAGCGCACGAGTAGACTCGCTCCCGACGGGCGATGAGCGGGCCGAGAGCGATACCCTCGTTGCGTCTATCGGCGCAGGGGTTTAGAGTTGAGAAGCGCCGTCCCGGATATCTCTACCAGCGAAGGAGCGTGACGATGGCCTCCAGAACCACTTCGGGAGGAGACTACAACCTCTCTGATCCGGTCAACAGCTTCGTGGAAGTCGTGAGGCGCGTAGCACTCCAGCCTGTGGCCTTCTTCGCGGGTCTTACCCGTCAAGGAAGCCTTCTCGGCCCTCTGGTTTTCGCACTGATCTGCATCGAGATCTCCGTCGTCCTCGTTGGTCTCCTGACCTTCGTAGACGTCCCCGGGGGCGTCACATGGCTGCTCGGTGCCAGGGGCGACCAGGGCTTCCTGGCGTTCATAGGGGGGCTGGTGATCGCTCCCATAGCGGGGACCATAGGAATATTCCTGACGGCGCTCGTGACGCACTTGCTGGTGATCCTGATTGTAGGATCAGGGCACTCCGGGTTCGGGGCGACCTTCCGGATAGTCTCCTACTCCTCCGTGACGAGCCTTCTGGGCTGGATACCGTTTGTCGGGTGGATCTTCTCCTTGTACCGCCTCTATCTAGCCACCGTGGGAATCCGCGAGATGCACGAGACCACCACAGGCCGGGCGCTCCTCGTGGTGTTGCTTCCTGCCATCTTGCTCCTGCTGCTGGTCGTGGTGCTGGCCGGCGCATCGACCGTCGTGTACTTCAGGGCTGCCTGAGTTCCCCCAGAGCCTTCTGGAGCTCTGTGATCCGGGAGGATAACTCCTCGAGCTTCCGCGTCACATCGGCTTCGTCTGCATCGTGTTGTGGGGTAGCACTTTCGCCACCGCCGTACAGGAAGCGTTGCGCCAGGGCACCGGTAAGCAGGGCGACGAAGCCGATGCCGGCGGTCATTACGACGGTGGCGACTATACGGCCCAGGGCCGTTGTGGGATAGATGTCCCCGTAGGCCACGGTCGTCACGGTCTCCGTGGCCCACCAGAGCCCGTCCCAGGTGCTCAGGTCCTGCCCCGGCTCGACGGCGACGAAGACCACACCGCCGCCCACCACGACGGTGAAGACTACCAGCGCCGCGTAGCGCAACCCCTCTAGCGAGAAGACGTTGCGGAGGCGATGGGCAACTGCCGCCAGCCAGACCAGCCTTACGATCGGCAACACACGCGCCAGCTTCAACGTCGCAGGGAGGAACGGCGGGGTGAGTACCACGATGAGCACGTCCAAAGGGTTGTTTGCCAACCAGCGCCGCCGGTCCGGAACGATGGAGATCATGATGGCCAGGTTGGCCGCGAACATCGCCCAGATGCACCAGTCCAGGACCGCGGCGAGGGCCTCCCAGGTCCTCCCGAGGTCGGACTCCTGTACGACTATAGTCGGAATAGCCAACAGAGCGGCGACGACCAGCGGCCCTTGCAGCCACCCCGCCACGCGCTCGGCGCGCCTGGCGGCCCGCGTTTCCGCCGTGGGGTCGTCATGCGCCTGCATCCTACGTCCTCTCGACATACCTTGAGTGCCTCCCCTTCTGACAGACTTCGTTACTGGACCCGGAGCCGACCGCTTCGTTTACGCACGATACTTCTCACCAAGATACCGAACAGCGGCGAGGCTCTGTGAAGAACGTTCAGGACTCAGCCAGTACGATCAGGCTGTCGTGCTCGGCGAACGTGACGCGCCGAGATTTCAAGGGGTTCAGGTGCACACCGTATGAGGTGGCGGGGTCCCCAGTCTCGGCCCCCAGGCGGTAGCCCACGGCCAACTCGCCGTGACGGCGGGCGGCTTCCAATACGGTATAGAAGTTCAATGGTACGCCGGGTTCTACATAATCGGCCACTGGTTTCAGGTACAGTTCCGAGCCATGGGAGGAGATCAGCTTCTCGAACACCTTGGAGAGCTCTCTGTTCTCCGAGACCTGGCACATCATGAGGCTCGCCAGGTGATCGCTGACGATAAAGTCGTCCGCGCCTGTTACTTCGGCCAGCTCGCGGTTGCGGACATCGAGCATCTCGCTGACTATGGAGAACCCGTGCTCGCCGCCCTCGGAGATCTCACGCAGGTGCAAGAGCGTGACCAGGGTCTTCGAGTCGGCGGCGTTGGGGTCAGGCTCGTCCGGGTGACCGAGGACGATCACATGGTCGTAGGAGGAGACCTCGAGCTGGTCCAGAATGCGCCGGTCCGTGATGTCGCCCACGCTGGACGTGACCTTCTGGTTCTTCAGCTCGTCGAAGCGGGACGAGGGGACCGCACCGTCGGGGGTCACCACGGTCACCTCCGAGCCAGGATGCACGTAATGGTCGAGCTCGGCGACTATCGTGGATGCGCGGTCGTTCCAGCCGAGGATCAGGGTCCGCTCAGGCCCCGGTTCGCGGGATGGAGGTTTTCGTATGGCCCTGGCGTCGATCTCCGGGGCCGGGTGCTCGGAAAGATGTATCGCGCTGTCGTCTTCGGCGATGAGAATGATCTCGTCGTCTGCGGAGATCTCGGTGTCATCCTGCGGGTTCAGCGCGATCCGGCCGTCATCTTTGCGGAGCCCGATCACAGAGCACCTCTCATAGGCCGTTAGGGCTTCGCCGAAGGTCATGCCGGCGAGACGGGGTTCGGGGGTGAAGTAGATCTCATCCCTCCCGAAATCCAGGAGGTCCGTGTAGACGACGGAGAGGCCCGACTGGCGGCAGGTCTGGGCCGTGATGCGCGCGATGAGATCGTCCACGGCGACCAGCCTCAACTCGGCGCGTCCTACCATGCGCGCCACCCCGAGGTTCTCCGGATCATTGATCCTCGTTACTATGTGGTAAGGCTCCTCGCGCCGGTTCGGGTTATTGGTGAGGGCGAGGACGGTTTTGATCACCTTGGAGTCGGCCTCGGGCTCCTCCGGAGGGAGCACGATGATCGAGCGCGCCCCGCCCGGATTGACGATCTGGACGTCGTCGATGTTGATAGGATCTCCCGTCCTGCATACCACGCGGGTGCGCCCGGTCTTGCCGACCCTGGCACGGATCTCGTCTTCCATCTCGACCTTGTCTTGCTCAGCGAGGATGGCGATGCACGCTCTCCTCCGGCTTTCGTTGGCCTTGACGAGTTCGGCCACGACGGGGAAGACCTCGGGCGAGAAGCCGTAGATAACCGTGTGCCCGCGCTCCACGACGAACGAGCGGCCCTTGCGCAGATCCGCCAGTTTCTCGTCTATGCCGGCGAAAATGACCCCGATGAGGGTGCTGAAGACCAGGATGCCGCCCACCGTAACGGCCAGCATCGAGAGCAGGTAAGGCCAGCTCCCCCGATCTCCACCCACGTTGCCAGGGTCGATAGTCCGCATAAGATCCAGCCAGAGCGTCTCGAAGAAGCCCGGCCTGTGGCCCTCGCTCGCCGGCGCAAGACCACTCAGGTACACGAATAGGGTGCTCGTCACGACCAGCGCCATGAGCGCCAGGAAGAGCCAGCCAATCAGCGCGACAGTACCCTTCGAGATCGTATTGTCGAACCGGTATCTCAACCGGTCAGCGAGCGTGACCTTTCGCCTACCCCTGCGCACAAAACTCCCGAACAGCCGACAGATGGATGGTGAATTATATCGTTCTCGTAAGCCCGGGGAAGCAACCTCGAAACGCCCCGCATAACGAGGCCCCGCAGACCACGATGCGCGCGAGACAGGGCAAGACCTGGATCTACGGTAAAGGAGACCGCGTATGCTTATAGTCGTCACGCTCTAAATAGTTTAGAGTGTGGCATCATGGATGCTGGATGGATCTCGAAGGTTCGGGTGCGCCGGGTGGGAGTGGCGGCTTGCTATCTGTTCACGGGGTTGGTCTCTGCGAGCTGGGCTTCGCGCGTGCCGGCCATCAAGGGCGGGTTGGACTTGGGCGACGGGCGGTTCGCGGTCGCCCTCCTCGGCCTAGAGGCTGGTGCGGTACTCGGCCTCCAGCTTGGCGGACTTGTGGTGCCCCGCACCGGAAGCCGCCCGGCCTTGACCCTCTCACTGGTTGCGTTCTCGGGAGCGCTACTACTCCCGGCTTTTGCGCCTAATCTACCCTTGCTGGCCGCCGGCTTGTTCGTGTTCGCCGTACTCAACAGCGTCGCTGACGTCGCGATGAACGCCCAGGGGGTGGCCGTCCAGCGCCTAGTGGGGCGGCCTGTACTCTCCGGGCTGCACGCGATGCACAGCTTGGGTGGTGTCCTCGGCGCGGTGGCGGGCGCCTTCGCCGCCCGTCTCGGCTTCGCGCCTCCTCAGCAGTTCCTGGCCTGTGCTGCTGCGGGTGTCGTGGCTGCTATCGTCGCCTGGCCCCTGCTCTTGCCCTCGCAGATCGACATGGAGGCGGAGAGGTCGGGGGATGGACGGTCGTTGGCGGGCGGCCTGCGGAGGTGGTTCGGCGGCTGGAGCGCCCCCGTATTCCTGTTGGGGGCTTTGGCCTTCTGCTATGCGCTGGGCGAGGGTGCTGGCCTGAACTGGTCGGCGGTATACGTCGCGGACTCCTTGGGGGGGACCGAGGGGTTGGGCGCGATCGGGCTCGGGATCTTCCTTGGCGCGGTGACGCTCGGGCGCCTGGTGGGCGACCGGCTCGTCGCTCGATTCGGGGCGGCGTGGGTGTTCCGGGCGGGGGCGTTAGTGGCCGGGCTGGGGTTCGGCGGCGCGCTGCTCCTGGATACGCCGCTCGCCGGGCTGGTCGGCCTCGGGTTGTTGGGGGCTGGGATCGCCAACGCGCTGCCGCTCGCTATTGCGGCTGGTGGCGACTCGCCGGGCGAGACTCCGGCCACGGCCGCCGCGAGGGTGTCGACGCTCGGTTACCTGGGGTCCTTCGTGGGCCCCGTGCTCGTCGGCTCCCTGGCGAGCGTGAGTAGCCTGCCCCTGGCGCTGGGACTGCCGGCACTGCTGGTGTTGGCGACCGTCTTCGGAGCTGGGGCGGTCAGACGGGCGGGTTAGAATGTCCTCGTGGCGAGCGACAGGAACGACGAGCGACTGGCGGCTCCGGGAGACCTGGAGCTGGTCCGCGACTTCGTGAACACCCTTGATGTCCTACCGGGCACCGAGCAGATCGGTACTCCTAGCAACCTCGCTCTCTGGCTGACCGAACACACACTCGTGCCTACCCTGACTACCCTTACCGGCGAGGACCTCGCGCGCGCCAGGAGCCTGCGCGAAGCGCTGCGCGCGTTCTTGCTGGCCAATGCCGGCCTCCCATTTCCCCCTGAGGCCGCCGAGGATTTCGACGCCGCCGCAGGCGGTGTAGGATTGCGTGCTCGGGCCGATGATGCGGCTCGGCTAGAGCTGCTCCCGACCGAGAGAGGAGGGCTGGACTACGCGATCGGACGGTTGGTCTCGATCGTGTTCGCGGCGCAGCAGGACGGCACGTGGCCTCGCCTCAAGGCCTGCGCCGAGTGCCAGTGGGCGCTCTACGACCACACCAAGAACCACTCGGCCGCCTGGTGCGGCGCCCAGTGTGGTTCCCGGGTGCGCTCCAGACGTTACCGCAAGCAACACCGCGAGAGTACCTCCTAGAGCCTGTCTCGAAATGGATGAACCTTTCCGAGACAGAGCCACCAGCACTTCAGCTTACTCTTGGCTGAGATGCTGATAGCTCGCAATGAGGTTTAACCTCTTTGCGAGCTGCTGTAATTTAGTCGAGTCTGGCGAAAGGAACATGAGCGAGTGTCTACGGTTGTCGACCCGGCATACCATCGGTACTGCCCTTACCCCCGGTATGCGCTGCAGCGGATCAGCCTATCCCACCACATGCAACAGGACTTCGCCCATCCGACCAAGGGCCAGACCGATGTTCTCGCGCGAGTTGGCGTAGGAGAGCCGCAGGTGGCCCTCTCCGTAGCGGCCGAACGCCGTACCGGAGAGACAGGCGACGCCGGCCTCATCGAGGAGTAGATCCGCCAGGTCGTCCGCCGTATGGCCGGTCTCTGTGATGCGTGGAAAGGCGTAGAAGGCGCCCTGGGGCGTTATGCACTCGATGCCCGGTAGCTCGTTGAGGCCGGCTACGATCAGGTCCCGACGCGCCGTGAACTCGGCGAGCATACCCTCCACGGCGTCTTGCGGACCTTCGAGGGCCGCCAGCCCGGCGTGCTGTGTGGCCGCGCTGGTGCACGAGTTGGAGTTGACCTGTAGCTTGGCGACCTCCTCTGCAAGGGGCACGGACATAACGCCGTAGCCGAGCCGCCAGCCCGTCATCGCGTAGGTCTTCGAGAAGCCGTCGAGTATGATCGTCCGCCCGTCAGGGCCGAGTCCGGGCTCGGAGGCGATGCTGGCGAAGTCACCCGTGAACAGCAACCGGGAATAGATCTCATCGCTCAGGACGTAGACGTTGGGGTACTCATGCAAAATGGCCGCGAGCCCGGCGATGTCATCGGCCGTGAGGACGCCACCCGTCGGGTTGGCGGGGGAGTTGAGGATGACCAGCCTGGTGCGCTCGCTCAAGCCTGCACGGAACTCTTCGAGGTCGAAGCGGAACCCATGCTCCTGGCGCAGCGGTACGAAGACGGGCTTCGCACCCACGAAATTCACCATCGACTCGTAGATCGGGAAAGCGGGGTTGGGTAAGAGCACCTCATCACCCTCGTCGACGAGCGCGAGGATGGTGAAAAACATGATCGGCTTCCCTCCTGGCGTGATGACTACCTGTTCGGGGACGACGTCGATACCTCGGCTTCGTGCCACGTCGTCTGCGATAGCCTCGCGCAGTTCGGGAATACCGGCGGTGGGGGTGTAGTGAGTATGCCCATCGCGCAGGGCTTTGCAGCCAGCCTCGACGATGTGGCCCGGCGTATCGAAGTCGGGTTCGCCGATCTCGAGGTGGATGATCTCACGCCCCTCTGCCTCCAGGGCCTTCGCCTTCGCCAGGACCGAAAAAGCAGTCTCTGTCCCCAGACGCTCTATCCGCCTCGCCAGTCTCACACCCTCCTCCGCTCAGTCGGGACTCACCGCGCCTCCGCATTACACCACACTTATAAGTCCACGAATGTGTGGTGAAGGATGCTCGATACGGCGATGCACCTGATCCAAACCCCCTCCCAGCTCGTACTTCTTGTTGCCTATATTTTGCGCCGCTGTTACCGATATGTAACAGAAGTGATGTAAAAGGGGCTTGTAGCGCGTCATTGGCAACTGGAGGCTCTGATGATAAGAGTTTGTATCGAAGTGGATAGCGGCACGTCGAGCCCCACGATGTTGTCCGTGACGGCCGAGAGCATCCTGCGCGCGCTGGAGGTGGCAGGGGAACGGAACCCCGGTCGCGCCTTGCACGTGGTGTTCCCTCTCGACCCGGATAATTTCTTTGTGCAGGATGCCTCTGAAGGGGTCGAAGCCGAGATAGCAGCTTAGGTTACATATTAGACAGCTCCAACTTGCTACTCAGCCTCGATGCCGGGCGCTTCTCGCCCGGTTCGGAGCCCCTCCGATTCCTCCAGTCCAAGCCGCTCGGTCACAACATCCAGGAGCCCGCTGAGCGCGGGTTCGTAAGCCTTCGGAGATAGGTCTTCGGCCTCGCAGGTCAGCTCGTCTACGTGTGCCGGCTTGCCGCCGCCACGGCGTACCGAACCTCGTTGCCACACTATGCCATCGCGCTCGAGGACGGCGAGCTGCGCGCGGACGCCGTTGTCCGTAAGACCAAGTGCCCGGGCCAAGGTCCTCGACGGTGCGCCCCGAGCGCCTCAGCAGCGTGACTATCCGCCCTCGCGTGCTTCTGAAGAACTTCTCGTCCCTGTTCGTGGCCAATGGTTACTCCTTCTGCCAGATACCCGCACAATAGCAGGCAAACAAAAATTTTAAAATAAATATAGTTTATACTTGACATATTATGAAAAGGAAGTATAGACTCCGTTGCGAGCAACGCCAACGACGCTCGGGAGGAACCAGATGGGATTCATAGCGTTTAACACAGTAGCGCTGTACGGTTGCGGTGGGCCGAGGACGGAGTCATTCTGCGATGGTACTCACGCCAAGATCGGGTTCCGCTCTGTGCGGAGGGTGATTCGACAGGAAGAGAGGAAGGTGTGATCGTGTCAGCCGCCCGACGGGTTGCCCGGGCGAGCCTTCCGACTCGTTACGGCGCCTTCGAGATGTTGGTCTACGAAACACCCGACCACAAAGAACACGTGGCGCTCACCTTAGGGACGATCGACGACGGCGGGCCGGTTCTGGTTCGTGTGCACTCGGAATGCCTGACGGGTGATGTCCTCGGGTCATCTCGTTGCGACTGCGGAGAACAGCTGGACGATAGTCTGCGGTTTTTGCAGGAGCAGGGTTGCGGCATCCTTCTCTACCTCAGGCAGGAAGGCCGTGGCATCGGCCTTACCAAGAAGATCTCTGCTTACGCGCTCCAGGAGCAAGGGCTCGATACGGTCGAAGCGAACCTTGCGCTTGGACTGCCTGAGGACATGCGCGACTACCGCGTCGCCGCCGAGATGCTGCTCGACCTCGGCGTGTGGCGGGCTCGCCTGCTCACCAACAACCCTGCGAAGGTTGAGGGCCTCGAGCGCTACGGGGTCGAGGTCGTGGAGCGCACACCGTTATGCATGTCACCGAACCCCTCGAATGTCGGGTATCTGCGGACGAAGCGCGAGAAGATGGGCCACCTTCTCCCGAAGGCTGTGGCGCTCGAAGTCGCGGGGGAGGATCAGGACAGTCACCCCTTGCGGCGTCGACCTGATCCTCGAAGGCCATGTCGAGTACCGGATGACCCTGCCGATGGCCATTGCAACTAAGGGAGTGTATTGAATGCGTTATGGCATCGTAACGTCTAATCTGGATGATCACGCCGACCCGCGCCTGGCGATCCGCCTGGCTCGAGCGGCTGAGGAGGCCGGGTGGGAGGCCTTCTTCTTGTGGGATCATCTCGGCTTCGCATGGGGTACACCCTCGTCCGACCCTTGGATCAGCTTGTCGGCCATCGCGGTCTCCACCACCCGTCTCAAGCTAGGAACCGCCATCACCCCGCTGGCGCGTCGCCGTCCACATGTATTGGCCAATGCCTTGGGAAGCCTGGATCTCCTTAGCGGTGGACGGATGATTTTCGGGGCAGGTCTCGGGGGGATGACGGAGGAGTTTATCGCCTTCGGAGAGCCGGACGCCGCGAAGGAGCGTGCTGCAATGCTCGACGAGGGGCTCACGGTTCTGAACAGACTCTGGTCGGGCGAGATGGTGACGCACCACGGGCCACACTATGAGGTCGACAACGTTTCCCTGGCGCCGCTCCCGTTACAGCGTCCGCGCATCCCGATCTGGATAGGCGGCGAGAGTCCTCCCGCCCTGCGTCGTGCCGCCCGCTGGGATGGTTGGCTCGCGCCCACCACAAGCCCTGACGGAACCCCGATCATGGACAAGGATCCCGGCCGTATCGCCGAGATGGTGGCCGAGATCCGGCGGCATCGGACGACGGATACGCCCTTTGCGGTGGCCGTCGACGGGTACTCCGATCCCGATGATCCCGCGCTTCCGCACGCCTATGAGGCCGCCGGCGCGACCTGGTGGTTGGAGAGCATCCACGGCATGCGTGGCTCGCTGGACGAGATGATTGCGCGGGTGGAAGCGGGCCCCCCGGAGCCAGGATGAGAGTTCGATGCGGACCAGAAGCGTTGGGACGTAAGGCTAACTATAAGTACAAGAGTGACGCAACAAGTGATGACCGAACCGGTGAACGGCACGAGCCACAAGAGGATCTTGGTGCCATACCGCTCTTGAAAGGAGAGAGATGCGAGCGATAGCCGAAGAGACGTTTGGTGGACCGATAACCCTGATCGATTTGCCGACCCCAGAGATCGGGGTCGGTGAGGTCTTGATCCGGGTTCGGGGTGCTGGGGTCAACCCCTTCGACTGGAAGGTCGCGGAGGGAGCGCTCAAGGATCAGATGAAGCACCGCTTTCCGCTGATCCTGGGCTTCGACGCGGCCGGAGTGATCGAGAGGGTTGGCGCCGATGTACCGGAACTCGCTGAAGGCGAGGAGGTATACGGGTACTTGTTCAAGCCGGTGATCGGGGAGGGCACCTATGCGGAGTACGTCAGAGCTCCAGCAACCATCGTCGCCAAGAGACCGGTGACGATCGGCTTCGCCGAAGCGGCGGCCCTACCCACGCCGGGGCTCACCGCCCTGGACCTTGTGGACGCGGCGGACACCAAGGAAGGCGAGACCATTTTGATCGTGGGGGCGACCGGCGGCGTCGGCTCCTACGCGACCCAGCTGGCGGCCAGACGCGGCGCCCACGTCATAGCCACCGCTCGCCGAACCAACGAGGCGCCCGTGCGGGAGCTGGGAGCGGCGGAGACGATCGACCACACCGCGGAGGATCTCGTCGACGCCGTCCGAGGGGCTCATCCGGGCGGCATAGATGCGGTCATCGATGTGGCAAGTGACCGCGAAGCGCTCGGCCGTATAGCCACACTCGTAAACGAGGGGGGACGGCTCGCTTCGTCGGTTTACGCCGCCGATGTAGAGGGGCTTGCGAGGCGTGGCATCGCAGCGACGAACGTTAGCATGCAGCCCGACGCCAGGCGGTTGGCGGAGCTCTCGCGGATGGTCGACGCCGGGGAGCTCTCCGTGAGGCTAGATCGCACCTTCCCGCTTGAGAAAGCACCTGAGGCGTTCGAAGAAAGGAGGGAGGGGCGCGTACGTGGCAAGATCGTACTTCTTATTGATTGAGGAGCGATCAGGCTCGCGAAGGCCAGGGCTTCTCGAGGGACGGGTGCTAGACTGGCCCGTGTGGAGCACGTAATTACCGCCCATGCAGACATCGTCGGTAGCCTCCTGAGACCTCCGGAACTGCTCGAGGCCCGCGAGAGCTACGCTGCGGGCGGGCTCCGTGCAACCGAGTTCAAGCGTATCGAGGATCAGGCCGTAGACTGGGCCATCGCCCTGCAGGAGCGGGCAGGCCTCTCTGTCGTCACGGACGGTGAGATGCGCCGGGAGTCGTTCCAGAGCCAGATGGTAGAGGCCGTCGAAGGCTTCGGGGCGCACGATATGGACGCCTGGCTGTGGGGCGAGTGGCACGGCGATGAGACGGTGGGAGACAAGACTACGGAGCGCCCAAGTACGCTGGGCGTGGTTGGGAAGCTGCGGCGTAGGCGCCACCTCTCGGTCGAGGAGTTCGTGTATGCGCGGGGCTGCACGGACAGGACCGTCAAGGTCACGCTGCCGAGCCCGAGCATGTATGCGAACCTCTGGTCTCCCGAGCTTTCCATGGAGGTCTACCCGACGCTCGACCTCTTTCTGGAGGACGTGGCGCAGATCCTGCGCGAGGAGGTCGAGGAGCTGGTGTGGCTCGGGGCGGAGTACATCCAGCTCGATGCGCCGCATTACCCGCTGCTGCTGGATCCCAAGACCCGCGCGTTCTACGAGCGGTTGGGCTGGGACCTGGACCGCTGGCTGGGTCGGGGGATCGAGCTCGACAACTACGTGATCGGGGACCACCCGGACGTCACGTTCTCCTTCCACCTGTGCCGGGGGAACCAGGGGAGCCGCTGGCTGGTCTCTGGCTCCTACGAGCCGCTGGCGCGCCGCATCTTCGGCGGCATAAGCGCGCAGAGGTTGATGCTGGAGTACGACGACGAACGCTCGGGAGACTTCGAGCCCCTCTCGCACGTACCGGAGGACAAGGTCACCGTCTTGGGCCTCGTCACCACCAAGACGCCCCGGCGCGAGACGCCGCAGGAACTGGAGGCGCGTATCTACGAAGCGTCGAGGTTCATCCCACTGGAGCGGCTGGCCCTGAGCCCGCAGTGCGGCTTCGCTACGTCCTTTATCGGCAACGCCATAAGCGTCGAAGACGAAGAGTACAAGCTCCGTACGATAGTCGAGACCGCACAGCAGGTCTGGGGCTGAAGCCGTTAGATCTCTTTGCGAACCGCTCTAGTCGACGAATAGCCCCGTCACTCCTGGCTTCAGCCGTCCATCGTCGTCGAGATAGTCGCTCCAGGAGCGTTTGGGATCGTAGCCGAGCATGCGCCTGGCTTTCTCTATGGAGATGCCTGA
>Ga0126312_10002248_pt1 | contig 12891 bp, 11 predicted proteins | sample Plot104A_FD_92537 | JGI IMG/M metagenome (GOLD analysis project Ga0126312, IMG submission 92537) | Serpentine soil microbial communities from UC McLaughlin Reserve, CA, USA - Plot104A | ecosystem: Environmental > Terrestrial > Soil > Grasslands | place: USA: UC McLaughlin Reserve, Lake County...
CCAAGCCCGAGCACGCCCTTGATGAAACCGGCCAACAGCAGCGCGGCTGCGATGAGGACAAGCATGGAATCGAACATGCCGGGCACATTGACCGATCCGCCGAACCGGCACAATCTGGAGATTACGGAGATTGCCTTCGGCCATGCCGTAGGCAGAGGAGGCGCAGCGCCACCATGCGTTTCGATCTGGTCGATCTGCAGCTTTTCATCGCGGTGGCCGAGACCCGCAGCATCACGCGCGGCGCGCAGCGCGTGCATCTGGCGCTGGCATCTGCCAGCGAGCGGATCAAGGGTCTGGAGGCAAGCCTCGGCGTTGCCCTGCTTACGCGCGGCCGCCGCGGCGTCGAGCTGACTTCGGCCGGCGAGAGCCTGCTCGATCACGCCCGCATCGTCATGCACAATGTCGACGCCCTGCGCGGCGATCTCGCTTCCTTTGCCAGCGGCGCCAGGGCCAGCGTGCATCTGCTCGCCAACACCTCGGGGCTGTCGGAATATCTACCAAAGGCGCTCGCCGCCTTCCTCGCCGAGCATCCGCGCATCTCCATCGACGTCGAGGAGCGCGAAAGCGGCGACATTGCGCACGCCATCGCCATCGGCGCCGCCGATCTCGGGCTCGCCGCCGAACATGCGCTGCCTGACTCGATCGAGCGGATTTCGTTCAGCGAAGACCGCCTGGTGCTGGTCGCCGCGCGCCAGGACGAGCTGGCGGGCCGGCGTCAGGTCGATTTCCGCGAGGTGGTGGAGCGCGATTTCGTCGGCCTGATCACCTCGAGCGCGCTGCATGCGCATGTCAGCGGGCACGCGGCAAAACTCGGCGCGCGCTTAAGGTTTCGCGCCCGGCTCAACAATTTCGATGCGATCGGCCAGATGGTCGCCGCCGGGATCGGGGTTGCCGTGATGCCGGAAGTCGCGGCGCGCCGCTGCGCGCGCTCGATGAAGATCAATGTGGTGCGGATACGCGACGCCTGGGCGAACCGGCGGCTCGCGATCTGCGCCCGCAGTTTTAAGGCACTGCCGAAACCCGCGCAGCAACTGGTCGAGCATTTGCGCAAATCGGCGCCGTAAGCCCCAAGCTCGTCATGGCCGGGCTCGTCCCGGGCATCCACGTCTTTGTGTGGACTAGCAAGGGAGACGTGGATGGCCGGGACGAGCCCGGCCATGACGGTGAATGATGACGAACATCACTTCGCCGTCGCGACGCCGGCGTCCTTGATCACTTTCGCCCATTTCGCGATCTCGCTGCCGATGAATTCGCTGAATTGTTCCGGTGTGTCGCCGACCGCGGTCATGCCTTGCGCGGCGAGCCTTTCCTTCACGTTCGGATCGGCCAGTGCAGTGGTCGTGATCCGGTTTAGCTCCGCGACGATGGCGGGTGGCGTTCCCGCCGGCGCGATCATGCCGTACCAGTTTTCGATTCTGAGTTCGGGCATGCCGACCTCGACGGTCGTCGGCACATCGGGTGCGGTGGGCGCACGCACGGTGGTACCGAGGGCGATCGGACGCAGCGCACCGGTCCTGATGTGCGGCAGGATCGCGGGCAGGTCGAGGAACGTCATCTGCACCTGTTGGCCGAGCAGATCGTTGATGGCGGGCGCCGCGCCACGATAGGGCACATGCACGACGTCGATTTTCGCGGTGAGTTTGAGCAGTTCGCCGGCGAGATGCGGCAGACTACCGGGACCGGTGGAAGCGAAGTTGAGCTTACCGGGCTGCGCCTTGGCCAGCGCCACCAGCTCGCTCATGTTGCTGGCGGGAACGTTGCTTGCGACCACGAGCATCTCCGGCACGGTGACGACCAGGGTGACCGGCGCGAGGTCCTTCTCCGTATCATAGGGGACCTTCTCCATGCTTTGGTTGATCGCCAGCGCCCCCGCATTGACAATGGCGATCGTGTAGCCGTCCGGATTGGCCTTGGCGACTGCGTCGGTGCCGAGCGCGCCGCTTTGTCCGCCGCGGTTGTCGATCACCACCGGCTGCCTGGTCAGTTCCGTCATCCGCTGCCCAACGATGCGGGCGATGATGTCGTTGGGACCGCCGGCGGGAAACGGCACGATCAGCTTGATCGGTTTTGTGGGAAAATCCTGGGCTTGAACCGGCAACGCCCAAAGCAGTGCCGACATACCCGCCATCAGCATGCTCAGGATTTTCATGAGAGCCTCGTCATTTCAGCAATTCGCTGGCCTCGACAACTTTGATGGATCGTTGCGTGATGAGATTGCTCCAGACCCAATTGTGATGACGAATGACATCGACGGCGTCGAGGTGAGGGCGGTCGTTCAAAGTGTGGCCGTCGGCTACCGCCACGACGTCGTAATGATTTGCCACCGCCGATCGAACCGTGGAATCGACGCAGAAATCGGTCGCCCAGCCGGTGACAAGAACCCGGTCCGGCTGGATTTCGGTCAAGCGCGCCTGCAGGTCGGTGCCGACAAAGGGATCGTTCAAAGTGGTTGGGACGATAATGTCGGCAGGCTTCCGGACGAGTTCGGGAAGAAACTCCCATCCGGGTACTTGCGGCTCAAATTCGTCACCCTTGCCACCGCAGTGCTGGATCAGAAACACTTTACCGGCTTGGGCACGGACTTTCGCGGTCAGCCGGTTGATGCGGTCCAGGATTCCGCGCAAATCATGTTTGGGCTTGCCGTTAAGGAGTCCGACTTGCATGTGCACGACGAGCAGCGCGTCCATTGGCACTCCTAACTATTCAAAAGCCTCATCGCCGCTTCGTGCACCCGCCGATCGCCCGCGGCGACGATGCGGCCGCCGTCTTGCGCAGGGCTGCCGTCCCAGGTCGTGACGACGCCGCCGGCGCCGGTGACGATCGGAATGATGGCGGCGATGTCGTAGGGTTTTAGCTCGGTCTCGACCACGAGATCGAGATGGCCGGCGGCCAGCATGCAATAGGAATAGCAGTCGCCGCCGTAACGCGTCAGCCGCACTGCGGTTTCGACCTTGGCAAAGGCGGCGCGGTCGGCGGCGTTCATCAACAGCGGACTGGTGGTATAGGAGGTCGCTTCCTTCAGCGAGGCGCAGCGCCGCACCGTCAGCCGGCGTTCGCCCGATGGCCCGGAATAGTTGGCCGAGCCGTTATCGCCGGAAAAGCGCTCGCCGATATAGGGCTGGTGCATCATGCCGAACACCGGCATGCCCTTGTGCAGCAGTGCGATCAGCGTGCCCCAGATCGGAAAGCCCGCGATGAAGGATTTGGTGCCGTCGATCGGATCCAGCACCCAGACATATTCGGCGTCCTCGCGCTCGCTGCCGAACTCTTCGCCGACGATGCCGTGCTGGGGAAAGTTGGCCTTGATCATCCGCCGCATCACCGCTTCGGCGGCGCGGTCGGCCTCGGTGACGGGATCGAAATCGAGGTTCGCGCTCTTGTCGTCGATCAAGAGCGAGGTGCGGAAGAACGGCAGGATGGTTTCGCCCGAAGCGGTCGCGAGCCGGCCGATGAAGGCTTTGAAATCGATGACCGTCACGGCTATCCCTTGGCTCGCCAAATCCCGCTTCTTGCCTAGCCCAATCCTGCGGGGCGCGCATCGGTGACGGCGCGTTATTCGCAAGCGACGCGACTTGTCGGCTTTCGAATCAGCTTCGTTTAAGCGTGCATTTTTGGTGTCAACGCCGATCACGAAGTTGAGATTTCTGTGGATTGTGGCCGGTCGGTCACGCGGGATGGGCGACAAATTTCAGTGTCAACCTATTGAAAATATTAACAAAAATATGATTTTACCGCCCTGTTGCATAACCGCCATCCCGGCGAATATTGCGAGCGAAGTGCTCCAAAACCACTTGCGCTTTGTGCAGCGCGGTCGCATATTGTTGCGGTGCGGTAGCGCCTCGCGCTATCGCTGCCCTCCTTGGGCGTTTCCTCCCTAGACTTGGGCCGCTTGTTCATTCAAGCGGCCCTTTTTTCTTTTAGGGCAGTGTTATTCCGGTTCGCTTCGCGCCCCGGAACGACAATGAAAGAAACCTACTCCGCCGCCGCCTGGAACGGCCCGAGATCGCCGAGCGGCATGGCCGCCAGCGCATCGGCCATCGCGCCGAAATCAGCCGCCACCTGTGCGAACCTCGGTCCACGCTCGCGCCGCCGCTCGTCCATATAGATCGCGCGATTGAGTTCGAGCTGGATGGAATGCAGGCCGCTCGCCGGATTGCCGTAATGCTCGGTGATGAAGCCGCCGGCATAGGGCTTGTTGCGGCCGATCGAATAGCCGAGCCCGCTCATGGTTGCCTCGACCATGTCGGACAACAGCGGGGCGCAGCTGGTGCCGTAGCGGTCGCCGATCACGACATCCGGGCGCCGCGGCTCGTCGCGCGACACGCCGACCGACGGCATCGAGTGGCAATCCACCATGACCACCGTGCCAAAGGCCTGATGCGCCTTGTTGATCAGCCGGCGCAGCGCGCGGTGATAGGGCTTGTACAGCGCTTCGATGCGGCCGAGCGCATCATCGACCGTAAGCCGCTCGCGGTAGATTTCCTGGCCGTCGCCGACCACGCGCGGAATGGTGCCAAGCCCGCCGGCCACCCGCATCGAGCGGGTGTTCGCAAAGCTCGGCAGCCGGCCAAGGAACATCCGCGGATCGAGTTCGTAGGGTTCGCGATTCACGTCGACATAGGAGCGCGGGAAGTTGACTCGGACGGTCGGAAAGCCGCGGTCGCTCAGGCCACCGATCAATTCGTCCATGAACGAATCCTCGGAGCGGCGCAGCGAGGTCAGGTCGATCCGCGAGGCGTTGAGGAATGCGGGCGGATAGACCGATCCGGAATGGGGAGAATTGAAGATGATCGGCGCCCGCCAGGTCGCCGGTTCGATGATTTCGAACGGAGGCGACAGTTCGCCGTCTAACTGGGTCATTGCCGGGCGCCGTCCCTTAAGTCCGCAATCCTCTGGACGGTGATTCTTGCCAGAAAATCGGAGGTTTTATGAGGCCGCATTGTCGGTAATCACAGCCATTCTGCCAAGTAAAAAAAGCCCGAAGCGCCCTGGAACGGCTCTTGAATGCGGAAAACGCCCGCTTTCAATGCCTTGAGGCGGCTTCCGGTAAGGTAATGACGGGACTAGACCGCGGGCTCTCTTTCGCTCACCTTTCACCCGAAATTTACCCTCTGTCGGGCTTAGTGACTGGGTAGAGTTTTGACCCGGGACGGCAACCAACCACCATGCATAAAATCCTCCTCGCCGAAGACGACAACGACATGCGGCGCTTTCTCGTCAAGGCGCTGGAAAACGCCGGTTTTCAGGTCTCCCCCCACGACAACGGCCTGTCCGCCTATCAGCGGCTGCGCGAGGAGCCGTTCGAGATGCTGTTGACCGATATCGTGATGCCGGAAATGGACGGCATCGAGCTGGCGCGCCGCGCCTCGGAACTCGACCCCGATATCAAGATCATGTTCATCACCGGCTTTGCCGCGGTCGCCCTCAACTCCGATTCGGACGCGCCGAAGAACGCCAAGGTGTTGTCCAAGCCGGTCCACCTTCGCGAATTGGTCAGCGAAGTGAACAAGATGCTGGCGGCCTGATTCGGGATTTTAACGCACCCGGCATCCTTGCCTGCCCGCTTTGGAGCCGATATACGGACCCCGACCCACTAGAGACTTTTCGGGCACGTAGCTCAGCGGGAGAGCACTACCTTGACATGGTAGGGGTCACAGGTTCGATCCCTGTCGTGCCCACCATTATCTTCAATGACTTAGTCTGCATTTTCATCTCTCTCATTTTTTTCCGCCCAAGCTTCGCCCAGAGAATCCTGTTCGCGCTTGGTTCAGATGGTCCGGCGAATGATGGCCGTAGGTGGTCTCGATCACCTTCTCTGTGGTGCCGACGAAGCCCGCGACCTGCCGGATCGGCACGCCGTTCTGAAGGAGCCAGGTTATGCAGGTGTGCTTCAGCACGTGCGGCGTGACGTTGTGGTCGAGGCCGGCCAGTTCGCGCGCGCGATGCCAGCCCTTTCGCTCTTTGGCGATGAGCCTGCCAGCGTATTCCACCGGGCCGATCGTCGTGATTCGCCGCCAGCGCCGCAGGTGCGGCATCAAGTTGTCGGGGATCGGCGCCGGCACGCGCCGCTTGTTAGTGTCGGCTTGACCTTCGCCCCGGCGGTACATGACGCCTCGATCGAGATCGAACCAGCCGCTCTTTGAATTCACGCCCACCGCATGCTGAGATTGGCCTCGTGGCGCGTGCCGGTGTAGAGCCCGATCAGAATGAAGCGCGCGACGTGATACGATGGCTGATGCAGGCGGCCCCACTTGGACGGCTTGCGGGACTTGATGTCATAGGCCACGGCGGCGATGCCAAGCGCGCCCGCGATCAAGGTGGCGGCTTCGCTTCGCATCAGCCAGCGAGTGCGGGCAGGGGACGCGTCGGGATATGTAACCGGGATCGGCTGGGAAAGTTTTCGTTCCGTGTAAGCAAATTGCAGCGCTGCATTGAGCGTTCCAAGTTCCCGCCTGGCCGTACCAGACTTGACGGCCCTGCCAACCTCGCCGGCCATCCGACGCGTTGCGTAGGATCTGCACGTTTCGCCGTTCACTTCCCAACACGACATTCCGCCGAAGTGCTTCAGCAGGGGCGTCAGGTGATAGCCGACAAGCTCGGGATGCTCTAGCGATGGCGCATATTGTTTTCCGTAGAACGCCAGCACGTCAGCCACTGCTATCTCAGAAGGGTGACCACTGAGCCATGCGGGCCGGTGCTTTTTACCGGTGTAGTCGGCGAGGGCCTTCTCAGCTCCGCTGCGATTATCTCCGCTGCAGCCAGTGCCGACCTCGTTTTTTCCGTCGAGGATGACATAGACGGCCTCGCGGCTGCGGCGTTCGCGCAGGTAGAGGCGGGGACCTTTGGATTTTCGCGGCATCGTGCTCTCATTTCATTGATGGCCTGCAAGGTAACAAAATCTTTTCCTGCGATCCGCTCAGCGACCAGCCGCCCCCGAGCAATTTCGCACCTCAAACCGGAAACGGTCATGCCGCCAAAGGGAAATGCGAGCTTAACCGCCTGCTCTAGCCGCAGCGGGACGTCTAGCCCCGGCAGTTCGTGCGCGATTTGACGCGTGGTCATTAGGCTGCTGCCTTGGTGCCGCGCGCTGCATCGATGGGCGCGAGCAACGCGCCAATGCGCCGGATTGTCTTGAACGTGATGGTTCTTGTTTGATGAAAATCTTCTACTCGTCGCTTAAAAGCGCCGCCCGGTGCGCGCCTTATATTGTGATAGACGAGGCGGGCGTATTTGCCGTGCGTAAACTCTCCAGCAGAAGCGTCGGCAGTTATGTCAGCCCACGGAGTTGGACCATCTAGTCTTATACCAACGTGCCAATCTGTCTCCGGGCCTGACACCAGTCCTTCGTCATCTTCACAATCGATGATTAGACTTTCGCCGACACTTGCGGCCTCGATCAGGGCGGCGATCCCGTCTCGAAGGGTATGCGAAGTAGGCAACTTACTTAATGTAGTAAGTCCCAGGGATCGGAATGTCTTCGCATATTCGGAGGGTTGTCCCACTTTCACGGGAAGACGACCGTAGGTTTTGCAGATTTCAATAGCCGGCTTTATTGAGGCCCCCGTTACCGGCGAACCCATGATCGCGATTAAAAGGTTGGCGGCATCAACGGCGGTAACTTTAGCGGCGCTGGTTCCTCGGCCGCCCTTAGAGCGCAAGCCGTTTTCGGCCAACAGACGGTCATACTGAACCACGGACGGCTCGGGGATACCCAGCGCTTCCGCGATGCATTTCACTAGTTGACCCGGCGTTGCCATCAAACCCTCTCGCGATTTCCATCTGTGTTTAGCCCAAATGGTACTCGCACGCAACCCATTTGAGTTGCCCACAGATGGGTGTGCATAACCGAAGGGGACCGATGCCCTAGCCTCGATGCCTCGGTCAGCATTGGCACTGGCGCGGGATGCGCGGGCGCGCCTCTCCTGATGTTGCTCTAGACATTTCAGTCTCCTCGTTAGGGGCCGAGGCCGGGCGGGCCACAAGCCGATCATGGTTCACAGAAAACTGCGAAACCTCGGCCACCTAACGAGAAGGGGGAATTGGTTTCGACTTACTCACCGCCCGGTGAGGGAATTTCTAGGTAGGCGTTCCTAACTGACGAAAGCCAAAATTTTCCTGATTTGAATCTAAACTGCTTGCCGAGCCAAATGCGAAGATTGTTGATGTATCCCCACATTGGGGGCATTTGGGGGTATTAACGGCATCACGATGTGGCGATTAAACTCCGGCCCATGCAAATCACTCGATAAAGCGTGAAACCTATTTTTTGGATTCGCAAGAGGCTGTGAACACGCATAACGACTCTAGGCTGTGAATAGCGAAACACTTGAGACGAAGCACTTGTTACACTTGGTCGTGCGCAACTTGGGCGAAGCAAGGGCAAACCACCCGCAATCTTGAACGGCTCACCGGCGCCGCGCGGTATCTCACTTGGTTGTTTCGCGAACACCCGATTCAGATGAGCATGGTGGGGCTCGAACTTGGGCGTTATTGGGATGGCGGGATTGGGGCGGCGATAACGCGCTCACCCCGAGGCTGACGGAAGCCTGAACAATGCCTTATGCACGATTCACACAAGCACCCGCCTGCACACACTCTGCACACAGGCGGGAAGTGTTTCCGTCAAGCAGGAAATTCGGACACCAAGCCCGGCAGGTCCGCGGCAAGTCTTTCAATCAGAAAGAAATGCCAAGACCGGGATTGGGTGCAGGTATCATAACGGCAGCGCCTCCAGCAGCTATCGCTGCGGCTTGGGCAAGGAAACCGCGACGTGTAGAATCGACGGATATGCTAATATTCGAATCAGCTTGAGCCATGGGCCTGTACCTTTGGTTTGGGTTAGAGCCGAGGCGGAAGACGCGAAACCCTTCCCCTCGGCTTGCCAATTATGCTAAACAGAAATTATGAAGAAGACAATATCTGCTAAACAAAAATCTGTAGGACGGCCCCCCACCGGGGTGACTCCAATGATGGGTTTTCGGGCCGATCCAGTAATTCGCGCCGCTATTGTTCGATGGGCAGAGAAGCAGCCAGATATGCCATCACTTTCCGAAGCCATCCGCCGGCTTGTCGAGATCGGGCTGAGGCGAAGGGGAAAAAGGAATAGGCCTATGAAATGGGTTGAAACCACAATTACGGAGAACAGCGTTCATGTGCGTCTGGCAGATGATGCTGATCCTGCAAAGGCTGCTCATTGGGTCGATTGCCAAATGCCTATCGCCAAACTAGTCCAGCGCTCTGACGCTCCGCTTCCTAATCCTCCTGGATCGCTGCCACTTGCAGCAATTCAGGCAGCAGCCCTTCGCGCTGCGCGAGCTTCAATAGACGAAGAAATTGCGCGCCTCTCAAGTCTTGCAAATCAAAGGACCTAAAATCGCCGCAAGATCACCTTGGCGATGTGGCTTCTATCCAGGCAGCCATCCTGGCGAGTGCAAGGCAGGAGTCGCCCCGACTTTCGACCAGGCGCGCGCCGACTTCGAGGCAGCGTGGCGGGTCTTTTCGGCAAGGCGGACCGAGGCAGACTATCAAGCCTGGCGTGATCAGCGAGACTGGACGGAACGCAAATATGCCATGTGGGATTGTGGTGAGCGTTTCCCCTCGCAAGGGCCGAGCGCGCGATGAAGTACGTCACGCCGAGACCGTTCGCTGACCCCGCCGTCGCCGCGCGCAAGCTGCTGGAGATCGCCAACGCGACCGAGGCGCTGCAGGCCGGCCGCATCCACATCGAGAAGATCAACGGGCCGTTCCTGTTTAAGGAAGGCGGCACGCCCGAGGAGGACGGTGCCGCGCTGGACTACGCCATCGCCAAAGGCTGGCTGTGGAAGCATGAGTCCGGCACCTACGTGAAGTTCACCCGGGCCGGCGCCGACCTATTCGCTTAACAGCGCCATCGCTGTCACACCGGGGTTTTCAATCTGGGGGCATTGGAGGATTTTTTGCGAAGTCCGGAGCGTGCGGAGGCGGGTCCGTTTCGATTTCATCCAAGAGCATCCTTGCGTTCTCGATGGATGCATCTTCGAGGGAACGGAATCGGTCAAAATGACCCTTCCCGACACGGCTCGCTCCTTCATAATAACCTCCAAAGTACAATGGAGGTAAAAAGATGAAGTGCCTGCGGATTTTCGCTACGCCTGACGGCGAATCCCATTTTGGGGAAGTTGATATCCCCACGACGCTAACGCGATCGTTTCCGAATGGAGCGCCTGCCGCTCACTACGAATCCTCGCGTTCCGCTTACTACGAAGCCTCGCGAGTTCGTTTTGTTCATATCCCTGCAGGGGGGCGCGAAGCGGGCCTTCATAACCCACCGGGTCGACTCCTTGCCATTTGGTTAGATGGCGAGGTCGAGTTTGAAACGAGCGACGGAGAGATGAGACGTGTCTCCGCTGGAAAGGCAGTTCTAGTCGAGGATACGCATGGGAAAGGGCATATCTCGCGCCATCCACCGGAAGGGCAAAATGTTATACAGGTTTTACTGCCGCACGGCCTTGACGCGCCTTCTGCGTAGTCAGCGGTAATAGCATGGCGCGCCTGCTAACAGGGGTTTATCAGGACGGGAAGTCAGTTGAATTTAATCAAACGAAAATCAAAGGCGGGCGCCAATCGACTGCGAGACGCCCTGCTAATAGGTGGAAAACAATGGCACGCAACCGGGTCACCTTTTGAAAAGCAATCATGATCCTGCAGATAGCAGTCAGCCCGAGGGGGTGAATTGCCTTTAGGGCCTCGGGGCATTACGCAACTTCTTCTGGGCCGCCTTATATTCGTCTTCGAGGGGCAGTCGGGATGGAAACGCCGTCGTATTCAACTTGAGCCGACTGATCTGGTGTTTTAAATAATCCGGTGGGCATGATGCCAGCCCTCCTTGCTTTGGCTTAAGCATATCACGAGGACCTTGATCGCCCCGGCTCACCCAAACAAAAAGACCGCCGGAGACCGGCGGTCCTTTCGTTTACAGTCGGGGTTGATGCGCTCGACTTTGCTCTAGCCTTAGACAGTGGCCGCTATGGGTCTCTTATGTCTCTTGTTGGTGCTAGCCGGTGCGAGAACCTATCGATCAAACCTAACCTTTCCTAAAACTGGGCGCGGCTCAAGGAAGATCAAGTGAGGGATGCTGACCTAGCCCCTTGCCGTCCGCGCGGTGGTGGAATGATGTCCCCCGCGGGACGATGGATGAGGTGAGTTCGTATGTCCGCTTGGACCTGCCGTCACACTGACGGCAAGGCCGCCCAAGAGATTGTTCCGCCTCGTCTTCGAATCCCATGATGGAAGGGCCTTGGTGCCGATTCCGAAGAGAGAAGCACGAGCCCGCGAGCGACATCGACACCGCATTGATGGATAGTCTGGAAGTGCTTGACCCCGAACGGCCGAGTAGAGAAGCGGACATCGTCAGACCGCCCCGGCAGGTCCGCTTGGTGCCATTTCAGGACTCATGCATCGCAGCGATTGCGTCCTATTCGATGACCTCGTCGGCACGGGCGAGCAGCGCAGGAGGTATCGCAAGGCCAAGCGCTTTCGCGGTCTTGAGATTGATGACCATCTCGTATTTCGTCGGCGCCTGCACCGGAAGCTCGGCCGGTTTGTCGCCTTTGAGGATCCGATCGACGTAACTCGGTGCGCGGCGGTACTGATCGGTCGAGTTTGCCCCGTAAGAGGCGAGAGCGCCGATACTGACAAAAGATGCCCCCGCGTAAACGGCCGGCAGACGATGCCTAGCCGCAAGCGTGACGATCAGTTCACGATGGGCGGTAAGTGACGATCCGGGCCCCACTACGATGAGCCCGCCATTCGAGGCCGGCGCGAATTTCATAATGCCTCCCTCGATCTCAGCTGCGTCGCGCACGCCGACAGGAAACAACTCCACTCGAAACGATGGTGCTACAGTCTGGATCGCGGCAAAGCCGGCCAATCCGGCAGCGACGGCGGCATCCCGGATGACCACCACGCGCGTTACGCCCGGTGCAATTTCCTTGAGCAACTCCAGCAGCTTCGCGCTCAGACTAAACTCGTATGCGGTGAAACCAGTGGCGTTGCCGCCAGGCCGCGCAAAACTGGCAACAAGCCCTGCGCCAACCGGGTCAATTGTCGAAACGAAGACGATAGGGATGGTGCGGCTCGCCTGCTGCAGGGCCGTGACGACGAGGCAGCTGTGCCCAGAATGACGTCCGGACCCAACGCGACCAATTCTGCTGCGTATTTGCGAAATCGCTCGGTATCCCCTGCACCCCATCGATAATCGATCCGGATGTTGCTGCCGACTTCCCACCCCAATTGCTGCAAACCCTGGGCAAATGCCGCGCTCCGAGCCTGCCCCCGTGCATCGTCTGCAGCGGTGGACATCAGCACACCTATACGGCGCACGCGGCCAGGTTGTTGCGCGCGCGCCGAGAGTGGCCACGCCGCTGCAACGCCAAGCAGTGTGATGAAGTCGCGCCGTTTCCTGTCGAACATGGGGCTTCCTCCCCTCAGGCAGGCGCCGCAACAACGAGCGCTGCACCCGACGGCCCGAGCGGTCGGTCTAGCACATCACGGCGCGGCAGCAGACTGCTTGCGATGCGGGATCTCGACTTGGCTGATGTCCGCCTGGGGTGTGCGCCATGACCAGGCGGCGCTTTCCAGTGGCGAACCCCACCCGGCAACCGCTCCAGCCGGAAGCAATCGGAGCAGTCATGGAGGCAACGAAGTGGCTGAAGCCTTCGATTAGCGTGTCACGAATTGGTGACAGCGCGAGTGTGCAGGCCGTAACGCGAGTGAACGCTGAGCAATCCTCGAAAAGGACAATGCGCAAGGCCGACCCGACAACCCTTTCGGGGAAGGCTGATACGGCTGGGTGAAGCAGAGCGAAGAGTACGCCCAGCCGCTGCGCCGGGGTAGTGGCGACAGCATGTACAC
>Ga0126312_10002249_pt1 | contig 12891 bp, 12 predicted proteins | sample Plot104A_FD_92537 | JGI IMG/M metagenome (GOLD analysis project Ga0126312, IMG submission 92537) | Serpentine soil microbial communities from UC McLaughlin Reserve, CA, USA - Plot104A | ecosystem: Environmental > Terrestrial > Soil > Grasslands | place: USA: UC McLaughlin Reserve, Lake County...
AGAGCGACCATGTCGAGCACGTGCTCGAGGCCCTCGGAGTCGTGCGCCTTGGCGTAGCCGCGCCGCGCCCGGTCGAGGCTCTTCAGTGCGGCGCGACCATCACCCCGGTCGATGGCGGCGCGCGCGTCGCCGAGGTCGCGGTCAGGGTGGAGGGCCACGGTGTGGACGGACCGTATCCCTTTCGACACGTTTCGGGCACACACGCGTGCGCCGGCAGCGGCTACGTTCGGCCGATGGACGAGGCACGCGCGGTGCTGCGGCGGCTGGAGCGGATCGAGGCGCTCGAGCGCGAGGGCGCGCCCGCGCGGTCGCTGCTCGCGGAGGTGCACGCGCTCATCGGGGAGGCGGAAGCCTGGGTCGACGCGGAGGGCGCCGGGGCAGGCGACGCCGTCGAGGCGCTCGACCGCTGCCGTGCTGCGCTGATGGAGCCCGCGACGACCCGGTGAGCAGCCGTCCGGTGAGCCGCCGTGCCGCGGGCATGATGAACCGTGTCCTCGTGTGCCTCGGCCTCGGCGCTGCGCTACCGCGAGGGCGTCCGCACCGCCACTGCCGTGGCGGCGACCGTCTGGTTCTTCGGCGCGTCGTTCGGTCTCGTCGCCCGCAGCGCGGGGATGGGCGTGCTCGCGCCGCTCGTCATGTCGGCGACGACGTTCGCCGGCTCGGCGCAGTTCGCGGCGGCGTCGATCCTGGCGGGAAGCGGCTCGGCGGTCGCCGCGATCACCGCTGCCGTGCTGCTGAACGCGCGCTACGTCCCGATCTCGATCTCGGTTGCGCAGCTCTTCCACGGCCCCCGCCTGCGACGACTCGCGGAGTCACAACTGATCGTCGACGAGTCGTGGGCGCTCGCCGGGCGCGGCGGACGCTTCGACCGGAGGATCCTGATCGGCGCCGGGCTGCTGTTGTACGTCGCCTGGGTCTCGGGGACAGCGGTCGGGGTGCTCGCGGGTGATGCGCTCGGGGACCCGAAGAACCTCGGCCTCGACGGGGCGTTTCCGGCGCTCTTCCTCGCGCTCCTCGTCCCGCAGCTGCGGGGGCGGCGGGCGGTTGTCGCGGCGCTGGTCGCGGCCGGGATCTCGCTCGCGCTGATCCCGGTAACGCCGCCGGGGACGCCGATCGTCGCGGCAAGCGCGGCCTGCCTGCTCGGGTTGAGGAGGTCTCGGTGAGCACGGTCTGGCTCGTCGTGCTGGTCGTCGGCGTCGCCACGGTCGGGCTCAAGGCCACCGGGCCGGTGCTGCTCGGAGGACGCAAGCTCCCGGACGCGGTCGCGGGCGTCGTCGACCTGCTCGCGCCCGTGCTGCTCACAGCGCTCGTCGTCACCCAGACCGTGGGCGGCGACAACGAGCTCGTGCTCGACGCGCGCCTGGCGGGCGTCGGGGCCGGAGCGGCCGCGATCGCGGCCCGTGCGCCCCTGCCCGCGGTGGTCATCGTCGCCGCGGCCGCGACGGCGCTCGCGCGGGTGCTCTTCTGAGGCGGAGCCGTCCTCCCTGGTGCGTACATTCAGCGTAGGGACGGCCCGACCAGACGCCGCGAAATCGCGGGATTTCCGCGGAGGTATCGCTAGCATGAGAGCGAAGAAAGGGGCTCGATGGGGCTCGCACGCCTGCTTCCGCGATCGGGAATTCGGACCGAAACGGCCAAGGGGCCGCCGATGGGCCGGGTGATCTCGTTCGCCAACCAGAAGGGCGGCGTCGCGAAGACGACGACGACGCTGAACCTCGGCGTCGCGCTGGCCGAGCAGGAGTTGAAGGTGCTGCTCGTCGACCTGGATCCGCAGGGCAACTTGACGATGAGCCAGGGCCTCAACCCGGACACGATCGAGCGCTCGATGTTCGACGTGCTCGTCCACCGGCTGCCGATCCAGGAGGTCATCCACCACACGGAGGTCGACCTCGCCGTCTCGTCGATCGACCTCGCAGGCGCAGAGCTCGCGCTCTCGAGCATGATCGGCCGCGAGCGCGCGCTCGAGAAGGCGATCGCGCCAGTGAGGGAGAGCTACGACTTCGTGCTCGTCGACACACCGCCCTCGCTCGGCCTACTGACCATCAACGCGCTCGTCGCCTCGAACGGCGTCATCGTGCCCGTGCAGTGCGAGTACCTCTCGCTGCGCGGGCTCGTCCAGCTCGAGAACACGCTCTCGATGATCCGCGAGAACCTGAACCCCGAGGTCGGCATCGAAGGGATCCTCCCGACGATGTACGACAAGCGGACGCTGCACTCGCGCGAGGCGGTGGAGATCCTGCAGGAGAACTTCGGCGATCTCGTCTTCGACACCAAGATCCGGAAGACCGTTCGCTACGCGGAGGCCCCTGTGAAGGGCACCTCCGTCCTCAAATATGACCCCAGCGGGAACGCCGCCGAGGCCTACCGCCAGCTCGCGAAGGAGGTGCTCGATGCCACGCAGGCGCGCGAGCATGCGTGAAGGCCCACTGGCAGAGCTCTTCCGCGCGACCGAGGCCGCCCAGCGGCAGGCCGAGAAGGAAGGCCGGGAGCTCGAGCCCGAACAGCAGCCCGAGGCCGGGCAGCAGACCTCGGCGCAGCCCGCCGAGGCGCCGGTCGAGCCGAAGCCGAGCCCGGCCGAGCCGCCCGAGCAGACCGTCGAGCACGTGCCGGAGTGGGAGGAGGTCGCACCGCCTCCTCCGCCGACTCCGCCCCCGCCGACGGAGCCCGTCCGGCTCCCCGAGCGTGACCCCGAGCCGAAGCGCGAGGCGCCGCGGCCGAAGCTCGAGCCGCTCCCCGAACCGCCGCCGCGTCTGCACCGCGTCCCCGAGCCGGGCGCCTACATCGCGGTCATCCGCGTCGTCGGCGTGGGCGGTGCGGGCCTGAACGCGGTCAACCGGATGATCGACGCCGACATCTCGCAGGTCGAGTTCGTCGCGGTCAACACCGACATCCAGCAGCTCCAGACGAGCGATGCGCCCGTGAAGATCCATATCGGCCGCGAGCTCACCGAGGGCCTGGGTTCGGGAGCCGACCCCGACCTCGGTCGTCGCGCCGCCGAGGAGGCCTACGACCAGGTCAAGCGCGCGCTGCGCGGCTCCGACATGGTCTTCGTCACCGCCGGCGAAGGTGGAGGCACCGGCTCCGGCGCGGCCCCGGTCGTCGCACGGATCGCGAAGGAGCTGGGCGCGCTCACCGTCGGCATCGTCACGACGCCGTTCACCTTCGAGGGTACACGGCGGGCGAAGCAGGCGACCGACGGCGTCGACACGCTGCGCGCGAACTGCGACACCGTGATCGTCGTCCCCAACGAGCGGCTGCTCGAGGTGCTCGACCGCGAGACGTCGATGCTGGACGCCTTCCGCATCGCCGACGACGTCCTGCGCCAGGGCGTGCAGGGCATCTGCGACCTGATCACGCTGCCGGGCCTGATCAACCTCGACTTCGCCGACGTGCGCACGATCATGAAGGACGCCGGCTCCGCGCTGATGGGCATCGGCTTCTCGCAGACCGGCGACAACCGGGCGCGCGAAGCCGCAGAACGGGCGCTGCGCTCACCGCTGATCGAGACCGACATCGGCGGCGCGAAGGGCATCCTGCTCTCGATCGCCGGCGGCGACGACCTCTCGCTGTTCGAAGTCAACGAGGCCGCCGAGGTGGTACGCCAGGCCGCGACCGACGACACGAACATCATCTTCGGCGCGACCGTGGACGACCGCCTCACGGGCCAGGTCTGGGTGACGGTCGTCGCGACGGGCTTCGGCTCGCGGGCGGCCCAGCGCCGGATCACGATGCGTGCCGAGGCGCCCCGCGACGGCAACGACTCGCTGGAGCCGCCGAGCTTCCTCCAGTCCTAGGCCGAGCCTCCGCCTCCAGGCTCGCTACCCTCCGCGCATGACGTTGCCGCGGGCCCGTCCGAATGAGCGTCTGCCGGTTCCGGCGGTCGCCCCGCGGCCGCCGTTCGTGCACGTCCCGGCGTAGGCGCTCCCGCCGCTTCGGCCCGGAGCGCCGTGACTACCTCTGTCACCGCCGGTAGACGTCTACGAAGGAGAGCACGATGTTCGCGATGATCCTGCTCGCGGGAGTGGCCCGATGAGCACCTCGACGTTGCCCACCCAGTCGAGCGACTTTCCCGCGTGGTACGGCGACGTGGTGCGGCGCGCCGATCTCGCCGAGAACTCGACCGTTCGCGGCGCGATGGTGATCAAGCCGTACGGCTACGCGATCTGGGAGGCGATCCAGCGCGAGCTCGACGACCGGATCAAGGCGTCCGGTCACGAGAACTTCTACTTCCCGCTGCTCGTGCCGACCTCGGTGCTGGCGCAGGAGGGAGAGCTCATCGAAGGGTTCGCCCCCGAGCTGGTCGTCGTCACCGAGGCCGGCGGGAAGAAGCTCGAGGAGCCACTAGCGGTGCGTCCCACCTCCGAGGCGCTCATCTGGTCGACGTACGCCCGCTGGGTGCAGTCGTACCGCGACCTGCCGCTGCTCTACAACCAGTGGGGCAACGCTCTGCGTTGGGAGCTGCGGCCGCGCCTCTTCCTGCGCACGAGCGAGTTTCCTGTGGCAGGAGGGGCACACCGCGCACGAGACCGAGCAAGAAGCGGTGGCCGAGGCGCTCATGATCCTGCACGACGTCTACGCCGACACGATCGAGAACGTCCTCGCGATCCCGGTGCTGCCCGGCCGGAAGAGCGAGAGCGAGCGGTTCCCCGGCGCGGTCGACACCTACACGCTCGAGGCGCTGATGCGCGACGGAAAGGCGCTCCAGGTGGCCACCTCGCATTACCTCGGCCAGGGCTTTGCCCGGACGTTCGACGTTCGCTACGCCGGCCGTGACGGCAGCGAGCAGTACCCGTATGCGACCTCGTGGGGTGCGACCACGCGGCTGGTGGGCGGCGTCGTGATGGCGCACGGGGATGACCGCGGCCTGCGGCTCCCGCCGCGAGTCGCGCCGCAGCAGGTCGTGATCGTGCCCATCCTCCGCGAAGACGAGCGCGCTGAGATGCTTCAAGCCGCCGCGGCCCTTGCCGACGAGCTGCGGCAGGCGGGCGTCCGGGTCCGCGTCGACGATCGACCCGAGCACCGGCCCGGCTTCAAGTTCAACGAGTGGGAGTTGAAGGGGGTGCCGCTCCGTATCGAGCTCGGCCCGCGCGACCTTGCTGCGGCGGCGGTCACCGTCGCCCGCCGGGACACGGGCGAGAAGCGGCAGATCCCGCTCGCTCGCGCGGGTGCCGCGATCGACGAGACGCTGAACGATGTGCAGGCGTCGCTCTTCCAGGCCGCCGGCGACGAACGGGAGCGGCGGACGCTCCGCGATCCGAGCAGCTACGACGAGATGATCGAGTACCTCCGCGAAGCGTCCGGCTTCGTGGTGGCGCCGTGGTGTGGTCGAACGGAGTGCGAGGTGCGCGTCAAGGAAGACAGCTCGGCGACGATCCGGTGCCTGCCGCTGGGAGACGAGCCCGCGCCTTCCGGTGGGTGTGTCTGTTGCGGGAGGCCGGCCGTGACCACAGCCGTCTGGGCGCAGGCCTACTAGCTCGTCGCGCTCACGGACCGCCGCAGACCGGCAAACTTCTGTGCTTGCCGCGCTCCGTCGTCCTCTCGTACTTCGAGCCGCGTGAGCTCGCGACGATCGCCGCCGCCGTCCGCGAGGCGAAGCTGCCGCCGCGCACGCCGCTCTTCATCGGCAGCTACGGCGTCGGTGACCGGATCGCCGCACGCGTCCACGAGCTCCCGCACGCGCGCTACGCGCCGATGTTCCACATCCAGCCGGGCTGGTTCTGGGAGCGCCGCCGTCTGGAGAAGGACCTGGAGCGCGAGTTACTCGAGCGGACCCCGCGCTCGAGCCGCGTGGCGGGGCCGATCCCCCCGCTGGCCCGTCTCCTGCGCCTGCCGAGCGCCACCCGCGTCACGTGGGGGGTCGAGCTCGGCTCGCGCTTCCGCGACACGCTGCGCGCAGCAGCGGTTGCGGAGACGTGGCAGCTGGACGAGATCGTCGCCGAGTGCGTCGGCGCGCAGGGCCGCCAGTACCGAGAGCTGACCCGCGGCGTGCTGCGCGGGCTCACCTTCGGCCGGCCGGCGCTCGGCGACCGGACGCAGCGGGGGCTCGTCTGGTGGGCGAAGACCGCGCTGACGCTGCCGTCGCGCGCGATCACGCCGGAGCTCACCACAATTCTGGCGGATGCTCGATCGCGCGTCGATCCACCTGATCGGCGAGGAGTACCCCGACTTCGTCGGCGACCCACGCGTCGCCGCGCGGCGCGCCGCGGCCGGTCACGACCGCCTCCGCCGAGGTGGGCCCGTTCGTCGGAAGCTCGCGCGCAAGTACGTCTCCGGCCTCACGCCGGGGTTCCGGCTCGCGCCGGGCCTCGGCGGCAACGTCCGCGGCCTCCCGCGGGCCGAGGCGGAGCGCTGGCGCTCGCAGTACCTCCGCGCCCGCGCGGCCGCGGGAGTCTCCGGCTTCGCCGAGTTCAACTTCCGCTTCGAGAACAGCCCCCGTCCGGTCGTGCGCGAGCTGCTGCAGGAGCTCGGAGGCGTCGTCTAGCCGCCGTAAGCGGGCACGAGTTGTCGCGCTGCGGCGACGAGCAGATCGTCGCTCCCGCCCGAGAAGGGGGCCCGCGTGATCTGGACGTACACGTTGCCGACGCGGAGCTCGCCCCAGCCGATCCTGTTGATGCGCAGGAAACCCGGCGGGACGGGCGCAGTGTCGAGCCACCAGACGGCGACGGGGACGGTCGATTCCCTGATCTCCACCGAGCCCGTCGTTGCATGCCTCCGTTCTACGTGTCCGTAGATCAGTGCCACGACCGGGGTCACGCGGGGCGGCACGCCGCTGTCGCGCCCGTAGCCGGTCGTGACCTCCTGCCGTTGGATCGCCGCGAGCTTCAGGCCGTCGAGCTCGGGGCCGGCCCACAATGCTCGGGTTCCCAGCACCTCCGAGGCGCCGGCGAGGTCGAGCTGGCCCGTGACACGGACGTTGGTCGAGCTCGGGCGGTCCTGAGGCGGGATCAGCTGCGGCCTGGAGAAGTCCGCGTCCGCTCTGGGGACGGTGCCGATCTCGAGCACGTCGTAGGGCGAGCCGGCGGCCCCATTGGTGATGGGAATGATCACGAGCGGCCGGAAGGTGTCGCTGTCGACGGCGACGCGCTCCCTCAAGTCGACCGCCGGATGGCCCGGCGTCGTGTCCGGGTCGGGCAAGCGGAGCTCGAGCCAGTAGACGTGCCGTCCGTGGACGGTGCCCTCGCCGATCCTGCGAGCCGCTCCGGACGCGAGCGCCTGCCGGTAGCCGTCCACGAACCCGGCCAGCGCCGGGTCGACGGTCGGCGGAGGCTCGGGGACGTGCCTCGGCCTCGTGCCGTTGTCGCTGCTGAAGTTGCAGCTCACTCCTGCCCGTGTCGCCTCGACCGGGTGCGCGGCGATGCGCGCACACGTCCAGACGGGCCCGCTCTCCGAGGTGACGCCCTGCGGCGTCGAGAGCACGTCCTGCGTCCGCTCTCCGGTCGCGCGCGTGATCGTGTGCTCGAGGGCGCGCTCCTCGTCGAACCAGATCTCGGTCTCCATGATCCGCTGCGCGACGGTCTTCCGGCCCGTCGAGAGCCCGACAAGCGTCGTCCTGGACGGCTCCGTCCGGCGAGTGACGACGTGGAGCACGGGTTCGCTGCCGACCGCGGCCAGCGCCCGGTCGACGAGGCTCGGCCGCACGCTCGTCGCGGTGAAGAGAAGCACGGCTGCGGCGACCGCGCAGGCGGCGGCCGCGACTGCGCCGCCTGCGAGCCACCACCGCCCCGGCCGTCGCCGGCGGGCGCCCGCGGAGAGCACCTCGCCGAGCGCGTCCGCGATCGCGAGCAGCTCCGGGTCGCCTCTGAGCTCGAACAGCACCTCTGCGTCGCGAACGGTCATGGCTCGATGCCCTCCTTCTCGAGATCGGCTCTGACCGACCTGAGCGCTCGCGAGAAGCGCATGCGCGCGGCTTCCTCGGTCGTGCCCACCGCGGTGGCGATCTCCGCGAAGGACGCCCCGCGCAGGAGCTTGAGCACCACGACGTCACGCTGGGTCGCAGGGAGCCGCTCGAACGCCGCCCGCAGGCTCGCGGCCACGGACGGGCCGTAATCGACGCGCTCCACGGCGGCGGCGGGCAGCCGGGCGCGGCGGCTGTCTCGGCGCGCCGCGTCGGCGAACCGCCGCCGCGCGACGGCGTAGAGCCAGGCGATCGGCGGCCGGCCGTCGCTGCGCAGCGAAGCGGCCGCGTCGGCGAATACCTGCTGCGTCAGATCCTCCGCCTCGTCAGCGCTACGGGCGCGCCGGCGGACGAAGCGGTAGACCTCGGCGTAGTGGCGGCGGAACGCCTGCTCCGTCGGGTCGGTCACGACCTGCACTTCGCTCACCGGCGCGAAACGTAACGGTCAGCTGCGACTGCAGACGCGCGAGCGGGCGCCGGCGACCGCCGTGGCGAATGCGCGTCCAGCCGAGACGTGAAAGCGCAGCTCGAGGCGACCCGGCCGCCGGGCGGCGACGGTGGTCATGCCGTCGGAGCGTCGGATCAGGCACGCGTGCTCGGCCGTCCAGTACGGCGAGTAGCGCACAGCGAGCCGGTACTGCCCGGGCCGCGGGAGCACGAGCTCGATCCTCGTCGCGGTGAGGCGGAGTACCCGCCCCGGTGCGGGCGCCAGGATCGGTTGCGGGCGCGGCAGCTCGAAGACCGTGAGCTGTGACGTCCGGAAGGCACGGCGCAGCCCCGAGCGGCCGGAGCGCAAGAGCGCCGCCTCGCTCCGGGCGCTGTAGTCGGTCGGCGCATTCGTCAGCACCACGTAGCGCACGCCGAGCTCACGCAGCCACGAGCGATAGGCCGACGGCGCGAACTCGTCGTAGAGCAGCTTGTTCTGCGGGAAGTCGTCCTGGCGGAAGCCGCCACGGGCGAGCGGGATCTGCGCCTCCGCGAGGTAGACGGCCGCCCAGTGGCCGGTCGTGTCGACCACCTCCACGCGGTACGAGGGAGAGAGGTGCCCGCGCAGGAACGAGATCGCCGGCGCCCAGTAGGCGCGCGTGGAAGCCGGGTCGCCGCGGCCCCTCGCAAAGCTGAACGCGATCGGCGTCAGGTTCCACGAGACGGCGAGCGCGAGCGCGGTCAGCGCGACCGGCAGCGGGCGCCAGCGCCGCAGCGAGAGCGTCAGCACCGCGAGCGGGATCGCCGCGTAGCGGAGCCGCGCCACGTTCTCACCGATCGCGCTCGGAATCGCAAAGGCTCCGAGGCAGGCGGCCAGGTAGACGACGAACATCCCGAGCAGCGGCCCCGCGCGTTCGACCCGCCAGGCACACGCCGCGCCGAGCACGCAGAACGTCACCGCCGCCAGCAGCTCCTGCCACGAGAACGGGTAGTGGCCGCTGCCCGGGAAGGCGCGTAGGAGTGCGACCTCGACGATCCCGAAGGCGACGATCGTCGCCGCCGGCGCGAGCAGTGCACGCCGGTCCTTCCAGCGCGCGACCCCGAACCCGGCGAGCATGAGCGCCAGCAGCAGGAACGCGAGCGGGCTCGCGGCCAGCGTGAGCGCCGCCAGCAGTGCAAAGCGCCAGAGCCGCCTCGCCTGCAGCGCCCAGATCGCGAGCAGCGCCAGCGCGGCTCCCAGGGCGAACGGAAACGCGGCCGAGAAGACGATGCCGCTCCACACGACCGCGAACGTCCGGCTCGACCAGCGGGCGGTCGGCCCCCACTGCCGCGAGACCACGACCGCGAACGCGAGGGCGGCCGTCGACACGGTCGCGACGGCGAGCAGCTTGATCCCGAGGAGCGCCGCGAGCGGGTAGTAGAGGACGCTGTAGGTGACGAAGCTGTAGCGGCCCGCGTACCAGAAGTTGTTCCAGAGCGCGAAGCCGTGGTCCAGGAAGAGCGTCCGCTGGTAGGCGTGCTCCGCGAGGTCCGTTCCGGGCGGCCCGAGCCAGAGCAGCACCGCGGTCAGGGCCGCGGCCGAGGCGGCGGAAAGGATCGCTTCCCGCCTGAGGGGGGTGGGGCTCGTCACGGCGGCTGCGTGAGGATAGCCGCGCCGCCTGATTAGCCTTACGTCATGCGTGGTGCCGTTGCCGCAGGCCATCCGCTCACCGCCGAGGCGGGGGCGCAGGTGCTGGCGGAGGGCGGGAACGCCGTCGACGCGTGCATCGCGGCCGCGTTTGTCTCGTGGGTCGCCGAGAGCCCGCTGACCGGGGCGGGCGCGGGTGGCTTCATGGTCGTCCATCACGCGCGCGACCGCTCGACGCGCGTGCTCGACCACTTCGTCGCCGTCCCGGGGCTCGGCCTGCGACGGCCGGGCGCTCACGCGATGGAGGCGGTCGGGATCGACTTCACGCCGGAGTCGTCCCAGTTCTTCCGGATCGGCCCGGCCTCGTGTGCGGTGCCCGGCGCCGCCGCCGGGCTCGGCGAGGCGCACCGGCGCTTCGCGTCGCTGCCGTGGCGAACGCTCCTCGAGCCCGCGATCGCGCACGCGCGCGAGGGCGTCGCCCTGAACGAAGGACAGGCGTACCTGCACACGATCCTCGACCCGATCCTGCGCCACACCAACGAGGGCGGCGCGATGTACAGCCTGAACGGCCAGCAGCTCGTCGCCGGCGACCGCCTGGTGCTCGACGACCTGGCGCGGACGCTCGAGCAGCTCGCCGAGAAGGGAGCGGCGGACCTCTACACCGGCGAGCTCGCGCGGGAGCTGTCGAGGCACCTGCGCGAGGGCGGGGGCGACATCACCCTGCGCGACTTGCGCGAATACCGGGTCATCCAGCGGCGGCCCGTGCGGGTCCGCTTCCTCGGCCACGAGTTCCACTCGAACCCGCCGCCCTCCAGGGGCGGCGTGCTGATCGGCCTCGGGCTACAGCTGTTCGACCGCCTCCGCGTCGCGGGGCCGCCGGGCAGCGCCGAGTCGATGGCGCAGCTCGTCGAGATCATGTGGGAGCAGGAAGCCGCAACGGACGGCCGCTTCTCGCGCGAGCTCTACCGCGGCGGCCTCGCCAGCCGACTCTCGGACCCGAGGCAGCTGGCCGCGGCCACGCGCCGGATCCGCTCGCGGCTTCCGGAGCTCCAGCGCGGCACGACGCACATCTCCGTCGTCGACGCCCAGGGCAACGCGGCCTCGCTGACCGCCTCCACCGGCGCCGGCTCCGGCGTGATCGTTCCGGGAACGGGTATCCAGCTGAACAACATGCTCGGCGAGTTCGACCTCTCCGCCCCGCGCCCGGGCGTGCGGTTCACGAGCGGGATGGCGCCGTCGCTGGTGATCGCCGACGGGCGGCCGCGCCTCGTCGTCGGCAGCGCCGGGTCGCTCCGCCTGCGCGGTGCGATCTTCCAGATCGTGATCAACACCGTCGCGCACGGCCTCGGGATCGAGGAGGCCCTCGCCCGGCCGCGAGTGCACCTGGAGGACGGGAAGGTGCACGTCGAAGGCGGCAACGACCCCGTCGAGGTGGACCGGCTCGAGTCCTGGGGCCACGAGCTGCTGCGCTGGCGGGACCGCAACCTCTTCTTCGGCGGCGCGGCGGGTGTGGAGCTGCTCGAGGACGGCACCCTCGCGGCGGCCGGCGACCCGCGGCGCGGCGGCCACGGCGTCGTCGTCGGGTGAGCCGCTTCCGGATTCGCGAGGCCGAGCCGGGGGACGCAGCCGCGCTCGTGACGCTCGCGCGGGCAGTCAGCCGGGAGCCGGAGCGCTGGCTGCTCTCGTCGTCCGACTGGCGCGCGCCCGCGGCCGAGCGGCGCTACCTCCGGACCGTGCGCCGCTCCCCGCACGCGGCCGTGTTCGTCGCCGAGTCGCGCGAGGGCCTGGTCGCTCGCCTGTCGGTCGCTCGCGACCCGCACCCCGCGAGCTACCACGTCGCCGACCTCGGCCTGATGGTCGCCGCGAGCCACCGGCGCCTCGGCATCGGCCGCGCGCTGCTCCAGCAGGCGGTCGACTGGGCGCGCGAGAGCGGCGTGACGAAGCTCGAGCTGCACGTCTTCCCCGACAACGAGCCCGCGCTGGCGCTCTACGAGTCGTTCGGGTTCGTCCGCGAGGGTTATCGTCGCCGCCACTACCGCCGGGACGGCGAGTACGTGGACGCGGTGCTGATGGCCTTAGACACGCTGGGCGAGCTCCCGTGATCCGCGCAGCCCTGTTCTCCGCGGTGCTCGTCCTGTGCGCCGGCGCGCAGGCGGCTCGACCGCCGGTTCCCGCCTTCCGGCACGTCGTCGTGATCGTCTTCGAGAACAAGGGGCCCGCTGCGGTGCTCGGCAACCGGCGCGCGCCCGCGTTCAACGCGTTCGCGCGCAAGGGCGCCGTCCTGAGCGGGTACCGCGGCGTCACGCGGCCGAGCCTGCCGAACTACCTCGCCCTCGTCTCCGGCTCGACGCAGGGGATCACGACCGACTGCACGAGGTGCGTGGTGGACGGGCCGAGCCTCGCCGACACGCTGACGGCGAAGGGCCTCACATGGAAGACGTATGCCGAAGGCCTACCGCGGCCCGGGTGGACGGGCGCCCACGCGGGGAGGTACGCGAAGAAGCATGTGCCGTTCCTCTATTTCCGCAACGTGCTCGCAAGACCGGCGTGGCTGCGGAACGTCGTGCCGCTCTCGCGGCTCGCGCCGCGGCGGCTGCCGGACTTCGCGCTCGTCATCCCGGATCTCTGCCACGACATGCACGACTGTCCGGTCAGGGTCGGCGACGTGTGGCTGCGACGCTTCCTGCCGCCGCTGCTCGAGGTCCCGGAGACCGCGGTCTTCGTCACGTTCGACGAGTCGTACGGTCCCGGCAATCGAGTTCCCGCGCTCGCGCTCGGACCGCTCGTGCGGGCGGGGTCGCGCTTCGCGCCCGCGCTGACGCACTACGGCCTCCTGCGCACGATCGAGGATGGGCTCGGGCTGCCGCGGCTCGGCCGCTCGGCGCGGGCCGGCCCCGCGACCGGAATCTGGAAGCAGGGAACGCCGTCACGGCCTTGAAGAGTG
>Ga0126312_10002250_pt1 | contig 12890 bp, 11 predicted proteins | sample Plot104A_FD_92537 | JGI IMG/M metagenome (GOLD analysis project Ga0126312, IMG submission 92537) | Serpentine soil microbial communities from UC McLaughlin Reserve, CA, USA - Plot104A | ecosystem: Environmental > Terrestrial > Soil > Grasslands | place: USA: UC McLaughlin Reserve, Lake County...
CCGGGGTGGGCTTCACCACCACCGAGGCGGAGTCCGTGACCGCGCATCCGCTTCGCCGGCGGGTGGTGATGACGTTGATGCTCTTCGGCAGCGCGGGCGTCGTGACCGCGGTCGCGACGCTGATCGTCTCCTTCGGGGGCGCCTCGGGCGGGGAGCGCGTGGGCCGCGCGCTGCTGCTGCTCGCCGGTGTGCTCGTGCTGCTGGTGGCGGCCAGGAGCAGCCGCGTAGATCACGTGATAGCCCGTCTCACCGCCCGGGCGCTGCGTGCCCGAGGGTTGGACGCCCGCGACTACGCAGGGCTACTGCAGCTGGACGAGGGCTACCGGGTGGGCGAGCTCGAGGTGGAGCCAGGCGACTGGGTGGCCGGCCGGACGCTCGGCGAGCTCCGGCTGCGGGACGAGGGGGTGATGGTGCTGGGCATCAAGCGGCCTGGTTCTGGCTTCCTCGGCGTCCCGGGCAAGGGGACGTCCATCGAGCCTGGTGACACGCTGGTGCTCTACGGGCACGAGCGCCGCCTGGTGGAGCTGGACCGCCGGGCCCGCGGCAGCGGCGGCGATCGGGCCCACAGCGCCGCGTCTCAGCGCTCGGCGAGCGCCTCGCCGGCGGCGTCGGTGTGATGCTCGTGCAGCTCGCCGAGCTGGGTGTCCGCGCGGGACACGAGCCACCGCAGCTGCGCCTCGTCGAGGCGCGGCTCGCCGGGTGCGAGCTCGAGCAGCGCCAGCCAGGCGGCGCGCTTGCCGGCGACGCCCAGCAGGAGCCCCTCGAGCTCGAGCAGACGGCTGAGCGGCGAGTAGCTCGTGAGTCGCCCGTTCAGCTTGAGTCGACCGGCCTTCTCGGCGGCCCAGCCGGCGGCCAGCTTCACGCGGTCCCTCCCGACGTCCAGCCGCTCCATGATCCGCTCGAGCTCCTGCTTGTCCGACTCGATCTCGACGGCCAGCCCGGCGAGGAAGTGCCCGAGCGGAGTGCCGGGATTGGAGCCCTGGGCGCGTCGCGCCAGGTCCAAGCCGGCGCTGGCGCCGGTGAGATGGTCGTTGAGGTAGATGGCGAGGAGGTCGCTACCGAGCAGCGGAACCATGCCGGGCGAGACTAGCGCGCGGACGTTCGTCCGCCTCCACCAGGAGGACGACGATCCGGGGCGGCTCCTCGAGCCGGGGCGCCAGCGGTCGGAGCCCTGGGCGGGGACCATCTACGGCCGCTGCGACAAGTGTGGGGGGAGCGGTGAGACCCGGCACGAGGGCGGCGGGCGCGGCGAATGCCCGGCATGCATGGGAAGCGGCGAGATCGACGACTCGGAGCGGGACGGCGTGAGCGTCTTCCGGGACGAGGAGAGCCTCTACGCGTACATGGTCCGCCGCGACGCCGACCTGTCGGGCTCGATGGTGGTCGAGCTCGAGGGCGAGGAATCGGACGACCGGGACTTCGACGCGGACGAGGGGGCGCTGCTCGTGCACCCGACGCGCATCGTCGATCGCAGGCCGGTCGATCGCGAGCTGCTCGAGCGCGCCGGTCAGACGTCGGGGTAGGCGCGCTCCGGCTCGTTGCCCGCCACGCCCTCGGGCCCGCGGTCGAGCGCCATCTTCAGGACCTGAGCCGTGTGCAGGGCGCGTCGATCGCTGAGCTCCTCGATCTGCGACTTGCAGGAGAAGCCGTCGGCGATCAGTAGCACGTCCCTGCCGGCCTCGCGCACCCGCGGCAGCAGCCGTCGCTCGCCGATCTTGACCGATATCTCGTGGTGCTCGCTCTCGAAGCCGAAGGACCCGGCCATTCCGCAGCAGCCCGAGTCGAGCAGCTCGAAGTCCAGGCCGATGCGCTCGTAGAGCTCGCGCTCGGCCTCCATGCCCATGATCGCCTCCTGGTGGCAGTGGCCGTGGACGAGCGCCCGCCGCGTCAGCGGCGGCGGGTCCCAACCTGGCGCATGGCCCCGGAGGAGCTCCGCCAGCGTCAACGTCTGCATCGTCAAGCGCTTGACGTCCTCGTTGCGCGGGACGAGGTTGGGCAGCTCGTCGCGGAAGGCTGCGACGCAGCTCGTGAGGCCCACGACCGGCAACCCGTGGCGAATAGGCTCGCGCAGGACGGAGAGCATGCGCCGCCAGAAGAGCTTGGCCGTGTCGAGCATCCCGTAGTCGTAAAGCGGCCGGCCGCAGCAGAGCGCCTCTTGCGGGACGAGCACCCGGAGGCCGGCGGCCTCCAGCACCTCGACGGCGGCTTTCAGCGTCTCGGGGTGGAGGTAGTTGTTGAACGTGTCCGGGAACACGACGACGGGGTCGCCCCGCGGATTCACCTCGCCGCGGCCGCGGAACCAGGCCTTGAAGTCCTGGGGCGCGAAGGGGGGCATCCGCCGCTCCGGCGAGATTCCGCCGAGCCGTCTCACGAGCCGCTTCCCGGCCAGGAAGTTCGCCAGCCGGGGCGCCCGCGAGGCGAGCCGGGCGTGGAGCATGATCAGCCCCATCGAGTACGCCTCGGGCGGGCGCAGGCGGCGTCTGTAGTACTTCGACAGGAACTCGGCCTTGTAGGTGGCCATGTCGACGTCCACCGGACATTCGCTCTTGCAGCCCTTGCACGCCAGACAGAGGTCGAGCGCCTCGTGCACCTCGTCGGAGCGGAAGCCGTGCGTGACCGTGTCGCCCTGGAGCATCTCGTAGAGGATTCGCGAGCGGCCCCGGGTGGTGTGCTGCTCGTCGAACGTGGCCATGTAGCTCGGGCACATCGTCCCGCTCTCCGTGTCACGGCACTTGCCGGCGCCGACGCAGCGGAGCGCCGCGTGCGCGAAGCTGCCCGCGTCCTCCGGATAGGAGAAGTGAGTACGGGGTTCGGGCGGGTTGTAGCCCGAGCCGAGCTTCATGTTCGAGACGATCGGATAGGGGTCGACGACCTTGTGCGGGTTCATCCGTCCATCCGGGTCCCAGATGGCCTTGAGCTCGCGAAAGGCGCCCACGAGCTCCGGGCCGAACATCTTCACGAACAGCTCGCCGCGTGACTGGCCGTCGCCGTGCTCGCCCGAGAGCGACCCGCCGTGCTCCAGCACAAGGTCGGCCGCTTGGTCGACGAAGCCGCGGAAGCGACGCAGGCCCCCGGCGCTCTCGAGGTCGAAGTCGATCCGGCAGTGCACGCAGCCGTCGCCGAAGTGGCCGTACATCGACGTCCGGTAGCCGTAGCCGTCGAGGAGCTCCTTTGAAGCCGCGCAGGTAGCTCCCCAGCCGCTCGGGCGGCACCGCGGCGTCCTCCCAGCCCTCCCAGTGGTCCGATTCCACGAGGTGGAATGCGGTCGCCCCCAGGCCGCTCTCGCGGACGTCCCAGAGCCGGCTCTCCCTGGGTGGATCGTCGTAGAGGTGCATCGAGGGGGCATCCTCCTCCCGCCGGAGCAGCTCCATGCACGAGCGCGCCTTCTCGTCGGCCTCATCGATCGTGACGGCGCCGAACTCCACGAGCAGCCAGCCCTTGCCGCCGGGCAGCAGGTCGAGCTCCTGTGTATGCATTCCTAGGATCTTCATGTCGTCCACCAGCACGTCGTCGACCCCCTCCAGGCCGATGGGGCCGAGCTCGAGGATCTCCGGAACGTGATCCGCGGCGTGGTAGACGTCGGGATAGCCGAGCACGAGCAGCGAGCGCGCGGGCGGGCTGTGCACGAGCCGGACCGTGGCTTCGAGCACGGTGGCGAGGGTGCCCTCGCTGCCGCAGAGCGCCCGGGCGACGTTGAAGCCGTTCTCCGGCAGAAGCTGGTCGAGGTTGTAGCCCGAAACCCGCCGGGGGAGGTCCGGGTAGCGCTCCCTGATCAGCGACGCATGGCGATCGCGGAGGTCGCGCATCCGGGCATAGATCTCCCCGCGGCGGCCGCCCTGGCGGATGATCGAGTCGAGCTCGTCCTCGTTCGTCGCGCCCACGCGCATGCGAAGCCCGTCGTAGGTGACGACCTCCAGCTCCTCGAGGTTGTCGGCGGTGCGGCCGGCCATGACGGAGTGGGTGCCGCAGGAGTTGTTGCCGACCATCCCTCCGAAGGTGGCGTACTCGTGCGTGGAGGTGTCCGGCGCGAACGTGAGCTCGTGGCGCTCCTCGGTCAGGTTCGTGAGCTGGTCGTGGACGACGCCGGGCTGCACTCGCGCCAGCCGCCGCCCGGCGTCGATCTCGAGGATCTCGCGCAGGTGCTTCGAGTGGTCGATCACCACTGCGACGTTGCAGGTCTGACCCGCCAGGCTGGTACCGCAGCCCCGCGAGAGGACCGGCGCGCCGTGCTCGTGGCAGATCGCGACCGCGGCAACGACGTCGTCCACGGCGCGCGGCAGCACCACTCCGATCGGGGTCTGGCGGTAGTTGGAGCTGTCGTGCGAGTAGATGGCGCGGTGGCCGGCGTCGAACAGAACCTCGCCGTCGAGCGCGTCGCGCAGGTCGCGCTCGAGCGCCTCGACGTCGATCTCGTCGGCGTCCCGCGGCCGGAGCATCGCGTGGCCGATGCCGGCCCCGTCCTGCGAGCCGTTCCGCCACGCCGCGACGGCCGGATGGGTCCAGTGCGAGCCGGCCGTTCTCATCGCGGCTCGATTCCCAGGCCCGGCCGCGAGCGATCCGGACGCAGGGCCCCGTCCTCGGGCTCGAGCGTCCCCTCGAAGAGGTGCCGCTCGGCGCGCACGTGGTCGGCGAAGTACTCGATGTGAGCCGCGCACTCCATGGCAGCGCATACATGGGCCGAGACCTGTGGCGCGCAGTGAGCCGAGAAGGGGAGGGCGCGCGCCTTGCACAGCCCGTCCACGCGCAGCAGGTTGGTTATCCCGCCGCAGCGGGTGACATCGGCCTGGAGGACGTCCACGCAGCCCACCAGCTCGTGGAGCTCCGGCAGGTCCCAGGCATACTCGCCGGCCGCGATCGCCATCCCCGCCGGCGCGCCGTCGCGGACGCGCCGGAGCCCTTCCCGGTTGTCCGAGCTCACGGGCTCCTCGAAGTAGCCGACGCCGAAGTCCGCGTAGCGCTCGGCCCAGCCGAGCGCGGCATTAGGGGTGAAGGCGCCGTTGGCGTCCACCATCAGCTCCACGTCGTCCCCGATCGCCTCGCGGGCGACGCCCAGGCGCGCCGGGTCGCCTTCGGGATCGCGGCCCACCTTGATCTTCACGCGTCCGAGGTCGCGCCAGCCGGAGAGCTGCTCGGACAGCTCGCGCTCGGAGAGGGAGGTGAAGCCGCCCGAGCCGTAGACCGGCACCCGCTCGTGGAAGCGGCCGAGCAGGTCCGCCAGGCACACGCCGAGCAGCTTGGCCTTGAGGTCCCAGAGCGCCACGTCCGCGGCCGAGACCGCCATCGCGCCGACGCCGGGGCGCCCCGCGTTGCGGATCGCCTCGCGCATCGCGGCCCAGGCGGTCTGGGGATGGAGGGCGTCCGTGCCGTGCAGGACGCCGGCGAGCTTCGACTCCACGAAGCTGGCGACCGACTCGTCTCCGTAGGTGTAGCCGAGCCCGTTCTCGCCACCCGCCGCCACCTGCACGACGATGCAGGTGAGCGAGTCCCAGGCGAGCGTGGCGTCCGACTCCTGCTCGTCCAGCTGGATCGTATGGGCGTGGGCGGAGACGCGCTCGACGGCTTCGACGACCGCCGTGGCCATCAGCGGTTTGTGAGCTCCTTCAGCTTCCCCTTGACCGACTGCTTAACGATGCTGCCGGCCGCGGGGTCGCCCTTCGCGAGCGCCTTGGCCAGGTGCTGAGCCTGGTCGAGCCTGATGTGCGGCGGAAGAGGTGGCACCTCCGGATCCGTGATCGCCTCGTAGAGCACCGGCCGGTCCGCTGAGAGGGCCTCGTCCCAGGCGTCGGCCACCCGATCCGGGCTGTCGACGCGGATCCCTCGCAGCCCGAGCATCTCCGCGTAGGCCGCGTAGGGGAAATCGGGGATCACCTGCGAAGCTTCGAGCTTGGGGTCGCCGGCGAGGACGCGCTGCTCCCAGGTCACCTGGTTCAGGTCCCGGTTGTTCAGGACCAGCACCACCAGCTGACGGTTCGACCAGCGCTCGTAGCGGTGGGCGATGTCGGTCAGGGCATTGATGCCCAGCATCTGCATCGCGCCGTCGCCGAGCGCAGCTATCACCGGCCGGTCGGGATAGGCGAACTTCGCCGCGAACGCATAGGGAACGCCCGGGCACATCGTGGCGAGCGTCCCCGAGAGGGCGGCCTTCATCCCCTTGCGCAGCTTCAGGTGTCGCGCCCACCAGTTGGTGGCGGAGCCGGAGTCGGCGGTGAGGATGCAGCCGTCGGGTAGGCGCGGCGAGAGCTCGTGGAAGACGCGCAGCGGGTTGAGCGGGTCGGCGTCGTCCATGGCGCGCTCGGCCAGGATCGTCCACCAGCGTTCCACCTCGTGCTCGATCTGCTCGCGCCAGGAGCGATCCTCCTTGCGTACCAGATGCGGGATGAGCTCGCGGAGCGTGTCGCGGGAGTCGCCCACCAGGGTCGCGTCGACCGGCAGCCTGGTACCGATCAGGCGGCCGTCGATGTCGATCTCGACCACCTTGCAGGAGCCGGGCTCGGGCAGCCACTCGGCGTAGGGAAAGCTCGTCCCGATCATCAGCAGGCAATCGCAGCCCATGACCATCTCGTCGCTGGGCTTCGTCCCGAGCAGGCCGATGGAGCCCGTGACGAAGGGCAGGTCGTCGGGCACGGCGTCCTTGCCGTTGAGCGCCTTCGCGACCCCGGCGCCCACGAGCTCCGCGGTCTCGATCACCTCGTCCGCGGCGCGCGCGGCGCCCTGGCCGATCAGGATGCCCACCCGCTCGCTCGAGTTGAGGATCTCGGCGGCCTTGGCAAGCTCCGATTCCTGCGGGATCACCCGCGGCGTCAAGCTCCCGTCGGGGGAGGAGTAGACGACGCCGTGCTCCCGCGGAGGCTCCTCGAACGGCTCCTCCTGGATGTCGGCGGGAACGATTACGCAGGTGACCGAACGCGCTGCCTGCGCCACATGCACCGCCCGGTCGATTAGATGTCGGATCTGCCCCGGGTGCATGCAGTGCTGGACGAACTCGGAGGCCACGTCCTTGAACAGGACCTGAAGGTCGACTTCCTGTTGGTAGTTCGCCCCGAGCGAGAACGTCTTCTGCTGCCCCACGATCGCCACCACCGGCTGGTGATCGAGCTTGGCGTCGTAGAGCCCGTTCAGCAGGTGGATGGCCCCGGGCCCGGATGTGGCCATGCAGACGCCCACCTCACCGGTGAACTTCGCGTGGGCGCTGGCGCAGAAGGCCGCGATCTCCTCGTGGCGCGTCTGGACGAACTCGAGCTCGGACTCGTGGAAGGCCCCGAGGAAGCCGTTGATGCCGTCACCGGGGTAGCCGAAGACGTGACCCACGCCGTGCTCTCTCAGTCGTTCGAGCGCGAAGTGGGCGACCGTGCCTGACTCTCCTCTGGGCATGACTTTCTCCTTGCCAGTCGTACGGGCCTGCAAACTCACCGCTACCCGGGTGTCAGCTGTCTGACACGACGGCGCCCGGCACCCGGTGGGCTTCCCGTCTGGAACCGCGACGGCGCAGGCGTCCCGCGCGACGGTCTATCGGCGACGAGCCGGAGGAGCCAGGCGACCGGCGGGAGCGGACAGCGGCTGATCCTCCCACTTGCCGGGGGCCGCCTCCGCGCCGCCGCCGGCCTGCTCACCGAGGGCCAAGGCGGCCTCGACGTGGGACAGGTGGGTGAGGGTCTGCGGGAAGTTGCCGAGCATCTCGCCGGCCTCCGGATCGTATTGCTCGGGGAACAGACCCAGCCCGTTCGCCGCCGTCATCGTCCGGTCGAAGGCCACCCGTGCTTCCTGGCGCCGTTCCTGGTGCGCCAGCGCAGTTGCGAGCCAGAACGAACACGCCAAGAAGGCGCCCTCTCCGCCCTCGATCCCGTCGTCGGAGCGGTGGCGGCGAAGCAGGCCCTGCCAGCCGAGCTGCTCCTGGATCGCGTCGGTGGTCCGGAGCATACGCTCGTCCTGCCAGTCGACGATCCCGGTGGTCGGGAGCCGCAGCAGCGCCGCATCGAGATCGGGGACGCCGAACGCCTGGACGAAGACTCCCCGCTCTCGATCGTAGCCCTCGCTCTCGATCGCCTCTCCGATCTCGTCGCGGGCGTTCCGCCAGCGACGCTCGGGGGCCTTGCGCATGCACTCCTCTGCCAGTGCTAGCCCCCGATCGAGCGCGGCCCAGCACATCGCCTTGGAGTGGACGAAGTGCCTGGGCTCGCCGCGCCACTCCCAGATGCCCGCGTCCGGCAGCCGCCAGCGCTCGACCACCGACTCGACGATCTCCACCAGGAAACGCCAGTAGTCATCGTCCGGGGCGTTCCCGCGGCGGTGCCAGTACCAGCTCTGTATGACGAGGTGTCCGCAGGCGTCGAGCTGGGTCTGCTCCGCTGCGTCGTTGCCGGTGCGCACGGGGCCGATGCCGCGCCAGCCCTCGAGGTCGTCGAGCGGTGCCTCGCGCAGTCGTTGCTCGCCCCCGACCCCGTAGAGGATGCGCAGGTCGCCGGCCCTACCCGCTGCGCTGCGCTCGATGAAGCGGCGGAAGGCGTCCGCCTCGCCCTCACAGCCGAGCCGTGCCAGGGAGCGGGCGGCCATCACGGAGTCGCGGATCCAGCTGTAGCGGTAGTCCCAGGTGCGGCCTCCCTTGGGTCCCTCGGGGAGGGAGGTGGTGGGTGCCGCGACGATCGCCCCCGTCGGCGCGTACGACAGGGCCTTGAGCACGAGCGCCGAGCGGAGCAGGCCGGGCGCGTCGTCCCCCTCCACCCCGAGGTTGCCCGTCCACTCCCGCCAGAAGCCCACTGTGGCCTCCAGCGCCTCGTCCAGCTCGGCGGGATCGGGGTGCTCCCAGTCGCCGTCGTCGATGTCCTCCGGGCGCAGGAAGCTCGCGAGCAAGCGGACCCGCTCGCCGGGCCGCACCGTGAAGTGGGCCCGGAGCTCATCACCGGCATCCACGAGCTCGGCGTCGCTCCAGAGGAGCAGCCCGTCGTCGCCGGCGATGGCGCTGTGAGTGTTGCGGCCGTGGTGGCGGATCCAGGGATGCAGCTGGCCGTAGTCGAAGCGGGGTGCGATCCGGACGGAGAAGGCGACAGCGCCGCGACCGCCCTCAATCACCCTCAAGAGTCGGCGCCGCTCGTCCGCCCGCTCCGCGGCGGGCGGGCCGAGGAAGCAGTCCGTAGCGACGGCCTCACCGCCCCCGGCGCGGAAGGTGGTGCTCAGGACCAGCGTGTCCTCCAGGTAGTCGCGGGAGCTCGGGCCGCCCCGGTCGTCCGGCGTGAGCTCGAAATGGCCGCCGCGCTCGCGATCGAGCAAGCGCCCGAAGCAACTGCCGGAGTCGAAGCGCGGCAGGCAGCACCAGTCGATCGACCCGGCGCGCGACACGAGGGCGGCCGCGTGGCAGTCCCCGATCAGCCCGTAGTCCGCGATCGGCGAGTAGTAGTGCTTCGCCATGGCGGGCGACTACCCGCCACCATTTCCCGGGAAACGACGCCTCAGGTGAGCAGCAGCGTGAACAGTCCGCCCAGAATCGCCGTCCCTGCGACCACGAAGGCGACGTAGTCCCCGGGGTGGCCGCTGTGCGCCGCGCGTAGAACCGAGAGCGGTCGCCGGAGCGGTCGCGCCGGCCTCCGACCTTGCAGGGTCACCCAGGCCACGAGCACGGCACCTCCGAGCGAGATCGCCGAATAGAGCCAGTCGTACCAGTGGGGGACGCCCGACGGGATCGCTGCCCGCGGCGGCCCGGCGCTGCCGCCCAGCGCGGAGACCGCGTAGCTGCGATGGTCGACGAAGCGCTCGGCCGCCGCGACGGTCCCGTCCGCGAGCCCCGGCCAGACACCGGCCGCGAGGCCCGCCACGATGAAGGCGGCGAGCGGAAGCAACATCGTCCAGGGCCGGCGCCCGGGAGGCTCGTCGCCTTCCCTGCCCGCCTCCTCGCCCGACGACTCGATCGTTCGAGGCTCCTCCGCCGGCTCGCCTAGGCCGGCGAATACGCGCGCCCAGGCGCGCAGCAGCGCCGCGCCGCAGAGGGCGGAGACCCCGACGAACACCGGGACGAGCCAGCCGTAGCCCGCGCTCGTGGCCCCGTGCTCGAGCAGGGTCTTGCCGAGGAAGGACCCGAACGGAGGCAGCGAGGCGACGGCGAATGAGGACACGGCGAAGAGGACGGCGGTCACCGTGAGCGCTCGTCCCCGGCCGTGCAGCGGGCCGACGTCGACGTGCCCGAAGCGGTGCTGAACGACCCCGACGCCGACGAACAGCGCCGCCTTCAAGAACCCGTCGCCGACGGCGAACAGCGCCGCTCCCGCGAGCCCCTCGGCGGTCAGCAGGCCGACTCCTGCGAGCATGAGGCCCAGATAGGAGACGGTCACGAATGCGAGCAGCCGCTTGAGATGGGTCTGTGCGAGCGCCATCAGGGCTCCGAGCACCGCCGTGACCACGCCGGCGGCGACCAGTATCGCCCGCAGCTCTCCCTCCGCCCCGGTGAAGGCGCCGCTGAACGCGCTCCAGTAGATGCGTCCCACCGCGTACAGACCGAGCTCGCTCATGACCCCGGCGAGGAGGATGCAGACAGGGGTGCGCGCCACCGCATACGCGTCGGCGAGCCAGAAGTGGAAGGGGACGATGGCCGCCTTTATCAGCAGAGCGCACACAATCAGCCCGAAGGCCACGGCCACAAGCGCGTCCGCTGGCTCGCCGTCGAGCACGCGGCCGATCTGGGCGAGGTTGAGCGCGCCGGTCCGGCCGTAGACGAGGCCGATGCCGAACAGGAACAGGAAGCCGCCGACGCTGTTGACGACCGCGAAGTTGAGCGACCCCTCCAGCGGCGCGCGGCGCTCGATCTGGTAGCCGCAGAGGACGAAGGCCGAGATGAGGGTGAGCTCGAAGAAGACGAAGAGGGTGAAAAGGTCGCCGCTGAAGCTGAAGCCCACCATGCCCGCGAGGAACACGAGCATCAGGGCTTCGAACAGGTCGTCTGTCTCGCCCACGTAGCGCAGGGAGAAGACGACCGCCCCGACAGCGAGCAGCGCCGCGAGAACGGCCGCGCCGGCTCCGAACTGGTCGATCTCGAAGCCGATACCGATCGCGACACCGCCGCGCGGCCGCCAGCCGCCGAGCCAGTAGACCAGTGTCTCGTCGCGCGCCCGCACGAGCACGATCGAGCAGAGGACCGCAACGGCCGCTGCGGCGGCGACGCCGAGCACCTGGGCGCCCCAGCGCGGAAGCAGCGGACGGAGCCCCACGAGGCCGGCGGCGGCGAGCAGCGGCACGGCGATCGCCAGCGCGGCGAGGTCCATCAGCCCCGGAGCTCCCCGATGCGGTTGGGATCGACGGTGCCGAAGCGCTTGCGCGCCTGGATTGCCAGCGCGAGCAGCAGCGCGCTGACGCTCGCCTGCACCACGATGTCGGTCAGGGTGAGCGCCTGGACGACCGGGTCCACGACCGGGCTGGAGGCTGGGATGTCGCCGAAGATCGGCGCCTTCGCTCCCTCGCGGAAACCCACTGCGAGCAGGAGGACGTAGGTGGACGCCTGCGCCACCGACAGGCAGACGATCAGGTGGACCAGGTGGCGGCTGGTCACCACGCCGTAGAGGCCGATGAGCAGTAGCCAGGCCGCGACGACCAGAGCCGGAGCGCTCACTTCCCGCCCCCGCGCCTGAAGATCACCTGGTCGAGGAGCTCCACCAGCACCAGCACCAGGGCGCCCGCCACCTCCAGGCCGACGGCGACGTTGGCCAGGGGGATGGTCCCGCCGGACAGGAGCGACCCTTGGCTGCCCGGGTCGATGAAGTTCTCGAAGAAGGCGGCCGCGAAGATCAGCCCGCCCACGCCGACGATCGCGAAGCCCGCTGCGCCTGCCGACTCCACAACTTCGGTGAGCTCGATCGGCCCGCCGCGCGGTACGGCCACGTGCTGACCCGCCACGTAGACGACCACAACGGCCGCCGCCACGACCACGCCGCCCTGAAATCCGCCGCCGGGCGAGAGCTGGCCGTGGCTCACGACGTAGACGCCCAGCACCACCGTCAGCGGCGCTAGGACGGTTCCCAGGAGCCGGAGCAGGTCGCTCGTCTCGGGCGGGCGGCGCGCCTCCAGCTCGGCGCTGCCCGCCTCGTCTCTCTCGTCGCGCGTGGTGCGCAGCAGCACGACGGCGCCCACGGCGGCCACGAAGACCATGAACTCCTCGCCGAGTGTGTCGAGTGCGCGGTAGTCGAAGGCCACGTCGATCACGACGTTCGATGCCTTGCGCTGGGCGACCGCGTGCGTCGCGATGAGCTTCGCCGTGTCGCCGAGCGGACCGTCGAAGCCGGGCAGCCCTCCGAGGGCGAGTCCGAGCAGGACCGCCAGCCCGGCCGCCGAGACGAGGAAGAGGCCGCTGCGGGCGGCGGGGCTCAATCCCGCTCCTCCTCGTCCCGGTCGACCCGGGCGATCTTTGCGAGCGTGAGCAGTGCGAAGGCCGGCAGCGCCACGCTTCCCACGGCCACCTGGGAGAGGGCCACGTCGGGAGCCTGGAACGCCAAGAAGAGGATCGCCAGCCCGGTGCCGAAGACCCCGCTCGTGATCACCTGCCGTCGCGGCTCGTAGGTCAGGACGACGGCCGTGCCGCTGACGGCCACCAGTGCCAGCGCCGCGTACTGGAGCTCGATCACGGCTCCTCGACGGGAAGCTCGTCCTCGGGCCGGACACGCCAGGCTCCGTGCTCGCGGATCCGGGCGGCCCTCGCCGTGGCGTGGACGAGCGCCGGCGAGCTCAGGAACAGGAACACGCCGACGAAGGCCGCCTTGTTGCCGATCAGGGAGAAGCTCTCGCGAACGAGGACCGCGACGCTGACGGCGGCCGCGCCGAACGCCGCGGGCCCGGTGTAGTGCAGGCGGTCGTAGACGCCGCTTACCGCGAGCACGCCCGCACAAGAGAGGAGCATCAGGGCGACGCCCGCGAAG
>Ga0126312_10002251_pt1 | contig 12887 bp, 13 predicted proteins | sample Plot104A_FD_92537 | JGI IMG/M metagenome (GOLD analysis project Ga0126312, IMG submission 92537) | Serpentine soil microbial communities from UC McLaughlin Reserve, CA, USA - Plot104A | ecosystem: Environmental > Terrestrial > Soil > Grasslands | place: USA: UC McLaughlin Reserve, Lake County...
ACGCGCGGCATGATCGAGGTGCCGCCGCCCACCCGCATCTCGAAGCCGCGCTTGCCGTCCTTGACCCGGGCGAGGAAGCCGACGTCGTGGATCCCGGTGATGGCGCGGTCCTCGTCGGTGCCCGTGAAGGCCGTCTTGACCTTGCGAGGCATGGACTGGGTCGTGGGGTGCCGGACGAAGTAGCGGACGTAGGCGCCGGCGTAGGGGGTCGGGTCGAAGACCTCGCCCTCGAGCACCCCCGCCCACGGGTCGCCGGTCACGTTGCGCATGGTGTTCCCGCAGCCCTCGCGGCTGGAGAGCCCGGCGTCGCCCAGCTCGCGGATGGCCTGCGCGGCGTCATCGAGCGGCACGTGGTGCATCTGGATGTTCTGCCGGGTGGTGATGTGGCCCTTGTTCAGCGGCGCGTACCTCTCGACAACGTCGGCGAACTTCTCCATCTGCTCCGGCGAGACGCCGCCGAACGGCAGCTTGGTTCGGATCATCTGGACATCCGCCTGGCGCTGGCCGTACACGCCCTGCTTCAGGCGGAACTTGATGAACTCGTCCTCCTCGGTCTGCCCGTCGAGGAACTTGCGCGCCTCGGTGTCGAAGTCGTCGAACTCGCGCTCGAGGATGGGAATCACGTGGCCCGGAACGTTCTCCAGGACCTCCGGGTTCTCGAGGGAGCCCTTTCTGCCCTTGGGCTTGCCGGGCGCGGCGGTCGGTTCCATCGACCGAATGTAGCAAAACCCGGTCGGGTTTCCGCCTTTATCTCAGAGCCAAGGCGAAGGAGCGTCCGGCTCGAGCCCTACGCCCTCCATCAGGCTCGCCCGCCTCCAGCGGCTCGTGGGCGGCCCCTCGGCCGCGGGCGGTGGCGCCGTGTCGCGCAGGAACTGCTCGATCGCGGCCGCGATGGCTGCCGCCTCCTCCGGCGAGGCGCTCGCCTGCTGGAGCTCGATTCGCGGCCGTGCGGGCCGCCGCTTGCCGTTGCCGGACATGGGAGGCGAGAGCGTATCTTCCGCCGCGTGCCGGAGATCCTGGCCTTCGACAACGACGCCGTCCTCTCCGCCGTGAGCCCGCCGGAGGCGGTCGAGCGCGTGCGCGAGGCGTTCGTGGAGTACGCCGCCGGCGAGTGGGTGATGCCGGCCAAGGTCTACCTCGACGCGTCCCCGAACGGCGACTTCCGCGCGATGCCGGCCAAGGGCGCCGGCCTGGCGATCCTGAAGTGGGTCACCTCCTTCCCGGCGAACCCGGCGGCCGGCCTGCCGGTGGTCATGGGGATGATCTGCGTCTCCTCGGCGGTGGACGGCGAGCCGCTGGCGCTCATCGACGTACGCTCGGTCACTGCGCTGCGCACCGGTGCCGTGGCGGCCGTGGCGGCGCAGGAGCTCGGCCACGAGGACGCGCGCAGCGTCGGGATCATCGGCTGCGGCCTGCACGGCACCTGGGCGGCGCGCTGCCTCGCCGCTGTGGAGTACGGGCCTGGCGTCTGCTACGACCCGGACCCGGAGGCCGCCGGCTCGCTGGCGGGCGAGCTCGGGTGGGAGGCTGGCACCCGCGAGGACGCCCTCGGCTGCGACGTGGTCACCTGCGTGACGCCGGGTGTGACCCCGGTCGTGACAGCGGCAGACCTCCGCCCCGGGCTTCATCTCAACATGCTTGGCGCCGACGGTCCCGGGAAGGTGGAGGCCGAGGTGGAGGCCGTGGCGGCATGCGAGCTCTTCTGCGACGACTGGGCGCAGGCGTCGCACGGCGGCGAGCTGACGGCGGCCGTCGAGCGGGGGATAGTCGCCCGCGAGCGGGTGACCGAGCTCGGCGCCGTGCTCACGGGCTCCGCGCCTGGCCGCTCCTCGCCCCGGGCCACCACGCTGTTCGACTCCACCGGCCTGGCGATCCAGGACCTCGCTATCTGCCTGGCGGTGCTGGAGGCGCACCGCGCCGGCCAGGTCCGGGCGGGGACCACGCGGCTGTGACAGAGATGCCTCACGTCGACGGCGTGACGCACCGCCAGGTGGACCTCGGCGGGCTCGGTCTGCATGTGGCCGAGGCCGGCGACGGTGAGCCGCTCGTGATGGTCCACGGCTGGCCGGAGCACTGGTTCATGCGGCGGAAGCTGATCCCTGCGCTCGCCGAGCGGTACCGCGTCATCTGTCCCGACCTGCGCGGCTTCGGCTGGAGCGACGCGCCCCCGGGCCGCTACGAGAAGAAGACCTTGGCCCGCGATCTCGTCCGGCTGCTCGAGGTGCTCGGACTGGAGCGCGTCCGGCTCGTCGGCCACGACTGGGGCGGCTTCGCCGGCTTCCTGGCGTGCATAGAGGCGCCGCAGCGCTTCGAGCGCTTCGTCGCGCTCAGCATCGTGTCGCCCTGGTTCCGGCCGGCCCTCGGGCCGGGGCTGCTCGCGGGCGTGGCCTACCAGCTGCCGCTGGTGGCGCCGCTCGTCGGCACGCACGTGGCGTCCTCGCCCTCTTTCACGCGATTGCTGCTCCAGCAGGGGAGCACGCGCTCGTACACCGACGAGGAGATCGCGGCCTACGCGGACAGGCTGAGCGCGCCGGAGCGCGCCCGTGCCACGGTGGCCCTCTACCGCTCGTTCCAGGTGCTGGAGCTTCCGGCCATGGCGACAGGGCGCTACGTAGACGGACGGATGACGGTCCCGACGCTCGCGGTCTACGGCGGGGACGACCCGGTGGTCGGCAAGGGGGCCTTCGATCGCGCCGACGAGCACTGCGAGTCGCTCGAGGTCGAGCCGATGCCAGGCAGGGCCCACTTCCTTCCCGAGGAGGCGCCGGACGAGGTGCTGAAGCGGCTCAACCCGTTCCTCAGCTAGCGCCTACCCGGCGCCGTGAGCGCAGCCCTGGCCCGCCGCACGACGGACGAGGCCGCCTCCGGGGCCGGCGGGGATGCCCCCGCGTCGTCTCGCGAGCGCAATGCGGCCCGCACCGGGCCGGGGTCGTCCAGCCGTTCGTCCGCCCACCGCACGCTCTCCTCCTTCGAGCGCCAGCGGCCGTCCGACGCCCAGGCCCAGGTCCGGCAGGCGGCGAGGACGGTCTGCGCGGGCGACTCGTCGCTCGCGTCGTACCAGTCGAGTGCCCGCGCCAACGACTCCACGACGAGCTGTCGCGGCAGATCGGGGAACACCTCGGCCGGCGGCGGGCCGCTGAGGGGCACGCCACGCTGCCGGCCGATCGCGATGTCGATCACGAACCAGAAGGGCGGGTCGCCCCCGGGGTCGAGGGCGACGTGGCGCGCGACGCCCGGCCCGGTGTTCAGATTGAGCTGGAAGGCCGGTCCTGCCGGGTCGTGCAGGTCGTCGGCGGCGTAGAGGACGAACTCGAGCTTGAGCGCGGGGCAGGGCAGCGCCTCGTGGTCCAGCGCCGCCGCGAGCTCGATCAGGGCCGGCCGTTCCAGGCGCCTCGTGCTCACCGCCTGGACGTCGAGGTCGCTCCGGCCCGGGACGTAGTCGCCGAGCGCGGCCGAGCCGAACAGCCAGACGCCGGAGATCTCCTCGCCGAGCGAGCCGCGGACGCGCCGCGTCACCTCGCCGAGATAGCCGCGCTCAGGCGTGCCGGCCCGAAGCACCGAGCGCAGGGACTCGACGTCCTCCACCGAGCTAAAGCGGGATGTTTCCGTGCTTGCGCTTCGGTCCGGGCACCCGCTTGGTCTGGAGGGTCTCCAGCGCCCGGATCAGCTTCGGCCGCGTCTCGTGCGGCACGATCACGTCGTCGATGTAGCCGCGCTCGGCCGCCGTGTAGGGGTTGGCGAAGCGGGCCTTGTAGTCGTCCATCAGCTTCTGGCGGCGGGTGTCCGGCGTCGGCGACTCGGCGATGTCGCGGCGGTAGATGATGTTCACCGCCCCTTCCGGGCCCATCACGGCGACCTCCGCCGTCGGCCAGGCGAAGTTGAAGTCGGCCAGCATGTGCTTGGAGTTCATGACGTCGTAGGCGCCGCCGTAGGCCTTGCGGGTGACGACGGTCAGCTTGGGCACGGTCGCCTCGGTGAAGGCGTAGAGCAGCTTGGCGCCATGGCGAATGATGCCGCCCCACTCCTGGCTCGTCCCCGGAAGGAAGCCGGGCACGTCGGTGAAGGTCAGGAGCGGGATGTTGAAGGCGTCGCAGAAGCGCACAAAGCGCGCGCCCTTCTCGGACGAATCGATATCGAGCACGCCGGCGAGCTGGGAGGGCTGGTTTCCGACCACGCCGATCGGGCGCCCGCCGAGCCGCGCGAACCCGACGACGATGTTGCGCGCGAAGTGCTCGTGCACCTCGAAGAACTCGCCGTTGTCGACGATGTGGTGCACGACGTCGCGCATGTCGTACGGCTTGTTGGGGATGTCCGGAACGAGCTTGTCGAGCGCCTCGTCCATCCGGTCCGGATCGTCGCCCGTGTCCATCTGCGGTGGCAGCTCGAGGTTGTTCTGCGGCAGGAACGACATGAGGTAGCGCGCGTCCTCGAGGCAGGACTCCTCGTCGTCAGCCGCGAAGTGCGCCACCCCCGACTTCGTCGCATGCGTCATCGCGCCGCCGAGCTCCTCGAAGCCGACCTCCTCGCCGGTCACGGTCTTGATGACGTCAGGGCCCGTGATGAACATGTGGGACGTCTCCTTGACCATGAAGATGAAGTCGGTCATGGCCGGGGAGTAGACGGCGCCGCCGGCGCAGGGGCCCATGATCAGCGAGATCTGCGGGATCACGCCGGAGCACTGGACGTTGCGGACGAAGACGTCGCCGTAGGCGCCCAGCGAGACGACGCCCTCCTGGATCCGCGCCCCGCCCGAGTCGTTGATCCCGATGACCGGACAGCCGATCCTGGCGGCCAGGTCCTGGATCTTCACCATCTTCTCCGCCATCACCTCGCCGAGCGAGCCGCCGAAGACCGTGAAGTCCTGGGAGAAGACGCAGACGGGGCGGCCGTCGATCAGCCCATGCCCCGTCACGACCGCGTCGCCCCAGGGCTTGTTCTTCTGCATTTCGAACTCGTATGTCCGGTGCCGGACGAAGGTGTCGAGCTCCTCGAACGAGCCCGGATCGAGCAGCTTCTCGATCCGCTCGCGGGCCGTCATCTTGCCCTTGTGGTGCTGCTTCTCGACCGCCTTCTCGGAGGCGGAGTGGATCGCGGCCTCCCTCAGCTCCTGGAGCTGGGCGAGCTTCTCCTCGTAGGTCTCGGGCGATCTCTGGCGCATGGCGGGTGCGGGATTCTAGGGTCTCCCCTTGGTCGTCGAGGACCTGAGACGCGAGACGGTCGGCGAGCGCACGGAGCTCTCGGGCCGGCTGCGCGTGGATTCCGCCGTCGAGGCGCCCGAACGAATCTGGTTCCGCTTCCCTCCGGACCTGGCCAACGGCGAGGTGGACGGCTCGCCGTTCCTGCCGGGGCTGTTGCTGGCGGCGATGTGCCTGCGCGAGGACCTGCGCATTGACGCGCCCGTGTCGGAGCGGCTGCTGGCAGGCGCGGAGCAGGCCCAGCTCGTGATGCGCACCTGGTGGCCGAAATTAGGCACGGCTCGCGTGGAGGCGGAGCCGGCGCGTCTCCCGGGCGGGGGCGAGAGCCGGGCGACGCTGTTCACCCGCGGCGCTGACTCCTGGCACACGGTCCTGAACGAGAGCGTCGACGTCCTGCTCTACAGTGCCGCGGCGGACTTCGTCTGGGGCCGGCGGGACTCAGGCCCCGAGGAGACAATGAGGGCTCGCGCGTCCGTTGTCGCCCTTCACCGCGCGTGCGCCGAGCGGCGCGGTCGCCGGCTCGTGGTGGTCGACACCAACCTCCGCCACTTCGTCGAGCCGCTGCGTAACTGGGGCTTCAGCCACGGCGGCATCTTGGCCGCCTGCGGCTTGGCGGTCGGATCCGGGATTAGGGAGCTACGGATCCCGTCCTCCTTGACGTACGGGAACCTGACGCAGCTGGGCACGCATCCCCTCCTGGACCCCTGCTGGTCGACCGAGCGCACCGTGGTCATACACGACGCGCCTGAGGTGCGGCGCATCAAGAAGCTGATCGGGGTAGCCGCGGACCGGAACGCCTTCGAGAACCTCCTGGTGTGCAACGGCCCCGATCCCCGGCTCAACTGCTGCCGCTGCGGCATGTGCCTGTCGACCATGGTCCAGCTGGAGGCGATCGGCGTGCTGGACCGCGCCGTCACCTTTCCCGCGCCGCTTCGGGCGCGAGACGTGGCGCGCCTCCGGACGACGAGCCGCCTCAGCCGACGGGCGACGTGGCTGCACATCGAAGAGGTGCTGAGCTACGGAGGGCGGGCGTCCCTGGCGGCCGCCCTCGAGGTGGGCCTCCTTCGATACCACACCGGCCGCCTGGCTCGCCTGGCCTACCGGATCGCCAGGGCAGCGGTCAGGCGCCGCGGGCGTGGGTGGCCAAGACCACGGTCCTGAAGTCCGGCGGGGCCTCGACGGAGGCATCCGACGGTCCGCGATTCGGACATTCGTCAAGCGCCTGATAGAAAGCGCAGGTGGCCATCGAGCGCGTCCGGGCGATGACGATCTGGGTGAACGACGTCGACGCCGCCGTGGACTTCTACGTCGAGAAGCTCGGCCTCGAGAAGACGGCCGACAAGCGGTACGGCGAGAAGGGGCGCTGGGTGACGGTGACGCCCGCGGGCGCGGACGGTCCGCAGATCAGCCTCAGCCCGGCAGGCTATGGCGGCGAGCCGGGAGGGTTCACGGGATTCGTGCTCGAGACCTCAGACGTGGAGGCGACCGTCGAGGAGCTCCGGGACCGTGGCGTGAACTTCACGTCCGAGATCCGCACCAACCGCGTCGGCGCGACCATGGTCGACTTCGAGGACCCGGACGGGAACGGGTTCAGGCTCCACTCGGCCTGAACCGCCGGGCCGCCAGCGCTGCGGCCGAGTAGCCGAGGATCTCCGCGTGCTCGATCGGCGGTTGCCTCTTCTCGAGAAGCCCGCACAGGTGGACGGCTGCCAGCAGCCAGCCGCCGACCTCGGCGAACTGGAAGTAGGACCGGTGCTGCTCTGGATCGCGGGCCGCCAAAGCCGCCTGCACGCAGGCCGCGGTCGCCACGGCACCGAGGCAGCGGCCGAAGTACAGGCCTACGTCGGTCTCGCGCTCTTTGCGCCATCCGAAGGCGCGAGCCCAACGGTACGGGTCGAGCAGCAGGGGAAGCGCGAAGGCCACCCCGAAGAAGCCGGCAAAGCCGGCGGCGAACCAGCGGCTGGCGCGAGGGTCGTCCACGGCGGCTAGAACAGCCCCTGCTTCAAGCGCGCGAGAACGGGCGGTGGTGTGCCGCGCCCAGGGTGTCGAGCACGCCATCGAGCACGGCCTGGGCCCGCTCCGCGTCCATCCCCGGCGACTCGGGCTCCGGCGTGGGCGGCGGCTCGGGCTCCACGGCGACCGGCTCCGGCGTGGGCGGCGGCTCGGGTGCGGGTTCCGGCTCCACGGCGACCGGTTCCGATGGAGGCGGCGGCTCGGCGGGATCCGGCTCCGGCTCCGGCGCGGGCTCGGGCTGCGACGCGGGCGGCGCGGGGTCGGGCTGCGACGCGGGCGACGCGGGCGGCGCGGGCTCGGGCTGCGACTTGGGCACGAGCTCGGGCTCCGCCCGGCGCCGCCGGAAGAGCCAGCGCGCCAGGAAGCCGAGGCGTGGCTCCCGCCCGGGAGGCGGAGGGGGTGGCTCGGGCTCTGCCTCGGGTCCCGGTTCGGGCTCGGGCTCGGCCTCGGCGTCCGGCTGGGGTTCGGCCTCGGCGTCCGGTTTGGGCTCGGGCTCGGCCTCGGCGTCCGGCTGGGGTTCGGCCTCGGTGTCCGGCTCGGGCTCGGGCTCGGGGGCGGGCTCCGGCTCAGCGTCCGGCTCGGGCGCGGGCTCCGGCTCGGCCGCTTTGGGCTCCGGTTCGGGCGCCGGCGCCGGGTTCGCTTCCGGAAGCGCCGCGGTCAGGATGACCTTGGTGCCCCAGCCCGACGACTCGATCGACACGCTCCCGCGGGCCCGCTCGCCCTCCCAGTCGACGGATGTCTCCGGCTCGACCTTGGTGATCGTGATCTCGCCGAAGGCGCCCAGATGTCGCGCCAGGCGCTCGAGCTCGCTCACTTCGGCCCACAGCTCGGGCGGTGACTTGACGAGTCTGCGCTCTGCGACGAGGTCGGGCATCGCAGACCCGTTCGCTCGGCGACCGTGGACTCCTTCCCGTCGGAAGCGTCCTACCGAGCTGGGGCCCGGGTACCGGCCGCGGACGCAGCATCGCAACTAGATTCAGCCCATCGATTCGCTGCCGCTCCCGCCCGTCCAGCTGGCCCGCCGTGTAGGCATACCGGACCCGGACGACCCGCTCGGCTCGTACGAGCGGCTCGGCCGGGACTCCCGCGCTCTCGTCCTCGACCTGCTGCCGGACGACTGGTCGTTCGAGGGCAAGCAGGTGCTCGACTTCGGCTCGGGGGCCGGCAAGGTGCTCCGGCACTTCGCCGAGGAGGCGCAGCTGGCCGAGTTCCACGGCTGCGACATCGACGGGCCCAGCATCGAGTGGCTTCAGCGCGAGCTGTGCCCGCCCTTCCATGCCTTCCGCAACGAGGAGGAGCCGCCGCTGCGGGTCGCGGACGAGAGCTACGACCTTGTGCTCGCGCTGTCGGTCTTCACCCACCTGACGAAGACCTGGAACGACTGGCTGCTCGAGCTGCACCGAGTCCTGAGGCCGGACGGGCTCCTGACCGCCACCTTCCTCGGCAAGGCCGCCTACGAGGCGTTCACGGGCAAGCGCTATCGCGAGCGCCGGATCGGGATGAAGGTGATGAACCGCCGTCAGGGATGGGATCTTGGCGGTCCCACGGTCTTCCACTCCGAGCGCTGGCTGCGAGAGCACTGGGGCCGGGCTTTCGACTTCGAGGAGCTCCGCCACGGCGTGAGCCCCGGCGAGCACGGCGTTGTGCTCCTGCGCAGGCGGGAGCTAGGCCTCTGAGTACTCGCCGAACTCGTCGCGCATCACGCCGCAGACCTCGCCGAGCGTGGCGTGCTCCTTGAGCGCGGCGCGGATGGCGTAGAGCAGGTTTCCCTCGCCGCGGGCGACCTCGCGAAGCTCCTCGAGGCGCTTGTCGACGGCCGCCTGGTCGCGATCCTCCTTGAACTCCTTCAGGCGGGCGACCTGGTTCTCCTCGGTCTTCGGGTCGATCTTGAGGATCTCGACATCCTCGATCTCGTCCGTCACGTACTCGTTCACGCCGACGACGATGTCCTGCTTCTGCTTGTAGCGCTCCTCGTAGCCCCAGGCGGACTCCTCGACCTCGGCGCGAATGAACGGGATGCACTCGACCGAGCCACCGAGCTCCTCGACCTTGTCGATCAGCGCCTGGGCGCCCTCCTCGATCTCGTCGGTCAGGGACTCGACGAAGTAGGACCCGGCGAACGGATCGACGCTGTCCGCGGCGCCCGACTCGTGAGCGAGGATCTGCTGGGTGCGTAGGGCTATGCGCGCGGCGCGCTCGGTGGGCAGCGCCAGCGCCTCGTCGAACCCGTTCGTGTGCAGGGACTGGGTGCCGCCGCAGACGGCCGCGAAGCCCTGCAGGGCCACCCGGACGATGTTGTTCTCGGGCTGCTGAGCGGCGAGCGTGACCCCGCCGGTCTGGGTGTGGAAGCGGAGCTTCATCGAGCGCTCGTCGTGGGCGCCGAAGCGCTCCCTCATGATCCGCCCCCACATCCGACGGACCGCGCGGAACTTGGCCACCTCCTGGAAGACGTTGTTGTGGCCGTTGAAGAAGAAGGCGAGCCGGGGCCCGAACTCGTCGACCTCGAGCCCCGCATCGACCGCGGCCTGGACGTAGGCGATCGCGTTGGAGAGCGTGAAGCCGACCTCCTGCACCGCCGAGCAGCCCTTCTCGCGCATGTGGTAGCCCGAGATGGAGATCGTGTTCCACTTCGGCACGTTCTCGCGGCAGTAGGCGAACAGATCGGTGGTCAGGCGCATCGCCGGCTTGGGCGGGTAGATGAAGTTCCCGCGCGCGATGTACTCCTTGAGGATGTCGTTCTGGGTCGTGCCACGAAGCTGTTCGCTCGGCACTCCCTGCTCCTCGCCGACCAGCTCGTAGAGCAGCAGCAGTACGGAGGCGGGAGCGTTGATGGTCATCGAGGTCGAGACCTCGTCGAGCGGAATCCCGTCGAAGACGCGGCGCATGTCATCGATCGAGTCGATGGCGACGCCGGTGCGCCCGACCTCGCCGGCGCAGAGCGGGTCGTCGGAGTCCCTGCCGAGCTGAGTGGGCAGGTCGAAGGCCATCGACAGGCCGGTCGACCCGTGCTCGATCAGATAGCGGAAGCGCTCGTTGGTCTCCTTGGCCGTGGCGTAGCCCGCGTACTGGCGCATCGTCCACTTGCGCGAGCGGTACATGTCCGGATGGATGCCGCGCGTGAACGGGTATTCACCGGGCTCGCCCAGCCGCTCCTCGAGCCCGGGCGCGACGTCGTCGTCGTGGTAGGCGGTGTCGATCTCGATGCCGGAGTCGGTGAACCGTCGCGGGTCGTCCGGGCCCACGATCGGCGCGATGCTCGGCTTGTGCTCGGGCTTGGTGGCCATCTTCCGGAAGGATACGGCGGCGCCGCCGTCGCGCCGCAGCTGCGCCCGTGGCACCCGGTTGAATTGACGCGCTGCCAGCTCCTGCACTCGAACGTCCCGCATCGAGGTCTAAGGGCCTCAGTCCGGGACGTTCGCCCCGTAGCATCCATGGCGTGCAGGTGCGAATCCGCCTCTTCGCGATGCTCCGCGAGCGCGCTGGTGCCTCCGAGGTAAGCGTGGAGCTGCCCGAGGGCGCGCGCGTGGCCGACGCGATCGGCGAGCTGTCGGAGCTCGCGGCCGGCCTGCCCCTTGTAATGGCCGTCAACCGTGAGTACGCGGACGAGGACACCGCGCTCGACGCCGGCGACGAGCTCGCCCTGATCCCGCCCGTGAGCGGCGGCTCGCTGGGCGCGGCGCCCTGGGTGCGCGTGACCGGAGAGCCGCTGTACCTGGACGCCCTCGCCACACGCGTGCGCGATCCGCGCGCGGGCGCGATCGTGACCTTCCAGGGCGTGACCCGCGGGGTGGACAAGCTCGACTACGAGGCGTACGTGGAGATGGCCGAGGAGCGCTTGGCGGCGATCGCGCGCGACGCCGTCGACAGGCACGAGCTCTGCGCGGCGGCGGTGGAGCACCGCATCGGCGAGGTCGCGCTGTCCGAGCCGAGCGTCTGCGTCGCCGTCTCGGCGCCGCATCGCGGCGAGGCCTTCGCCGGGGCCCGCGAGATCATCGACCGGGTCAAGGCGGAGGCGCCGATCTGGAAGAAGGAAGATGAGCGCTGGGTCGAGGGGACCGAGCCCGGCCGAGGCTGAGCGGCTGAGGGACCTGCCCTCGGTCGAGCTGCTGGCGGCGCGAATCGAGGGCGTGCCGAAGGGTGCGGCCGTGGCCGCAGCCCGGTCCGCCATCGCAGTGGCGCGCGAGCGCATCCGCGCGGGCGGCGAGCCGGGGGATCTCGTGGCCGAGGCGCAGGCCGCCCTGCGGCCGAGCCCGCGCCGTGTGCTCAACGCCAGCGGCGTGATCGTCCACACCAACCTCGGCCGCGCGCCACTCCCGGCGGAGGCGGCCGAGGCGGCGGCCCGCGCCGGGGTCGGGTACACGAACCTGGAGTACGACCTGTCGCGGGGGGCTCGGGGGTCGCGGCACCACCACGTCGAGGGGCTCCTGTGCGAGCTCACCGGATCCGAGGCGGCGCTGGCCGTGAACAACTGTGCCGCCGCCGTGCTCCTGGCCGCCGCGGCGCTTGCCGGCGGTCGCGAATTGGTCGTCTCGCGCGGTCAACTCGTCGAGATCGGCGGCTCGTTCCGGATCCCCGAGGTGGTCGCCCAGTCGGGCGCCCGCCTGGTGGAGGTGGGCACCACCAACCGCACCCGCATCTCCGACTACGAGCGCGCGCTCGGTCCCGGCACCGGCGCCATCCTGCGTGCGCACCAGTCCAACTTCCGCACCCTCGGCTTCACCGAGGAGGCGTCGATCGAGGAGCTCTGCCGGCTCGGCCCGCCGGTGATCGACGACGTCGGCTCGGGCGTTCTGGCCGACGGCGTTCCCGAGCTGGCCGACGAGCCCCCTGTCCGCCGGTCGGTAACCGCCGGAGCCGCCGTGGTCTGCTTCTCGGGCGACAAGCTCTTGGGCGGCCCGCAGGCCGGGTTGATGGTGGGCAGCCACGAGGCCATCGGACGCTGCCGCTCGCATCCGCTAGCCCGCGCCGTTCGGCTCGACAAGTTGTCGCTGGCGGCGCTCGAGGCGACGCTGCGGATCTACCGCGATCCGGCCGCGGCGAGGGAGTCGATTCCCGTGCTGCGGATGCTGTCGATCGGTGAGGACGCGCTGCAGGGGCGCGCGGAGGCGATGCGCGATCTGATCGACGGAGCGCAGGTGGTGCGCGCCACCGCGAAGGTCGGCGGCGGAGCGCTCCCGTTGCTCGAGCTCGCGGGCCCGGTATGTGCCGTCGACCCGCAGCCCCTTGGCATCGACGAGCTGGCGCGGCGGCTCCGCTCGGCCGAGACCCCGGTCATCGGGCGCGCCCGGGAGGGCTGGTTTCTGCTCGACCCGCGGACCCTGGACGACGACGAGGCGCGCGAGGCGGCGGGCGCCGTGGCGGCCGCCCTCGGCCGTTGAGCGCTCCGCCGCTCACCCTGGGCACGGCCGGGCACATCGACCACGGCAAAACGCGGCTCGTCCAGGCTCTGACGGGCAAGGACACCGACCGCCTGCCGGAGGAGCACGAGCGCGGCATCTCGATCGAGCTCGGCTACGCGCCGCTGGACCTGCCCGGGGGCCGGCGGCTGTCGGTGGTCGACGTGCCCGGGCACGAGCGCTTCGTCCGCACGATGGTCGCGGGGGCAACCGGCATCGACTTCTTCCTGATGACGATCGCCGCCGACGACGGCGTCATGCCGCAGACGCGCGAGCACGCGGC
>Ga0126312_10002255_pt1 | contig 12881 bp, 8 predicted proteins | sample Plot104A_FD_92537 | JGI IMG/M metagenome (GOLD analysis project Ga0126312, IMG submission 92537) | Serpentine soil microbial communities from UC McLaughlin Reserve, CA, USA - Plot104A | ecosystem: Environmental > Terrestrial > Soil > Grasslands | place: USA: UC McLaughlin Reserve, Lake County...
AGGGGCGAAGCGGCGGAAGCCGAGGCCTAAAAAGCTTCAGATAGCCCCTCAGGATGACGAAAAGTCTCCTGAAAGCCCATGCAGAACGGGAATCTGGCCGAGGCGCAACTTCGCGCCCTTATCGACGTGGCCGCGGTCGCCGCGGGCGCACACCGGCTCGAGGAGCTCCTCGAGCTGGCGGCCGAGCGCGCCCTGGAGGCGCTCGGCGGCTCCTCGCTGGCCATTTCGCGCTGGGACATGGAGTCCGGCGTGGTCCGCACGCTCGTCAACGTCGGCGAGCTCGGCCCCGGTGAGGAGCGCTTCCCGAAGGACGAGACCTACTCGGTGCACGACTACCCGTCCGTCGTCACCGTGATCCGCAAGGGCGGCAGCTCGCTCGCCGCCATCGACGACCCCGAGACCGACGAGGCGCAGCGCGAGCTGCTCCAGCGGCTCGGCAAGGAGTCGAGCCTGTCGGTCCCGATGATCTTCCGCGGCGAGCCCTGGGGCGAGCTCTGGGTGACCACGGCGCCCGGAGCGCCGCGACTGAAGCCGGACGACGAGACCTTCCTGCGCGCGATCGCGGACGTGCTGGCCGGGGCGATCCACCGCGCGGAGCTGTTCGCGAAGATCGAGGCCCTCGCCTACACCGACTCGCTGACCGGCGTCGCGAGCCGGCGCGCCGTCGAGACGGCGCTCGAGGAGGCCTGCGCCGAGCCCGCCGGCCCCGGCTCGCCCGCGCTCGTCCTGTGCGACATCGACAACCTCAAGCGGGTCAACGACCGCGGCGGCCACGAGGCCGGCGACCGCGCGCTCTGCGCGGCGGCCGAGGCGATGGTGGCCGCGGCGAGCGGCCACGAGGACGCCGTCGTCGGACGCTTCGGCGGCGACGAGTTCTGCGTGCTGCTGCCGTCGGGGACCGCCGAGGACGCGCGCGCGGTGGCGCTCGACGCGGTGAGGCGGCTCGACGCGGCCGGTGGCGAGCGGATCTCGTGCGGCATCGCGGCGCGGACCGAGGAGCTCTACCAGCCCGCGGACCTATTGCGCGCGGGGGATCAGGCCCAGTACCGCGCGAAGCGGGCCCGCGCCGACGTGGACGTGGTGGTCGCCGGCGACGCGCCCGAGCCGCCCGCCGCGGAGGGCCGCGACCGGGCCTACCGCGCGAGCGACCCGGACGCGGCGCTCGCCCGCGAGCTGCTCGACCTGCTCGACGACATGAACGGCTCAAGCGCGGACGAGCGCCTCGCTCGCCTGCGCGATCGGCTCGAACGGGCCGCGTGACCACGGACCCGGCTTGACGGCCCGCCGGCTCATCGGCGTGCTCGCGCCCGCCCTCGCGCTCGCGCTTCCGCCGGTCGCGAGCGCCGAGCTCGTGACGCACGGGGCGGACCAGCGCTTCGTGCCGGGTGAGGCGCTCGTGACGTACGAGCGTGGCGTCGGGGCGGCCGAGCGCCGGGACGTGCGCGGCGAAGCGGGGGTCGACTTCGAGGGCTCGCTCGAGCTGTCGCGCGCGCAGGTCGTGAGCTTCGACGGCCCGGTGCGCGACGCGATCACCCGGCTCGAGGAGCAGCCGGGAGTCGCCGGCGTCCAGCCGAACTACGTCTACCGCGCGCTGGCCGCGGCCCCGAACGACAGCCACTTCGGCGAGCTCTGGGGCTTCGGCGCGACCCCCGGAGTCGGCGTCCTGCCCGCATGGGACCGCTCGCGCGGCGCCGGGCAGGTGATCGCGATCCTGGACACCGGGGTGGACCTCACGCACCCGGACCTCGCCCCGAACCTGTGGAGCATGCCTGGGAACCCGGGCGTGCACGGCCACGACTTCGTGGACGGCGACGATGTTCCGGACGACTTCAACCTCCACGGGACGCATGTGGCCGGCACAGCGGCGGCGGTCGCCGACAACGGACAGGGCGTGGCCGGCGTGGCCCCGCAGGCGCGGATCATGGCCGTGCGCGTGCTGGACGGCGACGGAAGCGGCAGCACCGATGAGATCGCGAACGGGATCGCCTACGCCGCGAACAACGGCGCCGGGGTGCTCAATCTCAGCCTGGGCGGCCCCGCGGATGCCGGGGACCAGGCCCTCGAGGCCGCGATCGCGCTGGCCGAGCGGAAGGGCGCGGTCGTCGTGGCCGCGGCCGGCAACGAGGGCAACGACAACGACGCTCATCCCACGACTCCGTGCACCTTGCCGAACGCGAACCTGATCTGCGTCGCGGCCGTGACGAACACCGGCGCCCGGCCGGGATACTCGAACTTCGGCGCGACCACGGTGGACGTGGGCGCCCCCGGCGGCGACGGCGAGGGCGGCGGCCCCGACATCCTGAGCGCGAAGCCGTCGTGGGCCGCGCCCCTATTAAGCGAGGGCTTCGAGGGCGACCTCGGCGGCTGGACCGCCACCCACACGAGCGGCACGGTCGACTGGGGGGTCGCGGGCCTCGGGGTCTCGCCGAGCACGCATTCGGCCTCCGACAGCCCCGCCGGCCTCTACCAGAACGGCACGAGCTCGATGCTCCAGCTCACGAGCCCGGTCAACCTGGGCGCGCAGCGCGGCTGCCGGCTCGACTTCTTCCTGAGGCTGGCCGGGGTCGAGGACGCGGTCGACGCGAACGGCAACTTCGTCGACCACGCGGGTGTGGGCGTCCTCTCCGGCGCGGGCGGGATCGGCCGCGACTTCGCCGGCGACACCGGCTCGTTCTTCGAGCACCTCGACATCTCGATCTCGCGCTTCGACGGCCGCGGCGACGTGAAGCCCACGCTCAAGTTCAGCTCGGACGGCTCGGTGTTCGGGGACGGCGCCTACGTCGACAACGTGCAGATCGTCTGCCGCGGTCAGGCCTACGGCAACGCGGTCGGGGGCGAGAACGCCACCGACGGCGGCAGCTACACCTCCATCAGCGGCACGTCGATGTCGGCGCCGCACGTCGCAGGCGTGGCGGCGCTCGTGCGCGCGATCGATCCGGGCGCTCCGCCGTCCCAGGTGGTCCAGGCGCTGAAGAAGGGCGCCAGGCCGGTCGCGAGCATGGCCGGCGTGACGGCGACCGGCGGCGTCGTGGACGCCACCGGCGCCATCGACGCCGCGCTCGCGCTGCCGAACCCGGAGCCGCAGTCGGCGACGCCGGGCAGGCCGCGCATCCTCCGCGTCAGCGTGAGCAGGAGGGGCGTGGTCACCATGCTGGTGAAGGGCGACCGCGGCACGAGCGGCAAGGCGACGCTCAGGAGGCGCATCGCGGCACGGGCGCGGATCGTGGCGCGCAGGTCGTTCAGGGTCGGGAGCACCGGCCGGGCCAGGGTCAGGCTGAGGCTCACGCGGCCCGCGCTCAGGCAGCTGAGGCGCAAGCGCCGGCTACGCCTGAGGGGCAGTGTCGTGACGAGGAACGCGGCCGGGCTCTCCAGCAGCGTCAGCGGCACTATCCGGCTCTCGCTGCGCCGCCGGTAACCCTGACACATCTGTGTCAAGGTTGGTAGGCTTACCTGCCTTGCCCACGCGCGACTACATCGACGCCGTACGAAGCCGCGTCGTCGTCTTCGACGGCGGGATGGGCGCGACTCTCGAGCAGTTCGACCTGACCCAGGAGGACTACGGCGGGCTCCAGGGCAAGTGCCACGAGGCGCTCGTCCTCAACCGGCCCGACGTGATCGAGGGAGTCCACGAGTCGATGCTGAACGCGGGCGCGCAGGTGGTCGAGACCGACACCTTCCAGGCGAGCCGCCTGAAGCTCGAGGAGTGGGGCCTCGGCGAGCACACGCTCGAGATCAACCGGAAGGCCGCCCAGATCGCGCGCAAGGCGGCGGGCGAGGAGCGCTTCGTGGCCGGCTCGATCGGCCCGACCGGACACCTGCCCGCGAGCGACGACCCGACGCTCGGCAAGATCACCTTCCGCGAGCTCGTGGAGGTCTTCACCGAGCAGGCGAAAGGCCTCGTCGAGGGCGGCGCCGACCTCCTCATCATCGAGACCGCGCAGGACATCCTCGAGGTCAAGGCCGCGATCTTCGGCGCCCGCGAGGCCTTCAAGCTCACCGGCCGCGAGGTGCCGATTCAGACGAGCGTGTCGCTGCTGCCGAACGGCGGCAAGATGCTCCTGGGCACCGACATCCAGGCGGTGCTCACCACCCTGACCGCACTCGACGTCGACGTGATCGGGCTGAACTGCTCGACCGGCCCCGAGGACATGCGCGACGCGATCCGCTACCTCGGCGAGAACAGCCCGGTGCCGGTGCACTGCATCCCGAACGCAGGCCTCCCGCTCCAGGGCCCCGACGGCGAGACGATCTTCCCGGAGCAGCCCGACCCGCTCGCGAACGTCCTCCAGGAGTTCGTGGAGCGCCACGGCGTCTCCATCGTGGGCGGCTGCTGCGGCACGACGCCCGAGCACATCGCCGCGATCGTGGACCGCGTGGGCGGCCGCGAGGCGCGCCCGCGCCCCGACACGCGCGAGGCGCTCGTCGCCTCGATGATGACCGCCACGCCGCTCGTGCAGGAGCCGCGGCCCACGCTCGTGGGCGAGCGTGTCAACTCGCAGGGGTCGCGCAGGGCCAAGGAGCTCCTGCTCGCCGACGACTACGACGGCATCCTGCAGGTCGCCGAGGACCAGGTGACGGGCGGGGCGCACGTGCTCGACATCTGCGTCGCGCTCACGGAGCGCCAGGACGAGGCGGAGCAGATGTCGGAGGTCGTGAAGCGCGTCTCGCTCACGCAGCCCGCGCCGATCCAGGTCGACTCGACCGAGCCGGACGTGATCCAGGCGGCGCTCGAACGGATCCCGGGCCGCGCGATCGTCAACTCGATCAACCTCGAGGCCGGCCGCGACAAGCTCGACACGGTCGTGCCGCTCGCGAAGTCCCACGGCGCGGCGGTGATCGCCCTGACGATCGACGAGGAGGGGATGGCGAAGACGCCGGAGCACAAGCTCGAGGTGGCGAAGCGGATCGCCGAGCTGGCCTGCGACGAGCACGGGCTCGACCGCGAGGCACTGATCTTCGACGCGCTCACGTTCACGCTCACGACCGGCGACGACGAGTGGAAGCCGTCCGCGATCGCCACGATCGAGGGCATCCGGGCGATCAAGAAGGAGCTGCCCGGGGTCAAGACCTCGCTGGGCGTCTCGAACGTCTCGTTCGGGGTCTCGCCGAAGGCCCGCGCCGTGCTCAACTCGGTGTTCCTCCATCACTGCGTGGAGGCCGGGCTCGACCTCGCGATGGTCAACCCGAACCACATCACGCCCTACTTCGAGATCTCGGAGGAGGAGCGCGAGCTCGCCGACGACCTCGTCTACAACCGCCGCGAGGACGCGCTCGAGCGCTTCATCGCGTACTTCGAGCAGCAGGGCGAGGCCGAGGAGGAGTCCGGCGGGGCCGACCCGACCGAGGGCATGGAGCCCGAGGAGGCGCTCCACTTCCAGATCCTGCGCCGCAAGAAGGAGGGCGTCGAGGACTGGATCGACCGCTCGGTCGAGAAGATCGGCGCCGTCCCGACGCTGAACGAGGTGCTGCTGCCCGCCATGAAGGAGGTGGGCGACAAGTTCGGCGCCGGCGAGCTGATCCTGCCGTTCGTGCTCCAGTCAGCCGAGGTGATGAAGCGCGCGGTGGCGCAGCTCGAGAACTACCTCGACAGGATCGAGGGCCATACGAAGGGCAAGGTCGTGATCGCGACCGTGTTCGGCGACGTGCACGACATCGGCAAGTCGCTCGTAAACACGATCCTCACGAACAACGGCTACACGGTCATCGACCTCGGCAAGCAGGTCCCGGTCGACACGATCATCAACGCGGCGATCGAGCACGAGGCGGACGCCATCGGGCTGTCCGCGCTGCTCGTGTCGACCTCGAAGCAGATGCCGACGGCGGTGCAGGAGCTGCACGACCGCGGCCTCGAGTTCCCCGTGCTGATCGGCGGCGCCGCTATCAACCGCGACTTCGGGCGGCGCATCCTCTACCCGAAGGGCAAGGAGTCGGACGAGGTCTACGAGCCCGGCGTCTTCTACTGCAAGGACGCGTTCGCGGGCCTGGCCACGATCGACCAGCTGATCGACGACGACGCCCGCGACGCGATCGTGCAGAAGTTCCGCGACGAGGCGCGTCAGCTGCGCGAGAAGCCCGAGGTCAAGGACGACTCGCCGCCGGTGACGGACGACTCCGTGCGCTCGACCGCGCGCACCGACGTGCCCATCCCGGACCCGCCCTTCTGGGGCGTGCGCGAGCTCGACCCGGACCTCGACGAGGTCTACCCGTACCTCGATCGGCACGTGCTGTACAAGCTCCACTGGGGCGGCCGTGGAGTGAAGGGCGAGGAGTGGGAGCGGCTCGTCTCAGAGGACTTCGAGCCGCGGCTCGAGCGCATGTGGCGCGAGCAGGACTACCTGCAGCCGAAGGCGCGCGTCGGCTACTTCCCGTGCAACGCGGACGGCAACGAGCTGATCGTCTTCGACCCGGAGAACCCGGACGTGGAGCTCGAGCGGCTCACGTTCCCGCGCCAGCCGAAGCATGACCGCATCTGCCTCACGGACTTCTTCCGGCCGGTGGATAACGGTTCCCACCCGCCCCAGCGCGACGTGGTGGCGCTCCAGGGCGTGACGGTCGGCCCGGAGGTCACGGAGCTGATCCAGAAGCTCGAGCAGGACGGCGAGTTCGCCGAGCAGCTCTTCACCCACGGGCTCGGCGTGCAGGCGGCCGAGGGGCTCGCCGAATGGCTGCACGCGGAGGTGCGCCGCTCGTTCGGGATCGACCTCGACCAGGGCCGCCGCTACTCGTGGGGCTACCCGGCCTGCCCGGACCAGTCCGAGCACGAGAAGGTCTGGCGCCTGCTCGGCCTCGAGAACATCGGCATGACGCTCTCGGACGGGTACGCGGTGATGCCCGAGCAGTCCACCGTGGCGATCGTCGCCCACCACCCGCAGGCGGTCTACTTCGGCATGAAGTCCGGCTTCGTGCCGAAGGAGAAGGCGCCGGACGAGCTGATCGCCGGGACCGAGCGCGGCGGAACCCTCAAGGGGTCAGACCCCCTGAGGGTTAGTTGAGGGTTTGGCCGTTGCGGCGCTCGCGCTCGGCAATCTCCTCCATTCGCTCCAGGCGGTCCACGCCCAGGGCCGAGCGGCTCGACGGCGCCACCCGCGCCAGCGAGTAGCGGCGGCGCACGGGACTCGGGGAGGCAGGGTCGCGCTGCGTGTCGTCCGGGACCAGCTTGTAGCGGCGCGGCTCCATCGGTGAAATGTCGCGGTTAGCGGCGATTTTTCGTACCGCCCTACGTCGAAAGATCAGACCAGGTCTTTGGCCTTGGTGTCCAGTGCCGCCAGCACGGCCTGGAGCACCCGCTCGGGGCCGAAGCGGACGACGTCGTCCGCCACGAGACCGGTCTCGCGCTCGGCTTCGGCGATCGCCGCACGCGCGGAGTCCTCGTCGAGGTCGGACGTGTTCAGCGCGATCGCAGCCACGCGCGTGGGGCGCACCGGCGCCGCCACGCTCTCGTAGGCGGCGATCAGCTCGTTGAGCGGCGGGATCGGCAGCTCCGGGTAGTTGCGGTTGTGGGTCGCGTTGGGCTTGTGGACCAGGACGAGCAGGTCGGGGGCGGACCCGTGGAGCAGCCCGAGCGTCACGCCTGAGTAGGCCGGGTGGTAGAGCGCGCCCTGGCCCTCGACGAACAGCAGGTCGCCGCGCTCCGCGCCCTCCAGCACGAGCCGCTCGCCGGCCCCGGCCACATAGTCCGAGATCACGTGGTCGACCGCGATGCCCCAGCCGGCGATCGCGACCCCGGTCTGGCCGGTCGGCACGTACACGGAGCGCAGGCCGCGCTCGCGCGCCGCTCGGTCGAGCTCGAGCGTCACCACCTTCTTCCCGATCACCGTGTCGGAGCCGACGCTATGCACCACCTGGACCGAGTCAGGACGAGTCCTGGGGCCCTTCGGGACACCCAGGTCGGCGGGCACCGCGCGCAGGTCGCGCAGCTCCACGCCGTGGCGCTCCGCGGCCTCGCGCAACTCGGAATCCTGATTCAGCTGCGTGTGCAGGCCGGCCTCTAGCGACAGACCCGCCCCCACCGCCTCGAGCAGCGTGGCCCGCCAGGCGGGGTCGAGCTTCCCGCCGGGCGGCGCGACGCCGATCAGGAGCGTGTCCGCGCCGAGCTCGAGCGCCTCGCCGAGCGTCGCGACCACCGGCACCGGCTTGAGGCAGAACGGCTCGACCTCGTTGGCGGTACGGCCGGCGGAGCTCGAGTCGATCACCGCGACCACGTCGCGCGTGCCGTAGCGGATCACGCCGTGGGCGGTCTTGCCGGTGTGCCGCGCGAACAGGCCCTCCGCGAAGATCGCGAGCCGCTCCCTCATCCCGGCGCGACCCCGAGCCCCGGCCCCGCGCCCGGAAGCACGCGGCCGTCCTCGAAGCGCAGGCCGGTGAAGGGCTGGTCGGCGAGCAGCAGGTGGCCGTCGAGGTCGACCCAGTCGGCCAGCGACGCGATCGCGGCGGCCGGCGCGACGCCGAGCTGGGACTCCACCATGCAGCCGAGCATCACCCGCAACCCCAGCGCGCGCGCAGCGTGAATCATCCGCACAGCCTCGCGCACGCCGCCCGACTTCGCGAGCTTCACGTTGATGCCGTCGGCGTACGCCGCTACCGGCGCGACGTCGCCGAGGTCGTGGCAGCCCTCGTCGACGATCACCGGCAGCCGCGGGTGCAGCTCGCGCAGGCTCCGGAACGAGACCAGGTCGGCGGCCGGGAACGGCTGCTCCACGAACTCCACGCCCATCCGGATCAGCTCGGGCATCAGCTCGCGAGCCGAGTCGAGCGTCCAGCCCTCGTTGGCGTCCACGCGCAGGGGCACGTCGGACTCCTCGCGCACGGCCTCGAGCCGCTCGAGGTCCTCGGCGCCGCCTACCTTGACCTTCAGCGCGCGGAACTCGCTCGCGCGGCGGACGCGCTCGCGCGTGCCGTCGACCGAGTCGATCGCGATCGTGTAGGAGGTCGGAGGAGCCTCGGGAGACAGGCCGAGCAGGCGCCAGACCGGCACGCCGAGGCGCTGGCCGATCCAGTCGTGGAGCGCCGCGTCGAGGGCGGCCTTGCCGGCGGCCTCGCCATCAACGTCCTCGAGCCGCTCCTCGATCGCCTCGAGCGCGAACGGGTCGTCGCCCACGAGCGGCGGCGCCGTGGTTGTGAGGAACTCGGCCGCGGAGTCGACCGACTCGCCGCGGTAGTAGACGGGCGACGCCTCGCCGCGCCCGACGATGCCGTCGTGCTCGAGCTCGATCTGGACGAGCGACTGGCTCGTCCGCGAGCCGCGCGCGATGCCGAACTCCTCGGTCAGGGCGAGCGCTGTGGTTGTGGCGCGGAGCTCCACGGCCGGGAGCATGACGGCTGCGGTGAAGGAGGCGGGCTTTCGGCGACCGTCCTGTCCTGGTGTTGGCAGGCAACACTTAGGCAGGATCGTCCTTTGCTCGGTGTTGTCGTTCGTCGAGCTTTTAGCCGGCCGGCACCAGGCCCTGCCGGTGCGCAACCGCCGCCGCCTCGGTCCGCGAGCGCACGTTCAGCTTCGCGAGGATCCGCGACACGTGGACGCTCGCGGTCTTCTCGGCCATGTGCAGGCGCTCGCCGATCTCGCGATTGGTCGCGCCCGCGGCGACGAGCGCGAGCACCTCGCGCTCCCGTGCGGTGAGGCCGAAGGGGTCCTCCGCCTCGTCGTCGCCCGCGGCGGTCGCGGGCGCCATGTCCTCGCCGAGCTGGAGGCGCGCCCGCGCGGCGAGCGACTCGACCTCCTCGGCCAGCCACGCGCTCCCGAGCCGGCGCGCGCCCTTGAGCGCGGCGGCCGCGGCGCGCGCGGCGCCGTCCCGGTCGCGCTCGGCCATGAGCGCCTCGGCCTCGCGCCAGCGCGCGTAGGCCGCGAGGTAGGGCCGCGACAGCGCCTCCCACTCGGACGCCGCGGTCGCCCACAGCGCCGCGGCGCCGGCGCCGGTGGCGCGCGCGTGCTCGGCCTCGGATGCCGCAAGCTCCGCCGCCTCGACGGGACCGCACGATGCGGCGGCGAGCCGGACGCGCTCGAGCAGCGCGTCGGCGCGCTCGCGAGCACGGCGCTCGGCCTCGGCATCGCGTCGGTCGTGAGCGAGCTGCCCCGCGTCGCCCTCCACACGCACCCCGGCGGCCGACACGGCGGTGATCCGGATCATGTCGTCCGAGCAGAACTCGATGCGGTCGAGCGCCTCGTCGATCGCGGCGCGGGCGCGGTCGATGTCGCCGCCGCGGCGGGCCAGCTCCGCGCGGAGCATCCCGTGCGGACCCAACCACTGCGGCTCCGTCGTCCCGGCCAGCGCCCGGTCGAGGGCCGCCAGCGCCTCCTCGGCGAGCGCGAGGTCGCCGCGTCCGAGCGCGAGCCGCGCGCGCGAGACCTGCCAGAGCAGGAACGTTCCGCCGGTGTGCCGCCGGCTGGGGGCGGGAATCGACGCCTCCGCCTCGCTCCAGTCGCCGAGCGCGAAGGTGAACGCCGAGACCGACAGCCGCAGCCAGTCGACCGTCCGCCACGGGCCCGCGAACTCGGCCTCGAGGCCCTCGCGGACCAGCTCGAGCGCCTCCCGGGTGCGCCCCGAAAGGTGGAGCACGTCGGCGATGTTGATCCATGCGCCGCCCTCCTCCATCGGCAGGCCCAGCTCGTGCGCGATCGCGACCGACTCGCGCAGCAGCCGGACGCCCGTGTCGGGATCGCCGCGCGCGCCGATCGCCGTGCCGAGCGCGTTGAGCGCGCTCGCCTCGGCGGCGCGGTCGCCCGCGGCCCGCGCCACGGCGATCGCCTCCTCGGCGGATTCCTCCGCCTCGGCGTAGCGCGCCTGGAGCATGCGCTTCTTGGCGAGCTGGGCGAGGAGAGTCGCGCGCTCCGGGCTCGGCGCGTCCGCCGGGAGCAGCGCGAGCCCGCGGTCCAGCTCCTTGACGGCCTCGTCGTGGCGGTGGAGCGTCCAGAGCGACTGGCTCAGGCGCTCGCGCAGCAGCGCGCAGGCGCGCGGGTCGACCTCCTCGCCCACGAGCGCGATCGCCCGGCGCAGGAGCGCCTCCTGGCGCGCCGGGTCGCCGGCCTGGTCGCTGGCGAACGCCGCGCGCTTCAGCAGGTCGATCTCCTCGATTCGCGCGGTCGTGTCCGGCTCGGGAACGCGCTCCCAGAGCGCGAGTGCGCGCTCGAACAGCGCCTGCGCCTCGCCGAACGCGTTCACGCGCTCGGCGGCGAGCGCGGCGCGCACCGACGCGGTGAGCGCCTGCGGCTGGTCCCCCGCGGCCGCCCAGTGGTGCGCGGCCTGCGCGGTGATGTGGGCGCCGCCTTCGCCGCCCTCGATGCGCTCCTCGAGCGCGCGCGCAAGCGCGGCGTGCATCTCGGTGCGCTCGCCGGGAAGCAGGTCGTCGTAGACGACCTCGCGCAGCAGCGCGTGGCGGAACCCGTAGCTCTCGTCGCCGACCGTGACGACGATGTGGGTCGCCACCGCCTCGCGCAGGGCGTCGCGCAGATCCGCGGCCTCGAGCCCGGCCACGGCGGCGACGAGCGCGTGGTCCGCGGCGGGCTGGCAGGCGAGCCAGCGGAGTAGCTCCTGGGCGCGCGGTGAGAGCCGCTCGACGCGCAGCATCAGAGCGTCGCGCAGCGTCGGCGGGAGCGCGCCGCGCCCGTCGCGGCCGGCGGCGAGGATCTCCTCCGCGTAGAGCGGATTGCCCTCGCTGCGCGCGTAGACGCGCGCGACCAGCTCGGGCTTGGGCGTGTCGGCGAGGATGCCCTCGAGCTGGTCGGCCACCTCCTCGGGCGTGAAGCGCGGCAGCTCGAGGAGGCGCGTGTAGGGGTCGCTCCCGAGCTCGGCGAGCAGCGGCCTGAGCGGATGGCGGCGGTGGAGCTCGTCCGAGCGGTAGGTGCCGACCACGAGCAGCCGCTCGGTGCACATCGTGCGCGCCAGGAAGGAGATGAACGAGCGCGTGGAGCTGTCGGCCCAGTGGAGGTCCTCCACCACGAGCAGGACCGGCGCCGGCTCGGCGAGCAACTCGAACAGGGCCCGCAGCGCCTCGAAGACGCGCAGCTGGGTCGCCTGCGCTGGGGACCCGTCCGTGCCGAGGCCGGGGAGGATCGCGTCGAGGGCGGAGCGGAGCGGCGGGGCGAGCTCGTCGAGCGCGGGGTCGGCGTCGCGCAGGAGCGGACGCAGCGCCGTGAGGAGCGGCGCGTAGGGCAGCTCGTCGACGCCGAGCTCGACGCAGTCCCCCGAGAGCACGCGCGCGCCGGATTCGCGCGCGTGCCGGATCAGCTCCCCGGCGAGCCGCGACTTGCCGACGCCCGACTCACCGCCCACCAATGCGAGCGATGGCTGGGATGCGGCCGCGTCGCCCAGCGCGGTCTGAAGCTCGGCGAGCTCTCCTGCCCGGCCGACGAAGCGGTCGCTCGTCATGCGTGTGGCCATCGACTGAGAATCCTGCCACCCGAAGCGGCTCGCGTCCCATGCTGTCGAGGCGGGAGGCGATGTAGATGGCGTTGAGGCGGGGATCCATGTGTGCTCCTCTCGAATTGGTTGCACTCATGGAGTGTCGACCTGAGGCGTATCCCTTACATCGGGCATTCGGAGCGAATTTCGCGATCCGACCCCTTACCTCGGTTCGTGGAAGCCTTAGTCGGGTGAAGGCGGGACTCTGCGACAGCTGTCTGCACCAGAAGCTGGTCAAGAGCGGGCGCGGCAGCGTCTTCTCGATGTGCCTGCGCCACCGCACCGACGAGCGCTTCCCGAAGTACCCGCGGATACCGGTCGAGCGCTGCCCGGGCTACGAGCGGCGCGAGCTCAGCGAGTCCCGCTGACGATCGTGTGGCCGTCGTCGGCCACACGCACGTCGGGCGCCGCGTCCGAGACCGAGCCGGAGAACCGGCCGCGCGGCGCCGGGCCGCCGCCGGGGGCGACCGCCTTCGCCTTGCCGTC
>Ga0126312_10002256_pt1 | contig 12876 bp, 12 predicted proteins | sample Plot104A_FD_92537 | JGI IMG/M metagenome (GOLD analysis project Ga0126312, IMG submission 92537) | Serpentine soil microbial communities from UC McLaughlin Reserve, CA, USA - Plot104A | ecosystem: Environmental > Terrestrial > Soil > Grasslands | place: USA: UC McLaughlin Reserve, Lake County...
CGCCTGCCCGAGCTGGAGCTGGAGTGGCTGTCCGGCTACGAGGGCTCCAAGCCGGTGCGGACCGGCAACGCCGCCGTGGCCCAGTTCCAGCTCGACGTCTACGGCGAGGTCATGGACACCCTCCACAAGGCCAGGCAGCTCGGCATCGAGGCCCATCCCTCGGCCTGGGCGCTGCAGCGGGCCCTGCTGGACTTCCTGGAGGGCAACTGGCAGCGGCCCGACGAGGGCATCTGGGAGGTCCGCGGGCCCCGGCGGCACTTCACCCATTCCAAGGTCCTGGCCTGGGTGGCCATGGACCGGGCGGTCAAGGCGGTCACCGAGCACGGCCACGACGGGCCGGTGGACCGCTGGCGGCGCATCCGCGACGAGATCCACCAGCAGGTCTGCGCCAACGCCTACGACCCCGACCGCCGGACCTTCACCCAGTCCTACGGGTCGCGGGAGCTGGACGCCAGCCTGTTGCTCATTCCCCTGGTGGGGTTCCTGCCCCCGAGCGACCCGCGGATCAGGGGCACCATCGAGGCCATCGAGCGGGAGCTGCTGCAGGAGGGGTTCGTGCTGCGCTACCCCACAGGACCGGCCGGGGAGGCGGTGGACGGGCTGCCGGGCCGGGAGGGGGCCTTTCTGGCCTGCAGCTTCTGGCTGGCCGACAACTATGCCCTGGTCGGCCGGGCCGACGACGCCCGCAAGCTGTTCGAGCGGCTGCTGGAGCTGCGCAACGACGTCGGGCTGCTGGCCGAGGAGTACGACCCGGCGGCCGGCCTCCAGCTTGGCAACTTCCCCCAGGCCTTCTCCCACGTGCCCCTGGTCAACACCGCGATGCACCTCACCGAGGCCGGCCCCGACCCCCGCTACCTGCGCTTCGAGAACCAGAGCGAGGAACAGGCACGGCGATCATGACCGCTTGGAGGTCACGTGCAGGCGATAACGGTGCTACCAGGACAGGCGGGATCGGCTCACCTGGACGAGATTGCCGAGCCACCGCCCGAGGAAGGGCCGGTGCTGGTCGAGACGCTGGCGGTGGGAGTTTGCGGCACCGACCTTGAGATCGCCAACGGCGAGTACGGCTGGGCACCGCTGGGCCACCGGCGGCTGGTGCTCGGGCATGAGTCCCTCGGCCGGGTCGTCCAGGCACCCGAGGGCGGCGGGCTCGAGCCCGGCGACCTCGCGGTCGGCATCGTCCGCCAGCCCGACCCCGTCCCGTGCGAGAGCTGCGCGGCCGGGGAGTGGGACATGTGCCGCAACGGCCGCTACACCGAGCATGGCATCAAGGAGCTGGACGGCTTCATGCGGCAGCGGTACCGCATCCACCCGGACTATGTGGTCAAGGTGGACCCAAGCCTGACTCGGACCGGGGTGCTGCTGGAGCCGACCAGCGTTGTCGCCAAGGCCTGGGAGCAGATTGACCGGATCGCTAGCCGGGCGGTCTGGCGGCCCCGGGTGGTGCTGGTCACCGGCGCCGGGCCGATCGGGCTGCTGGCCGCGCTGCTGGCTGTCCAGCGTGGCCTGGAGGTGCACGTGCTCGATCGGGTCACCTCGGGGCCGAAGCCGAAGCTGGTTGCCGGTCTCGGGGCCACCTACCACACGGGCACGGTGGCCGATGCCGGGCCCCGGGCCGACATCGTGGTGGAGTGCACCGGGGTCGGCCAGCTGGTGTTCGACGCCATGGATAAGGCGGCGCCCGACGGCATCGTCTGCCTCAGCGGCGTCTCTCCGGCCGGTCGGACCCTCACGATCGACGCGGGCGCGCTGAACCGCGAGCTCGTGCTGCAAAACGACGTGGTCTTCGGGACCGTCAACGCCAACCGCCGCCACTACGAGGCGGCCGCCGCCGCGCTCGTCGGAGCCGACGAGGCCTGGCTGGAACGGCTCATCACCCGCCGGGTCGGCCTGGCCGAGTGGGCCGAGGGGATGCAGCGGCGGCCCGACGACGTGAAGACGGTGATCGATTTCACGCTGTGACGCCGATTCCGTGTTGTATGGGCACGGCCGCTTGCGACGGGGGGCCGGCCGGAGCACCGGAACGGCCGTATGATCGACTCGGTTTGTTCGGCAGGGGAGGAGGCGGGTTGGCTCGACGCAGGCGATTCCCTGTCAACCTGGATGCGCTGCAATCTTCGTGGTCGCCGATGCCGCAGCGCGCGGTCGGCGAGGTCGCCGAGGACGCCAAGGCGACCCGCCGGGCCGAGGTCGCCCAGCTCGTGGCGGCCCTCCGGGAAGCCCTGCCGGGCGGGCTCCGCCGGCGCGACCTGGCCCGACGGGTGGATGCGCGAGGGTGGGGGCCCGGTCGCCTGACCGGCGCGCTGCGCCAGGCGGTCGCCGAGGGCCTGGTGCGCCGGACCGGCTGGCGTACCTACCGGCTCACCGGCCCGGCCGACCGCGGCTGACCTGACCGCGGCGGTCTGGTCGGGTCAGGACGGCGAGCGCTCATGCCGCTCGTCTGCCGGGAGCTCGTACTCGCCGCGGCCGACCTGGCGGATGCGGCCGTCGGCGATGGCCTCGCGCAGGGCGGCCGCGAAGCGGCCCGGCCCCCACTGTTCGGCGTGAACGCGTTTGGTGAGCTCGTCCCGGCGGGCTCGGCCGCCGGCGTCGCGGAGGGAGGCGACGAGCTGGTCGATCTCGCGGCCACGCTCGGCGGGGAGGTCGGTCGCGCCCGGGTCGGGCATGTACGGCGACCACGAGGACCCGGCCGTCTGGCCAAAGCCGGTCCGGTAGGTGCCCCGCCGGCCCTCCGGGGGGGCAGCCCCGCGCGGGGTGGCAGTACCGGTGGCGCCGGCCCCGCCGGCTGGCACCATCACCGGCTCGCCCAGCCGCTCGCCGGCCTCCAGCCGCTCCTCGGTGCGGGCACCGGCCTCCTCGGTCAGGACGTCGCCGGCCGGGCGGCCGCCGATCTCGGCCAGGCCTTCCTCCTCGGCGTCCTGGGCGGTCAGGGGCTTGGCGATGTCCTCCAGATCGCGGCCGGCGGTCTCCACCCCCAGGACGATCTGGACAATGCCGCCCAGGATCATCAGCGCGGCCCCAATCGCGTAACCGATGAACACCGCCCCGGGGGTGCCGATCTGGATCAGGCGGCCGAACAGCAGCGGGCCGACGGTGCCGCCGATCACGGTCCCGAAGGCGTAGAAGACCGAGATCGCCATGGCCCGGGTCTCCATCGGGAAGATCTCGCTGACCGTCAGGTAGGCGGCGCTGGCCCCGGCCGAGGCGAAGAAGAAGATGATGTCCCAGGCGATCGTCTGGGTGGTGGCGGTCAGCAGGTCCTGGGAGAACATCCAGCCGGTGATGATCAACAGCACCCCGGACAGGATGTAGGTGCCGGCGATCATCTTCTTGCGGCCCCAGGTGTCGAACAGCGGGCCGAGGAGCAGCGGCCCGAAGAAGTTCCCGATCGCGAACGGCAGCAGGAACAGCGGCACCCGGTCATCGGCGATGCCGTAGAACTTGGTCAACACCAGCGCGTAGGTGAAGAAGATGGCGTTGTACAAGAACGCCTGCCCGGTCATCAGGGCCATCCCCACGACCGTGCGGGACGGATACAGCTTGACGATCGCGGCGATGGTCTCGCCGATGCTGATGCTGCGGCGCTGGCGGATGGTCAGGGTCCGCTCGGCCGGCGCCAGCTCGGTCAGCCCGCTGGATTCCATGACCTGCCGTTCGATGTCGTCGACCAGGGCCTCGGCCTCGTGGTGCTTGCCGTGGATGACCATCCAGCGCGGGCTCTCGGGGACGTTCTTGCGGACCAGCATGATGGCCACCCCAAGGACCGCCCCAAGGCCGAACGCCAGCCGCCAGCCAAGGTCGACCGCGAACAGGTCGACATTCAGCAGGGGCAGCGCGGCCAGCGACCCAATCGCCGTGCCGATCCAGAACGAGCCGTTGATCATCAGGTCGACCCGGCCCCGCACCCGGGCCGGGATCAGCTCGTCGATGGCCGAGTTGATGGCCGCGTACTCGCCGCCGATCCCGGCCCCGGTGAAGAACCGGCAGGCATAGAACCACAGCGGGTTCATCGAGAACGCGGTCAGCACCGTGGCCACCAGGTACACGACAAGGGTGGTGATGAACAGCTTCTTGCGGCCAAGGGTGTCGGCCAGACGGCCAAAGAACAGGGCGCCGATGCAGGCGCCCACGATGTAGACCGAGGCGGCCAGCCCGACCTGGGACTCGGACAGGCCAAGGCCCGCGTCGGGGTTGGTGAGGCGGCTGCCGATAGCCCCGACGATGGTGACCTCGAGCCCGTCCAGGATCCACACCGTGCCCAGGCCGAGGACCACCATCCAGTGCCAGCGGGCCCACGGCAGCCGGTCCATCCTGGCCGGGATTTGGGTCTTGACGAGGCCGAGTTGCGCACCAGCACCCTGAGCGGCCATATGGCGTCCTCCACCATCGGGGCCGGGGCCGGTACGCTCGCGTCGGCCGCCGGCGTCGCGAGTTGGCGTCGGGCATGTACCCCCCGATCGCCCATCTAAGCACCAGACCAGAGAAACCTCGCAAATGCCGACCCCGTAAGGCCAGGGCTGCTTCGTCTCCCATCCGGACCGCGGCCCGACGTCAGAGACTACGGGCGGTGAATACGCGACCCAGCTCGGGCGCCCCTATACGGGCTCTCAGCGGCGACTTGACCGCTACGGTCGTCTTGTGATCGGGGCCGGTGCTCTTCCCAAGTTCCTCAAGGCCGTCGCGCTGCCAGGTGCGAGTGCTTCCTTTGCCAGCCGTGCCCTCTCAGCCCCACGCTGCGCGCAACACAATCCAGCATACGAAGGTCAGAAGCACCCAGGCGAGCAGCAGCACAAGGTAATAGCCGCGAGGCATGCATCCTCCTCGGACACGGAGTACCCGAGCTACCAGCATGGCTGATCCTCAGTATCCGGGCCGCACGTGCGGCTCCTCTTGAACGACGTAAGGACGCCGGATAGCCCTGCGGCTGCCAAAGAGCTCGTGAGTTGTGAGGACACTCCAAATTCACGGAGGTACTCGGTGAGTTATGGCTAAACCGAGCCGCCATGTCACCCCAGTGCTCCGCCTGTTGACAGCCCGCTCGACCAGGTTACGCTGGCCCTACCGCTGCACGTCCCAGCCCAGCCGGCTGTCAGCACAGAGGCCATCAGGCTTGCCGGGCTCGGGCTACGCTATTCGGCCTGGGCAGAGCCGACGTTGTGATCAACAGCCGGATGAGCACGCGCCGCTATCGACCATGGCGCGCCGGTAGTCGTCCCAGTCGGGATGCTCGTTGCGGAAGGTAGTAATCGATGAGCCCGTCCATGGCCTGCGGCAGCGCCACAATCTCCGCGGTGCCCTTGATCTGGACCGAGGGGCCGAAGTTGTCGTGAAGACGCACAGGTGGCGCTGGGGTGGCGCCGGAGGTTGCGAACTTTGTAGGCGGTCTCCCTGCTACTGATGACCACCTGGCTCGGGTCACTGGGTCCTCCTCTTCGGCTCGGTCCAAGCGCAGCTTGTCGCAGCTCGGCCGGGAGATCACCCCCATGAGGAGCAGGCCAGAGGGCGGTATCCGAGACGGCATCCATTCCACCAGGCGAGTTACAGACGCACCCTCGCCAGGAGTCGGCACCTATACCTGAACCAAGACAACACTTCCTTCAACGACATCACCCCATTCCCGCGGAGCTGTCGCCGTCGCGGGGGACCACGTCAGGCGGACGACGGCTCGACCCCCAGATGCTCGCGGATGCCCGCCTGCACCTGGGCCACCGGGCCGGTCGCGTCGACCGCCACGATGACTTCCTTGGCGCGGAACAGGTCCAGGACCGGCCGGGTCTTCTCGTGATAGTCCCGCAGGCGGCCCCGGACCGCCTCAGGGGTATCGTCGGCCCTGGCCACCAGCCGGCCGCCGCACACGTCACAGACCCCGGCCACCGCCGGCCGGGAGGAGATCAGGTTGTAGTCGACCCCGCACTCCGAGCACAGCCGCCGGCTGAGGATGCGCTCTTCGACCACGTGGCCGGGGACCTCCAGCAGGATCACCGCGTCCAGGTCATAGCTCTCCAGAAAGAAGCGGGCCTGGGGCTGGTTGCGGGGGAAGCCGTCGATGATGAAGCCATAGTTCCAGTCGTGCTCGTCCAGGCGCCGGTGGACCACGGCCTCGACCAGGTCGTCGGAGACCAGCTCGCCGGCGGCCACGCTGCGCCGGACCTGGGCGCCCAGCTTGGTGTGGTGCTGGATGTTCCAGCGGAAGATGTCGCCGACGCTGATGTGCTCGAGGTCGAGGGTTTCCGCCAGCAGTTTGGCGTGGGTGCCTTTCCCGCTGCCCTGGACGCCCATGATGATGTACTTGCGCATCCCCGTCACCTGCCCTCTGCGCCGGAGCTGGAGGTAGTGTCGGGTGATTGTTTCTGCCTGGCCAGAGCGATGCCACGCAAGGGCCATGCTTGCGGCGGTTTGCGCGGCGGTTCACCGGGGCAAGTACCGGTCCGCTTGAACCGCTTGCTGCCATCCTGAAGCATGCCGTCATGCTCAGTGGCCGTGAGGACGTGATCGATGCCGACTGCCACCGTGTGGCCATCTGACGATGAGGTCGCGCCGGTCTTGCCAGGAGACGATGCCGGCGTCGAGCGGGTCGAGCAATGGCTCCAGGCGTTCGCTGTTTCCCGCGATCCCGCCCTGCGAGAACAGATCGTGCTCGCCTACCTGGGGTTGGCCGACCGGCTGGCCGACCGCTACCGCTCCAGCCGCGGCACCAGCCGCGAGGACCTGACCCAGACCGCCCGGGCCGCCCTAGTCGCCGCGGTCGATCGCTACGACCCGACCCGGGAGCGCGGGTTTGTGCCGTTCGCGGTCGCCTGCGTGGTCGGCGAACTCAAGCGATACCTGCGCGACACCAGCTGGCGGCTGCACGTGCCCCGGCCCCTCAAGGAACGAAGCCTGAGGCTGTGCAAGGCGGTCGATGAGCTGCCCCAGCGACTTGGCCGCTCCCCTACCCTGGCCGAGCTGGCCGCTCACCTGGACCTCACCGAGGAGGAGGTCCTGGAGGCGTTGGAGGTGGCGGGCACACGGGTCGACTGCTCGCTGGATGCCCCGCTCGGCGAGGCCGAGGACGGCTCGCTGGCCGACCTGGTGGCCGCACCCAGTGCGCACGAGGAGCTTGAAGACCTGCTCGTGCTGCCCACGCTGCTGGCCGAGCTGCCCGAGGTCGAGCGCGAGGTGGTGCTGCTGCGCTTCTACGCGGAACTCAGCCAATACGAGATCGCCGCCCGGGTCGGCTTCTCGCAGATGCACGTGTCGCGGCTGCTGCGCCGGGCCATCGCCCGCCTGCGCCTCCAGCTCCTGCCCAACTGATCGACCGGCTGAACGCCCAAGGCTCATCCACGCCGCCATCACCCATCCTGGCCGGCCCACCGCCCACCCACCGAGACACCTCCCAGACGGACCACGAGGAGGCTCCGCGCCCCTCGGTCCCCGCCGGTTACGCGCTCCGTAGCCAGGTCGACCTCAGGCGAAGTGCTCGGGGACGTTCCTGCCGCCGCCAACAGCTGCGGCGGCAGGAACGTCAGCCCGCTTCCGGTCGCGGGGCAGGATGGTCAACGGTGCCGTCGACCCCGACGGCCAGGGGTCGAGCTGGCCAGCGGCCCCTCGTCATATCGGATGTCGGCCTCCGAGAGGATCCCGACCAGCCGGTCGCCCTCCTCCACCACCAGCAGCCGGTCCAGCTGGTGCTGGGCCAGCAGCCGGCGGGCCTCCTGCAAACCCTGATCAGGACCGATGGTCACTAGGTCCCTGGTAGCGATCTCCTCGCAGCGGACCGTGTTGGGGTCGCGGCTGGCCGCGACCACTCGGGCGACCAGGTCGCGATCGGTCACCATCGCCACCACCCGACCGCCCTCCACGACCGGCAGGGGCCCTTTCTCCTTGGCGATCATCTCCTTGGCTACATCCACCACACTCATCGACGGCGAGACGGTGACCACATTGGCGGTCATGACCTGTCTGACCTGGGGGGCAGGCCGCCCGCTGGACGTCGCCGCCAGCGGCGCCTCGCCTCCCGCTCGGCCGCGGACGAATCAGTGGAATGTTCTCCTGTGGGTGGCGATGGCGTGGCCTCGGCGGACGCGCCCTCGCCGGCCAGGTGCTTGCCGGTCCTGCGCCGGCGGGCGAGCACGGCGACACCGGCGGCCAGGGCCGGGACCGCCGCCCAGGGCAGCCGGCTCCGGACGCCCTGCACCATCCCAGTGGCCACGTTGGTTGGGCGCTGCTGCTCGCCCATCTGGGCGTTCAGCACCAGCGTGGCCCCGGTCAGCCCAGGGATCACCCACTGCAGCACGTTCAGCTGCCGCTGCGCGCTGGCGACCTCGTCCGGGCTGTCCTCGGCCGGGATGGTGCCGCCCTCCACCGGGGCGTCACCGACCCGCTGGAGCTTGGCCCCAAGCGCCCTTGAGTAGCCGGTCGCGGCCAACGCCAGCCCGGTCAAGGCTGTCTTGGCGATGGTGGCCGTGGCCACCCCACGCTGGCCAGCCACACGGCCCTTGTTGGCCGCGAGCAGGACGGCGCCGCCGGCCAGGTGGGCGGCGATCCCGGCCAGGTTCACCGGCGTCCACCGTGCCCAGCCGGCGTTGGCGACCCGGAGCCGCTGCTCCGGCTGGTCGACCGCGGCCGCGGCCCCGTTCAGCCCGACCGCGCCCATCAGCGACCCGCCAAACCAGGCCGCCAGGCCCAGATCGTGCAGGGAGCGGGCCACCGTGTTGTCCTGCGCCATGTTCGCCTCCTTCGGCGAATGCGTCGGCCAGCTATGACTGGCCCTCATGCCCAGGCACGCCGGACCCTTTCGGGCATGGTGGTCCGGCCTTGCCGGGCTCGGCGTCCCTTTCGGCGAGCCCGGCTAGGGCCGCTGGTTGTCGCGCAGCCGGTCGCGGTCGCCCTCGACCTCCACCTGCTCCTTGCGGACCTCCTCGCCGACTTGCCGCTCCTCGGTCACGGTCTCGGTGTCGAGGCGGACGCGCTCGCGGGGCACGACCCGCTTCTCGACCACCGGCTCCTCCTCGCGCAGCACCACCTCGTGCTCGGCCTCGGAGATGTCCGGGCCGCTGGTGGCCGCCTCCAGGTTGGCGTCGGTGATCGGCTCGCGCTCGAGCCGTGCCTCCTCGCGCTGGACCGGCACCGTCACCTGCTCCTGCTCGGCGGTGACATATTTGCGCAGCCGGACCCGGCCGCGTTCCCGCTGGGTAGTGCCGACGGCCAGCTCCTCCTCGGAGCGGGTTATGGCGTCGTCGGTGGTCGGCCCCGACACATCCCGGCCGACAGTGTCGCGATCCTCGACGTCCCGGTCGGTGTACCCGGCGGTCCCGGTGGCGGTGTCGTAGCCGGCCTGCTGGCCGCTGTCGGCGGTGTCGTAATCGAGGCCATAGTGGCGCCAGAGTTCCTGCTCCTCGGCTTCCGACAGGTGCCCATCGGGATCCATCCGTGGCGCGTCCTTGATCAGCCGCTTCTCGTACGGCACCTGGACCTGGTCGCCGGATGAGGTCGCCTGGGCGATGGGGACGAAGGTGGTCTTGGTCCCGAACAGCCCCGTGTTGACCAGCGCCCACTCCGGCTGGCCGGACTGGTCGTCGACATAGATGGCGTCGATGGCGCCGACCCGGTCGCCGTCACGGTCGACCATGGTTGCGCCCTGCCAGTTGCGGACGGTGTCGACGTCAGGCATCTACCCGCTCCTTTCTGCGTGGCTGCGGTGTGCTGTTGGCTAGGGACAACAAGCGCTGCTGGCCTGCGGCCCCCCGGAGTCTGGTGCTACCGGCCCCGCCGGAAGCGGGACCTGCGCTCGTTGTCAACGCTGTCCGAGACGGCGGTGGCGCCCTCCGGTGCCGGCACGGTCGTGTCGTAGGTGGCGGTCGGGCTGCTTTGGGCTGACTGTTGGACTTGCTGGCGCAGTTGCGGCCCACGCTCCTCGGCCCGGCTCGCCGCCCGCTCCCAGTAGCGCTGCATGGGCCGGATGCCGCCCCCGCCCACGGCCACGATCACCGAGCCGACTACCGCCGCCAGCAGGGCATACCACAGGCCGGTGACGATCCGGGGGGCGATCTGGAGCTGGTCCAGGGCCGCGAAGGCCGCGAACACCAAGATGGCGATCCCGGCGCCCTTGGCCAGCAGTTGCCCACCCTGCATGGTGCCGAGCAGGTTGGACAACAGGTCGGTGACCGCCCGGGCGATCGCCGCCGCGATCACTAGGATCAAGATCGCGACGAAGATGTTGGGCAGATACGCGATCAGGCCGCGCAGCAGGTCCGAGACCGGATTTGGCCCGAAGACCCCGAAGGCCAGCTGCAGCACGAACAGCATGATGGTCCAGAAGACCAGCTTGGCCAGGATGTCGGAGGGGTCGTACTTGCTGCGGGCCAGCACCTGGCGGACCCCGCCCCGCTCCACCACCCGATCAAAACCGACCCGCTCCAGGACCCGGTCGAGGATGCGCGAGATGAGCTTGGCCACGAAGTAGCCGACCAGCACGATCAGCAGCGCCGCGACCAGCTTGGGCACGAAGGTGGCCACATTGGACCAGGCATTCTCGATGCCGCCCTGGAAATCCACGGCCAACGGCACCATGCTCTCCCTCCTTCAGGAGTCCACGACCTCACCGAGGTTGGACATCACACCCGTCACGAGGTTGCGCAAGCCCCTGCAGGGTGCGGTCCCACTACCTCCTTCCTCACCGCGACCCCGGGCGGCAGCTGCTGTCGCCGCGCCGGACTCCCCCCGCAGCCTTCCGCACAAACCTCCCAGGACACGGATCGGCCGAGAGCGAGCCCCGCCTGACCCACCGGGCGGCGGCCGGCCGGCTCCGCCGCCTGCGCGCCGCGGGGGCGGCTTGCCTGCGAAGTGGCCAGCCAGACCCACCGCAGAGGTCATGCTGGGACGATCGCAGACGATTAGCCGGCCGCGTCGCTGGTCAGTCCAGGCGGAGACCGTAGTTGGACGCTAGGGAGGGGCAATGCCCGCGCTGGACCCCGAGACACGTGAACGGTGGCACGACCTAGTGGTGGTGGATCAGGACGGGGCCACGGTCGGCACGATCACCGCCTTCTACCTCGACCGGGCCACCGGCCTGCCGACCTGGGCGCTGGTCCACACCGGCTGGTTCGCCGACGCGCAGACCTTCGTGCCACTGACCCATGCGGTCGAGACCAACGAGGAGATCGGGGTCCCCTACTCTAAGGCATTCATCCAGCAGGCGCCGCGCATCCAAGCCCACCAGGAGCTCAGTCCCGACGACGAGGTCATCTTGTCCGGCTACTACAGGCTGGACGACCACCGCGGCGCGGTCGCCGACCGCCGCCTCGGTGACCATCCCGCCGTGACGGGCGGGGCCGGCGTGTCGACGGCGCCGGCCGAGCCGGCCGCCAGGCCACCCCGGGCAGGACCCGCCGGCCCGCCTATCCCACGACCGGCGGCGCAGGGTCCGGTTGAGGTGGTCCGTTCCGAGGAGGAGCTGCAGGTCGGTGTCCGCAGCCGGCGGCGTCGGCTGCGACTGCGAAAGTATGTGATCACCGAGTACGTCACCCGCACGATCCCGGTCCGCCGCGAGGAGGTCCGCCTCGAGGAGCTACCCGCGCCGGCCGAGCCTGTCGGCGAACCCGATGATCAGGGCGCGGTGCAGGCCGCCGGCGACCAGGCGCTGCTGGAGGTCGTCCTGCACCGGGAGGAGCCGGTCATCCAGCTTCGGGTGGTGCCGGCCGAGCGGGTCCGCCTGTTCAAGGACGTCGTCACCGAGCAGCGCACCGTCACTGAGGAGATCCGCAAGGAGCAGGTCGACCTACAGTCGGAGCGTCCCGGCCAACCAGCGGATCCAGACAGCCACCGGCGCCGCTGACATAGTGTCCTGAGTTGCAACCCCCGGCACCCCCGCTGCTGAGGTCAGGCGGCTGCATCTACTGTCGGCCAGGCGACCTGCTCCTGCTAGGCGACCCGGTGGGCCAGGCAGCCATGCAGGATCCCGACCAGCCGATTCCCCAAGGTCCGCAGCGCCTGGTGATGTGTGGCGCCGCGGACTCGGTAGGCGTCATAGCAGCGCCGGGTGCCTGGTGAGGCGGTCAGCGCCGCGAACGCCCACAGATAGCAGGCGTCCACCAGCCGCTGATTGCACGCCGCCCGGGCGACCACCACCGTGCGCAGCCCCGAGGATCGGGTGACCGGAGCGGTGCCGGCGAAGGCCTGAACCGTAGAGAGCAGAAGACAGGCAGTCATCTCCTAACAGCAGGTTGGGGATTCGAGTCCCCCGGCAGCTCCCAAACTGCAAGTAGAGGGCTATAGGCCGTCGCGTTCCCGGATCTTGCTGTCGTCGCGCAGCTCCATGTACGGCTCCTCCTCGGGTGGGTGGCCGGCGGCGATGGCCCGGCCGCGTTCCAGCTCGGCGTTCAGCTCGGCGCCCAGGAGGATGGCAATGTTGGACAGCCACAGCCAGACCAGGAAGATGATCACGCTGGCCAGGCTGCCGTAGGTCTTGTTGTAGGAGCTGAAATTGGCCACATAGTTTTTGAAGAACGCCGAGGCGACCACCCAGACCACGACGGCCAGGATCCCGCCCGGGGTGACCCAGCGGAACCCCTGCTTGGCGTTAGGGGAGGCCCAGTACAGCAGGGCGAACATGAAGCTGACCACCAGCAGCAGCACCGGCCACTTGACGACGTCCCAGACGGTGACGACGGCGCTGCCCAGTCCCAGCAGCCGGCCGATGCGGTCGGCCAGGCCGCCGGTGGCCACCACCGCCACCGCCGAGGCGGCCAGCAGCACCATCACCACCACCGTGACGGCGATCCGGATCGGCAGGGTCTTCCAGATTGGCCGGCCCTCGGGCACGTCATAGATGGCGTTGGAGGCCCGCATGAACGCGGCGATGTAGTTGGACGCCGACCACAGCGCCACCGCCAGGCC
>Ga0126312_10002258_pt1 | contig 12875 bp, 15 predicted proteins | sample Plot104A_FD_92537 | JGI IMG/M metagenome (GOLD analysis project Ga0126312, IMG submission 92537) | Serpentine soil microbial communities from UC McLaughlin Reserve, CA, USA - Plot104A | ecosystem: Environmental > Terrestrial > Soil > Grasslands | place: USA: UC McLaughlin Reserve, Lake County...
AGCTCGTCCTGCTGGGCGTAGGCCTGCTCTCGGAAGAGAAAGACCATCAAGACGCCGAAGACGGTGAGGATAAGGGCAAGGATGCCCACGTAGCCTAGCGTGAGCCGCCGGCGGATGCTATCGAGCATCAGGGCGTTGGTCCGGGCCGGAAGGTGTAGCCCACGCCGCGGACGGTGCGTATGAGGGAGGGCTCGCCCTCCCGGTCGAGCTTCTTCCTGAGGTAGGAGATGTAGATCTCGACTGCGTTGGTCCGAACCTCGCCTGGTGCGCCCCAGATGGTGTCAAGCAAGACCGAGCGCGTGAAGACCTGTCCCGGGCGCCTGACGAGCGTGTGCAGGAGTGCGAATTCCTTCGCGGTCAGGTGTATCTCCTCGTCACCCCTGCGGACCACGTGGAGGACCGGGTCCAGGGCAAGGTCGCCCGCTCTGACAGTCGCCTCGGCCGGCTCCGCCTGCGGGCGTCGCGTTAGCGCCCGTACACGTGCCAGGAGCTCCGGGAGCGCGAAAGGCTTGGAGAGGTAGTCGTCGGCACCAGTGTCGAGACCTTCAACCCGGTCCTCGACCTGGCCGCGGGCAGTGAGCATCAAGACCGGCGTGCCCACCCCCGCCGCCCTCAAGCCCCGCACGATCTGTAAGCCACTGCGGTCGGGCAGCATCCAGTCCAAGATGAGCAGGTCAAACGACTCGTCCGCGGCGCGTGCGAACCCAGATCGTCCGTCCTCGGCCGTCTCGGCGGCGTACCCCTCCTCCCGTAGCACCCGGGCCAGCATCCTGGCCATAAGTGCCTCGTCTTCCACTATCAGGACGCGCTTCATCGTCCTGCCCAACTATACCTTTTGCTGCCCAGGCGCGGCTGTTTCTATGAGAATTCTTATGGTTTATCCAGGCTAATCACAGGTTCAGGGGCCAAACTGGAGTGGAGGTGTCCGGGAAGGGTCCGGTGCGGGAGACCGGCTCGGGAGCACACCTAGAGGCCGAAGGAAGGAGGAAAACTAACGTGAAGACAACGATCTTGAGACTCGGGCAGCAGCTCGGAAGGTTAGCTGGGCTCACCCCGGTCATCGTACGCGTGATCGTGGGGTTCATGATGTTCGCTCACGGCGTCGACAAGCTCAGCGGTGGCGTTGCCGGTATTGCCGGATTCGGGGAGTTTCTCTCGTCGGCAGGGTTGCCCGCCGGCCTCTTGCTGGCCTGGTTCGTAACCCTCCTCGAGCTCGTCGGCGGGGTCATGCTGATCGTGGGTCTCCTCTCGCGGGTTATTGCGGGGCTGATGACCGTGGAGTTACTTGTGGCCATCGCACTGGTGACGGGGCAAGCAGGGCTCATCTCCGGCGACCAGGGGGTGGGCTATGAGCGCGATCTAGCCTACATCGCGGGCTTCTTGGTGGTCTTGCTACTCGGTCCCGGGCGGCCGTCCCTCGACCACCTCCTAGGGTTTGAGGAAGCCAGGCCGGCCCTTATCCCCGCCAAAGAATAGTTCGTCGGATCGTCTCCCGGCATCGCAGCGGTCCGGGTGACGACCACACCAACGCCGACCGGGCAGATCGACACAGTCGCCTGCAGCAAGATCGTCGATCGTCCATTACACAACCCGAACAGCCTAACGACCCTGCAGAGGACGCACCATCGCCGGCGGCGCTCCCGCGCCGAATCGGGCCAGGACTTCTGCACCTCAGTTTAGCACGTGATCACCTGATAACCTTCGGACACCAGCTTGGCGAGGCTGGGGTGCCCCTCGAATTCCCCCATGAGATCGACGCCGCTCTCTTGCACCTCTTCCTTGACACCGAAGGCCCTCGCGCAATAGGCACAAGCGCCCTCGACCTCATCCTTCACCGACTCGAAATGCTCGTTGTACTTGTGCTCTGGATCGGAGAGTTCGCCGACCCACCTGGTGCCTGCCCCGTCGAAGATGACGGTCACTTCGTGGTCTTCTTCCTTGAACTCCTTGGCGGAAGTCAAGGCGTTGGCTACTCGGCCCAAGCCTTCTTTGGTCTCCGTATCCGCCAGTACCACTATTGCGGCTTTTGGCATGCTGCCTCTTCCTTCCTCTAGCTTTCCTTATTCTGTTATATACCCAGCGTCGAATGTGACTAAGGTGAGCTAGGTCACCTAAGCAGCCGATGCGAAGATCCGGAGCCCCAAAGTAGCAACCCGGCCTTGAAGGTTCCGCTAAATAGTCCTCTCGAAATGGTAAGCCATCGCCAGCCGCAGCATCTCTGGTTCGCTGAGACCCAGCAGATCCGCTACCGCGCCGATGGGGGGCATGTAGTCCATGTCCTCCCCACGCACGCGCCTGAGGAAACCTTCAGGGTTTTCCAGCCCCGCTGAGATGGCGAGGTTGCGCATGCCTTTATCGTCAGCTGGAAACCCTCGGCGCTGTAGGTACTCGGCGAGAACCTGACCGAAGACGGTCCACTTTCCCTGCTCACTCATCTACTCAGTTGTGTCCCGTATCGGAACCTAGCCGACCCACCTGGTCCCCGCCCCGTTGAAGACAATGCTCACCTATTGGCCCTCTTCCTTGAACTCTTTGGCGACGCTCAGGGCGTTGACCACTCGACCCAGACCATCATTGGACCCCGTGTCCGTCAGGGTCACGATCGCTACTTTAGTCATGCTGCCTCTTCTTTCTTCTACCTTGAAGTTCTCTGGATCCTGCACGTGCCCTCGAAACGGCGTTAACGGGGCAAAGCACCCGCAACAGTCCTTCTCACCATCCTCCCTGGACTTGCGACTTTCCCGGGAGGGCTTCTTCGTGGTAGCCGGGCCGAAGGGGGTCGAGAAGGAGTGCACCCGTACTTTGCTAGGTGGGCCTATCCACCCACTCAGGTGGAAGTGTGATCTCGGGCTCAGGCTTCGGTCCGGGGTAGTGGAGGCCGGTGGAGCTCATGGTCATGAGGACCCGCACCTTCATGTCATGGTCGCACAGAGCCTGGCACGAGAGCCGTACCCGCCCGAGGAGATTCCGGCTCTCAAGCACCCAGGCCTCCGCGCGGGTCATCTTCTCGGGCTCGCCCTCAAGGTACTCGATCCGGCAGGTGGTGCACGCAGCGTAGGAGCCGCAACGGTGCATAATGTCTACTCCGGCATCCTCCTCGAGCGCCAGAACCAACCGCTTGTCCTCAAGAACGTCGAACGTCCCTACGCCCTCAACCTCCAGTTTCGGCATGAGCTTTTTCTCCTTGCGGGGACCCCGTGGCTAAGAAGCTGAGCCATCGGATGGTTCGTGTTCCCAGACACCCACGAGGCCCAGATTTCAGGCGACTCTGTCCTCATTAGGTAACTCAGCATTACTCGGAGTTACGAGGATAGTGTCGATCACCTATTCCGAAGTGATGGCGCGGGGAAGGCCCCTAATAGGATTCTTCGCCACAGCATCTTGTGGAGGAGCTGACCCCGCTTCGGAGGGCGATTCCCAAGCGGGGTCGGCTCCTTAGGGAGGACTGAGCTTACTGTTACGCTGAAGTCTCGCCACTCCCCACAAGACGAGACCGGACGTATCCTACATACACCAGCCCGGTGATGAGGCCGTAGGCCAGGTGGCCCACCAGGCTCATCAGCATCGGTGGGGTAAAGGCTGCGCCGAACTGCAGGCCCATACCAAGGAGTAGCGGCATCAGGATCATCGGTCCCAGCACCCACCAGATCACCCCGTAGACCAATCCCCAGAGTGCGCCTAGGCCATACGTGCGGCTGAGAGCGCCGAAGAGGAGGCCGAACGCAATACCGATGATCACACTGTTGAACATGTGGTAGATAAAGCCCACCACTGCAGACTTGCTTCCTACCACACTCGCAACCATGGGCAGCATGCCCATCATCGCCATCATCGCTCCGAAGACTAACCCACCGACCACGCCGCCGACAACGCCCCCGACTATCCGCTGCACCAACGACACGCTCGTACTCGGCTCCCTCCCTGCCACTGTGTCCATACTCTGACCTCCTGTTTCACCCTTTGGGCTTCCAGACACCGGAAGCCTCTCCAACATTGCCGATCTAGCTCACATTATTCGCCTTCTCCCAGGCGGATTTATGTGACGTAGGGGACCAAACTCCCGCGGTCGGCGAAGGTTTTGTGATGTAGGGGACAAATCGAAACAACAAACTTTCACATAATGCGCAGCGCGCTCACGATTTTTCGAACTGAGTCACGTAGGGAAGAGTAGACTTCGAGGATCCCCCGATTTGCAGAATCAGGAAGTTGATAGCGCGTGCCAAATTGGTCCAGGTGTGGCAGTTCGCCCGTCGCAGCGAGCGCACCCTTCCTATGAGGCGCAGAGGACTGAGGAGGTTGGCTTGAGCGGTAACGCGTTTCCTGAGGGATCCGTCCCTCGAGGTCTCGGGGCCGCTATCTGGAGCCAACTCTTCTTGCGTATCGCCGGAAGCGCGGGCGTGCTGGTTATAGGGGGCTATTTCGTTGAGCTGCAGGACAAGGGTCTGCCCATTACGTCTGTGCTGGTCGGTGCAGTAACGGGGCTAGTCTACCTGACCGAGTTGCTTTTCGCTCCACCCGCCGGTGCCCTCAGTGACGGACGCGGGCGCAAGAGATTTCTGCTCGTCGGCCCGATGCTGGCAGCGTTTGCCGTGCTGTTGCCTCCGCTGGGAGTTTTAGCCTCGACACTACCTTCCATGGCTCTGGTGGTGGGCCTGCTGGCTCTGTCCCGCTTGATCGAGGGGCTGGGCAGCGCCGCCTCAGTGCCTGCAACCTTGGGCTTTCTCTCCGAGGGCACGGACCGCGATCCTCTCAAGAGGGGGCGACAGATGAGCTTCTACGAGCTGACGACCTCCGGTGGCGTCGCCATAGGCGCGGTTCTTGGGTCTCTGCTATGGAGCGCCTTGCACCTGTTCGCCTTCGTCGCCCTCTCGATCCTGTATCTTGTCGGCGCCGCATTCGTGCTGTTCGGGGTACGCGATGCCCCAGACGTATCCCGCCATCGATCACGCCCATTGGATCTGCGCCGCTACCTGACGCTACTCTCGGACCGGCGACTGACCCTCTTAGTGCCCGCGTGGATCGCGGTGAACGCCATCTTGGGTGTGTGGGTGCAGGCGCAGATCGTGTTCGTGCTTGCAGGAAGCACCACGATTGCCGGCCAGCGCTTCGTCGGCAGCCTGCACAACCAGGAACAGGCACTGAGCCTTATCCTGTTTGCCTACGTACTCTGGTTCAGCGTATGCGTCGTCGCTTGGGCCTTTTTGCTGGGAAGACTGCCCAAGGTGCCTACGCTGCTGGTAACGCTCTTCGGTTCGGTAGTTGCCAGCTTAGCCTTGATCATGCTGAACCACGGAGGTGCTTACGTGGCGTTCGTGCCCGTCGTGATGGTGGGCGTGTTCTTGGAGGCTGGCTTCGTCCCGGCGGCCTTGGCTTACCTCGCGGATGTGTCGGAGGCGTTCGTGGGTGAGCGGGGCATGCTCATGGGACTGTACTCGCTCGTGCTGGGGCTGGGCTACCTTCTGGGTAACTTCCTAGGAGGTGTCGCCGCACAGATAGCGTACTTCGATGGCCTAGCGTACCTGACGATTGCCTTCGCCGCCGCGGGAATGCTCCCGCTGGGCGTGCTTCTCTTGGCACGGCGCGGGAGCTTCTGACAGTCCTGGAAGAACGGCGGCCGGTACTAGATCGTGGCACGAATGTGCACCGCCGCATCCTGTTCGTGCGGCTACGCGCTCTTGGCAAGAGCGTCTTTCTCTGCAGTCCAGACGCCCGGGTCCTCGGCCCCTTCAGCCTCGCCCTGCTCCTCGAGCCAGCGCTCGGCGTCGATGGCCGCCCGGCAGCCGTCCCCGGCGGCGGTAACCGCCTGCTGGTATCGCTTGTCTGAGACGTCCCCCGCCGAAAAGACGCCACCCACACTCGTCATGGTGTTCTCTTTCTGGAGGATGTAGCCGCCATCGTCCATCTCGACCTGATCTTTAAAGATTCCGGCCGCAGGCGCGTGGCCGATGGCCGCAAAGAACCCGTCCACCTTGAGCTCGCTAATCTCACCGGTCTTGAGGTTCTTGATCCTTATGCCCTCGACCGAATTCTCTCCCAGGACATCCTCGACTACCGTGTCGGTGATGATGGTGATCTTGGGGTTCTTCCGGACCCGATCGAGCATGATCTTGGACGCCCTGAACTCGTCGCGCCGGTGGATGATTGTGACCTCGCTAGCGAACTTGGCGAGGACGAGTGCCTCCTCCATCGCCGTATCGCCCCCGCCGACAACCGCGACCCCCCTGTCCTCGAAGAAGAAGGCGTCGCAGGTGGCACAGCCGCTCACCCCGCGCCCCATTAGGCGCTGCTCGCCTTCGAGTCCAAGCCACTTCGCCTGCGCCCCTGTGACGATTATGACCGCCCTGGCCAAGGTAGGCTCTTCCTCCCCCTCGGCCCACACCTTGAACGGACGCGTAAGGAAGTCCACCCTATCTACGTTCTCGAGGCGCATCGTCGCCCCGAAACGGGCTGCCTGCGCCTTGAAGTCGTCCATCATCTTCGGCCCCATCACGCCTTCACGATAGCCTGGGTAGTTCTCGACGTCCGAGGTGAGCATCAACTGCCCGCCGGCTTCGAACCCCTGAAACACCTGAACATCGAGGTTCGCCCGCGCGGCGTAGAGGGCCGCCGTGTAGCCTGCCGGGCCGGATCCTATAACTATAACGTCGTACGTTTTGGTCGGCATCATTCTCCTAGAATAAATACAGTTGGCAACGTTTTCGTACTCCTGTTGAGATGGACTACTCGGTATGCTCAACTCTTACTTCTGTGTTCTTGTGCCGCGTCGGCTCGTTGGCAGCCCCTGATTCTGGCGGGTTCTTCTACAGACCTCGGGCGAAACCAGAGGACCGCTCCTACAGTGGAAATGCTGCCGATGGAGAGAGACGAAATTATTGCGGCGCTGAGAGGCAGAGGTAGGGATGAGCGGATAGAATACAGTCACGGACGCCACGGGTGCGCCCTAGTGCCTCACAATACGTCGAACGAAGTGCCGTTCCGTCACACTTATCAGCCAGCAGAAGAGGAGCTTGCGAGCGTGGAAAACGTGGGCGAGGAGCATGCCCGACTGTATCTGAGGCGAGCCCCATGACGGAGGTTCGGATCTACCGGGGCAAGATCCCCTACCTGACTACCGAGCAGATGATCGAGGTGGACCGGGCCATGATCGAAGACTTCGGCATAGAACTGGTCCAGATGATGGAGAATGCCGGGCGTGCCCTCGCGCACCTGGCCAGGGCGCGCTTTTTGGGGGGCGACTCCCGCGACAAGCGGGTCATCGTTATGGCCGGTACGGGCGGCAACGGCGGCGGTGCGCTGGTGTGTGCGAGGCGGCTGCACGGCTGGGGTGCGCAGGTCAAGGTACTACTCACCAAACCCGAGAGAGGCTTCGCTCCGGTCCCCGCCCATCAGCTACGCATTCTCAGCCAGATGCACGTAGAGGTCGACGTACCCGACATCCCTATTGGAGGACCGAGTCCCGATTTGATCATCGATGGAGTCATCGGCTACAGCTTGAGGGACGCACCCACGGCATGGCCGGCGAATTGATCCGTTGGGCCAATGCCCAAAGGTCTCCGATTCTCGCCCTGGACGTTCCCTCCGGCGTCGATGCCACCACCGGCACCGTCTTCGACCCCGCCATAGCAGCTACGGCAACCATGACCCTAGCCTTGCCAAAAGTAGGATTGCGGGCTCCGGGTGTCGAGGCGCAGGTTGGCGAACTGTACCTGGCTGACATCAGCGTACCCCCATCCCTCTATGCGACTCTCACGCTGGGCTTGCACGTGGGGCACGTCTTTTCACAGAGCGATATCCTGCGGCTGCCCTAGCATTGTCGCCCGGCGCTCGAGACTCCAGGGTCGCTACGGAACGCGGGCTTGGGGCGAGGTTAGGCCCTTGCGCCGATAGCGAGCCCGAAGAGGTGCCACCCAAGTATGTTCAGCACCCCGCCGGGCACGCCAGCATACAGCTTATCCTTGACCGCTACACCCACTGGATACCAAGCATGGGCAGAGATACCGCCGAAGGGCTGGACGAAGTCCTTGGATAGCTTATCTGATTGCGTCTGATAGGAGGATGTTCTTTAAGACAGTCGAGTTGAGGACGTTGACGCTTAGCGTCGTGCTGGGCATCGTTCAGATCATCGTAGCGTTGCATGCCGCGAGCCTTCAGCACGGTTATCGATGGACGGCCAGCCCCAGAGACTAAGAGATGTCACCACTGCCGGGAGCGGCCAGACGCCTGGATCGACCGTGCTTCGCAACTTCTCGGAGAGCTTCCAATTGTTTGTAGCCGTTGTGCTTGCGGCGCACGTTTCAGATACGCACAACACGCTCACTGAGTGGGGTACGCGACTCTACTTACATAGCGTTGGCCGCCCGGACCGCTTCGTCTTCGGAATCGAAGATGCTGATAGCGTCGTCCAGGCGTGTGATCTGGAAGATGTTCCGGTAGTGGTCGCTGAGGCCGTAGGTGAGGAGCCTCTGCTTCTCGCGGTTGACGCGGATGAGCAGCGTGACCAGGAGCCCTATGCCGCTACTGTTCATGTACTCGAGGCTCTCGAAGTTCAGTACGATGGCGCGGGCGCCTCCGTCGCTGGCCTGGGTGTAGGCGTCCATCAAAACGTCCTCGGAGAATGCCGTGAGCTCTCCCTCGATGTCTATGACACACACCTTCTCGCCGACCTTCCGGACGTTCATTTTTACCTGTGCCTGGGGCATGTCGCGCCTCATTTCCTGATATATCTTTTGTATCTCCTCGTGCTCGGCGCGCAGAGATGAGAGCGAGCCGGGCAGAGTGTCTTCGTCTCTTCTCTCGCGATCCATCAGGAGACGGACGCCCCGCTCAAGGCGCTCTGTTCGTCCGGGTAGACGCCCATGTAGTCCGAGAGGCGGGTGATGTTGAAGATCTCAACGTAATGGTCTGAGAGGCCGTAGGCCAGGAGCTTACGCTTCGAGGCACGCGCCTTGGCGAGGAGACCCACGATAAGGGCGATTCCGGTCGAGTTGATGTAGTCCACCTCCTCGAAGTTGAGGATGAGGGCCTCCGGGTCTTTGGCCTCTGCCTCCGCGTAGGCGGCGTCCAGGGCCTCCTGGCTGAAACCGTTGATCTCGCCGCGGAGGTCGAGAACGGCGCCAGCCGGCTCCCGGCGCACGCTCGCCACAAGATGCTGCGTGACCATCAGTTATCTCCTTCCGCTCTCCCATCGAGGTGTAAGATCAGCTCGACTGTGCAGTGGTGTTCGTCACCGGTTACGTTCATATCGTCTACCATGTTCTTGATCAGGAACAGGCCCCAGCCGCGCGGCGTCTGCATGCCCTCCAGCTTGGCCTCCAGGTCCGGCGTCTCCGAAGGGAAGGCCGGTGGCCTGCTCCCCTCATCGGTGATCTTGACGGAGAGATCGGCTTCAGAGATCGACACTTCTATTAGGACAGGCAACTCCGCCCGGTAGTGGTTACCGTGTTCCATGGCGTTCATCGTCGCCTCGGCCACGGCTGTCTTGAGTCTCTCTAAAGTCCTCTCGGGCAAACCCAGCCCGCTTACCGCCCTGGCTACCTCCTCCATCGCCCTACGCTCGTTGCCGGGCTCGCTGGGTATGCCCAGGTCGGCGAGCGTACGGCGGGCGCCGCTGCTGGGTGCCGTCACAGTTCCTCCGATCTTTCCACGGTCACCAGAGTTATATCATCCTCCTGCTCCCAGGCCTCACCCGTAAGGCGCGCCAGGAAGCTCTCCTGCCCGCTCACGCGAGCGTCCCCGTCCAGGCTGCTACTTTGCCGGATCCCGGAACCGGTCGGCCAGGGGGACGGCGTTGGTTGCCTTCGCCTCGTCGTGGCCACCGCAGGCGCGCAGCCAACTGCGACCGTCTCGCGCGAGTAGCTCCTCTGCCTCGACTGGCCCCCAACTACCTACCTCGTAGGGTGAGAGCGGTGGAGCGGCCCCATCTTCCCATGAGGCCAGGATCGGGTCGATCAGGGCCCACGACAACTCTATGGAATCCGAGCGGATAAAGAGCGAAGCGTCGCCGTGCGTGGCGTCGAGCAGCAGCCGCTCGTAAGCGTCGGGGACATCCTCCTGGCCAAAGGCGCTCGCGTAGTGGAACTCCATGTCCACCGGGCGCATCTCGTTGCCGCCGCCGGGAACCTTCGCCGCGAAGCGCAGGTGCACGCCTTCGTCAGGCTGAATGCAGAGGCCGAGCACGTTCGCCCCGGCGTCCCGCCCGGGCATCCCGGTGAACATCGAGTGGGGCAGGTTCTTGAATCGGACCACGATCTCGGAGCACTTCTCCGAAAGCGCCTTGCCGCTCCTCAGGTAGAAGGGTACCCCCGCCCATCGCCAGTTGTCCACGAAGAGCCTGGTCGCTCCGTAGGTCGCCGTCTCGGCGCCGGGGGCGACACCCGCCTCTTCACGGTAGCCTCTGTATTGGCCCCGGACCGTCTCTCGTGCTACCGCCTCGCCCTCGAGGGGCCGGACGGCGGAGAGCACCTTGGCCGTCTCGTCGCGCAGGGCGTCGGCCGAGGATGAGGCGGGCGGCTCCATCGCGGTCAGGACGAGAAGCTGAAGGAGGTGGTTCTGGAACATGTCGCGTAGAACGCCCGCGTCGTCGTAGTAGCCTGCCCGGTGGCCGACGCCGACCGACTCGGTGACCGTAATCTGGACGGAATCCACGTAGGAGTGGTTCCAAACGGGCTCGAAGAGGGTGTTGGCGAATCGGAAGAAGAGCACGTTCTGGGCGGTCTCCTTGCCGAGGTAGTGGTCGATCCTGTAGACCTGCTCCTCGGCGAAGACGGCGTGGATCGCCCGGTCTAGTGCCTTCGCCGATGCCAGATCCCTCCCGAACGGCTTCTCGACGATAACCCTTCGGTGGCTTTCACCCTCGTCAGACATGCCTTCCTCCCCCAGGCGTTCCGCGATCGGCGCGTAGAAGCCCGGCGCGGTCGCCAGACAGTAGAGGCGGTTCGCCGGACCGTCCTCCAGCTCGTCGATAAAGGCGTGCAGCCTACGGTAATCTCCGGGCACTGAGAAGTCACCGGTTACGTAGTGGAGGTTTCGGGCAAACGCATCCCAGGTGGCTCCGTCGAAGGTGGCGGCGGAGAACTCCCGAACGCCCTCGACCGCGAAGGCGCGGAACTCCTCGGAGCTACAGGCGCGGTAGGCGAAGCCGACGACGCGGGTACCATTCGGCAGTTGGCCCTTTTTATAGAGGTTGTACAGCGCTGGGACTAGCTTGCGGCGCGTCAGGTCGCCCGAGGCCCCGAAGACGACGACCGTGGTGCTGTCTCTTCCGTCCACTGCCCTAAACCTTCCGCTGGAGTTCGTGGCCGCCGAACTGGTTGCGCAATGCGTTCAGCAGCTTGTTGCCGAAGTTCTCGGCTTCGCGGGAGGCGAACCGCTGCTCCAAGGCTGAGGTGATCACGGGGATCGCGACACTCAGCTCTATGGCCTCTGCCACCGCCCACCGGCCCTCGCCCGAATCTTGAACGTAGGGGGCGACGCCGTCTAGGTCGGCGTCGTCAGCGAGGGCACGCGCGGCGAGGTTGAGTAGCCACGAGCGGACAACGCTACCATGGCGCCATATTTCGGCGATTTGGCTGATGTCCAGCCCGAACTCTTCTTTGTGGTGCATCAGGTTGAAGCCCTCGGCGTACGCTTCCATCAGGCCATACTCGACACCGTTGTGCACCATCTTCACGAAGTGCCCCGAGCCGCTGGGCCCCACGTGTCCCCAGCCCTTATCGGCGGCCGGGGCCAGCGTCTCGAAGATCGGGCCGAGCCGACTCACGGCCTCCGCATCGCCGCCGACCGTCATACTGTAGCCCTCTTCGATCCCCCAGATGCCGCCACTGGTGCCCACGTCCACGGCGTGCAGCCCCCTTTCTGCCAGCCAGGCCGCCCGGCGCACGGTGTCCTTGTAGTTGCTGTTCCCGCCGTCGATTATAGTGTCGCCCCGGTCCAGCACCTCTGCCAGGTGGGCGATCGTCTGTTCGGTCGGCTCCCCGGAAGGCACCATCACCCAGACAGCTCGGGGAGCCGTTAGCTTGCCCGCAAGATCCTCCGGCGATTCCGTCCCTACAACGCCGTAGGCCTTCGCCGCCGCAACCGCCTCCGGGTTGCGGTCGAAGACCATCAGGTCGTGCTCCCCCGAAAGGAGTCGCCGCGTCATGTTGGCGCCCATCTTTCCCAAACCGATCATCCCAAGTTGCATGACTTCGTCCTTCGTTCGTGTTCTGCTGTCGATGTCTTAACTCGTCCCGAGGGCTGTGAAGGCGCGCCGCAGGAGGAAGCGCAGTAGCTGCACGCCCCCGCGACGATGTCCTAGACCGAGTCGAAGGCCTTGTGCAGCCCGTGGTCGGGATGTCTCCTTTCATGCAACGATTTACACACCACATTTGGGGAGTGGCCCGGCCTTCCCCAGGAGCAACCGGGCCTTACCCTCAGCAATACCGGGTCTTCTACATCAACTAACGGCTGCGGCTGGCAACACGGCTTTGCGCCTGCCCGTTTCTCTGTGCTGTATGGACCGAGGGCTGGCCGCTCTCCTTTTCTTCACCGGGCTGCGCGCGTGCCGCTAGCACTAGCCCGAGCGCCGTGCCAAAGAAGAAGGCATGGGCGAGGAACTGCACCACGGGGTTGGCCATTCCGAACCAGGGGAACAGTATCGACGCTACCACGTAGAAGTTGACGATCCAAAGAGCAATCCCGAACACTGTCGCCACCCCGATGAGCGCCCAGCGATAGTTTCTCAAGAAACCCACGCCCGAGGCGAGCGCTGCGAATACCGCGCCGTAAATTATCGAGAGGACCATGTGGACGGCGATGCCGACGGGAACAATGGTCGAGAGGCCGATCGTTGGCTCGGGCATGGGGAGCGCCCCCTGACCCAGTACTATGGCCCCGAT
>Ga0126312_10002260_pt1 | contig 12871 bp, 15 predicted proteins | sample Plot104A_FD_92537 | JGI IMG/M metagenome (GOLD analysis project Ga0126312, IMG submission 92537) | Serpentine soil microbial communities from UC McLaughlin Reserve, CA, USA - Plot104A | ecosystem: Environmental > Terrestrial > Soil > Grasslands | place: USA: UC McLaughlin Reserve, Lake County...
CTTGGTCTAGTTGTAGTTCCTAGGAGGGTTGTTCATCCGGGTCTCTCTGGAGGCTGGTGGTTGTCGATGCCCCCAGCTCCAGAGGAGGACCCAGATGAGGCTTCACGGTAACGCGAGGACCTGCTTGCACTCGCGGCGGTTGATCGTCGAGCGTGTACTCGAGCTGGGTTGGACGATCGCGGCTGCGGCCGAGGCCGCGGGTGTCAGTAAGCGGACGGCGTCGAAGTGGCTGGCCCGCTATCGCAGTGAGGGAGAGGCTGGGTTGGCCGATCGTTCGTCTGCGCCAGGCCGGATCCCGCGGCGGACGCCTGCTGATCGCGTGCGCGCGATCGAGCTGCTGCGCCGGTTACGGATGACAGCCGCCGAGATCGCTGAGATCGTGCGGATGCCGCTCTCGACCGTGTCTGCGGTCTTGCGGCGGATCGGGCTGGGGAAGCGCTCGCGGCTGGAGCCGTCCGAGCCGGCCAACCGCTACGAGTGCGGCCGGCCCGGCGAGCTCGTCCACATCGACGTGAAGAAGCTCGGGCGATTCACTCGCCCAGGACATCGGCTGCTCGGCCGCGGCCCGGGGCGTTTCGAGGAAGGAGCCGGTTACGAGTTCGTCCACGTCTGCGTCGACGACTTCAGCCGCCTCGCCTATGTCGAAGTGCTGGCGGACGAGCGAGCCACGACCGCGATCGGCTTCTTGCGGCGCGCGGTCGCCTGGTTCGCAGCGCACGGCGTCCGCGTCGAGCGCGTGATGACCGACAACGGCTCTGCCTACCGCTCGCGCGCGCACTCGCTCGCCTGTCGCGCGCTCGGTCTCCGACACAGCCGCACCAAGCCGCGCCGGCCGCGCACAAACGGAAAGGCCGAACGCTTCATCCAGACGCTGCTCGGCGGCTGGGCCTACACGCGCGTCTACGCCAGCAGCGCCGAACGCGCACGCACGCTACCCATCTGGCTCAACCACTACAACTACCTCAGACCACACGCCAGCCTCGGCAAACAGCCTCCCGGCTCCCGACTGAACAACCTCTCAAGGAACTACATCTAGTCAAGCTGGTCTGATCAGGCTGACCAGACCAACGTGTCCAGAAGCGCCGCATTTGGGCACTTTCGCTCAAGCGACGTCGCGCGTTCGCGCCAAGTCTGTGACAACTTCGAAACCGCCTGACCGTACGCTTCGGAACGTGACGTCATTCGTCGACCGCCTGGCTGCTGCGCGAATCGGCGTCACGTACAACCAGTACGCGAACGCGCCGCACCTCTGCGACCGTCTGGCGCGCTACCTGCGCGAGCGTGACGACGCACCCGTTCTGCTCGTCGGCGAGGCTGCGGGGTACCGCGGGGCGCGGGTCAGCGGCTTGCCGTTCACGTCGGAGCGGCAGCTGACGGGGGAAGGGCCGGCGGAGGCGACGGCCACGATCGTGCATCGGGTGTTGGCCGAGCTCGGGCTCGACGAGACCGTCCTCCTCTGGAACGTCGTTCCGACGCATCCCGGCACCGTCACGACGAATCGCCGCCCGAGCTGCGCCGAGATCGCGGGCGGGATTCCGTTCGCGCGAGAGCTCGAACGTGGCCGGCGCGTGGTCGCGGTCGGGCGGGTCGCGGAGCGCGCCCTGCGCGCTCCCTACATTCGACATCCGTCGCACGGTGGAGCGAACACGTTCCGGGAGGCGCTTGCGGCATGGTCGACCTAAATCGCGCCGTCCGCCGCAACACGTTCTTGCTCGCGACCACGCTCGCGATCAACTCCGCCGTCGTTCAGCTTGTTGCTGCTGTGGCGACGCTGACCTTCGTCCTCGTGACGGGCGAGCGCGGCCTGCTGGGCCTGGGTCCGGCGATCTTCCTGACGTCCGCGGGCGCGATGGGAGCGGTCGGCGGGCGCGCGATGGACGCGTTCGGCCGCCGACCAGTACTTGCCGGCGGGTTTCTCATCGGAGCGTGCGGCTGCGTTGTCACGGCGCTCGCGACGCACCTCGAATCGACGCCGCTCGTGATCGCCGGCTTCGTTCTCGTCGGCGCGGCCTCGGCGGCGTCGTTGCTGGTGCGTGCGGCGGCCGGCGACATGTATCGGCCGGAACGGCGCGCGCGCGGGATCTCGTACGTGCTCTTTGGCTCGGTCTTCGGCGCGATCCTCGGCCCGACGGTGTTCTCGCCGCTCTTCGCCGACAAGGAGGTCGACGCCGCCGTCTTGACGGTTCCCTGGCTTGCGGCGGGTGCCCTCGCCGCGCTCGCTGCCGTCGCGACGCTGCTCGTGCGTCCGGACACGAAGCGGATCGCAGAGCTGCTCGGGACGCATGCCGGCGAAACCGTCGCCACGACGGCAGCACCTCTCCGGGAGATCATCTCGCGCCCGGGCGTCCTGCCGGCGATGCTCGCCGCGTTCGCCAGCTTCGGCGTCATGGTGTCGGTGATGAACCTCGCGGGCTATGTCGTCGTCGAGGAGCACCACCACGCGCAGCACAACGTGTTTCCGATCATCGGCGCGCACGTCGTCGGGATGTACGCGCTCGTGCTGGTCGTGGGCGCGCTCGTCGACCGGGTCGGCCGCACCGCCGCGCTTGCGAGTGGCCTGCTCGTGATGGGCGTGTCGACGCTCTCAATGGGCTGGCTGGACGGCGTCGCGGCAATGGCGATCCTGCTGTTCGGCCTCGGGATCGGCTGGAACATCTCGTACGTCGCAGCGTCCGCCGAGCTCTCCGATCTGACGCGTCCGTCGGAGCGTGGTCGCGTGTTCGGGTTCAACGACTTCGCCGCCTCACTCTTTGCAGCGTCGCTCGCGCTCATCGGTGGGGTCACCCTGGACGCGCTCGGTGTGGTCGCGCTCGCGGTCGGCGCGACGATCCTGGTCGTGGCGCCCGCGCCGTGGATCCTCGGCCGTCGCGGCCGGCGTCCGGAGCCGGTAGCCGTCCGGGATCCAGCCTGAGCGGCGCGGACGGTCGCGCGAAACGCTGCTACCCTTCCGAGGCCGCGGCGGGCACTCGGCCCGCCGTTTCTCCGCATGAAGACCTACAACGCCAAGCCCGGTGAGATCACGCGCGACTGGTACGTCGTCGACGCCGACGGCAAGACGCTCGGCCGTCTCGCCACAGCGATCGCCGACACGTTGCGCGGCAAGAACAAGCCCCAGTACACGCCGCACGTCGACACGGGTGACTTCGTCGTCGTCGTGAACGCCGAGAAAGTCGCGGTCACCGGCAAGAAGCTCGACGAGAAGGTGTACTACCGGCACTCTGGCTATCCGGGCGGCTTGAAGCAGCGGACGCTTCGCGCACAGCTCGAGCGGCGGCCGACTGAGGTCTTGCGGAAGGCCGTGAAAGGAATGCTCCCCCGAAACCGGCTCGCGCGGCAGCAGATCACGAAGCTCAAGATCTACGCGGGCCCGGCGCATCCGCATGAGGCGCAGGCGCCGAAGCCCCTGCCGCTGGAGAACGGGGTATGAGCGAGATCGCGCAGTACCAGGGGACGGGCAAGCGCAAGACGTCGGTTGCGCGGGTGATCCTGCGTCCGGGCGACGGCACGACCTGGTTCAACGGGCGCACGATCGAGGAGTACTTCCCGCGCGCGGTCCATCGTCAGACGGCGCTCGCGCCGCTCGGCGTGGCCGGGCTCGAGGGACGGTACGACATCCGCGTTCGCGTCCACGGCGGCGGCCCGAGCGGCCAGGCCGGTGCGGTTCGCCACGGGATTGCGCGCGCGCTCGTCGAAGCCGATCCGGAGCTGCGCGTGCCGCTCAAGCGCGCCGGCTTCCTCACGCGCGACGCCCGGATCGTCGAGCGCAAGAAGGCCGGCCTGCACAAGGCGCGCAAAGCGCCGCAGTTCTCGAAGCGCTGACGCGCTTCGTCGAGACCCTCCACCGAACCGCGCTCGCCACCGAATAGGGTTCGCCGCGTGGCGCGTGTCTACTTCGGCACGGACGGCGTCCGCGGCGTCGTCGGCGAGAAGATCACGCCCGCGCTCCTGGAGCGCCTCGGGAAGGCGGCGGCGCTGTGGTCGCGCCGCGGACGCGTGTTCGTCGGCCGTGACACGCGCGCGTCCGGCCCCGACCTCGAGGAAGCGCTCGCACGCGGCGTCGTCGCCGCCGGCGGATCGGCGGTCCTCGGCGGGATCCTGCCGACTCCCGCGGTGGCGCTCCTCGCGCTCGATCTCGGCGCGGTGATCACGGCGTCGCACAACCCGCCGCACTACAACGGCGTCAAGTTCTTCGACCGCGACGGCCGTAAGTTGACGGATGCTCAGGAGGAGGAGATCGAGGCGCTGCTCACTGCCGAGGGACGCGGCGGCGGCGAGGTCGATCGCGTCTCCGTCGCGCCCGACAGCTATCTCGAGCATCTCGTCGAGTGGTTCGGCTCAGACCTCTCGAACCTCACGATCGGCGTCGACTGCGCGAACGGCGCGTATTCGGAGATCGCGCCGAAAGCGTTCGAGCGGCTCGGCGCGCGAGTTCATGCGATCGGCGTCGGTCCGAACGGCTCCAACATCAACCTCGGCTGCGGCGCGACCGACCTCCGCCTGCTCCAAGAGACGGTGGTCGCGCACGAGCTCGACCTCGGGGTCGCGTTCGACGGCGACGGCGATCGCATGCTCGCTGTCGACGGTCTCGGGAACGCCGTCGACGGCGACCAGATCATGGCGATCCTCGCACTGCACCTCGGCGTCGATCGCGTCGCGGTGACGGTGATGTCGAACCTCGGCCTGAAGAGGGTGCTCGAGCAGAACGGGATCGAGGTATTTACAACGCCGGTCGGCGACCGCTACGTGCTCGAGGCGCTGCATGAGCATGGCGCGTTGCTGGGCGGCGAACAGTCCGGCCACCTGATCTACCTCCGCGACCACGTGACCGGCGACGGGCTCGCAGCCGCGATGCTGCTCTGCGACGCGATCCGTGGCACGACGCTCGCCGACGCCGTACGTGTGATGCCGAAGTTCCCGCAGGTGAAGGAGAACGTCCCGCTGCCGGCAAACGGCCTTCCTCCGACGCTCGACGACGAGGTCGCCCGGCTCAACGCCGAGCTGGACGGCGTGGCTCGAGTCCTGGTACGTCCGTCCGGGACCGAGCCCCTCGTCCGGCTGCTCGCGGAGGCCCCGACGGAGGATGAGGCGCGGGCTCTCTGTGCTAGGATCGCGGCGCTCGTAACGCGACAGCTCGGCTGACGCTGGCGACGACGCCGACGACCATCAGCCGGGCTTTTCGCATCTCAGAGCCGGTTCCCGCGAGCGACCGAGGGGAGCGCGAATGTGCGGCATCATCGGATACGTCGGCCCAAGAGCGGCGAAGCCGCTTCTCATCCAGGGGCTCGAACGGCTCGAGTATCGCGGCTACGACTCGGCCGGAATCGTGCTCCGCGAGGACGAAGCGCTCGAGTACGTTCGCGCGGTCGGCAATCTGCAGAACCTCAAGCGCGCTGCCGGCGCGAACGGCTCGTCGTCTTCGCACGGCGTGGGGCACACGCGGTGGGCCACCCACGGCGGAGTCACCGAGCACAACGCGCATCCACTCACCGGCTGCGACGACGGCCAGATGGCGATCGTCCTCAACGGCATCGTCGAGAACTACCGCGAGCTGCGCGACTCGCTGCTCGTGGACGGACACGTTTTTACATCTGAGACCGACGCCGAGGTCGTTGCCCACCTGATCGAGCGCTGCTACCACGGCGACCTCGTTTCCGCGGTGCGCGAGACCTACGATCAGCTCGAAGGGCACTTCACCTTCGTCGTCATCCACCACGACCACCCCGACCTGCTCGTCGGAGCACGCTGTCAGACGCCGCTCGTCGTCGGCGTGGGGGAGGGCGAGATGTTCCTCGCGTCGTCGATCGCGGCGTTCCTGTCGGAGACTCGGCGTGTGCAGCTCGTCGAGGACGGCGACATCGTCGCGCTCACGCCGGAGGGGGCGAGCTTCTACGGACGCCACGGCGCGCACGAGCCCGACGTGATCGAGGTCGACTGGGACGACGCGGGCGCCGAGAAGGGCGGTTACGAGACGTTCACGCTCAAGGAGATCTACGAGCAGCCCGAGTCCGTACGCGAGACGATCGGCGACCGCGTTCGGCACGGCACGCTCGTGCTCGAGTCGCTCGGTCTTTCGGAGGTGGAGCTCCAGAACCTTCGCCGGATCGTGATCGTCGCGTGCGGCACCGCGTACCACGCGGGTGTCGTGGGGCGGTACATCATCGAGGAGTGGGCGCGGATTCCCGTCGAGCCCGACATCGCCAGCGAGTGGATCTACCGCCGGCCGGTGCTTTCGAAGGACACGCTCGTGATCGGCATCTCGCAATCCGGCGAGACGCGCGACACCGTCAACGCGGTCAAGCTCGCGCGGGAGAAAGGCGCCAGGACGCTGGCGATCACGAACCTGATGGGCACGCAGATCACGCGGGAGGCCGAGTCGGTGCTGTACACGCGGTGTGGCCTCGAGGTCGGTGTGGCCGCGTCGAAAACGTTTACGTCGCAGGTCGCGCTGCTGTCCCTCGTCGCCCTGAAGCTGGCGCAGGTCCGCAGGACGCTGCCGCCGGGGGAGATCGAGTTCATCCTCGACCGCCTCTACGAGTTGCCGGAGAAGATCGAGCACTTCCTGGACGGCGACCATCCGATCGAGGAGATCGCGGAGCGGTTCTATGACCGGCCGTTCTTTCTCTACCTCGGCCGGCACATCGGACTTCCGGTCGCCCTCGAGGGCGCGCTGAAGCTGAAGGAGATCTCGTACATCCCGACGGACGCGTACTCCGCGGGCGAGATGAAGCACGGCCCGATCGCGCTGCTCGAGCCCGGAACGCCCGTGGTCGTCGTCGCGACGAACATCCACGTCTACGACAAGATCGTCTCGAACATCCAGGAGACGCGGGCGCGGGGCGCGCACGTGATCGCGATCGCGACCGACGGTAACGAGGACATCCAGCACCACGCGGACGACGTCATCTACGTGCCGCGGACGCCGAACTTCCTGCAGGCGGCGCTCGCGGTGCTGCCGCTGCAGCTGCTCGCCTACCGGATCGCGCGCCTGCGCGGACTGAACGTCGACCAGCCGCGCAACCTCGCGAAGACGGTCACCGTCGAATAGCGGTCACTCGCGCGCGCGCACTCGGCGGAGAGCACGCTCGAGCTCTGCGCGCGTGACGGTTCCTTCCAGGCGCTGGACGAGCCGGTGTCGCGTGTCGAAGACGAGCGTCGACGGCACCCCGCGGACCCACCAGCCGGCGATCTCACCGCGCGGGTCGAAGATCGACGGATACGGGATCCGGTAGCGCGTCACGAACCGGCGTGCGCCGGCCTTGGAGTCGTTCGTGTCGAGGCCGATCACGACGACGGCGTCTCGATGTGCGCGCGCGAACGCCGCGAGCACGGGCGCCTCGGTGCGGCAGCCGTAGCACCACGAGCCCCACGCGTTCACGAGCACCGGCTTCCCGCGGTACTGGGACAGCGCCACGTGCCGACCCGTCACCGGGTCGGGTCCCGCCAGCGCCGGCCGCTTCGACGCCGCGACGCTCGCGCCGGTCGGCGCGACGATCGCGAGCGCGAGAAGAAGCGTCCCGACGGTGGAGACTCTGGCGCGCTTCGCCATCGACAGCGGGAGCGTACCCGCACGCGGCTAGCCTCCTTCCGCGCGTGCTCGACGGTCTGTGGAACGCGTTGGCGATGGCGTGGGGAGGTGTGGTGGGCGCTGATCCTCGGCTTCCTGCTCTCGGGGATCATGCAGGCGTGGGTGCCACGGTCGCGTGTCGAACGCGCACTCAGCGGCGCGGGTGCGCGGGAGGTCGGCTTCGCGACTGCGCTCGGTGCGGCCTCCTCGTCGTGCTCGTACGCCGCCGTCGCGATTGCGAAATCGATGTTCCAGAAGGGCGCGAGCCTCGCCACCGCGATGGCGTTCCAGTCGCGTCGACGAACGTCGTGTGCGAGCTCGGGATCGTGATCTGGATCTTCCTGGGCTGGCAGTTCACCCTCGCCGAGTTCGTGGGCGGCCTGCTGCTGATCGTCCTGATGTGGATCGGCGTTCGCGTGGTCGTGTCGCGGCGGGTGGAGGAGGAGGAGCACGCGCTCGTGGTGCAGGCCGGACACAAGCACGCGTCGGCTGCGTCCGATCGGAAGCTGCTCTCGCTTCAGGCGTGGTCGGACGTGGCGCACAACTTTCGCAGGCGACTGGGAGGTGCTCTGGAAGGAGATCACGGCGCGGTGCACGCGATCCGGTCTGCGGGATGACGGTCGACCGGAACACGACCCCGCACCGCTCGGCCTACGACGGAGCGACGATGTACTTCTGCAGCGCGCACTGCAAGTTGCACGACGCGGACCGCGAGCGGCTCCTCGAACCCCGTGAAGCCGCGCCGCTCGAGCATGCGGGGCACCACAGACACCACTGAGGCGACGCTCAGCGGAGGTGCTCGGCGAAGAACGGGAGGGCGACGGCGAAATCGCGCCAGCGGCGAGTCACATCGCGAAGATCCCGCCGGTTCGCGCGGGACGAGAACCAGCGGCGATGATCGGTCTGACTGCCTGTCCGCCCGCGCCGTGCCCGAAACGGACGTGGCCCGGGGTCTGACCCTGGCCCCGGCTGAACGGGACGTGTCGGTCGTGCCGATTGTGTGCCCATCCGTCCACAGCGGCGGCTTGGATCTGGCGCAATCATTCGACGCGAGATAGTCGCGAGCGCCGAAGGTGTCCAAAGAAGACGGTGCAGGGTCTGACCCTGGGCCATGGCCGAAGCGGACGCGTCCACAAACGCCCGCCGCGACGCGGTCAGTCGTCCGTCGTCGCGCGGAGACGCTTCGTCTTCGCCCGACGGCGCTTCGCCTCGAGCCGGCGCTCGACGGACGCGGCCGTCGGCGCCGTCGGGCGGCGCCGACGCTCGACTCGCAGCGCCCCACGGAGCGCCGCCGTGAGGCGCTCCAGCGCGAGCTCGCGGTTTCGCGCCTGGCTCCGCTCGTCCTGCGCGACGGCCCGGATCACCGGGCCGGCTCGCGCGAGCACGCGGCGCTTCTGCGCCTCGGTCAGCGCGTCCGTCCGCTCGACGTCGAGCACCGCCTCAACGCGCGTCTCCGACTTCTGCGCATGCTGTCCGCCCGGCCCGCTCGACCGAGACGTCCGCAGCTCGACGTCCGCGAGCGGGAGAACGACGCTGCGCGTCACGCGAATAGACTCGCGCGGCATATGGCGGCCATTCTGCTCGACGTCGACGGTGTCCTCCACGTCTCAGGAGAGCCGATCGACGGCGGCCCGGCCGCCGTCCGCCGGCTGCGACAGGCCGGCCACCGTCTCCGCTTCGTCACCAACAACACCACGCGCGCCCGCGCCCGGCTCGCCGATGAGCTGCGCGGGATGGGCTTTGAGCTGAAGGATGACGAGCTGCAGACGACGCCGACGGTCGCAGCACGCGTCCTGCGTGGAAAGCGAGTGCTGGCGTTGACGATGGCGGCGGTCGTCGACGATCTGGAGGGCATAGAGCTCGTCGGCGAGGACGCGGAGGCCGTGCTGATGGGCGGCGCGGACGAGACGGACGAGACGGGCCGCGTCTTCTCATACCACAACCTCGCGCGCGCGTTTCACGAGCTCGATGCGGGCGCCGACTTCTACTGCCTGCACCGGAACCGCTGGTGGCAGACGAAGCACGGCCCGCTGCTCGACGCGGGCGTGTTCGTCGCGGGGCTCGAGTACGCCGCCGATGCGCAGGCGACCGTGCTCGGGAAGCCGTCGTCCGCATACTTCGAGTCCGCGCTCGACGCGCTCGACTCCGATCCGCCGACGGCGTGGATGGTCGGGGACGATCTCGACGCCGACATCCGCGGTGCGCAGCAGCACGGCATGCGAACCGTGCTCGTCCGCACCGGCAAGTTCCGCCCGGACGCCGTCGAACGCAGCGGCGTCTCGCCGGACGGCATCGTGTCGTCGATCGCCTTCCTGCCCGAGTGGCTCGAGGAGCATGGGGCGTGAGGGTCGGCGTCGACCTGATCGAGATCGAGCGCATCCGCCGCGCGCTCGAGCGCTACCCAGGCTTTCGCGAGCGCTGCTTCACCGAGGCGGAACGGACGTACTGCGACTCTCGGAAGAACCCCGCGCAGCACTACGCGGGACGCTTTGCCGGCAAGGAAGCCGTCGGGAAGGCGCTCGGCTTCGGCGTCGCCCGCGCGTTCGCGTGGCGCGACGTCGAGATCGTCGGCCGCCCCAAGCCGGGCGTGCGCCTGCACGGGCGCCTCGACGCGTGGTCGAAGCACGTCGGCGCCGGCGCGATCGACCTTTCGATGACCCACTCGCGGGAGCTCGCGCAAGCGGTCGCCGTCGTCGCCGACTCCTGATGTTCGAGCCGCTGTACTCGGCGGACGAGATGCGCGCCGCCGAGGCAGGGCATGACATCGATGTGCTGATGCAGCGCGCCGGGCGCGCGGTCGCAGAGGCGGCGATGCGGCAATTCCCCGACGCGCGGCGCATCGAGCTCCACGCCGGCAAGGGTGCAAACGGCGGCGACGGCCGGATTGCCGCCGAAATCCTGCGCGGCGAGGGGCGAGAGCTGGTCGCGAGCGGCGGCGAGCTCGTGATCGACGCGCTGCTGGGAACGGGCCTGCGCGGCGCTCCGCGCGACGAGACGGCGGGGGTCATCGAGCGGATCACTGCGAGCGGCGCGCCCGTGCTGGCGGTCGACATTCCTTCGGGCGTCAACGCATCGACCGGCGAGGTCGCCGGCGCGGCGGTCGCTGCGGACATGACGGTGACGATGCACGGCTGGAAGGTCGGGCTCGCGGTGGCGCCGGGACGCTTCCGCACGGGCGAGATCGTCGTCGCCGACATCGGCCTCGACCACCGATCGACCGAGCATCGCGCGGTGGCGGACGAGATTCTGCGGCTCGTCCCGCGCAAGCGGTCTCAGGACAACAAGTACAGCGCGGGTGCGGTGCTGGTCGTCGGCGGCGCCCGCGGGATGACCGGAGCGGCGACGCTCGCCGCCCGAGCGGCGTTCCGTGCCGATGCCGGCTACGTCGCGATCGCGGCGCCCGCGGAGTCGCTCGCCGTTCTGGAGACGCTGGTCGTCGAGGCGGTGAAGCGCCCGCTCGACGACGTGTTCGACGCCGCCACGCGTGCGAAGGCGCTCGCGGTCGGGCCCGGCCTCGGGCGTGACAGGCGGGAGCTGGTCCGGCGCCTGCTAACCGAAACGGACCTGCCGGCGGTCGTGGACGCCGACGCCCTGTTCGAGCTGGAGCCGTTCGAGCGCGACGCGCCGACGGTGCTGACGCCGCACAGCGGCGAGCTCGCGCGCCTGCTCGGCGAGGAGTCCGCGTGGGTCGACGCCCACCGGCTGGAGGCGCTCCGACAGGCCGTCGAGCGCTACCGCTGCGTGGTCCTGCTCAAGGGCGCCGGAACTCTCGTCGGCGCACCGGGTGAAGGACCGCTCGTGGTGTCCACGGAAGCGCCCGCGCTCGCGACGGCGGGTACCGGAGACGTCTTGACCGGAGTCGTGGCCGCGTTTCTGGCGAAGGGGATGGACGCGCGGCTCGCGGCCGCTGCGGCTGCCGTCGCGCAGGGAGTCGCCGCGCATCGCGCTGCAAAGTCCGCCGGGCTCGTCGCGGGAGACGTCGTCGACGCGCTGCCTGCGGCGCTGCAGGAACCGCCCCGAAAGTCAAACCGCAAGGATCCTTTGCGGTAGCGTTCGGCTGATCGCAGTCCAGGAAGTCGAACCTGCGGTCGAGGCACCCGAGGCCCCGCCTGACCGTGCGGAGTCGCGGCTGGTCTGGGCGCGTTTCAAGCGCGATCGGCTGGCGGTCGCGAGCGGCATCTTCCTCGCGCTCCTGCTCGCGGCGATCATCGTCGGCCCGCCGATCCTCGAGCGGGTACTCGGGCACGGGCCGGACGACCCGTTCCCCTACGCCGTCGACACGTACCTGAAGCCGGTCGGTCCCTTCAGCCGCGTGCCGGACCTCAACACGTCGCAGTCGACGGACCCGTTCGACCTCGGCAAGGCGCCGCCTGGCACGCCGACGACGATCTTCATCCTCGGCGGCGACGGGCCGCTCGGGCGCGACATGCTCCTGCGCCTGCTGGTCGGCGGGCGGATCTCTCTCGAGGTCGCGTTCGGCGCCAGCCTGCTCGCGGTGTTGATCGGGCTGGTGTTGGGCGGGATCGCCGGCTTCGTCGGCGGCTGGACCGACGGCGTCATCAGCCGCCTCACCGACTTCATCATGGCGTTTCCGCTGCTTCTTCTCCTGCTGCTGCTCGGGAACACGGTCGGAAACAGGCTCACCTCCGTGACGTTCCACGGCGTCCTGCAGCCGGGCGTCTTCTCGCTGATCCTGTTGATCGGTTTCTTCGCCTGGTTCTACCCCGCGCGCATCGTTCGCGGCGAGGTGGCGGCGCTGAAGGAGCGGGAGTTCGTCGAGAGCGCGCGGATGATCGGTGCGAGCGAGTGGCGCATCCTGCGCACACACATCTTCCCACACGTCGCGCCGATCCTCCTCGCGTACAGCTCGTTCCTCGTCGCGTCGATGATCCTGATCGAGGCAGGGCTGTCGTTCCTGAATGTCGGCGTCCGCCTGCCGACGGCAAGTTGGGGCTCGCTCCTGACAAGCGCCTGGGGGACGTACCGCAACCCGCAGCCCTACGACCCGCAGCGCATGACGATCTGGATGACCCTGCTGCCGACGCTGGCGATACTCGTCGCGGCCGTGGGGTGGACACTCTTCGGCGAGGGGCTCCGCCGTGCGACTTCTCCGGGCACGAAATGAACGTGGCCGCCTACATCGTCCGCCGCTGCCTTGTTGCCGTTGCGATGCTCGTCGGCCTCACGTTCATCACGTTCGTTCTCTACGACTTGACGCCGATCGATCCCGCCTGCGTCGTCGCCGGGTGCGACGTCGGCGGGAGGCCGCTGGACCCTGCACAGAAGAAGCTGATCTACGAAGCGATC
>Ga0126312_10002261_pt1 | contig 12871 bp, 23 predicted proteins | sample Plot104A_FD_92537 | JGI IMG/M metagenome (GOLD analysis project Ga0126312, IMG submission 92537) | Serpentine soil microbial communities from UC McLaughlin Reserve, CA, USA - Plot104A | ecosystem: Environmental > Terrestrial > Soil > Grasslands | place: USA: UC McLaughlin Reserve, Lake County...
AATAATATTTCATCATTACAAGACTTTAACAAAAAATAATATAGTATCGACAGCCCCAAATAAGCATAAAGGTGATAATAATTATAACTCAATAATACAACAAAAGGAATTAGACAAATGGAAAACTTATTCTGATATATTGCGAAAACCTAATAGAAATTTGCTTAATCAAATGTTACAATCAACATACAAATATTCGAATGCAATAGATGATAAAGGGGAACAATTTTCAACAGTATCACTAATAATGTCTATATTGTTCGAACAACAATATAAAATAAAAAGTGAAATAATACATTTATGTTATTCTCTTTATTTTTAATACAAAAACTTAATTATTGTGCTTCCTTTTTTGGTCAATTATTTAGAAGAAGTAGAAGCAAAAACTTTAATTTTGAGCCCCCATATCAACGACATAGACATAATCTTGAGAATCCACTGCAACAGAAGTAGGTTCTAGGAATTGATAATCTCCGGTTCCTTGACTTCCCGACATTGTTATGAAATTACCGTTATTGTCAAATTTTTGGATACGATGATTATTAGTATCCGCAACATATATGTTACCTTTTGAATCTGTTGCTACTCCTGGATCTTGGAATTCACCAGCACCATTTCCTGATGTCTCCCATGTTTTTATAAACTCACCATTGTTTTGGAACTTTTGAATACGATCATTTCCATAGTCGTCAACATACACATACACATTGTCTAATAAGTCGTTAGCAACTGCTAGAGGACTGAGAAATTGACCATCTCCATTACCAGTAGTACCCTATTCGGTTATTAGACCTCCGTTGCTATCAAATTTTACTATATGATTATTTACTCCAAAATCTGATACAAATACATTACCTTTTGAATCTACTGATATCCCTATTGGATTAATAAATTGACCATCACCAAAGCCATGCGAACCCCAAGCAGTGATAAATGTACCATTATTTGTAAACTTTTGAAGTACTTGGTTTGGATTATTAGCATCTATAACATACACACTATCTTGAGCATCTATTGCTATATCATAAGCCCGGACAAAAGAACCTTGACCATAACCAAGCGATCCCCAAGAAGAGATAAAAGTTCCATTATGATTGAATTTTTGAACTGCGTGAGAAGTAGAAGAGATATCTGTTATGAATATATTATCTTTTGAATCTACTGCTACATCTGCGGCTTGAGAAAATTGACCAGGAGCAACACCTTTAGAACTCCATTCCCTTATGAGAATATATTCTTCTTGTTGTTGATTTTCTTGTTGTTGTTGAGAATAAGAAGGCAATAATGTTATTGAACTAGAAAAACTAACTAGCGCGATTAATGAATAAAAAGATAATATAAAAACTAATAAATGATTATTTTTGCGTTCAAAATAGTTAGAATTTTTAGGAAAAACATTTGTATAACTTTTAAAATAAAGTTTATATATAAATTTATCCATCCTTTTAATGAATAGTAGGCTTCAGGAGTTATAAATGAAAAATACTCTTTATTATTTTTAGTATCAAATACAGTTATTTTTGCTGCTATGACATTATTGTTACTTTTATCTTTTAATGGGATGATATGTTTCCACTTTAAATAATCCCAACTTCTAATTCTGATTCCTGATGATATCATAGTCAATACAATGGGTTTCATTCTTCGGTCTGGATACTCCATTAATTTTTTCAATTCTTCGATAAAAGGAGGACGGTCTTCGTAATCTTATTGATTTTTTAATTCCTCTTGAAATAAATTTCCAATTAACTCATACATTGTTCATTTCGCAGAATAATTTGACGGGTTTATATTAATTTTTTATTGTTCCTGCAAATATTTCCCCTTTTTCTACTCTGCTATTTTGTAGAGTAAAAAATTCAATTAATTGAGATTCAAGCCATTCTCTTCCACCACCATTATCATCTGCAACTATTAAATCATAAAATTTGTTTGCTTTTTCTCCTATTGTTAATTCATCTATTTTTAAAAAATCTAAAAATACTTGAAAACGTGTTGGATATTGCCTTTTTGATTCTGTAGCATTAAGAGCATAAATAAAACGAGAATAAGAAGATATTTTTGAATTGGAATTATTATTGTAATGAATATTATTATCTTGCTGAATAGTTACTTTCCTCAATGTTTCCGTCTTAATAATATTACAATTACTGGGCCTAATAAAGATGCATATATACCTCGGGCCAGGAGGTTTTAACATTGATAGCAGTACATATTGATGGCCCAAACTTATTGTTAATGTATGCTAGAGCTGATTGTAGATGATGCTTATACCAATTTTATCGAAGCATTAAAGTCTGATGAAGCAAAGCAACAAGGGCCTACGCGTTTAAAATATTTCTTTGACTCATTGTATACTCAACCTGATCCAACTAATCCTGATAATGATACATTCACACTTTTACCTGATAAGAACATTAAGACTCAAATTGATGATTTCATGTCACACAAAGATAACAAAAAACAACTTGAAAAACTTTTTAAGCATTTTGTCAGGCTTCAAAAACGAAGGGTTAAATCTAATAGAATAGCTGGCGGTACTGTATTGAACTACTACAAAGCAGCTAAACTATTTTGTTCTGAAAACGATATAGAAATTAATTGGAAACGTATCTCAAGAGAAATGCCACACAATAGGGAATATGCTCAAGACAGGATACCTACTGACTAAGAACTTAACAAACTTGTTGAATATCCAGATAAGCGGATTAAAGGAATTGTATTTACAATGCTTTCTTGTGGCATGAGAATAGGAAGTTTGGATTATCTAAAGTGGAAACATATTTTGACAATACCCGGTGAAAACAATAAAGTTATTGCGGCAAAAATAAAAATCACTGATACAAAAAACGATGATAAGGAATATTTTTCGTTTATAACGCCTGAAGCATATAATGAGTTAAGCAGATAGATGGAACACAGACAGAAGCATGGCGAGGATGTTAACGAGGAATCCTATGTAATGAGGAATTTGTTCGAAGCTACAATTAGGAATGGTATTAATGTTGGAAAAATTCAGAATCCTATCAAGTTAAAGCATGAAGGTATTAAGAGCTTATTAGAAGGTGCTGCAGAATCGCAAAAGTTATTCAAACCTCTGGAAAAAAAACAAACGAAGAAGGGATTGGAAGTTAGCGCATTCTATGCGTAAGTATTTCAAGACTAAATGCGAATTAGCAGGTTTAAGACCAATCCATATTGAGATGCTGTTAGGGCATGATTTGGGTTTAGATGCTTCCTATCATAAGCCCACCGAAAAGGAGTTACTTGAAGATTATTTGAAGGCTGTAGAGTTATTGACGTTTGAAGACGCTAACAAGAATGTCGATAAGATTACTTCTGAAGTTACTAGGAAAGTTACAGCAGATCTTAATGAACAGCTTAATAATGTAACCAATGAGCTAGCCTTGACCAATTTCCAGAATATCATAGACAGAACCGTAGAAGCGCAGGATGCTAGCTATTGAGCAACATATACAAGGCAAACCCATAAAAAAGATAGAATGGTCAAAGAATCTTCAATTAGAGTTCTTTTTGGAACGTATGAAGAAAAGTGGTAAGACAATGAGTGACCAACAAATTGGATACATTAAAGAATATTTGAAGACAACTCCCACCGTTGAAGTTTATAAAGAATGGTCTGAAGAAGAAATAAAGACGCAGAGTATAAAAGAAAAGAATTAGAGATAGAAGATGAACGATTAAGCAAGATGACGGATGAAGAAATTGAGACCGAAAGAAAGAAAAGTATAGAGTTGCAAAAAAAAGTAGGGCTAAATCAAAAGTTGATAAAGACGGAAAACTCATTAAAAATGAGAGAGAATTAATCTAATTGTCGTACTTAGGTTTTTGTGGAAAATATGTGATTGGTAGCAAGTGAGATAACACTATTACGTTGAATTAGCCGTCCAAACTGTAGAGCAACAGTCAGGTTGGAAACAGCCTATTGGTTAAAACGCTCTAATTCTGGTATTGTTTTTTGTTCACTTAAACTTTCCTTGACAATTTTTAACAATCGAGCTATTGGTATAGGTTTATGTACAACTGTAAATTTAGATATATCGCATTCGATGTTTGCATATGCTGACATTAAGATGATTTTAAGGTTTGGATTAAGATCCATTAATTTGGTACAGAGCACATGACCATTCATTAAAGGCATTTTGAAATCAGAGATAACTAGTGTGTATTCATCTGGTTTTTTTTGTATGTGATTTAATGCTTCCTTTGGATCAGTAAATGCACGAACCCTAAAGCCATCCATCTGTAATGCTTCTTTAAACAGGTTAGCCAAATCTGTTTCATCATCAATTATTGCAATAGCTTTAACTAACAAGTATTTGACTATAAGAGAGGAATCATTTAAAGTTTATTTTGATGTTCAAAGTATATGTTTCTGGTTTGATCATGGCATTAAAACTAAAAACGATGAAAAACTTATCATTTTAATCATATTTTATTATTTAATTGATTTTATATTTTAGATTTTGACTATATCGTTAAATGATTACGTGATTCATGTTATGCTTGACTGTTTCTACGATCCGATTTAAGGTGATTGGCTTCTTGACAATCTCCAAGTTAAGTGCATTATTTACTATATCATCAAATGCCGTGATCAATACCATTTTGATTTTTGGATTTATTGCAGATATTTGATTAGCCAATTCACAGCCAGTCATTTGAGACATTCTATAGTCGATAAGGATTAATTCAATTTGATCTGGAAATTCGTGGATATAATCGATTAAAAAGTGAGGATTGGTAAAACCTATAACAAGATAGCCATAATGTTGGACGACTTCAGTAAATAGATTTACAATATCTTCTTCATCATCAACGATAGCTACTGAACCGGAAGATAAATTTAATGATGTTATAACCTTGGTTGTATTCCAAAGTATTTATGGCTATACAACCAAAATTCTAGAGAAACGTGTGTAGAAAAACATGAGATACGGTTAATTCATTTTAATGCTATTACGTTGTTGTAGACGCGCCGAATAATTGTGCGATGCTTTCGTACATTGGAATTGCGGCGCGTGTATAAGGGGGCATAATCATCTTACGTATTGGTGTGGTCGCCTTGTTAGCATGTACCATCCAACAATCAATGAAAAGATAATCACAAGCATAACCAGACCTATAGGAATCTCCCTAACAATTAGAAGGTTCAAGATTAAAAAAATCGAGTTAAAAACTAGTAGGAATACGGCGAATTTAAGGGAAAACAGATTCATTTGGTGTAAATACGCTGCTAAAAGCTTTAAATCTTGCTATATTTATATATTATCTTTAAACAGGAACATATGTTATAATTCTTCATACTCTAATCCAATAGATTTTGTTAGTGATTCTTGTATTCTTTTATTTTTGTTTTTAACAATCTCTATTACTTGCACTTTGTCTATCTTTGCTATTTGGCAAGCAGTATCTAAATACTTGACATAATTGTCTAATGTACTTTGTTTTTCATTCAATAGATATTCATATTCTCTTATTGTCCTTTGAGCATCCTTGTCATTAAAGAATGTGACCAAGTCACTATCTAATGGGATTCTATAGTTTTTACCTTCTATTAGTTGACCTATCTTTTTTTGTTTGAACATCTTTACCAAAGTCTCTACAACATCACCATCAGGAACATTTGGACTAATACCTATTAACCCTTAATGAATTGAAGGTCATGTCTTGTACTTGTTGTAATCCGGATAATATTGTACTTTCCAAGACCTGAATTCCTTTTACACCTTCTTGAAGATCTTTTATTATTGCTCATATTTACCTAAAAAGTAATAAAAAGATAGTGTAACAATAACAAGCACGATATTGTTACTGTAACATTAACTTTGTTTTTTAAATAATTATTATTATTATTATTTATTTTATTTATTTTATTTTTATTTTTAAGACTTAGTGTTACAGTAACATTATCACGCACGATAGCGTTACAATAACTTTTTCTGGAATCCTTACTTCTAACTTTGTTTAACATCTCTTCCATCTCTTCTAAAAATTGTTTCTGTATTGAATCTAGTTCTGTTTTGGTTAATGAAATAGTGAATTTTTCTTTTGAATCAACAATAGCAGTAGTCATATCTCTATCTATTCTCTCTGGAAATACTCTTCTAGAGATTCAAACATCTTTGCAAAGTCTTCAATCGATAGGACCATCACTATAGCCTGATTTGTGTAATCGTTATGCAAATGTAGTTCGAATTTGTTATCTTTCTTTCTCTTTAAGAGTAACAAACCCATATCCCTTCGTAAATCGCTACATTCAAAATGATAATGGGATCAGGAATAATATTATTTTTTGAATAAGAAGAAATCATTTTAAATCTTCATTCTCCTTGTTTTTGCTGCAGCAGTATCTTCTTCATTCGACAATAGTCTCTGGATGTATTGCTTGAATGAATCTGGGAATACTGGTGATTCAGGTGGATCTGCTGCTAATGACTGTAAAATCTTGGTTACTTCTGCACTTATGAAATTGTCAAAATCTTTTTTCCTATCTCCAGTTCCATAACATATTGCAAGTCTGGCAACTTCTGCAATATTCTTATTTAGTTTTAGAGTTACTGGAATTTCTTCGTATCCGTCTTCGTTATTATCTATTGACATTTTTGAAATCTCCTTGCCAAAATTAAAAGGAATTTTCATCTTCCTTAAACGGCTGAATGAAAAGAAGTGTTGTTGTTTGTCCTATTCTCATTTTCCTTCGTTTACTACCTTTTTTATTATTATTAGAACTCATAACTCTGAATCCTCGATATAGTTATAGACATATTTTATATTACCACATTCTAGACAAAAGTATTCAACTTCTACGACATTTTTAGAGATTTGTTGGGAGTTGATAGATTCGTAGTCGTGTTCTTTACGCCTGTTATTTTTATAACATATTTCTTATTCTGCTAGTTGTTGATTATAATCATCTAGAATATTAGAAATCATATTCGTCATTTCTCCAGTCTTTTGCAGTTATTTTTTGAGAATATCTCTGTGTTCCTAATGGTAGTTTCTCTATATCTTGAAGAGTTCCTTTCTTTATAGCATGGATTATTCCAAAGATATGTTTGCAGGTCTGTCCTCTTATACTATTATCTGGGCAACTACAATATTCAAATACTGAAGGGTTATATTTTACGTAGTAGTAAATATCATCACTACGTTCACTTTGAACATAGTAGACGTCTGAATTCAGAAGTCGGTAAATATCACGTGATGTAGCAAGGTCCATCCCCTTGCCCTCACGTTTGTTTTCTAACTCTTCTGGTTGTGTATTACCAACAACTTGTTTTTGATTGCTAGTTGTTTTTAGTATTTTTTTATGCTCAACTTGTACTGTTTGCATAGATATACCTAGGTGAATCTAGATATATAAACCCATGTATTTCTAGATATTTTAATGTTTATGTATGTAAACCTTAAATAACATATAAATGCATAATATATACTAGAAATGAACAAAATAATTTCGGTATTGGGTAAGAAAGTAAGAGTTAAGTTTGCTGGTAAATTAAATAGAGTTAAAGATGGTCGTACTATATGGATTCCTAAATCTGAATTAGATAAAGTAAAGGAATTAGACGATAAACAAGTTATTTTTACTATTGATATTGAAGAGTTACAAGATTAAGAAATGACATCTTTAGAAACCATTCTCAAGAATTTTTACTTTGAACCAGTAAATGAAAACAAGTTCCCAAAGTTTGGAAAGCCACGTAGACAGGACTACTTATTCACTTGCAAAAGATGTGGAAGTACTAGTGAACCGATGAAATTTGAAAATGACATCAAATACAGACTAGCGTCACATTTGGTAAAGCATTGTCGTCCTTCTTCGACTGCATCTGAACAACAACAAGAAGAACAACAACAAGGACCATCAGAATAGATATGATGTCTAATACTAATATTTCTAATATATCATTAAATATAATACTCAATCAGAATTACGAAATATATACTCAAAATTAGAATAACAAAAAGAAATGAATTTACAAAAAATTAGACAACAAATTTCAAAATCGATTAATAGATTTCTAGATTTTGCAGAAGATAAGAAAAAAGAAAAATGAGTAATACTATTATCAATCCTAAACCTTGCAATTATGGATGTAATACCAGGATATACTGGAATGCTTCAGAGAATGCATACTGGGAAGTCTTTAGTAATAAAAAGCATGCTTGTCCGAATAGGTCTAATAAAACTACTATTTCGACTAGTACCAATACTAATAATGCTAGTGTTAATCGTCCATTTTACAACAAAAAACCCTGGATAAACAAACAGAAAATGTCCAATTCCTTTGAACTATTGACTGGTCCTATATCAGAAGTACAAACAAAATATGAAATTCTATCTGATATTATAACTGAGATGGGAGGCAAAACTCATGGTTCACAATCTCATATTGTTGCAAATAATTCTATGTCATTAATTGTATATTATGAAGTTCCTGCAGAAGGTAATAAGAGGAAAGAAATAAAGAGAAAATTTGAGAACTTTGCTAGAAATAAGGAATTCAAAATTTATCGAAGAAATTATTAATGGAAGTAGGAATAAAACATTGTTCAAATTTTGTTTTATTTAGGTTAAATACAATACATAATGCCAAAATTAATTATATATAAGAAAATGATGTAACTATTATAAGAAATATTATCTAATTTACAACTACATTGAATTTTCCTATTGACATTAATAAAAATCAAGATTAGGAGTTGAAAGAAAATATAGTAGATTTTGCTGCAATACTTACTGGAAAAGAGGAAGTACCAGAGGTAGATACATTGGATACTGCTTTAGCAACATTTCAATTTAATAATAACAAAGATGATGATGATGATAAAAAAGATGATTTAAAATATTCTGTTAAAGTTACAGATACAGATAAAATAAAAGAAGTTGATATTCATACAGGAAAACCTAATGAAAAAGGGGATGTAGTTGCAGAATTGTACAAATCTGAAACTCCATCAGAAGAAGTTATAGGTAATCTAACTGATGGAAAGATTAGATCAGCGGATCTAAAAGGTTCACTACAAGGAAAAAATACGAAGGAACTAGTCAGAAAAATAGAGAAAGGAGAAGCCTATGTTGATATAAGAACAGAGGATGAGCCAAAGGGAAAAGTAAGAGGTAAAATTAAAAAATTAACACCTACTTGATAATGATAACGAATAATAAAAGATATTAATCAGGTATACCGCCAATACAAGCACAATAATCAAATTCATCTACTCGAGAATTACAATAAATGCAATATCCATATCTGTTATAATCTACATCACTAGAATATTTTCCAAAATTCTTAAAATGATCATCTAATTCCTGTGGAATATTATCAATAGAAATATCAGGATTCATATTTTACAATAGATAATATAATTAAAAAATATTTATAAAATTTTCAGACATAAGTAAATAATTTAATTGGTGCTAGAAACCATTTGTGGTATACAAACTTAAACGATATCGTATTTACGTTTTAAAAAAGTCTTGTACCCTTGATAAATAAAAATGATTATATCAGATTTTTTGTTTTTATTAATTTCAGGTTGCTATCGCTATATCCATTTCCAAATTAGTAAAGTACTGGGATAGAAAAAAAGGAAGATATTAAATAATAAAAAGAAAGGATTTGTAAAAAAGAAATCGAATCACTAAAAGATATCAGTTAGAGGCTTATAATAATAAGAAATGACCAGTAGTAGTAGTAGTGGCAGATGGGATGAAGTTGATGAATTCAAAGGTGAAAAAATCTATGAAAGTAGGGAAGGTCGTCTTAGAGCAATTGCACATATAATTAAAGAATATCTTCAAGTTAAAGAAATTGAAAGCAATCCAAAAACTGTGGATGATGCTATGGCTCCAATTACAATGTAGTATTAAATGATAAAGAATTTAGAAAGTTTGCCCTAGAAAATTACAAGGTTTTTATATATTATGATAAGAAAGATGCCGAATTTAATATTATAAAAATTACAGATGAAATATCAGCAGTATTAATTAAGAAAGAAGAAAATATTGGTACTTTGGATAATAAAGAATTTGAGAACAAAATCAAGGAATTAGAGTCAAATCTAAAAGAAGAAAAAGATAAGAATGAAAAATAATAAGAATGAGTTCCATAGTATTTTGTTCAAAGTGTGGCAAGTCTCACAACGAATTACTAACAAGGACGGTTAACACTATGTGCAAAGATTGCTGGCTTGCTGATAATAACAAAGATAAGAAATGAAATGTCAAAATATTACCGATAATAATAGAAGATGTAAAAGAACAGCAAGTAAAATAACAATAGTAAAACGCACCATTGATGAAAAACAGCAGTCAAAATTGTGGATATGTGATGAATGTTTTAATGAAAAAATGTATAATGATCAATTGTTTAAAGACCATATACTTCAAGTAACAGAGTTGAATAAAAATAGAAATGAATTATACTAACACTATTAATCCTAAACCTTGTGTCTATAATTGCAATACCAGGATATATTGGAACAATGAGAAAATGCATACTTTGAAGTATTTCCTAAAAAGAAACATATTTGTCCAAATAGGTCTAAGTCTGTAACACAAACAACTACAAATACAATCAATAAACCATTTTTATAACAAGTTTGCAAAACAACCAAAGCCCAAAATGTCTAATTCCTTTGAGTTATTACAAGGTCCTATTGCGGATATACAAAGAAAATATGAGATATTATCTGATATCGGAATAATGATAACAAAGATATGGAACAATTATGCGCTGGGATTAAAATACATCTGTAACTTGCTTGTAGTTATAGGTGTATGTTGTGGTAATGACAGGTAAGTTGAACAAAGTACGTCAGAAAGACATTACTATAATCCTAATAGAAATAATGGTCTAGGTTTAGCAAGGTATATTTTAAGAGAATTAAATAATAATCGAAATCTCAAGATTAATCTTGGTTCAAAACAATTTGATAATAATAAAAAATTTGTACAATCCATACTAGAATTTCTAAAAGATATGAGATTGGTATCTGTAGATAAATATGGAGAATACGTGAGTACAGAAGCAGGACGTAAAAATCCTTTAGATAATTTAAAATTCTGACAACTAAAAAATTATAATAAAATCGTAAAACAATAGGTTAACCAGGCTGTATGTTTATTTAATAATATATTATTTAATAATTCTAGATAATTTAATTAATTAGTAATAGGAAGCCATAGCCTATGAGTACAACTGTAGTAAATGAGGCCATGGCCCAGTGACATCATTCTGAATGTTTCTATCACTATTTTATTGATAATAAATTATTTAATAATTGTATAGATATAATTTATTAGTAAATGAAAAGCCATAACCTGCTAGTGAATCCATTAAAAACAATAGAAGGCTATGGCCTATATACATTTACAGGTATTTGATTAGGTGTAATCATAGGCTAAATACGCTATTTAATAATTTGATACAAATTAACTACTTTTAATTAATTACTAAACGATTAATCAAAGCCATAGTCTTCTCTTCTGTGTGTTGGAGCAATCGGTATAACAGTTAGACAGGCTATGGCTAGTTTTTTTGAATTCCTGAGGTTATTGATACAATCAACATATTATTTAATAATTGGAGACAAATTGTTTTATTAATCCAAAGCCATAGCCCTCTATTTTATATTTATTCTTCTTCTACTTCCTCCGATTTCTTCTTGTTATTGACTCATTATTGAATTATTTAGGGGATCTAGGTTCATAATATCCTTTCATTGCCATTTGAACAATATAATCTACAATAATCTTTTCACCTTCTTCAGTTCGTGGAAAGTTTATACAATTTAACTCATAACTCAAATATCCTGATCTTTGTAACTTTTCACATATTTCTTGTCTTTCGCTCACTTCATCACCAGTAAGTTGTCGACCATCCCAATTTTCAAAGAAACTACCTTTATCACTATCACCAATTGATCCATATACTAGTGGAATGACAAATAATACTTCTTGTGCTAGACCATTGTTTTGAGAATCTAATTGTTTTACTCTTTCTTCATTAGTTTCTAATACAGAAAATATAACAAAGATAAATGCTATTGTTATAGTTAATGTGATTGTGGTTACTTTTATCATTGTTTTTTTCATAATATTTTTCTAGAATTGCATTACCTCAATAAATTAAGTTTAAGCAGAATTATAAGATTAATACTTTTCACGAATTACAAAGACAAAAAGATATAGATGCTATGATAAAATTATGGAATCTCATCCAAATTATCTAATGATAGTTTTTGCTTACGTTCAAAATTTTAGGGAAAGGTTAGAGATGTTTACAATACCAAAAATCAAATCAATACTAAAAAATTTCAATCATAGAATGATATCTATTATTTTATAATGATGACGACCTCAAAACTTTAAAAAGAATAAAATTTTAGTAACAGATCATACAATATCCATATATCACAGAGAATAATAGTTGATAAGAGGTAAAGAATTTGATTGATAAATGACTTTACTTATTCCATCTTTGTTATGCTTATTACCAAGGTATTTCTTAATTTAAATCTGAATGTAATTCTTTTGAGTTTACCGTTTTTAGCAATATTGTTTTGCTGGATTTATTTAATTGCTATTTCTGTTCGCTCTTATCGTAATTTGAAAGAACCTTTAGATAAAAAAGTGTTAGTAAATAACAATAATTCCAATTCAAAAGACAACTTTCCATATGTGTCTATAATAGTGCTTGCTAGAAATGAACAAGATAATATTGAAAGATCTCTTGTATCCCTAATTGAACAAAATTACCCAAACTTTGAAATAATTGCTGTAGATGATAATTCAACAGATAATACCTTATTAAAAATGAAAAAGATACAACAAAACTAC
>Ga0126312_10002263_pt1 | contig 12854 bp, 8 predicted proteins | sample Plot104A_FD_92537 | JGI IMG/M metagenome (GOLD analysis project Ga0126312, IMG submission 92537) | Serpentine soil microbial communities from UC McLaughlin Reserve, CA, USA - Plot104A | ecosystem: Environmental > Terrestrial > Soil > Grasslands | place: USA: UC McLaughlin Reserve, Lake County...
GCAGAACTCGTCGGTGTGCGCACGGGCGCGGCGCAGACCCTTCGTATCGTCGAGCGCTACGGGCTCGACAGCTTCCGGGAGTCGGTCGAGCGGATGTTCGACCACGGCGAGGCCGTCGTTCGCGGCTGGTTCGAGCGGATCCCTGACGGTGTCTACGTCGGCCGTGGGACGCTCGACGGGGACGGCGTCGTCGAGGGGCGGATCCGGTTCGACGTCGAGCTGCAGGTCGCCGGGTCCTCCGTTCGCGTCGACTACAGCCGCGCGCCCGATCAGCGGCGCGGGCCGGTCAACAGCGCCTTGCCGAAGACCGTCTCCTCGACGCGCGTTGCGATCTCCATGCTCGCCGGTGGCGGCGAGTGGCCGAACGAAGGACATTTCCGGCCGATCGAGGTTGTCACGCGGCCGGGCTCGCTCTTCCATCCGCTCGAGCCCGCGCCGACGTTCATCGGCGGCTGGGCAGCGATCGGCGCGATCGACGCGATCATCGGCGCCGTCGGCTCGGCCGTGCCGGAGGCAGTCCCGGCGGCGAGCGGCGGCGACATCTGCTCACTCGTCTGGTGGGGGAGACACGCCGACGGAGAGCCTTGGGCGGATGGCTCTCCGCACCCCGTCGGCCAAGGCGCACACGCCCGCGGCGACGGCGCGAACGCGATGATGCACGTTTCCGAATCGGCGACTCGCATCGCGCCGGTGGAGGTCTGGGAGAGCCGTAATCCGTGGCTGGTCGAGCGTGCCGAGCTCGCGGTCGACTCCGGCGGCGCCGGCGAGTTCCGCGGCGGCACCGGCCTCGACCTCGACATCCGGCTGCTCGAGGACGCGGAGCTGACCTCGGTCGTCGACCGGACGACGACTCCGCCCGCGGGTCTCGCCGGCGGCGGTCCGGCACGGCCGAACGCCGCGTTCCTGCGGCGCGCCGACGGCACCCGCGTCGAATGCGAGAAGGCGACACGGCTCGCGGCTCCGGCGGGGAGCACGCTCGAGCTGCGGACCGGCGGCGGTGGAGGCTTCGGCGAGCCCGAGCGGCGCGATCCCGCCGCCGTCGCGGCCGATGTGCGCGAGGGCTACGTCTCGGAGGAGCGCGCGCGGGCCGAGTATCCGCACGCGTTCGAGCCGTAGACTGCTCGCTTGCAGGACGTGGAGGCTCGCGCGCAGGAGGCTGTCGTCTACGGCTATGCGCCGCGCGCGCGGAAGAACGAGGCGACCGAGGTCGACCCGATCACGACGGAGGTCGTGCGCCACGGGCTGATCTCGGCCGCGGAGCAGATGAAGCGCGCGCTGATCCGCACGGCGTTCAATCCGATCATTTACGAGGTCCTCGATTTCGCTGTAGCCATCTACGACCGACAGGTGCGGCTCCTGTCTCAGGCGCTCGGGATGCAGCACTTCATGGGACGGCTGAGCTTCGGGGTCGAGGCGAGCGTGGCGGCGGTCGGCGGCGAGGAAGCGCTCGAGCCCGGAGACATCCTCTTCTACAACGTTCCGTATCTGAGCGGCGCGCACGCGAACGATGCGGCTGTGCTGATGCCGGTGTTCGTCGAGGGTGAGCTGATCGGCTACACCGCGATCACGGCGCACTGGCTCGACGTCGGCGGCAAGGACCCGTATTCGACCGACACCGTCGACGTCTTCCAGGAGGGGACGCTCTTCCCGGGCGTCAAGCTCTACCGCCGGGGCGAGCTCGACGACGACCTCTACCGGACGCTGCTCGCGAACTGCCGAGTGCCGAAGCTGCTCGCGGGCGACCTGAGCGCGGAGGTCGTCGGGCTTCGTGTCGGTGCGGCCGCGTTCGCGAAGATCGTCGACCGCCACGGCCGCGGCGTGTTCGAGTCGGTGGTGGAGCGGATGCTCGACCACGGGGAGGCGACAGTCCGGGCGTTCTTCGAGCGCATCCCGGACGGCCGTTACGTCGCGCGCGCGACGCTCGACAGCGACGGCGTCGGCGAGGACGAGGTTCCGTTCGACGTTGTCGTCGAGGTGGCGGGCTCGTCGGTGCGCGTCGACTTCAGCGGTGTACCCGACGCGCTGCGCGGGCCGTTGAATTGCCCACAGCCCGGGACCGTCTCGTCGACGCGGATGGCGCTGATGATGCTCGCCGGCGGCGGCGACGCGCCCAACGACGGCCACTTCCGGCCGATCGAGGTGGTGACGCGGCCGGGCTCGATGTTCCATCCGCTGCCCCCGTCGCCGTGCTTCCTGTACGGCTGGCCGTTCCTGCAGTCGACGGAGGCGATGTACCACGCGCTCGCGCAGGCGAACCCAGACATCGCGCCTGCGTGGAGCGGCGGCGACATCCTCACGATCGTCTGGTGGGGCAACCGGGAGGCGACCGGCGAGGCGTGGGCCGACGCGTCGCCACATCCCATCGGCCAGGGCGCGAGCGCGCGGGGAGACGGCGCGAACGCGCTCATGCACCACCTCCAGTCGGCGACGCGGTTCTCGCCGGTCGAGGTCTGGGAGGCGCGCGACCCGTGGCTCGTAGAGAAGGTCGAGCTCGCGCCGGACTCGGGCGGTCCCGGCCGTTTTCGCGGCGGGCTCGGCGTCGACTTCGTCTTCCGCGTGCTCGAGGACCTGAACATCACCGCGGTGATCGAGCGGACGAAGAACGCAGGCCCGGGGCTCGTCGGCGGCGGGGAGGGCCGCGCCAACGGCGCGACGATCGTCTACGAGGACGGACGGCGCGTCGCGATCGCCAAGGACACGCGCGTCCCGCTCTCGAAGGGAACGGTGGTCGAGCTGCGGTGCGGGGGCGGCGGCGGCTTCGGCGATCCGGCCGAGCGTGACCCGGAGGCCGTGCTCGCCGACCTGCGCGAGGGCTACGTCGGCGAGGAGCACGCGCGCCGCTGGTACCCGCACGCGTTCGCCTCGGCATGAGCGCCGAAGCGACGATTCGGGCGGCGACCGATGTCGGCGGCACCTTCACCGACCTCGTCTACTTCTTCACGGACGCGGACACGGGTGCCCAGGAGATCGTCACGGCGAAGGCCGACACGACGCCGCCGGACTTCGACCGGGGCGTGCTCGACGTCGTCGCCAAGAGCGGCGCGTCCCTCGCCGACATCGCGCATCTTGCGCACGGGACGACGTTGGTGATCAACGCCGTCACCGAGCGAAAGGGGGTCGTCACCGGGTTGATCACGAGCGCGGGGTTTCGGGACGTGCTCGAGATCGCACGCGGCAACCGCCCGGACTTCTTCAATCTGCACTACGTCAAGCCGCCGCCGTTCGTGCCGCGGCGCCTGCGGCGCGAGGTTCCCGGACGGCTCGCGCAGGACGGAAGCGAGCGCACGCCCCTGGATCTGAGCGGGCTGCCCGCGATCCTCGAGGGCTTCCGCGCCGAAGGCGTCGAGGCGTTGGCGATCTGCCTGCTCCACTCGTACGCCGACCCGCGCCACGAGCAGGCCGTGCTCGACCGCGTGCGCGAGCTCTGGCCGGAGGTGTCCGTCGTCGCGTCGCACCAGATCACGCGCGAGTGGCGGGAGTACGAGCGGACGAGCACCGCAGTCCTTTCAGCGTACGTCCAGCCGGTTGCGGAGCGCTACCTCACACGGCTGGCGGACGGCGTCCGCGGCCGCGGGTTCGGCGGACAGCTCTACATCATGCAGTCGAACTGCGGCGTCGACTCGGTCGACCGCACGAAGGAGATCCCGATCACAATGGTCGAGTCGGGGCCTGCGAGCGGGTTCTGGGGCGCGGCGGAGCTGGGGCGCCTGATCGGCGAGCCGAACGTCCTCGCCCTCGACATCGGCGGAACGACCGCGAAGTGCTCGCTGATCGAGGGCGGGCACGTCAAGATCATCTCCGACTACTGGATCGAGCGGACCCGCCTCTCGGCCGGGTATCCGGTGCTGGTGCCGGTCGTCGACCTGGTCGAGATCGGCAACGGCGGCGGGAGCATCGCGTGGGTCGACGACTTCGGGAAGCTCCACGTCGGTCCTCGCTCGGCGGGCGCGGTCCCAGGCCCTGCGGCCTACGGCCGCGGTGGGGCCGAGCCGACCACGACGGACGCGAACCTCGCCCTCGGCCGGATCAACCCCGAGTACTTCTGCGGCGGTGAGATCGAGGCCGACATGGAGGCCGTCGAGCGCGCGCTCGGGAAGCTCGCGGTTCAACTCGGAGTCGACGTCGCCGAGGCCGCCCGCGGCGTCGTGCGGATCGCGAACAACAACATGGTGAACGCGCTGAAGCTCGTGTCGCTGAACCGCGGCTACGACCCGCGCGACTTCGCCCTCGTTGCGTTCGGCGGCGGCGGCGGAATGCATGCGGTCGCGCTGGCCGTGGAGCTGGGGATCGGCAAGGTGGTCGTGCCTCGCGCCGCCGATGTCTTCTCCGCCTGGGGGATGCTGATGAGCGACCTGCGCCGCGACTACTTCGTCACGCGCCTGCTGTCCCTCGATGAGGCTAACGCGGAAGCGCTCGACGGGCTGCTCGAGAACCTCGCCGCGGCGGCGTTCGACCAGTTCGCCCGCGAGGGCATCTCCGCCGACCGCGTCGGGTTCCTCCGGTACGGCACGCTGCGCTACGAGAACCAAGAGCACGGGGTCGAGGTGCTGCTCCCGGAGGGAGCGATCGACGCGGCGGCCATCGACGCGATCGCAGACGCGTTCCACACCTCGTACGAGCGCGAGTACACGTACCGGCTCCAGGCGCCTGTCGAGTTCGTCGGCGCGCACGTCGTCGCGATCGCAGAGGTCGGGAAGCTGACGCCGGCGCCGCTACCGATCACGGGACGTCAGCTCGCGGACGCGCGGAAGGGCCGCCGGCGCGTCGACTACGCGCTCGAGGGAGCCCACGAAGCCGACGTCTACGTCGGCGAGCTGCTCGAGCCGGGCATGAGCTTCGACGGGCCGGCGATCGTGGAGACGCGAGGTTCCACCGTCGTCGTTCACCCGGGCAACGAGCTCACGGTGGACGAGTATGGAAACCTCGTCATCTCGCTCATGCTCGACAACGAGGACCGCAGCCGATGACGACCACACGCCTCGAACCGAAGACCGACCCGATCACGCTCGAGATCATCCAGAGCTCTCTCGAGGCGGCGAGCGACGAGATGTTCGCGGCTTTCCGGAAGACCGCCATGAGCGCGATCATCTACGAGGTGCTCGACATGGGCACCGGCGTCACCGATGCCGACGGCAACCTGGCCTCGTCCGGTGCAGGCATTCCCGCCTTCGTCGGCGTGCTCGACAAGGCGGTTCGCCGGATCATCGAGCTCAACCGCGGCGACATCCGGCCCGGCGACATCTTCGCGACGAACGATCCGTTCTACGGCGGCGTCACGCACCTGAACGATGTCGTGCTGGCGCTGCCGGTGTTCGTCGACGGCGAGCTCGTCGCCTGGACCGCGAACATCGCGCACTGGAACGACGTCGGCGGGATGGTCCCCGGCTCGATCTCGAACGAGGCGAAGGAGATCTTCCAGGAGGGGCTGCGCCTGCCGGGGGTCAAGCTGGTCGCGGCGGGCGAGCCGAACAGGCCGGTGATGGAGATCATGAAGGTGAACAGCCGGCTGCCCGACTTCCTTCAAGGCGACATGTGGGCGGGGATCGCCGCCGCGCGCGTTGGCGAGCGGCGAATCCTCGAGCTCGTCCGGAAGTACGGGCTCGAGACCTTCACGACGGCGCTCCGCACGTTCATGGAGTACGGCGAGCAGGTCGCGCTGCGCGCGCTGCGGGAGTTGCCGAAGGGCCGGTTCTCGCTCGCGGAGGAGCAGGAAAGCGGCGTCGTCTACACGGCAACGGTCGAGATCGGCGACGACGAGCTCATCGTCGACCTCCGCGACAACCCCGACCAGGACCCGGGCCCGAACAACGCATCACGTGACGGCACGATGATCGCAGCCCAGATGGTCTTCATGAACATCACCGGCGCCCACGCCTCCGCGAATGCCGGTCACTTCAAGCCGCTGAAGGTGCTCACCCGGCCGGGATCCGTCTTCGATGCGCAGCCGCCGGCCGCGTTCGCGACCTATTACGAGGTCGAGGTCCGGCTCTACGACGTGATCCTGCGGTGCCTCGCGCCGCACCTCGGCGACCGGCTCCCCGCGGGCAACTTCGCGTCGATCTGCGGCACGTTCATCGGGGGGCCGCATCCGGAGACAGGCCGCCACTTCACGATCGTGGAGCCGCAGCTCGGCGGCTGGGGCGGGTCCGCCCTCCGCGACGGCAACAGCGCCATCTTCAGCGGCTTCCACGGCGACACCTTCAACTGCCCGGCGGAGGTCGCGGAAGCGCGCTACGGCCTGTACGTCGAGCAGCTGGCGCTCAATGAGGAGGCCGGCGGGGAGGGCGAGCAGCGCGGCGGCAACGGCATCGTCGTGGACTACCGCGTGCGCTCCGACGGCTGCTTCTTCACCTGCGCGTACACACGGAACAAGCACAGGCCGTGGCCGCTCGCGGGCGGTCGCGAGGGGTCGTCGAACTACGTGGAGGTCATCCGCCCCGGCGGCGGCGTCGAGGAGTACGCCGTGGTGACCGCGCTCGAGGTTAACGCCGGCGACCTGATTCGCATCCACACTGCAAACGGCGGCGGCTACGGCGACCCGCGACGGCGGCCGCGCGAGCTTGTGGAAGAGGACGTCCGCAACGGCTACGTCTCCGAGGAGACGGCACGCGCGGTCTACGGCGTCGACGGGTGACGGCCGCTGCGCAGGACGCCCCGCAGCGTCGCGTGCGGTTGACCTCGGCCTCGGCGCGGCCGTACGATCGCCGCCTTGCGGTCCGCAGCTGACCGTGAAGCCACCGTTCCGAAGGAGGACACGGATGAGAAGGGGACTCGTGGTCGCCGTTCTTGCAGTCGCACTCGGAGGCGCGTTGGCGGCAGTGTTCGAGTCGTCGGCCGCGGGGCGGCAACAGAAGACCATCAACATCGCCGTCTTCCTTGCCTCCTCGGCGAACACGTACTGGGCGGCGGAGCTCCAGGGCGCGAGGGACATCCAGAAGAAGAACCCCGGCGTGAAGATCACGGTGTTCGACGGCCAGTTCAACACCAACCGGCAGCTGGGTCAGCTGCGCGACGCGCTCGTCTCCAAGAAGTACCAGGCCTGGTTCGTCGGGCCGAACGACGGCGGGCCGCTGACCCCGACGATCAAGCAGGCCGTCAGTCGGGGCGTGAAGGTCGGCTGCTCGCTCGTGCCGTGCGGGCCGAACATCCGGAGCGCGAAGGTGCAGATCCCGGGTCAGACGATCTTCGCCGGGCTGGGCTTCTATCCGAACGGGCAGCTCCTCGGGAAGCTCGTCGTCCAGGGCTGCAGGGGGATCAACCCATGCGAGGTCCTGTGGCTGCCGGGCCTGCCGACGCTGCCGCTCGAGAAGGCTCGCCAGGACGGGCTCTACTCGGTTGTCAAGTCGCACAAGAACATCAAGGTCGTCGGAACGGCCGCCGGCGGGTACCTCGCGGCGCCGGCCCTCAAGGCGACGCAGGACGCGCTCTCGGCGCACCCGAACCTCGACGTGATCGTGTCGAGCGGCGATCAGATGATCGCCGGCGCCGTCAGGGCCGCGCAGGCGGCCGGCAAGGCCGGGAAGATCAAGATGTACGGCAACGGCTGCACGTTCGAGGCGAAGCAGCTGATCCTCCAGGGGAAGCAGACGGGCTGCACCGTCTATCTCCCGCGCACGGAGGGCAGGCTCGTGGTCCAGGCGCTCGTGAACGCCGTGAACGGCAAGGGGAAGACCGGCGTCTCGATCGACCCGACCCCGCGCAGCCCGATCGGCGGCCTGGGCACCAAGGCGAACATCAGGAAGTTCACGCCGGAGTTCCACTCCTAGCAGGGGACCTGACGGGGGACCGCCTCATGGGGCGGTCCCCGCGTTCCTATCGACGGTGACCGGAAGGACGTCGAACAACTCGAACCCGCCAACGGCGCCGCACGCGTCCGGCAGCTTTCCGGACGAGTTCGTGCTGCGGGAGGCGTCGGCGCTCGACGAGGGCGGCGGGTTCACGAGCCCCCTCGATGTTCACGTGCGCGCCGGCCGCATCGCGGCGGTCGGCGAAGGCCTGGCCACGGACGCGGCGTCCGTCGACTGCTCGGGGCTGTGGCTGCTGCCGGGGATCTTCGACTGTCACGACCATGTCTCGTTCTCCACCGTCGAGATGCTGGAGCTCCTGCAGATGCCGGTGACCGCGTGGGCGCTCGAGGCCGCGCGCAACGCCCGCGTCACGCTCGAGGCGGGCGTGACCTTCGTCCGCGACCTCGCCGGCGCCGACCGGGGCCTCCGCGACTCGATTGCCGCGGGTGTCGTTGCCGGCCCGACGCTCCAGATCTCGATCGTGTTGATCTGCCAGACCGGTGGCCACGGGGACGGGTACCTCGGAGGCGCCGGAATCGAGGCGATGCTCGCGCCGGACTACCCGGGGCGGCCGCCGTACCTCGTCGACGGGCCGGAGGCGATGCGCCACGTCGTGCGCGCGGCGCTCCGCGCGGGCGCGGACTGGATCAAGCTCGCGACGACGGGCGGGCTCGTGTCCGAGCACGACCAGCCGCTCGACGCGGAGCTGACGCAGGAGGAGATCGCGGTCGCGGTGTTCGAGGCGGCGCGGAAGGGAAAGCACGTGGCGGCGCATGCCTACGGCGGCGACGGGCTCACGAACGCGGTCGAGTGCGGTGTCCGCTCGATCGAGCACGGCGGCTTCCTGACGGAGGAGCAGGCGGCGGCGATGGCAAGGCGCGGCTGCTTCCTCGTCCCGACGCTGTCGGCGATGCGCGACTGCCTCAAGTGGGCGGAGGAGGGCGCGCTGACGCCGATCCAGTGCCGCAAGATCCTCGACTTCGGGCTCGACCTCGGCGGGTGCGTGCGGATCGCGAAGGAGCACGGCGTGCGGCTCGCGTGCGGTACCGACTACATCAAGCGCGAACAGCACGGCGGCAATCTCGAGGAGCTGCGGCTGATGCACGAGGCCGGGCTGACCGTGGAGGAGACGCTGCTCGCGGCGACGGTCGGAGGCGCGGAGTTGTGCGGCGTGGCGCACGAGCGCGGCCGTATCGCGCCGGGGTACGTGTTCGACGCGGTCGTCCTCGACGCCGACCCCGGCGACCTCTCGCGGCTCGACGTTACGGGGGTCTTCCGGAGCGGGAAGCCGGCCGTCGCGCACCCGCGGGTCGCGGAGGCGGTCGCGTGACGGCCCACATCGAGGCTCGCGGCGTGTCGAAGCGATTCGGCGGCGTGCAGGCGCTGCGCGAGGTGGATCTCTCGATCGAGCGCGGGTCGATCCACGGTCTCGTCGGCGAGAACGGCGCCGGCAAGTCGACGCTCGGGAAGATCCTTGCCGGCGTTCACAGACCCGACGACGGCGAGCTCGTCGTCGACGGGCGCGCGGTCACGTACCGCTCACCGCGCGACGCGCTCGCGGACGGGATCACGATCATCGCGCAGGAGCCGACCCTCGTGCCGTATCGCTCGGTCCAGGAGAACGTCTTCCTCGGCGTCGAGCGCGGCCTCGTGCTGGACGAGCGCCGCGCCGGACGCCGCTTCGCATCACTCGTGGACGCGTCCGGAATCGACCTTTCGGGCCGGCGGCTCGCGCAGTCGCTGCCCGTCGCAGACCAGCAGAAGGTCGAGATCCTGCGCGCACTCGCGCGGGACGCAAAGGTCGTCGTGATGGACGAGCCGACCTCGGCGCTGACCACCGACGAGGCCGAGCGCCTGTTCGACCTCATCCGCCGGCTGCGCGACCGCGGCGTCACGATCATCTACGTGTCGCACTTCCTCTCGGAGGTCCTCTCGCTCGCCGACACGGTGACTGTGCTGCGCGACGGGAGGATCGTGCGCACGTCGCCGGCTGCGGAGGAGACGCCCGAGCGGCTGGTGGCGGGAATGCTCGGTCGCGACCTGGATCTCGCGTTCCCGGACAAACAGCCGGTGCCCGCGGACGCGCCGGTGGTGCTGTCCGTGAGCGGGCTTTCGCGCGAGCCGAGCGTGCACGACGTCTCGTTCGAGGTGCGCGCAGGGGAGATCGTCGGCCTCGCCGGGCTGATCGGCAGCGGGCGGTCGGAGGTCGCGCGGCTGATCTTCGGCGCCGACCGCGCCGGAGCGGGCGCCGTCGAGGTCGACGGGAAGCGGCTCCGCGCCCGGTCGCCGCGCGCGGCGATCCGCCGCGGGGTCGTCATGCTTCCGGAGGACCGCAAGCGCGAGGGGCTGCTGATGTTGCGCTCGGTCGTCGACAACATCACCCTGCCGCACCTAGGCGACGTGTCGAACGCAGGTGTCCTTTCGCGGCGCGCAGAGCGGCGGCGCGCGGCGGAGCTGGTGACGCGCGTCGACGTGCGCACGCGCTCCAACTCGGCGCCCGTGAACACGCTCTCGGGCGGGAACCAGCAGAAGGTCCTGTTCGCGAAGTGGCTCTTCCGGCGGCCGCGCGTCTTCATCGCGGACGAGCCGACGCGCGGCGTCGACGTCGGCGCGAAGCGGGCGATCTACGAGCTGATCCAGGATCTCGCCGCGGAGGGGATCGCGGTCCTGCTGATCTCGTCGGAGCACGAGGAGGTGCTCGGGCTCGCGCACCGCGTGCTCGTGATGCGTGCCGGGCGGATCGTCGCGGAGCTCGCCGAGCGCGAGATGAGCGAGGACGCCGTGCTGCACGCGGCCTTCGGGACGACGGCCGAGCGGGTCGCGTGACCGCGACCACGGAGACGACCGGTTTCGGGCGCGTGGCGCGGCGGTTCGACCTTTCCGTCGTCCGCGACTACGGCGTCGTCGTGGCCTTCATCGCCCTGTTCGTGACGTTGTCGATCTCGAGCGACGTCTTCCTCACCCAGGACAACATGAAGAACCTCGCGTTTCAGACGGCGCCGGTCGGGATCATCGCCGTCGGCGGGACGCTCGTCTTCATCGCCGGCGGGTTCGATCTCTCGGTCGGAGCGATTTCGGCCTTCGCGGGGATCACGGCGGCGAACGCGTTCAACCAGACGGGGCTCGGCCTGTGGGGGTCGATGATCGCAGGCGCGCTGGTCGGATTCGCCTTCGGCCTCGGGAATGGCCTGCTCGTCACGCTCGGCCGCGTGAACCCGTTCATCGCGACGCTCGCGACGTCGATCATCATCAGCGGCTTCGGCCAGGTCTGGACGAAGGGGAACCTCGTATCCGTCTCCGAGGAGGAGTTCACGACGCTCGGGCTCGGGACGCTCTGGGGGATCAACTATCCCGTCTTCGTCTGGTTCGGCTTCGCGCTCGTCTGCGGGTTCCTGCTCTCGCGCACCGCCTTCGGCCGCTACGTGTACGCCGCCGGCGGCAATGCCGAGGCGGCGCGGCTTTCCGGCGTGCGCGTGAACGCCGTGCGTGCCGCGACGTTCTGCATCTCCGGGCTCGCGGCCGGAATTGCGGGTGCGATCCTCGTGTCCGAGGTGGGCACCGCGCAGTGGAACGCGAACACGGGAATCGAGTTCGACGCGATCACCGCGATCGTGCTCGGCGGGACGTCGCTGCTCGGCGGCGAGGGCGCGATCTGGCGCGCGGTGCTCGGCGCCTTCTTCCTGCAGATGATCAGCAACGGCTTCAACCTGCTCGGGACGGCGCCGGAGTGGCAGTACGTGATCAAGGGGCTGATCCTCGCCGGCGCGGTGTCGCTGGACGCGTGGGCGAGGCGGAGGCGCGTGTGACGATCGTCTCGCTCCTCAGGCTCCAGGTGCGTAGCGGGGCCGGCGATGAGCTCGCGCGGCTGTACGACGATCTGGAGATCTTCGAGCGCGCGCGGCAGAGCGGCGGCTTCCGCGGTGGGAGGCTGCTTCGCCCGCTCGACGACAGCGGCCCATTCGTCGTCTTCGCCGAGTGGGACGACGCCGACGCGTATCGCCGGTGGCTCGAGAACCCGGTGCGCGCCGAGCTGGGCGAGCGAATCGCGCCGCTGCTCGCCGGCGACGTTGCAGCGGGCGAGCTCTTCGAGGAGGTCTGATGTATCGCGTTGCGATGGACATCGGCGGCACGTTCACGGATTTCGTGGTCGTGGACGAGTCGGCGCAGGCGACGACGACGGGGAAGACGTCAACGACGCCCGCGAGCCCCGAGCAGGGCGTGCTCGAAGGGTTGTCGCAGGTCGTCCCGGAGCTTCGCGAGATCGGCTTCATCGTGCACGGGACGACCGTGGGGCTCAACGCATTCCTGGAGCGGAAGGGAACGCGTGTGCTGCTCCTGATGACGGCCGGCCTTCGCGACGCCTACTCGATCGCGCGCCACGACCGCAAGGAGCTCTACACGCTGCGCTACCGCAAGCCGAAGCGCCTCGTTCCGCGCCGGGACGTCTACGAGGTGACAGAGCGGCTGCGCTGGGACGGCCGCATCGACACGGAGCTCGACGAGGCGAGCCTGCAGCCGCTGATCGACGCGGTGCGACGCGAGGGGACCGAGGCGGTCGCGGTGTGTCTCGTCCACGCATACGTCAACCCGGAGCACGAGCTGAGGGCGCGCGAGGTGCTACAGCGCGAGTGTCCGGGGCTTTCTGTGACGCTGTCGCACGAGATCGCGCGCGAGTGGCGCGAGTACGAGCGCGCGTCCACGGCGGTGCTGAACGCGTACGTCGCGCCGCGGGTGGAGGGCTATTTGCGGAACCTCGAGGAGGAGCTCTCGGCGCGGGGCGTCGGCGCGACGCTGCACGTGATGCAGTCGAACGGTGGCATCACGACGGCCGGGAAGGCGCGGCAGCAGCCGGTGCAGACGCTTCTCTCGGGGCCGGTCGGCGGGACGATCGGCGGCGCGGCGCTGTCGCGCGCCGCGGGGCGGCCGAACCTGCTCTGCGTCGACATGGGCGGAACGTCGTTCGACCTGAGCCTGATCGTCGACGGCCGGCCGACGGTCTCGAGCGAGACCGAGCTCGAGGGGCTGCCGATCCTGATGCCGCTCGTCGACATCCACACGATCGGCGCC
>Ga0126312_10002265_pt1 | contig 12849 bp, 14 predicted proteins | sample Plot104A_FD_92537 | JGI IMG/M metagenome (GOLD analysis project Ga0126312, IMG submission 92537) | Serpentine soil microbial communities from UC McLaughlin Reserve, CA, USA - Plot104A | ecosystem: Environmental > Terrestrial > Soil > Grasslands | place: USA: UC McLaughlin Reserve, Lake County...
GTAGACGGAGCTCTGCTCGTGCAGCTCAGGCGGCATGTGGACCTGCGCGCCCTGGAGGACGCGTTCGGCGATCCCGAACGCGATCCCGTAGACGAGGAACCGCTCCCAGAGCTCGAGCGACGCGGGCGGCGCGATGTCGAGGCGCGGGAAGTCCGTGAGGTACCGGCGGAATGCCTCCCAGCGCTGCGCCTCGACCTCGACCGCCGGCGCGCGCCGGCGCCACAAGGCGGGGCGCATGAAGCCACCCGCGCCGAGGACGACCGCGTTCGCGATCGCGCAGGCGCCCAGCGCGATCAGGACGACGTCCGCCCACTGCGGCGCCACAGGGCGCCAGCCGCGCTGGCCGAGGTAGATGAGCAGCGCGCCGAGGACGCCGAGCACGATCGCCGCCTGAACCAGGAGCTTCAGGCCGGCGTCGACGAACCAGCGGTTCTCCTCCACCGCCGTTCCGATCTCGTGCATGAACGTCTGGAACCGCTTCGCGTTCTGCGGACGGTGTTCCTCGATTCGGTCGCGGAGGCGAGAGAGGAGCCCGTCGGCCTCGGGAAGAGCACCGTCGACGATGTGCGCGACGGTCCGTTCCCACGGCGTCAGGCTCAGCCCGTCGGCCCGACTCAGAGTGAGATCGGCCACGTCTTCGTTGCGGAGGCCGCCCCAGAGCGACCGCTTCGTCGTCACCGGCTCGGCGTGGTAGTAGCCGCGCCGGATCAGATCGAACAGCGTCGCGGTGAACTCGAGCGAGCCCACGCCGCTCTCTTGTTTCAGCAGCGGCGGTACGAGCGCCGGCTCGAGCTCACTGGGCGGCTCCTGCTCGTACTCGCGGTCGTACCCCGTCCGCCGCTCACGGCCGAAGATCGCGTACGTGGCGAGCAGGAGCGCCAGGCCGGGCCCGAGCCCGAGCAGCAGCAACGCGAGCGCCGCGCGTCCGGGATGGTGGAGCCAGTCGTCGATCCGCCTGCGGTCGCGGTCGTACGACTCCGCACCCTCGCGCTCCTCCGCGAGAATCTTCGGGAGCCCGAGGCCGCGCCGCGTGACCGCGCCGGCGGTGCTGCTCAGGAGCCGTCTGGGAAACGCGACGCGCAACTCGACCCACTGGTGCGGCGGGACGCTCAGCGCGCGCAGGGACGCTCCGCGCCCGCTTCGTGAGACATCGCCGCGCACCCACACCGGGTGGCCCCAGACGCGAACCGACCGTGGGCTTGTGCGCTCCGGGAGCCTGAGCGCCGCGGTCAGGCGGCCGAGTGACGCGTCCCACTGATCGCCCCACACCCTCAGGTTCACGTCGACGATGTCACGGTACGCAACGGCGACGCCCGCGATCCGGTACCGGATTGTGAAAGCCCGCTGCTCGTTCAGCGCGCGGAAGTGCCAGACGATGCGGACGCCGTCGTCTGTGCGCGTGACGCCGAACGTCTGGGGCGTACCGGGCTCGAGCGAGATGGAGCCGCCGCGCACGTACGGCATCCCGCCCTCGGAGACGGATGGCGTGGCGAGCAGCTCGCCGGGTCGTAGCGGGATGTCGCGGTAGCCGAAGGTGAAGTCGCCGCTGAAGCCGGTCGTGATCTCCTCCGTGACGTGGAGTACGCCGTTCGGCTGGACGAGCACGAGCACGTCCGCAGCCGGGAGAGAGAAGGACTTGGCGCTCGCCGGCTGAGGCGCTGCGCAAACCGACGCCACTACTGCGGCCACGGCCGCGGCCGCCGCGCGGATCAAAACCGGACCTGCGGCGCCTCCCGTGCCGCGCCCTCGACCTCGAAATACTCCCGAGGGCCGAAGCCGAGCATCCCCGCGAGGAGGTTGGTCGGGAAGGTCTCGCGCGCCGTCTCGTAGGTGAGGACGGTGTCGTTGTAGACCTGCCGCGAAACCGCGATCTTGTTCTCCGTCTCGTCGAGCTGGCGCTGGAGGTCCTGGAACTGCTCCGTGGCCCGCAGCTCCGGATAGGCCTCGGCGACGGCGAGCAGGCGCCCGAGTGCCGCGCTCAGCGCGTTCTCGGCCTCAGCGCGCTGCTCGAGCGTGCGCGCGCGCCCGACCTGCGCCCGCGCCTCGGTCACGGCCTCGAACGTCTCGCGCTCGTGCGACGCGTACCCGCGGACGGACTCGACGAGGTTCGGGACGAGGTCCGCCCGGCGCTTGAGTTGCACGTCGATCTGCGCCCATGCGTTCTCGGCGCGGTTCCGCAGGCGCACGAGGCGGTTGTACGTGGCGATCAGGAACAGGACCGCCAGGACGGCGATCGCGATCGACGCGATCACGACGACGGTGTCCACGGGCGGACCCTAACCCGCTGCGCGGCGGGCTCTATAGATGAAGTCTTCCCCGCCGGCGTAGCGCGACCGGTCGAACCAGCCGTAGAGCGCCTCGACTTCGAACCCCTCCTCGGCCAGAAGCGTGTTCCATTCTTCGGGCGAGAGCCACGCGAGCTGCATCGTCGATTCGTTCTCGGCGTCGCGGACGGACAACGTCAGCGTGCGCGCGACGGAGTCCCAATCGGCGCGCTCCCAGATCCCCGGCTCGCGCTCGAGCCAGCGCCCGTGCGTCTCGTCGATGTCGCGTTGCGACGGCTCGAAGACGTCGAAGATGAAGCGCGCCTCCGGCAGGAGCAACCGCCGGACGGCCCGCAGCGCCTTGCGGCGGTCGGCATCGGTGTGCAGGTGCAGGAGCGAGCGGAACGGGCACAGCACGAGCGGCACGCGGTCGTCGATCGGAGGATCGCGCAGGTCGCCGAGCCGGAGGTCGAGCGAGACTCCGGCGAGAGTCGCGCGCTCGCGGCACACCTCGAGCATCCCGCGCGACGAGTCGACGCCGATGACGCGGAAGCCGTCGGCGGCCAGCGGAATCGCGATCCGGCCGGTGCCCACGCCGAGCTCGACCACCGGACCGCCGGTAGCGCGCGCCTCCTCCAGGTAGAAGGGGACGTCCTCCTGGACGCTCACCGACCACGGGTCGTAGAGCCGCGCAATCGGGTCATAGGGGCTCGTGGGCACGCCTCATTCTCGCTATCGTTGCTCCGTGGCCGTCACGCGCAGTGCCTTCGTGTTTACCGGGCCCCGGCTCGCCGGGAGCCCGCGCTAGCGCGCGTCCTCCTCCCGACCCGAGCCGGGGCTATCTCGTCTCCACGCACCCCCGAGTAGGGAGAATCACCGACCGTGAACTGGCAGGACTACGAGGCAGAAGCCGTGCAGGCAGTCGGCGCCTCTGCGACAGCGGAGGAGCTGGACGCTGCGCGGGTCCGGTACCTCGGCCGCAAGAGCGACCTTGCGCAGGCGCTGCGCGGCGTGCGCGACCGCGAGACCGGAATGCTCCTGAACGGCGTCCGCACGCGGCTCGAGGACGCCGTTGCGGAGCGGCGTGAGGCGCTCGAACGCGAAGAGCTCGAGCGGCGTTACGCCGACCGCGCGCTCGACGTCACGCTGCCGGGCGCGGAGTTCCAGCGCGGCCGCCTGCATCTGCTGACGCAGATCAAGCGCGAGATCGAGGACATCTTCGTCGGCATGGGCTACGAGGTCTACGAGGGCGACGAGGTCACCGACGTGTGGCACAACTTCGGCGCGCTCACGACCGACCCGGGCCATCCGTCGCGCTCCCCGAGCGACACGTTCTATTTCGCGGACGACGTCCTCCTGCGGACGCACACGTCGCCGGACCAGATCCGGCTGATGGAGTCGCGCGAGCCGCCGATCTACGCGATCATGCCCGGCCGCTGCTACCGGCGCGACACGCCCGACGCCACGCATTCGCCGACCTTCCTGCAGGTCGAGTCGCTGGTCGTCGACCGCGGGATCACGCTTGCCGACCTCAAGGGAGCCGTCCTGCAGTTCTTCCGGCAGCTGTTCGGGCCCGAGCGCGAGGTGCGGATGCGTACGAGCTTCTTCCCGTTCACCGAACCGTCGGTCGAGTTCGACGTCACCTGTTTTCTGTGCGACTCGCGCGGCTGCGCCGTGTGCAAGTACTCGGGCTGGATCGAGATGGGCGGCGCCGGCTGGGTCGATCCCGACGTCTTCCACAACGTCGGCTACGACCCCGACATCTGGTCGGGCTTCGCGTTCGGCCTCGGCATCGAACGGATTGCGATGCTGCGCCACGGCCTGCCCGACCTGCGCCTGTTCTGGGACAACGACCTGAGGGTTCTCGCTCAGTTTTGAGAGTTCCGATCTCCTGGCTCCGCGAGTACGTCGACTTCGACCTGCCGACCGAGGAGCTCGCGCGCAGGCTCGTCTTCACGAGCTGCGAGGTGGACCGCGTGGTCCGGCGCGGCGTGCCCGACTCGGACGGGAATCTCGGGCTGTTCCGCGTCGGCCGCGTCCTCGAGGCGGAGAAGCACCCGAACGCCGACCGGCTGCAGCTCACGAAGGTCGACGTCGGCGAAGGCGAGCCGCGGTCGATCGTGTGCGGCGCCTGGAACTTCGGCGCGGGGGCAACGGTCGCGGTCGCCCTTCCCGGGGCGATCCTTCCGAACGGCCTGCAGCTCGAACGGCGCAAGGTGCGTGGTGAGGTGAGCGACGGAATGATCCTCGCCGAGGACGAGGTCGACCTCGGCACCGATCACAGCGGGATCATGCTCCTCGAGGCCGCGGCGGAGCCCGGGACGCTGCTCGTCGACGTGCTGCCGCTGGTCGACGAGGTGCTCGAGATCGAGACTGGCTACAACCGCCCCGACCTCACGTGCGTGTACGGGATCGCGCGGGACGTCTCCGCGCTGCTCGACGTCGAGCTCGCACCGCCGCCCGGGAACGAGCCCGTGCCGGCGGGGGACGAGCCTGTCGACGTGCGGATCGAGGACTTCGAGAGGTGCCCGCGCTACATCGGCCGCCTCTTCCGCGATGTCTCCGTCGCTCCGTCGCCCCCGTGGCTGAAGGCGCGACTGCTCGGCGCCGGGATGCGCCCGATTTCCAACGTCGTCGATGTCACGAACTACGTCATGCTCGCCCTCGGCAATCCGCTCCACGCGTTCGATCACGCGAAGCTTGCAGAGGGGCGAATCCTCGTCAGGCGCGCCCGTGACGGCGAGCCGATCCGGACGCTCGACGGCACCGAACGGACGCTTACGAGCGAAGACCTCGTGATCGCCGACGCGGAACGGCCGGTGGCGATCGCGGGGATCATGGGCGGCGAGGACAGCGAGGTGACCGAGGACGCGCAGACGGTCCTGCTCGAGGCGGCGAACTTCGAGCAGCTCGGCGTGCTGCGGAGCGGCGAGCGGCTGCACATGCGTTCGGAGTCGCAGACGCGGTGGGAGAAGGGCGTTTCCCCCGAGCTCGCCGGTCAGGCTGCGGTTTACGCGAGCGAGCTTCTCGTCGAGCTCGCCGGCGCACGCTGGACAGGCAAGAGCGACGTCCGGGCCGAGTTCCCGAAGCGGCCGACGATCCGCCTCCGCCCGGAGCGGCCCGAGCAGGTCGTCGGCATTCCGATCGGCGACGACGAGCAGCACCGGCGGCTTGCTCGGCTTGGTTTCGAGCGACTCGCAGACGGCCGGCTCCGCACGCCGGCTTGGCGGGCACGCGACGTCCGCCGTGAGATCGATCTCGTCGAGGAGGTCGCCCGTTTCCGGCTGGAGGACGTCCCGCCGATGCTCCCGGCTCGCCGCGAGATGTTCGGCCGCCTCACACGCGCCCAGCGGCTGCGTCGCGCCGTCGCGGACGTCCTCGTCGGCTGCGGCTTCTTCGAGGCGTACACGTACTCGCTGCAGCCGACGGACCCCGACGCGAACGCGCTCGTCCTTGCTGAACCGCTGTCGGAGCTCCAGCGCGTTCTGCGGACGACGGTCCTCCACGGGCTCGTCGGCGCCGCGCGGCACAACGTCAATGCGGGCAACGAGGACGTCCGTCTCTTCGAGATCGCCCACGTCTACCTGCCGCGCGTCGGGGAGCTTCCGGACGAGCCGTGGCGAGTCGGCGGCGTCGCCCGCGGCGATTTCTTCCTCGCGAAGGGCGCTGTCGAGCAAGTTTTCTCGGCGCTGAAGCTCGTTCCGCGGCTCGAGCGGGCGCCGCACCCGTTCATGCCGTCGCCCGCGTGCGCGTCCGTGCAGGGAGGCTGGATCGCGGAGCTCGATCCGCGGCTGCTCGAAGGTGAGTGGGTCGCGTTCGAGCTCGACCTCGACGAGCTGGTGGCGCTCGTGCCCGCTCGCGTCCTGTACGACGACGTGATCACGTACCCGCCGGTGCGGCAGGACCTGGCGTTCAGCGTTCCCGAGGAGGTGCCGGCGGGCGAGCTCGTGGCCGCGGCGCGTGACGCTGCCGGTCCAGAGCTCCGGGAGATGCGCGCGTTCGACGTCTACCGCGGTGAGCAAGTCGAGGCGGGGCGCAAGTCAATCGCCTTCTCGCTCAGCTTCCAGTCGCCGGAGCGCACGCTCGCGGACGAGGACGCGGCGCGTCTGCGCACGACGATCGTGGATGCGCTCGCCGAGCGCTTCGGCGCGCAGTTGCGGGCGTAGCGCTCGGCGGCGAAAACCGATTCGGTTGTCGAGCGGTAGTTTGCGGCAACTCGTTCGCTCGGCTCCGAGGAGGCCCAAGTTGTCGATCCGTGTCATCGCGCTCGCTCTGCTCGCCGCCGCCGGTGCTCTCACAGCGGCCGTCGTGCTCGGGCCGGCCGACGCCCGCGTCGCGGCCACGCCGCAGCCTCTGCGCGCCCACACCGGGCCGGGCTTCGAGATCGGGCTCGCCGACGCGACCGGCGCCGACGTCAAGGCGATCGACACGCCGGGGACGTACACGTTCACGATCGACGACCTGTCGGAGCTGCACAACTTCCACCTCATCGGCCCGAACGTCGACCGGAGGACCAGCGTCGAGGGGATGGGGACGGAGACGTGGACGCTCGACCTCGCCGCGGGCACCTACAACTACTTCTGCGACCCGCACGCGACGATCATGAAGGGAAGCTTCACCGTCGGGCCGGCGACGACGCCGCCGCCGACGACGACGAAGCCGCCCACGACCACTCCGCCGGCCGCGGTTCAGAAGCTCGCCGCCCGCGTCGGGCCCGGGGCGTCGATCGCGTTTGCGGCGAGGGCGAAGTCGGGCAAGGCGCGCATCACCGTCCGCGATCTCAGCGCCAAGCAGAACTTCCACTTGGTCGGCCCCGGCGTGAACAAGAAGACCGCGGTTGCGTTCAAGGGAACCGCGACGTGGGTCGTCACCCTCAAGGCGGGGACGTACACCTTCCGCTCCGACGCGAACGCGAAGCTCAAGGGGAAGACGAAGGTCGCGTAGGCGACGCGGCCGCGGGCCGCTAGGCCTGCCGGCGCACCGGCGGCAGCAGTCCGGCGTCGGGGCCGCCCGCGGCGCGGATGTCCGCCTGCCGGTCGAGCTCCGAGTTGAGCTCCGCGCCGAAGAGGATCGCCCACGCCGTGTAGTTCAGCCAGAGGAGCAGAATCACGCCTGCCGCGAGTGACCCGTACGTTTTCGAGTACGAGTCTGAGAACGACGCGTAGAGCGCGAACAGGCCCGACAACGCCAACCACAGCAACGCGCCGACGAACGAGCCAGGCGTGACCCACTTCCAGCTTCGGACGTCACGGTTCGGCGCGAGGTAGTAGACCAGCGCGAAGAAGAGCAGGATCGCGCAGAACGCCAGCGGCCAGCGGAAGACGCCCCAGATCCAGCTCCACGCGCCGCCAAGGTGGGCCTTGTCGGCGATCGCCTCCCCGAGCGGCCCGCCGATCACGATCAGCAGGAAGATCGCCGCGGTCGTAAAGCCCGAGAGGATGACGAGGAACAGCGCCGTCAGGCGCAGGCGCCAGAACGGCCGTGTCTCGACCAGCTCGTACGCGCGGTTGACCGCCTTGACGATCGAGCCGACGGCGCCGCTGGCTGCCCACAGTGCACCGATCAACCCGATCACGAAGACAAACGCCGAAGCGCCGCGCGCGCGGTTGTCCTCCTGGAGCCCGTCGATGAAATCGATGACGCCTTGCGGCGCAACGGTCCCGAGGAAGCTCTGGAGGTCGTCGTAGAGGTCGAACAGCCCTAGGAACGCAAGCAGGAACGCCACCGCCGGGAAGAACGCGAGCATTGAGCTGTACGCCACCTGCTGGGCGAGGCCCATGCAGTCGTCGGCAAGGAACTCCCGGCCGCTCCGCTTGAAGACGTTCGCCCAGTCGCCTACCGACAGGCGCTCGGGCCCCCGCGGCCTGTGGCCGATCTGCGGGCGAAGGTCAGTCCGGGCCGATGAGGGTGAAGCGGCCAAAGCGCGCTTTCGCGGTGCCCTCGCGCCCGCGGCGGAAGAGCAGGCGTGCGGTCGCACCGACGCCTCCTGCGATGACGAAGCCGGCACCAATCGCCCCCGCGGCGACGACAGGCATATTCGCGCGGAGCTTTGCCGACACGTTCGTCGCCTCGCCCATCTCCTCGCGCAGCTCGTCGACCGCCTGCGCAAGCTGCTCGCGCTCCTGCTCGATGTCCCGACGGACCTGCTCCTGGGTTCTGCCGTCAGTCGCCATTGCTCTTGAGCGCCTCCTGCGTGAGCTTCGCCTCCTGGATCGCCTGCTCCGGGACGGGCGGTGTCCCCTTCTTCACGCGGCGAATCCCGATCAGGCCGAGGACGAGGGCGACGAGGAGGAGGAAGCCCGTCACGATCAGCAGCGCCGCCCACGTCGGCAGGAACGTCGCCAGCGCAGCCGCGACGGCTGCAAAGAGAAAGCCCATCGTGAACAGACCGAACACGGCCGCGCCGACGAGGAGGCCGGTGCCGACGCCGAGCTCGGCGGCCTTACGCTTCAGCTCCAGCGACGCAAGCTCGACCTCGAGCGAGACGAGGGTCTTCGCATGCTCCGTGACGTCCTTGACGGCCGCGCCCAATCCGCGGCCGTTCGCGTCGGCCGGCCGCCGGATCTCGGTCTCAGCGTCTGGGGTGGGCATGGCCTCTCCAGTCGAGCCATTTGGCAAGAGCGATCCCGGCCGCGAACGCGACGCCAACGACGAGGAACGGATTCGGGCCGCCGCCCTTCCCGGGTGACGGCCGGCGGCCGAGCTGCGGCCCCGCGGGCGCGACAGGCTGGGCCGAGCCGGGAGGAGCGTCCTTCGGCAGCTCTCCCTTCGCCCGCGCCCTGATCAGGCTCGGCTTCAGCTTCCGAAGGAACGCGGCGTCGTCGGCGAGGGGTCCCGCGAGCTTCGCCTTGATGCCGCCTTCGCTCGCGGCGCGCTGGGCGAACGCGTCGAGGCGGTCGGCCACATGGTCGAGCTTCTCGTCGACGGCCGTCATTTCTTCACCGGGGGTTGCTCGCCCGTCGCGATCCGCCAGATTCCGGATGCGGCGCGGCGCGCGGCCATTGTGGCGCCGGCAGCGAGCGCGGCGTAGAGGCCGGTCCAGATCAGTTTGCGCAGCATGGTCGAGACGTGTCCGCTCAGGCGCCGAGCAAAACCTGGCAAGCCGTCACGCCGCGGGCACGTCGTCCCAGTCGCGCAGGGACTGCGCCGCGTCGTCCGTCAGGTTCAGGCGTATGCAGCCGTCCGTGATCTCGGCGACCTGCTCGGAAGGGACGTATTTCGGCTTCCCGAGGAACCCGGTCAAGACCTTCAAGCCCGTGAAGATGTCCGCGTCGACGTCGCCGACCACCTCCTCGACTCGCCCAAGTCGCTCGCCGTCGGACGAGACGACCTGCCATCCCGGCTCGACAACCATCCAGCTGACGGGGTCGCCCTTCGCCTCGCCCATCAGACGGCGCGCCCGCCGACGTACCAGACAGGGCCTTGCGTGTCGACGTTGTCGACGTCGCAGATCGTCCACAGCACGTTCAGCTTCCCCGGGATCCCGGCCTCGTCGAGACGCTCGAAGCACCGCCGGGCCATCTGCGCGGTGCCGCCGTAGCCGCTCCCGCGCGCGACCCGGAACCGAAAGCCCGCCTTCTCCGGGGTGCGCGTCGGGTTCAGCGGCGAGAGCAGCAGCGCCGCCGGATCGTGATGGTCCGTGCTCCGGAGCTCCAGCTCCGCGTACATGTCACTCCAGTCCTCCGGTAGCGCCTCGACTACCGCATCCCACTCCGCGCGGACGGACCCGCGTGCGACCTCGGCCGCCGGCGCCGTTTCGCCGGCCGAGAGCAGCTCGACCCTGCCGTAGATGCGCGCCTTGTCGAGGCGGCGAAGCAGCCGCCGAACCGCCTCCGGAGAGGGGCCCGTCCCGCTGCGGGACATGTAGAACCGCAGCACCCTGCCGCTGCGCGCCGGGCCGGCGGGGCCGAGCAGCGCTGCCGCTTGCTCCAGCTGGCTCGGATCCGGCACCGTGACCTGCAGCCGTGCTTCGCTCCAGTTCCGCGTCAGGCGCGCCTGGATCTCGCGCCACTGGGTCTCGAAGGCCATGCGCCGAGGATAACGGCCGTTACTACACTGGGACCGTGGCTAGGGCGGAGCGGACTGCAGAGCTCTCGCGTGAGCAGCTCGTCGAGTTTCTGCGGGAGATGCTGCTGATCCGGCGCTTCGAGGAGAAGGTCGAGGAGCGCTTCCGCGCGGGCGATCTCCCGGGCTTCCTGCACGTGGCGATCGGGCAGGAGGCGGTTGCCGTCGGCGTTTGCCGTGCGATGGACGACGGCGACGTCTTCGCGTCCACGCACCGCGCCCACGGACACACGCTCGCGCGGGGAACGCCGGCGAACGAGGTGATGGCGGAGCTGTACGGAAAGATCGAAGGCTGCTCGCACGGCTACGGCGGCTCGATGCATCTGTACGACGTGGAGCGCGGAAATCTCGGGGCAAACGCCGTCGTCGGCGGCGGGCTGCCGGCGGCCGTCGGCGCCGGGCTCGCGTTCGCGATGCGGAACGAGCCCCGCGTCGCGGTCGCCTTCTTCGGCGACGGCGCGACGAACATCGGCACGTTCCACGAGTCGATGAACCTTGCGCAGCTCTGGTCTACGAAGTCGCTCTTCGTCTGTGAGAACAACCGCTGGGCGGAGTCGACGCCCGGTTGGCAGCACTCGCCGGTCTGGGAGGAGATGTCCAAGCGCGCGCTCGCCTACGACATGCACGCGATCAAGGTTGACGGGCAGGACGTCGAGGAGGTCCATGCGAAGACGCGCGAGGCGCTCGAGCACGTCCGGTCGGGCGACGGGCCCGTCTTTCTCGACGTCGAGACGTACCGGCTCCACGGTCACTACATCGGCGATCCGCAGGTGTACCGCCGCAAGGACGAGATCAGGGAGGCGAACGAAGAGCACGACCCGATCACGCTCCTCCGCGACCGGCTCTCGATCGACAACGGCGAGTTCGACTCGATGAATGCCGACGTCCAGCAGGTGGTCGACGACTCGGTCGAGTTCGCAAAGAACGGGACCGACCCGCAGCCCGAGGACGCCCTCAAGAACATCTATGCCTGACGTTTCTCAGGATGCCTGAGATCAGCTATCGCGAGGCAGTCCGGGATGCGCTCGCGACTGTATTGCGGAAGGACGACGACGTCTTCGTGATGGGCGAAGACATCGCCGAGATGGGGGGATCGATGGGCGTCACGCAGGGCCTGCTGGACGAGTTCGGGCCCGAGCGGATCCGCAACACGCCGATCTCGGAGATCGCAATCGTCGGCGCCGGGATCGGCGCGGCGATGCAGGGCATGCGGCCGGTGGTCGAGATCATGTACGAGGACTTCCTGACGCTCTCGCTCGAGCAGATCGTCAACCAGGCCGCGAAACACCGGTACATGTCGGGCGGGCAGCTCAAGGTTCCGCTGACCGTGCGGACGCAGGGCGGGGCGGGCTGGAGCCCGGGCGCGCAACACGCGCAGCAGCTGGAGGGCTGGCTTGTCCATGTGCCGGGCCTGAAAGTCGTCTTCCCGTCGACACCGACCGACGTCAGAGGCCTCTTGTACGCCTCGATCTACGACGACAATCCCGTCATCTTCTTCGAGCACCGCACGCTCTACGGCCTCAAGGAGAACGTGCCGGAAGACCTCGAGGCGATCGAGCTCGGGCGCGCCCGCGTCATGCGCGAGGGCGATGACGTGACAGTGATCGCGACGGGACGGCTCGTCCACGAGTCGCTGGCCGCGGCGAAAGAGGCGGAGAGCGACGGGATCTCTGTCGAGGTGATCGATCCGCGGACGTTGCAGCCGCTCGACGAGGAGGCGCTCGTCAAATCGGTGAAGAAGACGAACCGCTGTGTCGTCGCGCACGAGGCAATTACGCGGATGGGGTTCGGCGCCGAGGTCGCGGCCGTGATCCAGTACCAGGCATTCGACTGGCTCGACGCGCCGATCGAGCGCGTCGGCGCGAAGTTCGCGCCGCTGCCGTTCGCGCCGGTGATGGAGTCGTTCGTCGTCCCGCACGCGGAAGACGTGCTGCAGGCGATCCGCCGCACCGTCGCCAAGCGGTGACGTGAGCACCGAGATCAAGCTGCCGCGGCTCGGCCAGGGCATGGAGTCCGGCACGATCGTCAAATGGCTGAAGTCCGAAGGCGACCAGGTCGAGAAGGGCGAGCCGCTCTACGAGCTCGACACGGACAAGGTCACGCAGGAGGTAGAGGCCGACGCCTCTGGCGTGTTGCTGAAGATCGCGGTCGAGGAGGGCGAGGTGGAGGTCGGGCACACGATCGCCGTGATCGGGGACGAAGGGGAGGACGCCTCGATCGCAGAATCGCCTGACGGCGATCCCGAGGCAGAATCGCCTGACGGCGATTCCGCTAGTGCCGCCGTGAGGGTCGAGGAGCGCGGCGAGGAGGAGGGCTCGCCTGGTGCTCGTGAGGAGGAGCGCGAAGAGGGTAGAGCTCGCGCTGCGGAGACGGACGGTGGGAACGGGACTAGCGTTCAGCCGGCCGGAGGGCGGCTGAAAGCAAGCCCGCTCGCGCGCCGGATCGCGCGCGAATACGGCGTCGATCTCACGCAGGTGCGCGGAACGGGGCCCGACGGGAGGATCGTCGCTGAGGACGTCGA
>Ga0126312_10002267_pt1 | contig 12842 bp, 12 predicted proteins | sample Plot104A_FD_92537 | JGI IMG/M metagenome (GOLD analysis project Ga0126312, IMG submission 92537) | Serpentine soil microbial communities from UC McLaughlin Reserve, CA, USA - Plot104A | ecosystem: Environmental > Terrestrial > Soil > Grasslands | place: USA: UC McLaughlin Reserve, Lake County...
CTCATGTCGGCCGACGTCTTTGGCGAGCGCCTCCTGCCACTCCTCCAAACCTCGCCGGCGCCGCTCGTGGTCGAGCGGGACGAGCTCGGACTGTTCGAGGAGGGCGATCGCTTCGTCGGCGAGTTCACGCGGTTCGAGCCGGCGCTCGAGCCGCCGCGAACCGCCAGCTCCGCCGGCCGCGAGCGCGGGGCGCCCGCATTCGTGGCCTACCGGCTGGGCCGGGGCACGGTGATCCGTGTGGGCACCCCCCAGTGGGCCCGGAAGCTGGCCCCGGGCGCCCTGAGCGAGGAGGTCCAGCGGGTGACGATCCGCATATGGCGGTTGCTGGGACGGTCCCGCTGAGCCCTCTGCCACACTGAGGCGGCGTGAGACGTCGAGGAATCGTGCTCGGCGTCCTCGCCGTGCTGCTCCTTGCCGGCGGGGTCGCCGCGTACGCCTACTACAAGGACGAGACGAGCCCGACGGAGAAGCGCGGCTCCCCGAAGGTCGAGTTCGAGCCCAAGGAGCCAAGGCAGAAGCGCTCGAAGATGGAGGAGCGACGCGAGCCGTGGCCCACGTACGCCTACGATCGCGGGCGCACCCACGTCTCGCCGTTCGACCACCGGCCCCCCTACCACCGGCGCTGGAGCATCGACGCCCACGACACGCTCGAGTTCCCGCCGGCGGTCGGCTACGGCACCGTCTTTCTGGCCCAGCAGAAGGGCCTCTTCTTCGCGCTCGACGCTGAGACGGGAAGGGTCAGGTGGAGAAAGGACACGCACCGCTGCGCCGCCTCCTCGCCGACGCTCCATGACGGCGTCGTCTACCAGGCCTACATGGACTACGTGCCCTGCCCCCAGGCCCGCCCCGGGGCCACCGGCTACGTCATCGCCTGGGACGCGAAGACGGGCAAGAAGCTGTGGAAGTTCAGGGGCGCGCCGTTCGAGTCCTCGCCGCTCTACCGCAACGGCAACCTCTACGTGGGCTCCTGGGACCACCGCGTCTATGCGATCAGGGCGAAGAACGGTCGCAAGAAGTGGAGCTTCCCGGCCGACGACGAGGTGAACACCGGAGCGGCCTACGCGAAGGGACGCATCTTCATCGCCTCGGACGGCGGCAGCCTGTACGCGCTCAACGCGGGAAACGGGCGGCTCCGCTGGCAGGCGCAGTCGAACTCCAAGTTCGGCTCGCGCGAGTTCTTCTACGCCACCCCCACCGCCGCCTACGGCCGCATCTTCATCGGCAACACGGACGGCACGATGTACGTCTACGGCCAGAAGACCGGGCGCCTGCTCTGGGCCCGCCCGCTCGGCACATACGTCTACTCAGCGGCCGCGGTGTGGAGGCGCAAGGTCTACGCGGGCACCTACGACGGCAGGGTCTACGCACTCGACGCGGGCACCGGCGACGTCGTGTGGCAGAAGAACGCGCCGGCCGCCGTGCACGGGGCGCCCACCGTGATGGACGGACTCGTCTACTACGCGACCTGCTCCACCTGCGGCTCGGCCGCGTCGCGGGCGGTCAAGCGGGGGCCGGACGGCACCTACGCGCTGAACGCGCGCAACGGCAACTTCGTCTGGAGGTTCGGAGCCGGCAAGTACGCGAACCCGGTGGTCGCCGACGAGAGCAAGATCTACGTCACGGGTCGGGCGAACCTGTACGCGCTGAAGCCAGTGCGACCCCGATGAGCGCTGCGGTCATGGGCCAGACGAGGTAGTAGTTGTTGAACGTCCGGCCGATGAACATCAGCCACAGGAGCGAGACGGCGAACCCGGCCGCGCCGAGCCAGAGCTCCCGGGAGCGCGCCTGGGTGAGAAGCAGCCAGGTCGTGAGCGGCAACCAGGTGAGGAGCGCTATCAGGGCGAACGGGTAAGCGCCGTCGCGGTCCTCGATCACTCCGAGGCGCACGAGGATCGCCGACAGCCCATAGCCCACGATCCTGTAGGTCCCGGCCCCGTACTTCACGGTGTCGTCCCAGAAGGCGCCCGGGTCCCAGAGGAAGAAGGGGAGGATCGCCGCCGCCAGCATTCCGGCGAAGACGAGCGCCGGGCGCTTCCAGGGTACGCCGCGGCGCACCATCATGACCGCCAGGAATGGCAGGGCCACGAGCGCGAACTGCTTCATGAGCACGGCGCCGGCCAGGCTGGCAGCGGCCCACGAATAGCGCTCGCGCGTGAAGAGCGCGAAGGCCGCCACGAGCAGCAGCAGGCTCGGCGCGTCGTTCTGCCCGAACCAGGCGGAGCGGATGGCGATCGGGTTGACCACCAGTACGGCGGCGATGGCCAGGCGCCACTCGAGCGGTGCGCGAAAGGCCATCACCGCGAAGAAGGCCGCCAGCGTGCATAGCAGCACGAAGGCGCGGTAGTCGTCGAGGGGCGCGGGCAGCGCGCGCCAAGCGGCTGCGGTAACGATCGTGCCCGGGAAGTACGCGAAGTGGCGGAGTGCCACCTCGCGCTCGCGGACCTGCTCCGAGACGCTGCCGTCGAAGGTGTAGAAGCGCTCGAGCCCGGAGCGCCGGTAGTCATGCCCGTAGGGGTCCTCGCCGTCGAGCAGGAGGTCGCCCCCCAGCTCGATCTGGTAGGTCGAGTCGTTGGTGAAGAACCACGGCTCGGTCGACTGGCGCAGCCCCAGCCCGAGGAACGTCGAGGGCACGAGGAGCAGCGCGCCCACGCTGAGGACGAGCGCAGCCGCGGCACGGGCGGAGAGCGTGCGGCGCCGGAACAGGTAGAGCGCGGCCCCGCCCGCCAGCAGGGCCGCCACGAAGGCCGCCGCGCGGGCGATGCCCACGTCCCACTCGCGGCCGGCCGCGCGCACCAGAGGGGCCAGCAGGCCCTGCGGCTCGACCGCGGCCGGCCGGAAGGGACGCTGACCGGCGCCGAGCTCGGGCAGCGCGACCGCCACCAGGACCAGCAGCATGGCGAGGAGGATCCAGGCGCCGAGGCGACTGGGCGCCGCGCGCTCCGCCCGGCGCCCGGGCGCGCTCCGGACGGCCACGCTCACGGCACCGCCGCGGTGGGGCGCGCGCGCTCGGCGGTGCGCCGCCGGTATCGCTCGCGTGCGGTCTCCTGCGCCCGCTGCCAGGTGAGCCAGCCAGCCCCTACGGCCAGCACGACCCAGGTGATCGGGTCCTCGAGGAAGCCCGAGTAGAACAGCGAGTGGACGAACAGCGCGAGGAACGAGACCTCGAGGGCGAGTCCGAGCGCATGCTCCTTGCGGCGAACCTCCTCGAGCACGCGCGCGCCGCCGAGCAGCAGCCAGGCGTAGAGAGCGAGACCGACCGCGCCTAGCTCGGCGGTCACCGTGAGCGGCGTGGTGTGCGAGACGAAGTTGGGCGTCGCGCGGTCGCTCTTCGCGAGGATGCGGCTCGCCCTCGGTTGGCCTGCGATGCCCACGCCCACGAAGGGGTGCTTCGCTATCACGCGGGCGGTGTCCTCCACCCGCTGCGTGCGGTCGCTGGTGACGCGGTCGAGCGAGGCTCCCTCGGCGGCCACCCTCACCGCGAGGAAGCCAGCGCCCGCCACCGCGGCCACGGCCACCGTGGCGAGCACCGCGCGCCGCACGCGGAGATCGCCGGTGGCGGCCGCGATGACGAGCGTGATCGCCACGAGCGCGACCATGCTCGACTGGGAGTAGGAGAAGAGGAGCCCCGCCCACAGGAGGGCGACGAGGGAGAGACCCAGCCGCAGCTCGATTCGCCGAAGCGCGAGCAGCACGAGCACGACGCCGAGGCCGAGCACCACGTGGCGACCGTAGAGGCTCGGGTCGCCGAACAGCGAGGTCACGCGGAAGTAGTCGGAGTTGGCGTTCGAGACCTCGAGGTTTGGCGCGTAGAAGAAGAGGTGGTGGGTGGCGGCCTGCACGAGCCCGATGGCGGCGAACAGAGCGGCGAGCCCGATACCGATGCGCGCCAGGTTGCGCGGGACCCACTCCGCGAATGGGGCCTGGGGCACCACCGCGAGCAGCACGGCGAAGGGGACGGTGAAGAACACGAGCAGGTTCACCCCCGCCTCGAGGTCGTCCGCCCACAGGAGCGAGAGGCAGGCGAAGGAGAAGAAAGCGGCGGCGGGGAGCGCGAGGAGGCGGGGAAGCACGCGCGGCTCGCCGCCCCGGAGCGCGCGCCAGCCGAGCGCGAGCAGCGCGGCGAGCAGCACGAGGTAGAGCGGCAGCAGCCGCCCCAGCTGGCCGTTCTCCGCGACCGAGACGAGCAGCGGACTCGAGGAGTCGTACTGGATGGGCGGCCGAAACGGCGCCGCCGCAAGCACTACGAGCGGCACGAGCGCGGGCCGGCGGTTGAAGAGCCACGCGATGCCCACCAGCACCCCCAGTCCCACGAGCCCCACCGCGGCCCCCTTGGCGGAGGCGAGCTTGTCGAGCGGTCCGTTTCCGTCGGACAGAGCCCGGGCCAGCCCGGCCTCGGAGAGCGCCAGCAGCAGGAGCCCGGCGAGCAGCGTCAGGCGCCCGCGCGCGAGCAGGGCCAGCGCCGAGCCGAGCGCGCCGACGACCGCTGCGACCTGGGCGGTGTCAGCGTGCTCCACGGCGCGTAGCGTAAACCGCGGCCTCCGCCGTGCGGCGGCGGTTGCGCGCCTCGGCCGCCTCGCGGATGCCGGCCCCTCGGCCGGGGCGGAGCTGCTGCCGTGCGTGGAGCAGGTAGCGGCGCGGGTCCTGTCCCGGGACGATCAGCGCGGCGGCGGCTCGCGCCAGGTAGGCCCACGCCCAGCAGCCCGTCCACGCCAGTCGCGTCGTCGTTGCGGTGTGCTTGCGCAGGTAGCGATCGCGGCCCCTGTGGAACTCCACGATCCGGCGCCGCATGCCCTGGGGGTCGGTGCCGAGCTGGTCGTGGTGCACGGCCCGCGCCGAGGGCACGAACAGGATCCGCCAGCCGGCGTCGCGCAAGCGCTTGCAGAAGTCGGTCTCGTCCGAGTAGACGAAGAAGGCGGGGTCGAGGAAGTCCACCTGGGCGGCGGCCTCGCGCCGCACGAGCATCGCGCTCGACTGCACCCAGCCGACCTCGCGCACGCGGTCGCCCCCGCTCTGCACCGCGTAGCGCCGGTGCATGAAGACGGCCGCGGCCAGCGCCCAGCCGAGGTCGGGGAGGCGCCACGCGCACGCGGTGGGCTCGCCGGCCGGCGTGACCAGGCGGGCCCCCGCCACCGCCGCGCCGTCATCGGCCTCGAGCGCGTCGAGCAGCGCACGCGGCGCGCCGTCGGCGAGCTCGGCGTCCTCGTTCAGCAGCAGGCAGTAGCGCCCGCGTGCCTCGCGCAGCAGCCTGGAGTCGTTCTCCGCCTTGCCGGTGCGGCGCTCCTGCGCGATCAGCCGAAGGCCCGAGCGCCCGGCAACCGCCTCCGCCGAGCCGTCGTCCGAGGCGTTGTCGAGCACGAGCACCTCGCTCTCGATGCCCTCCGGCCGGGATCGCTCGATCGCGTCGAGGCAGGCGAGCAGGTGCTCGCGGCCATCCGTGTTGACGACGCAGTAGGAGAGGAGCATCAGGTGCGCGCGGCGCGCTCGAGCACCCCGAGCGCGCGCTCCGCGAGCATGTCGCGGCCGAACTCTTCCTCGGCCAGCCTGCGCGCGTTCTCGCCGTAGCGAAGGGTCTCCTCGGGGTGATCGCGCAGGAAGGCCACCTTGGCCGCCAGGTCGGCCGGGTCGCCAGCCCGCGCGTAGAGGCCCGCCTCGTTCTCCTCCACGAGCTGGCGCATCCAGCCCGGCGTGTTGACGATTGCGGCGCGCCCGGCCGCGAACGTGTCGAACAGCTTGTTCGGCGAGCAGGTATAGAGGATCGGCACGTCCTTGTAGATCGTCATGCAGGCGTCGGAGGCCGCGGCGAGACGGGCCACCGATGCCTTGTCGGGGACAGGCTCCGAGAAGATCACGTTGCCCCCGCCCCGCCGCCCCGCCAGCTCCTCGAGCTGGGCGCGCCGCTTGCCGTCCCCGTGCAGGACGAAGGCCACGGAGCCGTCCTCGATCCGCTCGGCCGCCTCGATCACCTGCGTGAGGTCGTTGGCCTCGCCCATCGTCCCGAAGTAGGAGACCACGAAGCGCCCCCCGAGCCCGAGCCGCTCGCGAACCTCGGAGCCGTCGAGGTCGGGTGAGAAGAGCTCGAGGTCGGAGGCGTTCGGCACGAGGGTCACCCCCTCGGGCGGGATACCGGCCGCGATCACCCCCGCTCGCATCCCGGGCGAGAGGGCGATCACGTGCGCGGCGCTCCGGTAGACGAGGCGCTCGAGGGCGCGCGCCAGCCGCTGCGCGAGGGGGTTCGAGAGCGCGCCCATCTGGATCGGGGCCTCGGGCCACAGGTCGCGCACCTCGAAGACGAGCGGCACGCCGTGGCGCCGGGCCGCGGCCAGCGCCGGAATGGCCATCGTCAGCGGCGGTGAGGTCGCGTAGACCACGTCCGGCCGGGGGACGCGCAGAACCGTCCACGCGGCCCCCAGGGCGAAGCGCCCGAACTCGAGCAGGCGACGGGGGTAGCCGAGCTTCGTGCCGCGCACGTAGTCGCTGTAGCCGCCGCCCACGGGGATCACGTCGATGCCGTCCACGCGCTCGCGCCGGGCGCCCGGCGAGGAGGCCGCGGTTACCATGCTCACCTCGTGACCGCGCGCCACGAAGCGCCGCGCGAACTCGTAGGACCGCGTTCCGCCGACCCCCGCGCGCGTCATGAAGTACTGATGCAGGTACAGGATCCGCATCCCGGCCGCAAGGCTAGTGCCCGCCCGCGCGGCGGTGCCCGCTATCCGCGCCCCGCCACCGCCCGCCGTCCGCGTCGCGCCGCGGGCCCTCGCCCCGGTGGCGCCCGCGGATGAGCCGCGTCGCGGGCCCTCGCGCGGGTGGCGCCCCCCGATGACCCGCGCGCTCGATCTGCTCGTGGCAAGCATCCTGCTCGTCCTGGCGGCGCCCTTCCTGCTCGCGGCGACGGTCGCGATCAGACTCGAGAGCCACGGCCCGGCGTTCTACAGGCAGCGCCGGGTGGGGAGGCAGGGGGAGCCCTTCCAGCTCTGGAAGCTCCGCACGATGGTTCCGGGGGCGGAGGCGATGGGCGCGGGGATCTACGTGCTCGAGGGCGATCCCCGCATCACACGCGTCGGGCGCCTGCTGCGACGCCTCTCCCTGGACGAGCTTCCGAACCTGCTCAACGTGCTCGAGGGCGACATGGCGCTGGTCGGCCCACGCCCCACGATCCAGGAGCAGGTCGATCGCTACACGGATCGCCAGCGGCGCAGGCTCGAGGTCAAGCCGGGCATCACGGGCTGGGCGCAGGTGAACGGCCGCACATCGCTTCCCTGGCCCGAGCGGATCGAGCTCGACGTCTGGTACGTGGACAACCGCTCGCTCCGCCTCGACCTGAAGATCCTCGCGAAGACGGCCCGCCTGCTCGCCACCGGCCACGGCCTCTACAGCGAGGACCCTCGCCAGGGCTGGGCCGAGTAGCTACGTCCGGCGCAGGGCCAGGAGGAACTCGTGCTGATTCCGGCGCTGCTGGACGAAGGCGCCCGGAAGCTCGTACCGCTCGATCAGCTGTCGCAGCTGGCCGGCGAACTCGTCGGGCGTCCAGCAGTGGAAGTGGATCCGGTAGCCGCGCTGTCGCATTGAGCTCGCATGGACCTCGACCAGGCCCGCGCGGACGTTTCCAAGCGGCAGGTCCACGAGCCTCGCCCATTCGCGGTAGTGCTCCTCGCGGGACGTTTCCGGGCCGCACTCGTGGTCGGCGATGAGGTGCGCAAGCGAGGTGGGCTCGCGGTGGCGGTCGATGCCGCGGCGGCGGTCTGGAAGCGCAAGCAGCAGCGTGCCGCCCGGGCGTAGGACCCGCAGATGCGCCTCGAGCGTCCCGATCGGATCCTCACAGTGCTCGAGGAAGTGCGAGGCGATCACGAAGTCCTGGCTTCGCTTCTCGAGCTTCGTGAGCGCCTCGCCGTCGTCGACGAGATCGACCGGCACGAGCGGCTCGCCTCCGAGCTCGGGGTACTCGATACGGAGTTGCTCTGTCGTCAGGCGGTCGAGGTAGCGCACCCGTGCGGCGGGGGGCACCGGGAAGGGGCTGTTCAATGCTCCGATCTCGATTCCGCTTCCCGCGATCACCTGTCGCGCCAGGCGGCGCCGGCTGCGGTCGTAGAGCCAGCGTCGCGGCCCGCGGGCGGTGGCGAACGGCCGCACCTCCGCTAGGGGGGCGCCTGCAAGCCGCCGGCGTTGCGCCTGATCCGGACCAGGTACGGCCGCGAGCTGCCGCGGGCCGTCTTGCCGTCGGCCTTCGCCACGACGTAGAAGCGATAGAGGCCGGTGCCCGAGGGGGTGAACGCGGTTCTGAAGGAGCCCTTCCTCACACGGACCGCCTTCACGCCGAGCTTCCGGTTGTGGCCGCGCCGGCGGAGCTGGAGCACCAGGTAGACCTGGCGCTTGCGCGGCTTGACGGTTCCACGAACCCGGGTTCGCACCCGTCGCAGTCCGCGCTTGGGCGCGTCCTCGATCGCAACGAGTGGCTTGACCAGGAGCGTTCGCGCCGGGGAGCGGCTCGGGCGGTGGTCGGCGTCGCCGGCGAAGCGCGCACGCAGCACGCGATTGCCGTGCGGCCTGACCGCGGCGCTGAACGCGCCGGCGCCGTCCGTGACTGCCTCGGCCACCTCCCTCCACGCCCCGCCGACGAGCGATTGGACCGCGATCCCCCTGCCCGGCAGCGCCGCGCCGGCCGTGTCGCGCAGCGCGCCCGAAAGCGTCACCCGCGCCCGGTAGCGGGCCGTCTTGCGCGAGAGCATGGCGCTGATGACCGTGCCCGCGCCGCTCGGGTCGACCCGTCCCACGAGGCCGCGGATGCCCGGGAGCTGCGAGTAGAGCACCCCGCCGGGACATTCGGTGCTGTCCACGTCGCGGTGCCCGGCGATCCGGTTCACGCGCACCCCCGTCCCCGCCGGATAGCGGCTCGAGGGTCCGCCGGCGCTCACGAGCGTGGTGGTCCCGTAGGTGGGCACACCGTGGAGCGGCAGCTTCCAGCGGATGAGGCTCGCCACCGCCCTGAGCCCGGCGTCCGTCTGGGGCTGGCCGGAGAACGTGCCGATGTTGGCGATGCCCGTGCTCTGCGCGTTGTAGCCCTGCGCCTGCGCGCCCACGACCGGCTGATCGATGCCGCCCGCCCGACCCTCGAAGACGGTCCCGTAGCGGTCGACGAGGAAGTTGTAGCCAATGTCGTTCCAGCCGTTCGAGTTGCGGTGGTAGCGGCAGATGGCGAGCACGATGTCCGGCGACTCCTGGGGCGAGTAGTCGTTGGGATTCACCGTGTGGTGGACGAAGGCCGCCTTCACCGTGCCGTACTCCGGCGCCGTCCGGGGCGCGCAGTAGCGGTCGCCGCCCCAGTCGGCCCGGGAGACGATCGCAGGCTGGCCGGCCTGCGCATCGGCCGTGCCGCCGAAGAGCCCGGCCACCGAGGCGACGGCGCTGTGCGCCGCCCTCCGGACCGCCGTGCGCGCGCGGTCGGCGGGCGTGGCGGTGCCCAGGACGTTCACGAAGTGGAGGCGCAGGCCCCGCACCGGGCGGGAGAGCCGGTACTGGACCGCGTCCGCCTCGCCCACCCACGCCGGCGCCGACACGCCCCTGGCGCCCTCGCCGCGCCCGGGGTCGGGGCCGTCCTCGGCGTGTGAGGAGAGGGGCGTCCAGCGGCTCCAGCGCCCGCCCGCCCTCCGGGTGCGGATGCGGATCCGGGGCTCGGCGGAGCCGCGCCAGCGCAGGCCGACGAGGTTGAAGCGCTTGGGCGCCCGCAGCGGGCGCGAGACGAGTCTCCCGCCGGTGGCGCTCGCGCCCGCGCCTGGGAAGGGTGCAAGCTCGAAGTCGACCGGGGCGGGGCGCCAGTGGCGGCCCGAGATCGCCGGCGCGGCGACCGCCGCGAGCGCGATCAGGCAGGCGGCAGCGAGCGCTGAGGCGAGACGCTTCACTGGGCGGTGAACACGCTGCCAGCTCCCCGGTTGCGGGGCTGGGTGGAATCCTGCAAAGGGATCGCTTGCAGGGAAAGTTGCAGCTAGGGGACCGTCTCCGGGCCGTTGCCGCGGTGCTCGTCTATGAACGCGCGCAGCGCGTCCCAGGTCGCGCTGTCCACCCGCGAGCACCCCATCAGGTAACCGGTGCCGAGCGGCGTGGGATCACGACCCCAGGCGCTGGCAGCGAGCTGAAACGGCATGTTCGCCCTCGGCACGAGCAGCAGCTGGTAGCCCTGCTCCTCGTCGAAGAGGGCCTTCAGGTCCGCCCGTGCGGACTCCGGAAGGCTAGGCTTGAACCAGATGTCGATGCGCCCGTGCTCGAGCGCGTGCACGAGCGTCGTGTCGGGGGGCGCCTGGGAGTACGCGCCGTCCTGCGCGGGCTGAACGTAGTGAGTGCCGTCCGTCGGCGGGTTGGTGCGGTAGTTCACCCTCTCGTTCAGGTCGGTGATGTGGCGGCGGCTCGTGGCCCGCTCCGAGCTCAGCTTGCACCCCGCGGCCGCGGCGGCCTTGTTCATGTCGGAGATCTTCTGCTTCGGAACGCTCCCGCCCGAGGGGAAGACGTTCGCGCTCGCCTCCCCCCCGCCGTCGCCGCCTCCGCCCAGGGCTAGCGCGGCCACGACCGCGATCACCGCCGCCGCGGCGAGCGCGCCGCCGACCCCGTACCCGACCATCCGCTTGCGGCGCTCGGCCTCCTTGGCCCGACGTTCGCGCTCGAGGCGCTCGCGCTTGAGCGCCTCCTTCTGCTCGCGACGAGAGGACACGGCGGCGAAGCGTAGCTACGCGGAGGCGGCGCGTCGGCGCTGTGCCGAGCGCCGCGCGGGTGCGGCGAAGCAGTCCTCCACGAAGCTCGTGATCTCGCTTGTGAGGCGGTCCGGGGTGAGCCACAGCTCGAGGATCGAGGTGGCCTCGACGAGTCGCGCGTTCGGCAGCTCGCGAACCAGCATGTCCGAGTCGGAGAACGGATGGATGGGGTCGCGGGGGTGCCCGATCACGAGCGCCGGCTGGTCCATCCCGCGGCGCTCCTCGCGCGGCGGGGCGGTGCGTCCGAAGAACAGCCCCTGGAGCACCGAAGCGGACGGCTTCGGGTCCTGCGAGACCCAGTCGAGGAGCATGTCCGCCAGGAGCGCGCCGCCCCGCGGCACCCGCTGGGCGCCGGCGGCGAGGAGGCGCGCCAGCGGGGCGCCGAAGGTGAGCGCAGCGAGCAGCGGCGTGAACGCGAGCGCGCAGGCCAAGAGAGCGTTGTCGAGCACCGGCATCTCGACCAGCAGGCCGCGCACCCGGCGCGGCGCGATCGCCGCCGCCTCGAGCGCGGCGTTGGCGCCAAGCGACGTGCCGCCCACCACGGCACGGTCGATCTCCAGGTGGTCGAGCAGCGCGATGGCCTGGCGGCCGAAGGCCGGCATCGAATAGCTCCACATCTCCTCGGGCCGGTCCGACTCGCCGTGTCCGAGCAGGTCCAGGCACAGCACGCGGTGTCCACGCTCGGCGAGAGCCTCCGCCAGCGGGGCGTGCATGGTGCGCGCGAAGAGCAATCCGGGGAGCAGCAGCACCGGCTTCTCGCCGGCGCCCCGTTCGTCATAGACCAGGGTGTGGCCCTCGTGGGAAAAGCGCCGCCTGCGGGCTCTCATGAGGCGGCGAAGGCTATACCTCCGCGAACCGGGCCCATGTGACAGTGGATACCTGTCCGGCGCGCGTGCGCGTAACGGCCCCTGCGTCGCCTCCCGGCGCGCCGCTCGCTGCCCGGCGACGGTCCCCTGACTCAATCCGCTCGAGCGCATGGCGATTACAAGCTGGTCGCCCGGGGTATGCATGCGGACGCTGCCGCACATCGACAGCTTCCACGCGGGCAAGTCGCTCGCATCGCGCGAGGAGCTGGCAGCCACGATGGAGGGACGGATTCCGGTGAATGACGTGATCAAGGACCTGATCGCCAGGATCGAGCCTCGCGTTGCATCCGAACGGCGTGAGCGGCGACCCGGCCGGGTACCAGGCGTGCCATATAGGGGCAATATCGCCCCCCCGGCCGAGGAGCTCGGGGCGGGATGAGCATCGAGCCCGCTGCCGATGGTGAGCTTCTCGAGGTGGCGGGCCGCCGGTGATCGCCGGCATCCTGCTTCTCGCCGATATCGGTTCCCGCCTCGGGGGAGCCGCGCCGCTCTTCGAGCCCAGCGGCAGCCGGCGGCTGCTCGAGCACGCCCTACGCGTCATGACCGCGGCTCCCCTGAGCCCCGTCGTCGTGGTGCTCGGCTCGGGAGCCGATGACGTCCTGCCGGCGGTCGAGCTGTATGGGGCGCGACCGGTGGCCCGCGACCGCTGGAAGGAGGGCCAGGCGGCGTCGCTCGCCTGCGGCCTCGCCGAGGTGCCGGACGCCGAGGCGGCGCTGGTGGCGCTCGGCGACGAGCGTCACGTGTCTGTCGCGGCCATTCGGCGTGTGCTCGCGGCGCGCTCCGACGACGTGCTCGCCGTGCGCGCCACCTACGACGGCGAACCGGGCCACCCGGTGTTGCTCGAGCGGCGGCTCTTCGGCCCGCTGCGCGATGTCACTGGCGACCACGGGGCCCGCAACCTGCTGCTCTCCGTCCCCGTCCGCGAGGTGCCCTGCGACGACCTCGGCGGCGGCGAGAATGCGGGCACGCGCGCGCAGCTCGAGGCGCTTCGCGAGTCCCTCGGGTGAGCCCCTCAGCATCCATGCTCTGGGAGCGGATCAGGCGCCTGCTGGGGCGCCGCTCTCGCTGAGGCCCACGCGCCGCCGGAGTCACCGCGGCGGCCTGGGCGACCACCGGTGGCGCTGCCCCAGGAGCTCCATGAGCGACGGCACGAGCAGGACCCGCACGACGGGCGCATCGATCAGCACGCGCTCACCGCCCGGCCGACCAGTTCGCGCTCGGCCCGCTCGCACCAGTCGAC